>Ga0310322_10122_pt1 | contig 9221 bp, 9 predicted proteins | sample LakEriER1LargeC7_FD_195536 | JGI IMG/M metagenome (GOLD analysis project Ga0310322, IMG submission 195536) | Enriched freshwater cyanobacterial communities from Lake Erie, Ontario, Canada - ER10.Large.C7 (v2) (version 2) | ecosystem: Environmental > Aquatic > Freshwater > Lake | place: Canada... | reverse complement strand
AATTAAATCTGTATTAGAAAAAGCTCAAACCACATCAATGGGAGGTCTTGATCTTCTGGCAGGGGGCCTTGATGAAGCTGGGATTCCACTAACTGATGAAGATTTGGCTGAACAATTGCTACTGCTGTTATTTGCAGGATACGAAACAACTGCATCATCGCTTAGCTGTCTTTTTTTAAGTCTGCTGCAACACCCAAAGGATTTAAGCTGGTTATTAGAAGAGCTTGTAAATCTACCTTGGCCGCCAATTCAAGGGAATGAAGCAACTGAATACGACGCTCAAAGAGCACCGAGGCTTGAAGCTGTAATTAAAGAAGTAATGCGGCTTACGCCTCCGGTTGGTGGCTTCTTTCGGATCAGCAAAGAGGCGATCGCCTTAGCCGGTGTCTTGGTGCCTCCAAATCGAGTGGTGCAGGTGAGCATTGCTGCAAGCCAGCGCAGTGGCACTGATTCCACCGACCTAAACAAATTTCGGCCACAACGACACTTAGAAAAGGAAACAAAAGTAACGCTGTTGCCCTTTGGGGGTGGCGAAAGAGTATGCCTAGGCAAATCGCTTGCAGAACTTGAAATAAGGTTGCTTACAGTTGGACTGCTTAAAAATATCCATCTATCATTGCTTCCAAATCAAAATCTAACACTTAAATTAATACCAAGCCCTTCTCCAGAAGATGAATTGCTAGTGGAAGCATCTCCACTAATTTAGATGATTGCTGCAATATCAATCCTACTGGTAATAATCATAGTGGGGAGATTCTTAAATCCAAGCAATAAAGAGTTTGCTTGGTTTATGAACTTAAATCGACCGGCTTGGCTTTATTTCGAACGTTTTATACCGCTAATTTGGATTTTTATTTATGGATGCTTCTATTTTTCAACCTTAACAGCATGGTATAGAAGCTGGAATCTATCTTTAATGCTGCTATATTTAATTTTGTTGCTGCTAGTGCAAAGTTATACATTAGTTATATGTAAACAAAAAAGTATTAAAAATGGTACTTTAATCGCATTTGCAGGCTGGCTATGGGGAGTAATTTTGTTCACGCAAATAATTCAAATTTCAATAATTTCAGCAGTTTTGCTTATTCCTTTTTTGTTATGGAGCCCGATCGGAACATTTGTAACCTGGCAAATGCAAAAAATAAATTCCAAATAAACTAACCCGCAATAATAAGCTTTAATTTTTCAAAGCAGCCGCAAGATTATCTTTAGCTAGTGCCAATGCCTCTAGGCAAGTATCCCTATCGTCTTTATCAATCTCACCTTGATCACCGCGTAAACGCTGTTCAAGAAATTCAATTTCTTCTTGCCAGTGCTCAGCGCCCAAATCAGCAATGGATGTTGCTGAATCATCGTCGTTATCACCATCTAAATAAAAGTCGTCGTCTTTCATTTGAATTTGTGGTAATGAAACTCAAAGGAATTATGCCGCACAACTGGTGATTTTGGTATTGATTCAAATGCTAAGCACACTGATCTGCGCAGCAGCATGATCTGCCTTAAGCCTGGCGTCTGCCTCATTAGCACCTCGAGCGAGAGCCACACCCATGCGGCGATGGGGCCTTGCCTCGGATTTTCCAAATAACAACACCTGAGTATCGATCTCAGCTAGTGCAGCTGCCACGCCTCCATAGCTAACCGATGCTGAATTCTCATGGGCGAGAATAACTCTGGTAGCAGAAGAACCAAGGCTATAAATTGCAGGAATTGGTAAACCCAATATTGCCCTTAGATGAAGTTCAAATTGACTTAGATTCTGACCTATCAAAGTAACTAAGCCAGTGTCATGAGGCCTTGGAGAAAGTTCTGAAAAAATCAGCTCATACTGCGAATCAGTAGCGTTAGTATCAACTGATCTACACAAAAAGAACTCCACCCCAAACAAGCCTGCTCCACCTAAATTATTAGTAACAGCTAATGCCATTGCCTGCGCTTTCTTTAGGCAAGCCTCTGGAATCTGAGCTGGCTGCCAGCTGCATTGGTAATCACCACGCTCTTGAATATGTGCAATCGGCGGACAAAATAATGTTGGCCCGTTCCATTGCTTCACCGTTAATAGGGTAATTTCAAGTTCAAAGCGAATAAATTCCTCAACTATTACAAGTTCTCCTTCGCCGCGAGCACCTGCCATAGCAAAGTCCCAGGCAGCAGATATCTCCTCAGGCGTTTCTACCACGCTCTGCCCTTTACCTGATGAACTCATTACAGGCTTCACCACCACAGGAAAGCCGAGCTTTTCAGCCGCTGCAGCAAGCTCTGCGCTGTTGTTGGCATAAGCAAATCCTGCCGTACGCAGCCCAAGATCTGTTGCCGCAAGATTACGACTTCGATCGCGATTCATCGTTACCGAAGTGGCACGAGCGGTGGGGATAACAGTGATACCTTCAGCTTCAAGCTCAGCTAAAGCATCAACCGCTAAAGCCTCAATTTCTGGGATCACCAAATCAGGCTGATATTTACGCACTACCGCCTTAAGGGCATCTGGATTAGCCATCACCACAACTTCAGCCAGATCAGCTACCTGCATGGCGGGAGCATCTGCATAACTATCTACTGCAATTACACGGCAACCAAGGCGCTGCGCTGCGATAGCCACCTCCTTACCCAGCTCTCCACTGCCAAGCAACATCAGCGTGAGGGGAAAAGTGACTGGAATGCTTAGGGCCATAGTTGTGGAGTTTATATAATATTAACAAGGGTCTTCAGGTAATAAACCCAATAAGCAAAAACCATGAAGCAATGCAAAGCTATCCTGTCGAAAAACTAGCAACATTAGGAATAGTAATCCAACATATCGCAATCGCAGATCCGCCTACTAAAGTAACCAGAAGTGGCCACGTATCATCCAAACGGTAAAGATGCTTGAGCAAAGCTGCCTTTGCGATTGGATCTTCCATGTCTTGAAGATCTCCATAGCGACGACCGATCCACAGAACGAGTACAAATGCAACTAGCGTTACTATATAAGAAACTATATAAACCTGATCAAGGAAAGTAAGAAAAGGCAAAACAGGAAGATCAACCCGGTAAGTTTGTTGCAAAAAAACAAGTGTTAACAGCACAGTAACCGGGATGCTTGCGCGGGCATCTTGTTCATCAGCACGCACCTTAAATACCAAGAGAACCATAGACATTAATACAACCAATGGAAGCAATAAACGCCAAACAGAAGCCCATGACGATGTACCAAAAGAGATTTCAAAAAGTACAACACTGTAATCACTTTCATCCCCACCCTGCCCAAAATTTGTTGCATATTGGTGACGATATTCAGCAATAGACCAACCTTGATTTAGCCAACCTAGGATTCGAGCATTGAAACCAATTCCGCTATTGCGAATATCGGGGTCTAAGCGGAGTGTCTTGTAATTTAAACTGCCATCATTATCATCCGGCTCAATAAATAAAGGCAAACTGATGCTCATGAATGGAAAACGTCGGAAATTTGCCTGATCGATTAGATATTGACCACGGTAAGTAAAAAGCTGATAATAATCACCATTAGCCAACCTCTTTGCACCATCACCTACCGGAGTAAGTTCTGAACTTGGAGGCTGAGTAGAACTACTAAGTGTATTAAGGAAACTAAAACGTTGATTAATTGGAACCCCTTCTGCCTCAAGGTAGCGTTGTAATGATTCACCCCATGTCATCCAGATATAACCCCCAGAGGCATAACTGGGGATACTCAAATCAAGCTCGGATGTTGTATTCGCATAAACGCCAATCTGGGCCCAATATGGAGCTTTATCAAGGGCAATCCGATCAACCTGCGCTTCACTGGCATTAAGTAGATCGCCGCGTAAAGTGCTCCAGCCGCTGGGGGGCAATTGTCTTGGATCTATGTTCAGAGCCCGAGATGAACTTGTGAGACGCACTTCATCCCTTGATTCCAAAGGAACCACATCGATTCGGCTGATCGCAACTAAGGCCAGGATTGCAGCAACTACTATTGAAAAGATGGATAAAAAATTCCAGCGACGGCTCCTTCCCACCACAATGAAGCAAAAAGTTGGTTTTACTTTAGGTGCAGATTGGCTTTTATCGTTATTTCTAGTGTCAATGCTTATATCGCCCCCAGCGCGTTCCGCTCCTAGATTGCAACAAGAGAAAACTCCTGAATCAGAACTAATTATTGGCCGTTCGGCGCCTTTTAGTGGTTTGTCTGCCCAAACAGCTAAGGATTATCAAGATGGAATACTTGCCTGGTTTTCAGAAGTTAATCGCAATGGCGGAATTCACAAACGCAAGCTTCGTTTGGTAAGTATTGATGATAATTATAAACCAGCTCGAACTCTAGCCAATACCCATCAATTAATTCACCGAGAAAAAGCTATCGCACTTATTGGATTTTTTGGTACACCAAATTCTAAACTAGTTATACCTCTAATTGAAAAAGTTGGAATTCCATTTGTGGCTCCCGTTACGGGAGCCAGAGATATTTTAAATCCATATAGGCCAATGGTGTTTAACCTGAGAGCAAGTTATCAATCGGAAATAGACAAAATTATTAACCATTTAGTTCGTGATGCCCGGCATAGAATAGCTATCTTTCACGTAACCGATGCCTATGGGATTGACGGACTTCGTTCTGCAAAGATTGCACTTGCGCGCCACAATTTAAAGCCCGTTTTGGTATCGAGTTTGCCACGAAACTCTATTGATACATATCAAGTGGCACAAAAAATTGTTAAGGCAAAAGCCAATGCGGTACTAAGCATAAACACATTTGCCACCTCGGCTTCACTAAGCCGCAACCTTACAAGCATGGGCAGTAGGGCCCAGCTGATGAACCTTTCACCGGTTGGAATCGAAGGCTTGCAAGATGCTCTACCCGGCGGGCGGGCAGATGGGATTGGCATCTCTCAAGTGTTTCCTTTCCCTTGGAATCGCAGGGTTCCCGTGATAGCCCAATATCAGGAAATGATGCAACGCCAGAAGGATAATGCTCATTATGGCTATACAAGCTTGGAAGGTTTTTTAGCTGCTCGCTGGCTCACTGCTGCTTTAGATAAAGCGGGACCCAACCCGAGCCGGGAAAAGTTAGCAGAGGCCTTCCGAAAGCTGGGTAATTTAGATCTTGGCGGCTTTAAATTGCATTTAAAACCAGGCAGTAATCAAGCAAGCCAATTGGTTGAACTAACCTTTTTAAAATCGCAACGCTGGGGACCCTAACCGAACTGCCTAATTTTCATGCATATCGAGTACAAAACGGTATCGCACATCGCCGCGACGCAATCGTTCAATTGCTTCATTCACGCGATCTATAGGCAGATGTTCCACTTGTGCACGAATGTTGTGGCGTACGCAGAACTCCACCATTTTAAGAAGGCTTGCTGGCGATGAGGTGGGGCTGCCGGTAATTGAACGCCGCGCCATGATCAAATCGAAAGCATTTAGTTGAATTGGATCAAGCACAGCACCTAGTTGGTGCAGTTTTCCGCGGGGGGCAAGGGAAGCCATCACCGCAGACCAATTAAGCGGTTTATTAACAGTGTTAATAACAAGATCAAACCGTCCGGCCTGATCTGCAAGTTGATCAATACTTTTTACCTGGTGCGCTCCAAAACTAATTGCCTCATTGGCCTTAGCTAAATTTGTAGTGATTGCTGTAACTTCGCAGCCCCAGGCCCGTGCAAATTGAAGTGCTAAGTGGCCCAAGCCGCCAATACCGATTACGGCCACATGGGCGGTAGGCGAAATAGATTCGTCAATAAATGGAGAAAAAACAGTTATTCCGGCGCAAAAAAGCGGGCCGGCATCTGCGGGATCCATTCCCTTTGGCAAGGGAATTGTCCAGTCTTGTTTTGCAGTTACATGGCTAGCAAAGCCCCCCGAACGGCCAACGATTGTGGCCTCCAGAGATGAACAAAGATTGCCTGTACCGCCCAAGCATTGGCAGCAATGGGAACAGCTGCCACTTATCCAGCCCAGCCCTCGCAATTGACCAATCACTCCAGGATCAACTCCAGAACCAACACTCACAACGCGACCCACCACCTCATGGCCTGGGATTAGGGGGAAACTGGTCATGCCCCAGTGGTTATCAAGCATTGAGATATCGCTATGGCATAAGCCGCAATGCAACACTTGAAGCACTAGTTCATCAGTTGCGGGCGCATGCAGAACAGCTTCCTGGCGCTCCAAAGGCGCGCACGCTTCTCGGGATTGCCATCTTGTGATATTCAACGTTTTGGCTGCAACACATTTACAATTTAACGCACGTGAGGATTGATCGAATATGGAGATATCAGTGAAAACAACAACATTTGAAGAGTTTGCTCAACATGCCAACTATTCCCTTCTGGATTCACTAACGGCAGACCCGCAATCTACATGGGATGGTGATGATCACATGCCCCGACAAGTGTTTTCTGGGCACTACGTGCCGGTAACACCCACACCGCTAGCCGCGCCGAAATATGTGGCACATAGCAAAACATTATTTAATGAGTTAGGCCTCAGTGATGCCCTTGCTCACAACGAACAATTCCGCAATTTATTCTCCGGAAACATCAAAGCAGCACAAGCACCAATACGTAGCTACGGCTGGGCAACGGGTTACGCGCTATCGATCTACGCAAGTGAATACATACAGCAATGTCCCTTTGGAACCGGAAACGGCTACGGCGATGGACGAGCTATTTCAGTATTTGAGGGGTTGTTTGATGGCAAACGCTGGGAGATGCAACTAAAAGGCGGCGGTAGAACCCCTTATTGCCGCGGGGCTGATGGGCGCGCAGTGCTCCGCTCCAGTGTGCGGGAGTTTTTAGCCCAAGAGTTTATGCACGCCCTAGGAATACCAACATCACGTTCATTAACGCTGTACGTATCGCAAGTTGAAACAGTGCGCCGTGGATGGTATTCAGCAAATTCACAATCGCTCGATCCAGATATTTTGGTAAACAACCCCGTCGCAATTACAACACGAGTAGCGCCTTCCTTCCTGCGTGTGGGCCAACTGGAATTATTTGCCCGTCGTGCCCGCAGTAAGGCTCATCCAAATGCTCAAAATGAGCTAATGATGATTGTGGAACACCTAATTGAGCGCAATTACCGGCAAGAAATTGATCCGGGCTTGGATTTCGGTAATCAAGTAATTGAGTTGGCAACTTTATTCCGCTCAAGGCTCACAAAACTTGTTGCTAATTGGATACGTGTGGGTTACTGCCAAGGTAATTTCAACAGCGATAACTGCGCAGCGGGGGGCTTCACCCTCGACTACGGACCCTTTGGCTTTTGCGAACAGTTTGACCCCAGTTTTCAACCCTGGACTGGAGGGGGAGAACATTTCTCATTTTTTAATCAACCTTTGGCTGCAGAAGCCAATTTTGAAATGTTTTGGAAATCCCTGAGACAACTGCTAGTTGGCAACGTTCAAGACCTGGCCCGGCTAGATCAAATTCGAGAGAAATTTGCAGAAGTAATGCAACAGGAAATTGAGGCAATGTGGGTAGAAAAACTGGGCTTAAACAGCTACAATCGATCGCTGGTAAATGAATTACTGGAACTGATGATAATTTCAAAAACAGATTACACAGCCTTTTTCTGCAGATTATCCTTAATCCCTGAGGATCTCTCAACGCTAAAAGAAAGCTTTTATATGCCTAGTACAGAGCAGCTAGATGCACGATGGAACAACTGGCTACAAAACTGGCAACAACAATTTAAGGGCTGCAATGAGCTGGGCGCCAGATCTGAAGCGATGCAACGCATCAACCCAAAAATAACCTGGCGAGAATGGCTTATTGCTCCAGCATACGAAAAAGCTGCTGAAGGGGATTACAGCCTGATCAAGGAGTTGCAAGATGTATTTAGCAATCCATACAAAGAACAATCTGAAAAATTAAAATCAAAATACAGCGCACTGAAGCCCAAAGAATTCTTTAATGCCGGCGGAATATCCCACTACAGCTGTTCATCCTGAGCAAAAAAATTATCGCTTGACAAAAAGTAGTGTTCATGATAATATCAAAACTTCTGAAATGTTGAAATGTTTAAGAACTCATTTTTAACAGCAGCAGCAACCAGCATATCTATTGCAACTATATTCGCTAGCCCATTGATAGCAGCACCTGATTTAGGTAAAGATAATGGCAAAAAACCATGGGCGGTTAATATTGAGAAATTAACGGCAGCAAATGATAATTTTCGTAGCACAATGTGGACAGGTAAAAATCTTCAGCTAACTGTTATGTCGCTAAAACCAGGCGAGGAGATAGGCTTAGAAAAGCATGATATAGGTGATCAGTTTATCCGCGTTGAGCAAGGTAATGCCCGTGTTGTAATGGGTGCGATGAAAAATAAAATGACTTTCGACAAAAAAGTATCCGACGATTGGGCAATCCTAATTCCTAGTGGCTTTTGGCACAATATTATTAACGAAGGCAATAATGCCCTTAAACTTTATGTTTTGTATGCGCCCCCTGAGCACCCTGCTGGAACAATAGACAAAACATTCAAAAAATAGATACCATTTAACGCAAAATACAATTACTCAATTTCTAATTCTACAAGAGAATAGTTTAAATTCATAAATGATTTATCATTCTCAAGAATACTGTTTAAACTTATTGCAGATTCCAATAAGCATGCATGGCCACTACTCGGCAAAATTAACATCTTAGCATTAGGCAAATATTTAATTAATTTATTGGCTTCTTCTACAGAGGGCAGCAATCGATCAGAACCGGAAGCCAAGATCAAGACAGGATTCTTTATTTGATGCAATGGTAAATGTTCCAAAACAAAGCTATTCAACAATGAAAGCCTCCAAATAGCGCTTGCAGATTTAACTGATTGCATTGCTTTGAGCAGGGATTGTCTACTAAGACTATTAACTCTTTTTGATGCAATAAGAAGAGGAAGCAGCCCAAATGTAGATAAATGGTAAAGTGAATTAGGCAACAAATGGGATACGGAAGCTCCCCAACCAAGCAATGGCCTTCGCCTAAAAGAAGAAGCCGGATTAATTAAAACTAAACTATCACATATGTTCGGATAATGCGCAGCAAATTTAAGGGCTAAACAACCGCCAAACGATTCGCCACAAAGAATTATGGGTCGTGCAGGTAATAATTTTTGCTCATTGAGGATAAGTGTTGCTAATATTTCAACGAGTTTATTCCAATTGGTAAAATCATCTAACGGTATTGAAAAACAACGTATATCATATGAAACCGATAATTCAGGTAACTGAGATTTAATTAACTCGCCGGAAC
>Ga0310322_10119_pt1 | contig 9397 bp, 10 predicted proteins | sample LakEriER1LargeC7_FD_195536 | JGI IMG/M metagenome (GOLD analysis project Ga0310322, IMG submission 195536) | Enriched freshwater cyanobacterial communities from Lake Erie, Ontario, Canada - ER10.Large.C7 (v2) (version 2) | ecosystem: Environmental > Aquatic > Freshwater > Lake | place: Canada... | reverse complement strand
TAGCCCCCTCGCCTCGCCCCGGCCCTGGAGTGGTCATCGGCGTTGCCGCCCGCTCGATAGGTTGGATCTGCACCGGCAAGAGATGGAATGGGGAGCCAAGTCAGTGGAACGCCAGGCCTTCCCCGTCCTTCCCTAGGGATGGGACGTTGCCTTGGCCTGGTGGGCCTGCTGGCCCTCACCGGCTGTGGCTTGTTCACCAGGGAGCAGTCCCAGTCCAGCGCCAAACCCGGCGACCTGCTGGTGCAAGTGGGTGGGCAGCGGGTGGTGCTGGTGGAGCCCTTCCGCGGCGGAGAACCCAATGGCCTCTTTGATGGCGTCGTCAAGATCAGTGGTGGCGGCCAGCCGGAGCAACTCCTTGAGATCAACGCGATTTGCAGCATCCCCGATGAACCAAAGTGGCCCAACTACGACAACCTTTACGGCACCCCAGTGCGTAGTGCTGCCGCAGCAGAAGGGCGCAAGGGCGATACCAGTTGGCAGGTCCTGTTTTATTTTGACGGACGCAAGGAGTTGAAAATGGGCAAAGATCCTGGCGCCTGGCTTGGGCGTTTGCATGAGAACCTTTGCCGGCAAGGAGATTTTGATGATCGCAAGATCGCCAAAAAGCCTTAATGCGTTCTTCGGTTAATTTGTGACGGGTCCAAGCTAGCCCAGCACTCTGGGCCAGCCTCGATCTCAGCGCTCTTTAAACACTCAAGAAGCGATCCACAACCTCCTTACTGAGATCACCCGTGGGGCCGCTGGCCACCACGCCGCCCTTTTGCATCGCGTAGTACCAGTCGGCCTGGCGCACGAAGTGGAGGTGTTGCTCCACCAGCAGCACGCTGATGCCGGTGGTTTCGATGATGCGGCGCACGGCCCGCTCGATGTCCAACACCACCGAGGGCTGGATGCCTTCGGTGGGTTCATCCAGCAGCAATAGCCTGGGCTTCCCGAGCAGGGCCCGGGCGATCGCCAGTTGCTGCTGCTGGCCGCCGGAGAGGTCGCCGCCGCGGCGGTTGAGAAACGTCTCCAAGATCGGGAACAACTCGAACACCAGCGGATCGATATGGCGCGTCTGGCCCAGGCCGCCGGGCAGGGCCTCGAGACCGAGCAGCAGGTTTTCGCGCACCGTGAGCTGGGCAATGATTTCCCGGCCCTGGGGCACGTAGCCGATGCCCCTGCGGGCCCGTTGGTGGGGCGCCAGGGGCGAGAGCTCCCGCCCATCCAGTTGCACCGAGCCGCTGCGTTGGCGCAGCAGGCCGATCACGGTCTTGAGCAGGGTGGTTTTACCGACGCCATTGCGGCCGATCAGGCACACCATCTGGCCCGGGGCCACGCTCAGATCCACATCGCGCAGGATGTGGCTCTCGCCGTAATACACATTCAGCCCGCGCAATTGCAGCAGGTTCGAGCCTGGGTCCGAGCCCGGGCCGCCCGCCTGGTTGTTGGTCTGTACCAGGTTGGAACTGGTCATGGGGCCTCCTGGGTTTCGCTGCCGAGATACACCTCAATCACCCGTGGGTCGTTCTGCACCTGGTCCATCGATCCTTCACAGAGCACGTGGCCCTCATGCAGCACCGTGACGGGTGCCTGCAGATCGCGGATGAAGTCCATGTCGTGCTCAATCACCAGCACGGTGTGGTCGCCGGCGAGTTGGCGCAACAATTCACCGGTGCGCTCGGTTTCCCCATCGGTGAGACCGGCCACCGGTTCATCCACTAGCAGCAACTCGGGATCCTGGGCCACCAACATGGCGATCTCCAGCCACTGCTTTTGGCCGTGGGAGAGGCCGCCGGATTGTTGGGCGGCATGGGATTCCAGGCCGACAACGCCGAGCAGGTGCTGGACCCGATCCCGTTGCTCGCTGCTGAGGCGACCGAACAGCAGGTCAAACGGTCCATGGGGACCCCGCACGGCCAGCTCCAGGTTGCGCCGGGGCGTGAGGTTTTCATACACCCGGGGGGTCTGGAATTTGCGGCCGATGCCTAAGCGCGAGATGTGGTGTTCGCTCTGGCCCACCAACGACTTGCCGCGGAATAACACATCCCCGTTGGTCGGTTTCAGCTTGCCGGTAATCACATCAAGGAAGGTGGTCTTGCCAGCGCCGTTGGGGCCGATCACGGCCCGCAATTCACCTGGGGCGAGCTGGAGATTGAGGTCGTTGAGGGCGAGAAAGCCATCAAAACTGACGCTCACGCCCCGCAGTTCGAGCAGATTCATCGCGGACCTCCTTTGGAGCCTTGCGACTCAGAACCTTGGGTATCGAACTGACTGTGTTCAGCCTGGACCTCGGGGTCGAGATCCAGGGCCGGATAGGTGAGCGAGCGCTGCGGCAAGCCCACCATGGCGATCAGGCGGCCCGGGCCCCCTTGGCGCCACCAGCCCACCAGGCCATCGGGCAGGGCCGTGACCACCAGCAAGAACAGGCCTCCCTGGATGAAGAGCCAGGTTTCGGGAAGTTGTTCGCTGATCAGGCTTTTGGCGTAGTTGATCAAGACGGCTCCAAGAATGGCCCCGATCAGGGTGCCGCGGCCGCCGACGGCGACCCAGATCACCATCTCGATCGAGAAGGGCACCGCCATGAACTGGGGCGACACAATGCCCGATTGCACCGTATAGAGGGCGCCACTGACGCCGGCTAGGGCCCCAGCCACGGCAAACACCAGGGTTTTGTAGGCGGTGGGGTTGTAGCCGGTGAAGCGCAGCCGCGGTTCATCGTCGCGGATCGCCACTAGGGCATCGCCGAAGCGACCGGTAGTGAGCCAACGGCAGAGGAACCAGGCGCCGATCACCAGCACCACCGTGACCCAGAAGAGGTTGCGCTGCATGCCATCGCTGCCCACCAGGATCCCAAAGATGTGGGCGGTGTCGGTTTTGAGGCCGTTGGTGCCGTTGATCAACTTCTGCTGGCCATTGAAGAAGTTGAAAAACACCAGCAGGGCCGCCTGGGTGAGGATCGAAAAGTAGACCCCCTTGATGCGGTTGCGGAACACCAGGTAGCCGAGCAGGCCTGCCACCAGGGCCGGAATCACCCAGACGGCGAAAAGGGTGAAGACAGGTGAACTGAAGGGCTGCCAGAAGGCCGGTAGGCCCTTGACCCCGTAGAGACCGAAAAACTCTGGCAATTGGCCCGGCTCCAGGCTGTCGAGCTGGAGATACATGCCGAGGGCATAGCCGCCCAGGGCAAAAAAGATGCCCTGGCCCAGGCTGAGCATGCCCGTGTAGCCCCAGATCAGATCAACGCCGAGGGCAACGATGCCAAGCGAGAGGAAGCGGCCCAGCAGGTTGAGCCGGAAGGGGGGCAACACCGCCGGTAGCACCAGGGCGGCCACCACGATCACTAGCCAGGGCAGGCTGCGGCGCAGGTTGCGGGAGGAGAACAGGGACGAAGCGAAATCCGCCATTGATTAGGCCTCCACCATGCGACCCTTCTGCGGGAACAGACCGGCCGGTCTGACCTGCAGGAACACCACAATCAGGGCAAAGACCAACACCTTGGCCATCGAGGTGGTGGCAAAGAAGGTGATCAGCTCATTCAGGCCAGCGGGCATGGCCGGCCAGACCAAGAGCAGGGAGCCGGAGCCGATCAGATAGCTGAGCACGCCGATGCCAAGAGCGGCTAACACCGTGCCGGCCAATTTGCCGACGCCGCCAAGCACCACCACCATGAAGCAGTCCACGATGTAGTTGCCGCCCAGGTTCGGGCCCACCGAACCGAGCAGGGTGACGGCCACGCCCGCCACACCCGCCAGGCCGGAGCCGATCAGGAAGGTGAGGGCGTCCACCTTTTCGGTGGGGATGCCCAGGCAGCTGCTCATCGAGCGGTTCTGGGTGACGGCGCGGATGCGGATGCCCCAAACACTCTTTTGCAGGAACCAGGTCACCCCAATCAGGGCGATGGCCGTGAGCGCAATGATGAACAGGCGTGCCGTAGGCATGTTGACTGCACCCACATCAATCGAGCCGCGCAGCCAGGTGGGTGCGGTGACATCGATGTTGCGGGCGCTGAACCAGGGCTGGTCCAACAGCCGTTGTTGGCCCAGAACCGAGGCCACCACAATGCCCACCAGGCCGGAACCGATCCAGCTGCCGGAACCCAGCAGGGGAGTCCAGCGCTGGTGCCACCAGGCTTTGGGCGTGAGCCGCGGGATCAGCAAGCCGCCGACCACGGTCACGAGCAGGCCGAGGGCGAAGGCACTGCTGACCGAGCGCACGAATTGCTGCAGGATCAAACTCACCCCCCAGGTGGCCAGCAGGGTTTCCAGGGGGCGTCCGTAGAGACGGCGAATGACCGTTTTCTCCAGGAGCAAACCAACCAGGCCGCTGACCACAAAGGCCAGGGGAATGGCCACCAGGATGTAAATCGGGAAGAGGGCTTCAGGCACCACGGCCTTGAAGATGTTCTGCACCACAAAGGTGGTGTAGGCACCGAGCATCATCAACTCGCCATGGGCCATGTTGATGACACCCATCAGACCAAAAACCACGGCTAGTCCCAGGGCTGCCAGCACCAGAACCGAGCCAATGGCCAGGCCATTGAAAAGTGTTTCGTAAAGGAGATCCATTGCGACCTGCAGGGATCAGGCAAAGGTGGACGCAGCAGCACCACCAACCCCCTCGAGCAAGACAGGGGCGGCAGTGACCACCAGGTTTAAAGGGTGGCTTGAATTGAAAAAGGGGGGAGATTGCTCTCCCCCCCAAGCTGTTGAGTGTTTCGTTTGGGGACTGGAGCCCGCAGGCCTAGGTCCCCAGGCGAAATCACATCTTGAACTTGCCGGCGTCAGGACGCTTCTGGGTCCAATCGCAGGTGAAGCCCTTGGTTTCGGGCACGAACTGGTTCCAGGCCAGCGGCTTAACCACACCCTTGTTCTCAAGGATCTTGAACATGCCGTCCTTCTGAACTTCGCCGATCAGCACCAGCTTGGAGATGTGGTGGTTGGGCTGCACTTCAACCGGGCCCTCAGGGGCGTCGAACTTGACGCCGATCAGGGCTTCGCGCACCTTGGCGTTGTCGACGCTATTGGCCTTTTCGGCACCCTTGGCCCAGAGGTAGACCATGGCGTAGGCAGCTTCAGCAGGGTCACTGGTGACGCGCTTCTCGCCGTACTTGGCCTTGAAGTCGGCGGTGAACTTCTTGGAGGCGGGGGTGTCGAGGCTCTGGAAGAAGTTCCAGGCGGCGTAGGTGCCTTCCAGGTACTCAGGACCAATGGCGGCGATCTCCTCTTCGGCGATCGAGAAGCTCATGATCGAGTAGCCGTTGGCGGGGGTGATGCCCGCGGCCTTCATCTGCTTGAAGAAGGCAACGTTGCTATCGCCGTTGAGGGTGTTGACGATCACGCCACCCTTGGGCAGGGCCTGCTTGATCTTGGCGATGATCGGAGCCACCTCGGTGTTGCCGAGGGGCAGGTAGTCCTCACCCACGAGCTTGCCGCCCTGGACCTTGAGCTGCTCCTTCATGATCGTGTTGGCGGTACGTGGGTACACGTAGTCCGAACCAACCAGGAAGAAGTTCTTGCCCTTGTTCTTCAGCAGCCACTCAACAGCGGGCTCGGCCTGCTGGTTGGGGGTAGCGCCGCTATAGAAGATGTTCTTGGAGCACTCTTGGCCTTCGTACTGGATCGGGTAGTAGAGGAAGGCGTCCTTGGCCTCATACACCGGCAGCATCGCCTTACGGCTGGCGGAGGTCCAGCCACCGAAGACCACGGCAACCTGGTCTTGATCGATCAGTTTTTTGGATTTCTCGGCGAAGGTGGGCCAATCGGAGGCGCCATCTTCCTCAACCGGCACAATCTTCAGCTTTTTGCCGTCGATCGTGACGCCACCGGCGGCGTTGATCTCTTCGATCGCCATCAACTCGGCTTCGGCCACCGTGTTCTCGGAGATGGCCATGGTGCCGGAGCGGGAATGAAGGATGCCGACCTTCACTTCACCGTCGAACTTGCCACCCTCGGCGGTCTGGTCACCACCGCCACAGGCGACGAGGGAGACGGACGTGGCCAGCAGGGCCGCGCCGCCGAAAAGCACGCGGGACGCTTGGCGCATCGACAAGGTCTTCATCACAAAAAACTCCTCTGGAAAATCCGCGTAACAGCGGTAGGGAGAAGGTAAGGAATGTGCCTCCAGGCACTTCGTATCCATTCCTACAATTTGCCCAACCCCGCACAAATCGGCGGTGGCGAGGCGGCCTTCGGCCTCACTTTGGTAGCTGTTGCAACAAAAACGCCTCCACCTGGTCGAGGCCTTCGCCGCTGCGCAGGTTGGTGAAGCACCAGGGCCGGCCGCCCCGCATGCGCTCGGTGTCCTGCGCCATCACGTCCAGGCTGGCGCCCACCATGGGGGCCAGGTCCACCTTGTTGATCACCAGCAGGTCGGAGCGGGTGATGCCAGGCCCGCCCTTGCGGGGGATCTTGTCGCCGGCCGCCACATCGATCACGTAGATGCAGAGGTCCACCAGTTCGGGGCTGAAGCTGGCCGCCAGGTTGTCGCCGCCGCTTTCGACCAGCACCAGGTCGAGGCCCGGGAAGGCCCGCTCTAGCTCCTCCACCGCCGCCCGGTTGATCGAGCAGTCCTCCCGGATCGCCGTGTGGGGGCAGCCGCCCGTTTCCACCCCGCGGATCCGGTCCGGTTCCAGGGCCCCGGCCCGGGTCAGGAACTGGGCATCCTCCTGGGTATAGATGTCGTTGGTGACCACCGCCAGCTGCAGGCTGTCGCGCAGGCGCCGGCACAGCGCTTCGACCAGGGCCGTTTTGCCAGACCCCACCGGTCCGGCCACCCCCACCCGTAGGCGGCTGCTCATGGCGTCACCAGGGTGTCGGCCTGCAGGAGCAGGGTGGTTGGGGTGAGGGGTTTAAAGGGCATGGTGGTGGGGGAGTCGCCCTTGGGGATGCGCACCGCCAGCTTGCCGGCCGCTTTGACCAGAACCAACCCCTGGCTGGGTTGGCCATGCCGCTTAGCTGCGGAAGAGGCGCGAGTAGAGCTCCCGGTGGCTGAGCTGGGCCAGGCCGGCGCCGACGCCACCGCTCCAGAGACGCCTGGGATCGCTGGCCCCGAGGGCGCTGGCCCGCTCTGTAATCAGTGGGGCTAGGGCCAGTTGTAGCCGTTGGCCCTGGGTGGGGCCGAGGGGCACTAGGCGCACGGCGGCGCTGATTTGGTTGGCGACCCAGCCGTAGAGGTAGGCCTCCACCAGGTCGGCCGGGGGCAGGTCCAGGCAGACGCCGGCCCAGGCCCAGGCGGCCGGCCAGGCCAGCCCGTCACTCCCCCTGGGTAGGGGCCAGCCCAGATCGGCCAGCAGGCGCAGCAACGACTGGCCCATTTGGCGCTGCTGGGCGCGCAGCTCCGCCGATTCGCGGGCGGCCAACAGCCAGCCATCGAGTTCCCGCAGCTCCGTTAGGGCCGCGGCTAACTCCCCTTCCAGGCCTGCCGCTAGCGCCGAGCGGGCCCGGTTGAGCGCTGCCGCCAGGGGAACCAGGGCCGCCGCTTCTACCCCAAGGGCGCCCCGCTCCAGCTCGGCCCGCAGCCAGGCCTCCAGGGCTGCGGGCGTGGCGATCCGGCCCGCTTGCACCAGCACCTCCAGGCCCTCCGAATAGCTGAAGGCCCCCACCGGCAGGGCCGGGCTGACCAGCTGGAACAGGTGCAACTGGGCCGTGCTCATGGCTGGTCGGGGCCCTGGTGGGGATCGGGGTTGGGGCTTGCTCCATGGCTATGTCTATGGCTATCTCCATGGCTATGGCTGTGACCGGAGCTGTGGGTATGACCGGAGCTATGGCTGTGACCCCCCGCGTAGGCCCCCGCCTCCGGCTCAAAGGGCGCCTCCAGTGGTTGCAGCGCCAGGCCCCGTTGGCGCAACAGGTCGGCGAGTACCGAATCCTCCAGGATTCGCAGTTCGCCCGGGTGCAATTCCATCGCCACATGGCGGTTGCCGAGGTGATAGGCCGCCTGCAGCAGGGCCAGGGGGTCGGGGCTGCGCACCAGCAGCAGCGCTTCCGGCGCCGCCTCTACCCGCACCAGCCGATCTCCTGACGCCGTGGAGAGCCATTCCCCGGGATGTAGCGCCGCACCCCGGGGCAGCTGCAGCACCAGGTCCCGGCCGCAAGCGCTGACCCGATGGCCCCGCAGGCTGGTGCGTTGGTCGGCCGTGAGCAGCAGCCGCAAGGTCTCGGCACTGTTTGAAGCGCCACCCCGCTCGCCAGCAGCCAGCCGGTGGACCAGGACCAGGGACGCCAGGGAATCTTCCATGGCCCAAGCCTGCAGGGGAGCGACAGCCTCGCGGGCCCAGGGGCCGGCAAAGTGTGTTGATTGCAACGGGACACCGCCGCGGCCGCATTCAAAGTCCGCCGCCACCCTCCGCCGATGACCGACTCCTGGCAGGCCGAAGCCCGGCTGCAGTTCAGCTTGCAGGCGGCTGGTGCCGATGCCCCGCCCCGCACGATCTACCAAGGCGGTGCCACTTCGCCCCTGAAGATCCAGCGGGCCTTCCAGCAGGCCGATGGTCGCTGTGAATTGCCCCTGCTCCACACCGCCGGTGGCCTGGTGGGGGGGGATCGGATTGGTGTGCAGGCCACCCTGGCGCCCGGTAGCCGGGTGCTGCTCACCAGCGTGGCGGCCCAGAAGGTCTATGGCTCGGTGGGCCGCAGCCGCCTGGCGCCCCAGGGGCGTTGGGCCCAGCAGGAGCTGCTCTTCCAGCTGGCCGCCGGAGCCGATCTCGAGTGGCTGCCCCAGGAGCTGGTGCTGTTTGCCGATGGCCTGTTTGAGCAGACCTGCCGGGTGGAGCTGGCGCCAGGGGCTAGCTGGCTCGGCGCCGAGGTGGTGCGCTTGGGCCGCAGCGCCGCCGGCGAAGGCCTGGGCCAGGGCCGCTGGCGCTCCCAGCTGGAGATCCGGCGCCTACAGGGGCCGGCCAGCCGCTGGGAACTGGTCGACCGATTGGAACTGGGCGGTGCCAGCCTCGAGGGCGACCACGGCCTGGCCGGCCAGCCGGTGTTTGGCAGCCTGGTTTGGGTGGCGCCCGAGCCCCTAGCCACTGCTGAGCTCGAGGCCCTAGCCAGCCTCTGCCGCGACGACCGCGCCGGCCTCGAGGGTGAGCTGGCCTGCGGCCCCCTCGACCAGGGGCTGCTGGCCCGCTACCGGGGCCCCTCCAGCCAGGCGGCCCGCTACTGGTTCAGCCGCATCTGGGCGCGGATCCGCCAGCAGCGGGGGCTGGCATCACCCCAGCTGCCGCGGGTTTGGCCTTTCCAGGAAACCCCCTGGATCTCGGCCGATTCCTGAGCCCCCAGGCCCCCAGCTCCGCCACCGCAAGCGGCGACAACCGTTCTTCATGAACGCTGCCGTAGCCACGGCCGCTGCCAAAGTGCCCCTGGCCACCCCCTTTGCATGCACCTCACCCCCCAGGAAAAGGACAAGCTCCTGATCGTTACGGCGG
>Ga0310322_10118_pt1 | contig 9412 bp, 10 predicted proteins | sample LakEriER1LargeC7_FD_195536 | JGI IMG/M metagenome (GOLD analysis project Ga0310322, IMG submission 195536) | Enriched freshwater cyanobacterial communities from Lake Erie, Ontario, Canada - ER10.Large.C7 (v2) (version 2) | ecosystem: Environmental > Aquatic > Freshwater > Lake | place: Canada... | reverse complement strand
CAAATCCCTGGGCAACTTCACCACGATCCGGGCGCTGCTGGCCAGTGGCGTCAGCCCCATGGGCCTGCGCCTGTTTGTGCTTCAGGCCCACTACCGCAAGCCCCTGGACTTCACCGCGGCAGCCCTTGAGGCAGCCTCAGCCGGCTGGAGAGGGCTCAATGCCGCCCTCGATGTGGGAAGGGGCCTGGACTGGGCGGCCGGCTGTCTTGACAACGGGCATGACGGGGAACTGGGCGGCCGGCGCGACGCCTTCGCCGCCGCCATGGACGATGACCTCAACAGCTCCGCCGCCCTGGCGGTGCTGTTCGAGCTGGCCCGGCCCCTGCGGGCCCTGGCGAACCGTCTGGAACGGGGCGAAGCCCCCAGCGAAGACGACCGCGGGCTGGAGCCCCGCTGGCGGTTGTTGGTGGAGCTGGCCGGGGTGCTCGGCCTCCAAGCGGAGAGCACCGCCAAGCCCCTGGACGCAGGTCAGGGCAGCGGACCGAGCGAGGAACGGATCCAGGAGCTGATCGAGCAGCGCCGCGTCGCCAAGGCAGCCCGCGATTACCCCACCGCCGATGGCCTGCGCGAAGAGCTTCGGCGCCATGGCATCGAGCTGATCGACCGCCCCACGGGCACCACTGACTGGTTCCGCAAGTAGGGCCCTGCAGCCGCCCTAGGCTCTGAGTTGGTCCTTGGGCAGCCTTCCCGTGTCTGACCCCACCAGCTCATCGGGCGATCCAGGGGCTTTTGCCGACGCCCTGGCCCGGGCCAGGGAGCTGCTCCAGGTGGAGGGGTCCCCGGCCCTGCGGCTCCAGGCCCAGCAACAGGCCGCGCTGGAGCTTCTCCAGGCACGCAAGTTTGGCGCCAGCGAGGACGAACTCGAAGCGCTGCTCACGGGCGTGGTGGAAACCAGCCTGGAGCGGCTGCTGAGCTGAGCCGGCCGAACTCGGAACAGGCCCCGGGAGCGCTACGAGAACCCCGGCAGCCGCAGGGCCCGACCCACCTCGATCGCTGCATGGGCCGGCCCGAGCAGTTCAACCAGCCCTTCGGAGGCGACCCCTTCCCGCACGAGACCGGCGAGGGCCGCGGCCCAGCCCAGCCGCTCCTGGAGCGAATGGAAGGGCCGATTGGCCGGTTCACAGGCCGAACGCAGCCCCTCCTGCAGGTAGAGGGCAATCCAGTCGGGGCATGGACTCCAGAAAGGGGCCAGATCGATCAACAGCACCAGGGACCTGTGGCGGGCCAGAGCCCTGGCTTCCCGCCCTTCGATGGCCCCAGCCTGGTCAAGCCAGGCCAGGGCAGCGGTGCGGCAGATCTGCTCACGGGTCAGCGTTAGCCAGTCATGGGGCGGTAGCTCCACCCGGCCACCGACCTCGAGCCAGCGATGGGCCTGCCAGAGCAGCTCGGCCCGTTGCTGGGGTTCCATGGAGCGCTCCTCCACCACGATCGCCTGGTGAACCCCCAGGACCAGCTCGATGAGCACGGCAGTGGGGAGATCCCCAGCGTCGCCTTGCTGCAACTGGGGCCCCAAAGCCTCCAGCCGCTGCAGCGCCTCAAGCCACTCGCCGGCCTGGCCAAGGTTTCGACAGCGCTCCAGCTCGTGCTCCAGCAACCGCAACTCCAGGGTGGCCCGCACCTGATCTTGCCCAGCTCCATCTCCGGCGACCGGCGCAAGCGTCAAGAGCTCCCGCCAGAGGGTGGCGCGGGCCACGGGATCGAGGGGCAGCGCCAGCAGACGCTCCAATTCCAGCCAGACCGCCGTGCCCATGGATTCAGCCCCCCCCAGCCTGGAGCAACTCCAGGCTGTGCCGGCCCCGCAGCAGCGCCTGCCGGAGGGCCTCCAGGGCCTGGTCGGCGGGCGGATCGGCGACCGCCAGACCCTCGATCCAGTTCAAGAGCAAAGCGAGTCCCTCGGTATCGGCCGGGTCTGGAGCGCGAGCCTGCTCCTGGGCCTCCGCCGATACGCGCTCCCGGATCGCAGGCAAGGCCCACGAACGCGCCTCCGGGTTCACGGCACAGAGCCGCAAGAGCAGCTCAACGGCGCGGCGGCGGGCCGGGGAGCCATCGCGCTCCATCCACGCCAGGGCGCCATAGCGGCTGATCTGCTCGATCACCACCGGTAGGCGCACCGGCCGAGCTCCCGGCAGCGGCTCCAGGTGGCCGAGGAGTGCGTGGGCCCGCCAGAGCAGCTCGGCCCGCTGATCGCCGTCGTAGGGACAGGGGGGGGCATCGTCATCGATGAGGCGGTGGTGCAGCTCCAGCACCAGTTCCGCCCCCACCCGGGCCGCCAATTCGGTGGTTTTGAGGTCCTTTGGGTTTTCCGCTAACAGCGCTTGAAGCGCATCCAGTCCAGCGAACCAATCTCCCCCAAGGCACAGCCGGCGGAGGTTGAAGAACTCCTGCCGGGCCAGGGCCTGCTCCAGGGCTGCCTGTGCTGCCTCGGACTGCACAGAGGGCACCGGTTCGGCGGCCAGCTGATCGCGCAACGCACCCCAGAGGAGCACCAGGGCCGGCCCCTCCAGGGGCAGAGCCAACAACCACTCCAGGTCGACCCAAAGTCCTACGGAGTTGCTGCCTGCCAATTCAGCCGCCTCCGGCCGAGGGCCGGGTTGGGGTGCTGTGCTGCAGGCCGCGGAGCAGCCCTCGGGCGCGCCCCATCTGCGCCTCAACACGGCCCACCAGTTCCGCCAGGCGCTCGTGCTCGGCCACGTAGTGGTCGAGCTCCACCTCCAATTGATGCAGGTGGGCCAGCAGCAGGTCGCGCTCCTCTTGGTCGCGGCTCAGCTGGCGCTCCAGATCCACCAGGCGTGAGTCCCGGGCACCGAGGGCGCCGTGGTGGTCGTCCCAGCGGCGAAGGGCCTGGAGCAGCTCTCCCCCCTCAAAGCGCTCGCGCCAGAGTGCACCGTCGCCATCGCGGCCGAAACGGTCGGCCCAGCTCTCCAGATCAAGGTATGCATTGAGCAGGGAGGGACGAAGCTCCAGCAGGGCATGGGTGGTGGCCCGCAGTACATCGGCCGGCAGGTTGCTGACCCGGGAAGAGCGGTGGCGACGCACGTTCTGCTCCAGCTCGGGCAGCTCCCGGCTGAGGGCCGCCTCCAGGGCAGGGGTGGAGTGGCCGAGGTTCACCAGCTGCAGACGATCCTGGCCCTGGCGTTTGACCTGCACCGCCAGCTCCATGGTCTGCTGCCAGGCCAATAGGGCCCCGCCCTCTGGCTCCGGCGAGGAGCCCTGATCGGCCAATTCAGCAAGGGCTTGGTCGGGGGGGCCATAGAAGATCCAAGCTCGCCAGTTCTCGCCGTCATGGGCGCCGCGGGCCAGGGATTCCAGGGCAGGGGCACCGGCGGAGCGGCGAAGGCCGAGACGGCTGCCCGGCAACCCGTAGATCCAGAAACCAAGGGTAGGCCCGAGGGCCGCCAACGGCTGGAGACCATCTCCTGGGGACGGACCGGTCTGCGACAGGAGGGTCTGATCTGGGGGCATTACCTTGGTTGCCACCTGCCGGCGGTTCGCCGGACAATAGGGCCGCCTTCCTTAGCGCGCTGTGCAAAAAGAGACCCTGCTGGAAGGGCTGCGGGCCCTGCCCGGGGACGAATCGCTGCTGCGAACCCTCGGCAGTCTGCTGGAGGAGGAGGGGAATTGGCAGGAACTACAGCAGATCATGCTGGACCAGCTGCCGCGGCTGCCACGGGGGTCAGCCCTTGAGGCGCACGTCAGCTACCTGGCGGGCAAGGCCTGCCTGGAGCTGGGGGATCTGCGCCAGGCCCTGGCCCTGAGCACCCGGGCAGTGCAGGGTCGTGCCGATTTCGCCTACAGCCACCACATCCACGGCCGCACCCTGGCGCGCATGGGACGGCGGGTGGAGGCCCTGGGGGCCCAGCAGCGTTGCGCGGCACTGGCGCCTGGATTCCCCTGGTGCTGGTTCGAGATCGGTCAGTTGCAGCTGGCCCAGGGGGACATGGCCGCCGCCAAGGCGGCGCTCCAGAGGGCCCTGGCCCTGCAGGAGGCCCAGAACCCAGCCGGCGCCGAGATGTTCCGGCGCACCCTGGAGGGGGTGCAAGAAGAGGCGAGCCTGGCGGAGCGGCGGGCCGCTGCCGCCAGCCTCTGGCCTGAGCGGGCGCCCCTTGGTCCGGATGAGCGCCTTGACCCCATCGACGAACTTGCGTTGGTGGTGGAGGAGTTTCGGCTGTTTCTGGAGCTCCTGGAGGGTCGCGGCACCCTGGGCTAGGTCCAGCCCCGTCCCCCCAACTCCCTGGGGCGGCCGTCGGTGCTGTCGAGGGCCGCGGCCGCCGGCCACCAGGGGCTGGCGCTGGCCATTGCCCCCGGCCAACGGCGCATCAGCAACGACTGGGCAGGCCCCCAGGTGGCGCTGGCGCTGGTGGGTCGGCTGGCCGCCTCATGGTGCAGCAGGGTGGCCTCGGGGCAAACCACATGGCGGTAGCCGGCGCGGCCCAGGCGCAGACAGAAGTCCACATCGTTGCCCTCCACCGGCAGGACGGGATCGAAGCCGCCCACCTCCTGCCAAAGGGGACGGCGCACCATCAGGCAGGCGCCGGTGACCGCCGACCAGCCGCTGAGGAAGCCGGCACGGCCCCGATGGACAGTGGTGTCAGCAGGCAGGCCCCGGTAGGGGTGCTCACAACCGCGGCCCATGGGGGGCAACAGGCCGGCGTGCTGGATCGTGCCCTTGGGGTAGACCAGACGGGCGCCCACGCAGCCAATGGCGGGGCGCAGGGCCTGGGCGGCCATGGCCCGCAGCCAACCGGGATCGGCGGGCACAGGGGCCTCCACGTCGTTGTTGAGGAACAGCAGCAACTCCCCGCGGGTCTGCTGGGCGGCCCGGTTGTTGAGCAGGCTCCAGTTGAACGGTTGATCCAGGAGCAGGACACGGAAGCGGCTGCCGGGGCGCTGGCGCCAGTGGGCGAAGAGGGCGGCGGTGGTCTCCAGGCGGGAGCCGTTGTCCACCACCTGCCACTCCAGCTCCAGATCCCCTTTGCAGGCCTCCACGGTGGCGAGGCAGCGCTCCAGCAGATCGGGGCGATCGCGGGTGAGCACCACCACGCTCAGGCGGCAGCTGCGGGGGGCCGCCCAGCTGAGGCGGAAACCGCCCGGTGGCTGGGGTTCGACGGCAACGGCCCCCTCCCCGAGGCGGCGGAGATGGTCCGCGAGCAGGGCCGCAGCGGCGGGGGAGGCTGGGGGTGTGGTGAAGCGGCGGTGCACCAGCACGGCATCGAGAGGCGCGATGCGGGGGCCCCGCTCCAGGGCCGCCAGCTGCCAGCGCCAGCGCTCCAGGGGATCGGCGCCTGGAGGCAGTGGGGTCAGGCCCTGCTGCCGCAGCCAGTCCCGACGCCAGAAGGCACAGCTCTCCAACCAGGGGGTGCTCCAGAAGCTCTCGGGAACCCAGCCGGGTTTGAACCAGGGATCCCGGCGCTGGCCATCCGGGCCCAGCCGGTCCTCGTCGGGGTAGAGCAGATCGGCGCCTTGATCGCCATCGGCGGGGTGGTCCGCCAGCCAGGCGGCCAGCCATTCCTGGGCCCCGGGCCGCAGCACCGCATCGGCGGCCCGGTCAATTTGCCCGCCGGCAAGGGCCCTGAGGGGGCATGGGGCCGCTGCAGGGGGGGCTCGAAGCCCCGGCACCAGGTGCGGTAGGCCGCGTCGCTCAAACCGGCCGCTAAGCGCTCGCCCCCGAACACCCCCAGCCCCTCGGCCTCCTGCTGGAGGGCATCGATCCACGGGTCCGAGGGAAGGGCCTGGCGGGCGGCCCGGTAGGCGGCAGCCGCCTCGCCCCAGCGGCCCAGACGCCCCAGCAATTCGGCAGCGGCGAAGGCGTTCCAGCCGAGGGAGGGGTCCTGGCGCCAACTGCCGAGCTGCAACGCCAGGGCGGCCTCCTCCTGCCCCTGGCGGACGCGCACCTTGCCCAGCAGGTGCAGGGCACTGGCATGGCTGGCATCGAGGGCCAGACATTGCCACAGGGCCGCGGTGGCCTGCTCCAGGTCGTCCTGTTCCAGGGCGTCCGCCCCCTGGCGGTACCAGTGGTCGGCGGTGTTGGGCAGGTCAAGCGCCACGAAGCACCGCAGGCCACCGGTGCCATGATCGCCTAAACGCGGGTGCCTGCGATCGAGCTCACCGTCAACCTATGGGGCCACCTCAGCGGTGGCTTCGGGCTGGGGGAGGGGGCCCGCTGCACGGCCCGGGCCCTAGAGGCGGCGGGAGTGCGGGTGCAGTGGCGGGATCTGCCCCTGGCCACCCATGTGAACGACCAGCCCGTGCCGCAGGCGGCGGAGTGGGTGCCGGCGGCCATTGATCTGCTGCACACCAACCCCAACGTGCTGCGCCAGACCGATGGGCTGGCGACCCGCCTGGAGCTGAAGGCGCCGCTGCGGATCGGCTACTGGGCCTGGGAGCTGGAGGCCTTTCCCAGCGGCTGGGAGTTCGGCTTCGCCGGCCTGGACCAGCTGTGGTGCCCCTCCACGTTCACGGCCCAGGCCCTGGCCCTGCGCAGCCCGGTGCCGGTGTCGGCCCTGCCCCATTTGATCGACTGGGGGCGGGCCGACCGCCTGGCCCAGCGGCGCCTGGGCCAACCGCAACGGCAGCGGGGGGCGCCGTTCACGGTGCTGTTCGCCTTTGATTTCTGGAGCACCATGGGGCGCAAAAACCCCCTGGGGGCGATCGAGGCATTCCAAAGGGCCTTTCCTGCTGGGACCCCAACCGATGGGAGCACCAGCCTGCCGACCGCCCGTCTGGTGCTGAAACTTTCCAGCGGCCGCCAGTTCCCCGACGCGGCCGATCAGCTGCGGCAGCGGGCCCTGGCTGACCCCCGCATCCAGGTGCTGGATGGCCACCTGCCCCTGGAGCAGCTGGATGACCTCTACGCCGGAGCCGATGTGCCGCTAGCCTGCACCGGGCCGAGGGCTTCGGGCTCACCCTGGCGGAGGCCATGGCGGCGGGGCTGCCGGTGGTGGCAACGGGTTATTCCGGCAACCTGGATTTCATGCCCCCAGGCAGCGCCGAACTGGTGCCCTACCGCCTGGTGCCGATCGGCCGCACGGAAGGCGATTACCGGGAGGGCTGGCCCTGGGCCGACCCGGATCTGGATGCGGCGGCGGCAGCCCTGCGGCGACTGGCCCTCGATGCCAACCACCACCGGCGCCAGGCGTTGGCGGGGCGGGCTGCCGTCCAGGGGCGGCTGGCGCCGGTGGCACTGGCGGCGGTGGTACGCCAACGGCTGGGTTGCCTGCTGCGGCAGGCCGGGCGGGCGGAGTTGCTGCAGGCCCTGCCGGCGAACCACGCCCTACGGCATCTGGAGTAGGGCTTCGATCCGCTGGGCCAGGGCCCGCTCCAGGTCGCCGGAGCTGCCGTCCAGCAGCTGCAGGGTGGCGCTCAGCTCCAGCCGATGGAGGCTCTCCTGCCAGACCACCGCTCGCACGGCGCTGTCGGGGCAGCCCCTCAGGCACAGCCACTCGGCCAGGCCGCTGCCGTGGACGCGGGTGGATGCATCGCAGGCCCCCCGCAGCCAGGGGGGCGGCTGCGACCAATCCCAGGGGGGTGGGGCCTCGGCAGCAAAGCGGCCAAGCCGCTCGATCGCGGAGGCCACCGCTTCGCCGTGGAGCACCTCCAACAGGTTGCGCACGGTGATCGGGCTGTCGCTGCCCCAGAGCAGGGCCTGCTCGTAGGCGGGGATGGCGGCGGCGGCCCGTTGGAGGCCGCGGTGGGCATCGCCGAGCTTGTGGGGGGTCCAGAAGTTGGTGCTGCCCTGGTGCAGGGCCTGCTCCAGCACGTCGCGGCAGCGGGCATACTCACCTTGCATCAGCAGGGCGTGGCCCAGCAGATCGAGCAGTTCGGGCTGGCCCGGCACCGCTTCCAGCAGCCGCAGCAGGGTGCCCTCCAGCAGGGGCCAGTTCTGCTCCGCAAGGGCCGAGCGGGCCTGCTCCCACCAGAGTTGCCGTGGATCGACCTCAGCCATCGGCACGGGCCTCGGCAGCAGACAGGGGATCGATGCCCCGGGCGGCGTTGGTGATCAGCTCGATCTGGCGGGCCAGGCAGACCCGGTGGTCAAAGTCGCGGGCGATGCGGCGGCGGGCCCCGAGGCGCAGGTGGGCGAAGCCGGCGGGCTGGGCCAACACCTCGAGCAGGGTGGCGGCCAGCTCCTGGGGCTGATCGAAGGGTACCAACAGCCCGTCGACGCCATGCTCGATCACCTCCTGCACGGGCGCCGTGCGGGAGCCCACCACCAGAGCACCGCAGGCCATGGCCTCCAGCATGCTCCAACTGAGCACGTAAGGAGCCGTTAGGTAGACGTGGGCCGAGCTGAACCTGAACAGGTTGAGCAGGGCGGCATGGGGCAGCAGACCCAAAAAATGCACGCGGCTGAGGTCAAGGCGGCCGCGCAACTCCTCCAGCAGGTGCCGCACCCAACTGCCGCCAGCGGGGGCGGGGCCATAGGCGCTGCGGTCCTCCCCACACACCACCACCCGCACGGTGGGGTGCCGCTCCAGCACCATCGGCAACGCCCGCATCAAGGCCGGGAAGCCCCGCAGGGGCTCAAGGCTGCGGCAGCTGAAGGTGATCAGGGGCTCGCCGACCCGCAGCACGGTGCCATCGGGAAGGCGCGCCGTCGTCACGGGGGCCGGCCGGCAGTGCTCCAGGTCAACGCCCTCATGGATCACGGCGATCCGGCCCTGCAGCCAGGGGGGGAAGGTGCTCCGCTGAAACTGGGTAGCGGTGATCCCGGCGGCCATGCGCCGCGCCGCCTGGAGGGTGGTCCATTGCAACAGGCCTGGGCCGGCAGCCCGGGGGCCGGCCTCGGGTTGGGGCAAGCCCAGCAGATCCATCTCCATCAGGGCCACCAGGGGGACCTGGGGGAACACATCATCCAGGAAGAGCAAATCACCCCAGAAGGGGTGGCCCACCACCACATCGGGGCACCAGCCCTCCTGGGCCAGGAGCTGGAGCTGGCGGGCCACCAGGCGCCCCTGGGCGAACTGGCGGGAGCAGCGGGCTTCGGCGGTGGGCTGGCGCAGCTCATCACCCACGCTGCCGCCGGCACAGAGCAGGCGCACCCCGGGCGGCGCGGACCGATCGGTGCGGTTGCCGATGGCCGCCACCTGGTGGCCAGCGGCGGCGAGGGCGGGGGCGAGGTGGCGGAATTGACCAGGAAAATTCTGGTGGATCAGGAGTACCCGCATGGCGGGCCTCAGCGGATGGTGCGGACGGCGTTGGTGTTGCGGAGGATGGAACTGGAGAACAGTTCGAGCACGGTGCGGCGCTCCAGATACAGATCGGCAGTAACCGCCATGCCGGCCTGGAGCGCAAAGCGCTTGCCATCGGAGGAAACGTACTGACGGGACAGATTCAAATCAATGGGGAACCGTGGGAACTTGACGGTGTCATCGGGGGGAAGGGTATCGGTGCCAATGGTGCTAACAGAGCCGGG
>Ga0310322_10117_pt1 | contig 9443 bp, 10 predicted proteins | sample LakEriER1LargeC7_FD_195536 | JGI IMG/M metagenome (GOLD analysis project Ga0310322, IMG submission 195536) | Enriched freshwater cyanobacterial communities from Lake Erie, Ontario, Canada - ER10.Large.C7 (v2) (version 2) | ecosystem: Environmental > Aquatic > Freshwater > Lake | place: Canada... | reverse complement strand
TCTTTGGTGTGTTTGGTTTGGATGGTTGTAGTGGTCGCGAATAGACAAATTGCTTACTGGATTCTGTCACGCCTTTGCTATGCGTTTTACCCTTCCTTTTTGAGGGGGACTGAGGTCCCCATCTCTTCAATAGTTGGTTGTGGTCTGCATCTACTATGTGTTCCACAACGCGAGATGCTACCGCTCGCTCCGCTCGCTAACCACAGGCCTTTTGTGTGATTGGTTGTGTTTTGGTGGTACGTTTAATGTCATTTCCGGGACAATGCCAATCAGCCGGATTCGATCCAGCAGCTTCGCGCTTTGTGATGGCTAGTTATGTGTGGTTTGTGGGTCTGGTGCTGCTGCTGTTGGGCTTCTGATTTTTCGATATGTGAGGCCACCCCTTCTCCTTAGATAGTCGACCCTCTTAGAACCATTACTACGACTGGTCTTTGCCGATCTGGGTTTGTCTGTTGGCTCAGTGCAGTTTCGCGCCGCCTGAACAGTCCTTTGACCAGGCTTCCCGTAAGAGGGTAGACCCCCCCCCCAGGAGGAATGCTTTGGTGTTTCGTTGGTTCGGTATGGTTTTGTTTCTTCCTGGCTTCTCCGTAAGAATGGCCACCCTCTCAAAAGCCTTTGCTGTAGCTGGTTTTGTCGCTCTTTAATTGATGATGCTTGTAGCGGGTCTCGATTGGTTGCTTTGAAGACTCTCCTGGGTGGGCACGGCCAGTCTTTCTGTAAGACAAGTGACCCCCAACCTGCTGTTTCCGTTTAATCGGACTAAGGCAGGCGTTCTGGTTTCCGTTAGAGGGTAGACCCTGGCGCATGGCCCTTCGAGGACGGCCTCTGGGGCTGTTCTTTTGCCCTGCATGATGCCTTCCTGGCAGCAGAGCGGCGGAGTGGCTTGTGGTGGCCTCTGGGCTAATCTGGAGGGCTTCTGCTTGTGTGCCATCCCTTGGCCTCTGAGCCAAGCTGTTGAGTTGTTTGCTTTTTTGGGCTTCACAGCAGTTCAACTGCCCACTACCAGGCTCTTCCCTTCGGTAGCCACATCCTTGTTTGAGGTAGGTGGCTCCCAATCCGTGCCAATTACGTTTGCAGCTGCCCGGAGCTTCTTCAGGTCCTCTCTGGTGTAGTGATCAGTCATGCCGCCCGCGTGACCCATCAGTTTTTTCTTGAGGCCCTCAGGCAACTCATAGCCCAGGTCACCACCTGCGCCATGCCTGAAGGCATGTGGGTTGATTCTTCCCTCAAGCTCAAGCTTTTTCTCGATCAGCCTTGTCCAGTTTCCTGCTGCATCTTTAGGGCTTTTAGTTTTGTTCCAAGAATTGTTGATCACGTATTCTTCTTTTTCCCCTCTTTCAGGAAGAAGCCATTTCTCCAGACGGTCGTTCAATGGAACGTAACGGATACCTTCTGCCGTTTTTGAAAACTGGAGGTCAAAGAACCAAGCTTCTTCAATTTTGACAGGGTCCTTCCACTTGAGCGATAGTGATTCGCTGACCCGTAGCGTCGTGTTGTCCATTAGCAGGAGCCAGAGCCACCTGTATCGATCTTTCTCATTGGCGTAGGCGTGATTCAGCGCTTTCTTGACGTCCTCTTTTTTGGTGGCCTTATCGCGTTGCTTTAGTTTGGATTGGCGTTTATCTGTCTTGATCTTTCTGTAAATCGGTTTTGTTCGTTCGAGCCCATCTCGTAGTGATTGGTGCCTGAGGAGTGACGCAATGGTTGTTGCCATGCCGTTTGCACTCTCAGGGCTTAATGGTTTTCCGTTCCAGCCTTGAGTGCTGAGTTGTTCCAGGAATTCATTGAGATTTTTGGTGTTAATATCTTCAAGGTTGTTCTTCTTGATGATTTTTGCCCACGCCCTTAGCGCGTACTCGTGGGCCTGGATTGCGGATTCGGACAGGTTGTTCCACTTAGTCTTGTGTTCACCAACTTCCCTAAGTGTCACTGGTCTGGGTTTCGTTGCTGCATTCCTCAGCTCATTGCCGAATTCACTTTCCTTGGCAAGATATCCTACTTCATTTATTTGCTCGCCGAATTTGCCTGCTTCTCGTAGGCCTCTTTTCAGGCTTTTCTCTGCCAGTCGTAGTTCGTTTCCTTTTAGGTTTAGGCCTTCTCGCCTTAGGAGTTCCTTGGCGAGTAGTTGGCTTATCTCCTTGTGTTCTTCACTGCGTTGATCTTGGCTGCCGATTGTGCTGATAGCACATGTGCTCTGCTTTGTGCCTTGTTTCGCGGATCGAGATTGATCACTATCCAGCGATTGTGTTGCCTCTGTGGCCGTTTGTAGTAGGTGAGGGCTTGCCATGACCTGCAGGTAGAGCCTGCCAACAGCGCTTGTCACCGCCTCTTGCATGGTGGTGCTTGCCCCAGCTTCAGAGCTCCTCTTGCGTAGATCGGCTTCCAGGGCTTGGAGAACCGTTGGGTAGGCCCGTCTAGCCCTTGCCTCGTCCCGTTCACCCGTGGACCGTTCGAGGCGGGTCAGGGGCTTTCCCTGGCTGTTCCTTAGCGTCGCTCTGAGGCTTGTGGGCACCGGCAGGCCTACCACCCACATCCCGGTGTCCCTGCGGTACCGCAGCCCTGGTAGGCCACTCTGGGGCAGGTCGTTTGCGAACCTTCCTTTGGCCATCTGTCAACCCGGCGCTTACGTCCCTTTGGTAAACGCAATGATAAACGGAGTTGATAAACGCAGCCTTGGACCTGGGCGTGTCAGATGACTGCAACGTCAGCCCCTAACTGCCGCAATTGATTTGCTTCTGAAAGCCGGCTAACGGATTTGAACCGATGGCCTTCGCTTTACAAAAGCGCTGCTCTACCACTGAGCTAAGCCGGCATGGGATCCGTCCGATCCACCGCAGGATCTTATCGTCTGGCCAGGGCCCAGAGCAGCAGCTGGGTGCGACTCTGGCAACCGGTTTTGGCTAGCAGGTTGCCAATGTGGCTCTCCACCGTGCGGCGGCTGAGCAGAAGGGCCGCCGCGATCGTCTTGTTGGAGGAGCCCAGCAGCAGCTGATCCAGCACTTTCGATTCACTGGGCGTGATCGGTTCCGTGGTGGGGCCCATGGCCTACTGCCAGCTTCTAGCCGGAGTGTTCCCCGCAGCGGGCTTAGCGACCACCAGCGATTGAAAACCCCATCCAGGGGAGTTTTTTTGACGACCCCAATCCCGCTTGGAGCTCAGAGGGGCGTGGTTAGCTCAGGTTCTGGAAGCTTTCACGGCTTGCCGATTCCGCAGTTGGCCCCGGCTGGAGTGCTTCGGCTGCAGGCTGGCCAGGCTCCGTTGTTGTGGGACTGGCCGTTTCTACCTCTGGTCTGCTTGCTGAGCCGGGCTCGGGGCTTGCAGGCGCGTCTGGCTTAGCTAGCTCAGCGTCCTTCACCCCGAGGGAGATGTTGGCTTTAACGCCAGGTTGGACCACGGCCTTGGCGCGCCGGATCGGCAGGTTGGCCACTAAGGCGGTAACCCGGTCTTCCGTTTCCAGGCTCACATCCACCTCGTCGAAGTCGATTTCCACGTAGCGGGACACCACTTCGAGTATTTCCCGGCGCATCTGCTCCAGCAGCTCCGGATTGAGGTCGCTGCGGTCATGGGCCAGCACCAGCTGGAGCCGTTCCCGTGCCGTGGTGGCGCTGGCCCGCTGCAGGCCCAGCAAGCGAGTGATGGTGTCGCGCAGGGTCATTGCAATTAAAAGATCTTGGTCTTGATTAGGCGGCTGAGCTTGGCGCGCAGGCCCCGGCCCATTTTTGCGGGATCGGGCAAGGGCACGTCTTCCCCCTGAAGGCGCCGGGCCACGTTCGAATAGGCCAAGGCCGCCGGCGAACGACTGCCGCCCAAGGTGAGTGGTTCGCCCCGGTTGGTGGACACGATCACCTGCTCGTCCTCCACCACCAGCCCCAGCAGGGGCAAGGCCAGGATGTCGGTCACATCGTTAACAGAGAGCATCTCCTGGTTGGCCATCATCTTGGGCCGCACCCGGTTCAGCACCAGCTGGATCGGTTTGATCCCATGGGTATTCAGCAGGCCGATCACCCGGTCAGCGTCCCGCACGGCGGACACTTCCGGAGTGGTGATCACGATCGCCTCTTGGGCGGCTGATACGGCGTTCTTAAAGCCGTCTTCGATGCCGGCCGGGCAATCGATCAAGACCACATCAAAGCTGGGGGCGAGCATGGCGACGATCGCCTGCATGTCCTCGGGCTTCAGCCACTCGAGCATGCGCGGGTTGCCAGCTGGCAGCAGGGCCAGGTTCGGCTCCTGCTTGTGCTTGACCAGGGCCTGTTCCAGCCGGCAGCTGCCGGCAAGCACTTCCTGGGCCGTGAACACAATCCGGTTTTCTAGGCCCAGGAGCAGGTCCAGGTTGCGCAGGCCAAAGTCAGCGTCGAGCACGGCGGTGCGCACACCCTGCCGGGCCAGGGCGATGCCCAGGTTGGCGGTCAGGGTCGTTTTGCCAACCCCCCCCTTCCCAGAGCAGATCAGGATATTGCGGGTCTGATGCGGGGTCACGTTGCCAGTTGGAGTGTGTTGAGATTAGGCCTAGGAGTTTGATTCCCTTGGCCTTGGCCCGCCACTGTGGCAAGGGGCCACGCTCGGCCTAAAACAACTTGACAGATGCCAGTAGCCATACACCGCCGACCACGGCGTTCCGGCCTACCTGGTGTCGATCGTGGTCTGTGTGTTGACCTTGCGCACTCGCCTGTCGCCCCTCTGGTTCATGGCGATTGCGGGGGTGCTCGGCGGCTTTGGCGTGATCAATCGCTAAGGGCCCTAATCGGGGAGGCCCCAGATCGGTTCGGCCGGTTCGATCGCGATGGCGCCGTCCACCAAGAGGGCCTGTTCCGCGTAGCCCCGCGGTGGCAGGTCCTCCGGCCCCCGGGCCACCGCCTCGGCGATGCGCAACTGCAGGGGCCGCAGTTGCATGGCCACGATCCGGGCCTGGTGGTTGCCCTGGCAGCCGGCGTGGGCCACCCCGCGTAGGCGGCCCCACACGCGCACGTCGCCCGCGGCGCTAATCCGCGCCCCAGGGTTGACATCGCCGAGCAGCAATACCGAGCCCTCCACCTGCAGGTGGTCGCCGGAGCGCAGGGTGCCCTGGTGGATGGTCAGGCCGAGGCCCTGGGGTTCCGTTGGGGCGGTTGGTTCATGGGCAGCGGCCCCTGCCCCGTCCCCCGGTCGCTGCAGCTGGGTCACCACACCCAGGCTGGCGGCGGCCACCAGAGCTTCCGGCGCTGGCGCTTCCACCCGCACCAGCCGCAGGCCCCGGCGCAGCAGCAGTGGTTCCAGCTCCCTCAGGTCCGCCACGGTGAGCGGCCAGTCGCCGGTTGCCAGCACGAGCTCTTCGCTAAGCCATTCCCCCCGGGGTGGCAGGGCCCCGAGGGCATAGCCCACCTCCGCCACCAGGCTGCCGGTGGCGCTGGCGGCGGCGGCGAGGCTCAGCCGGTGGGGCTGGCTGGCGGCGGTGGCGAGCAGCAGTTGGGAGGCCATGGCTGGAACCCTGTTGGTGGGCGATCCCGTTATCCCAGCATCCGGCCAGTCCTGGCAACGGGCCCATTCCCCGAGCGCAGGCCCTCAGGTCGGCCGATCCGCCCCCGCCAGGGCCGTGCCAAGGGCCGCCCTCAGGGGGCCGCTCACCTCCGGGGGGTGGATGAGCCAGGCGATTTCCACTGGCTTGATCAGGCTGCGCACAAGGGGAGAACTCTGCTCCAGGGCCCTGAGGTTGCGGCCATCCCAGAGCCGCAGGCCCCCCTTGTAGGGGTGGTAGCCGCGGCTCTGGTGTTGGTGCAGGCCGCAGTGGAGCTCCGCCTCCAGGCCCTGGGCCTGGCAGAGCTGGCGCGCTTGGGCCAGCAGTTCCAGCCGTTGGGCCGGGGCCAGGGCGCTGACATCACTGGCCTTGAGCAGCCGCCGATCCAGTAGGCGCTCGCACAGGCTGCGCAAACTGGCTGGACCCTCTTCGCGCCAGCGCAGCAGGTGGTAGCCGGTACGCAGGTCATCGTTGGCGAGGAAGTCGTCGTCGCCCAACTGATCGGGCTGCCAGAGCCAGCGGGCCATCACCCGATCGGCTTCTACCAGGGTTGGCCCGAGCCGGCGGGCGGTGGTGATTGTCTGGCTGAGGAGCCAGTTGCACACCATGTTGAGCCGATGGTTGTAGACGCTCCGGTACATCAGGTTGCGCACCACCAAGTAGTGCTCCACCGCCATCAGGCCCTTGGGATGGATGGCGATGTTGCCATCGGGGGCCAGGGTGAGGGCAGCAAGAATCCGCTCTAGGTCCAGCTGGCCGAAGCGGGTGCCGGTGCTGTAGCTGTCGCGCAGCAGGTAGTCGAGCCGGTCGCAATCCAGCTGGCTGCTCACCAGGGATTTAATGGCGGGTTCCTGATACTGGCCGTGTTCGAGCAGGTCGGCCACGGCTTGGGCGGTGCCGGGGGCGTAGGCCTCGAGGCGATCGCGCAGGGCGGGGTGCTGGCGCACCAGTCGCGCCGACCAGGCCTCATGGCGCAGGCCATACATTTCCTCACCGGAATGGCTCAGGGGCCCGTGGCCCACGTCATGGAGCAGGGCCGCCGCCAGCAGCACGCCGCGGTGCTCCTCCAGGGCGGGCTTCAGGGCCACTAGGCCATCAAAGGCCTGGCGGGCCAGGTGCAACACCCCGAGCGAGTGGGTAAAGCGGCTCGATTCGGCCCCATGGAAGGTGAGAAACGCCGGCCCTAGCTGGCGGATGCGCCGCAGGCGCTGGAAGGGGGCCGTGTCGATCAGGTCCATGGCCATGGCCTCGGCCGGCCGGCTGCGCTCGAGCCGGATGCCCCCATGCAGAGGGTCGTGGTAAGTGCGCTGGCTCATGGTTGAACCGCCTGGGCGGGTTGAGCTGGGACAGACGCCTCCAGGCGTGCCACCAGGCTGGTGGCGGCGCTCTCCAGCCAGGCGTCGTTACTGCCGCCTGGATCGAGCGGTTCAGGACCCGCCAACCGCTGGTCTGGCTCGATGCCCTGGTTCTGGATATCGCGGCCGCTGGGGGTGGCGTAACGGGCCACGGTCACGGCCAGACCGCTGCCATTGCCCAGGCCGATCAGGGTTTGGATCAGGCCCTTGCCAAAGGTGCGCTCCCCCAGCAAGGGGGAGCGGCCGTCGTCCTGGAGGGCGCCGGCCAGGATTTCGCTGGCGCTGGCGGTGCCGCCATTGACCAGGGTCACCATCGGCCCCGAGTAGAGGCTGCCGGGGCTGGCCTGCTGGGGCGACTCCAGGCCGTCGCGCCCCATGGTCGCCACGATCGGCTGGCCATCGAGCAGGTCGTCGGCGCTGGCCAGGCCGGCGGCCACCAGGCCGCCGGAGTTGTTACGCAGATCCAGGATCACCCCTTCCACGCCGCTGCGTTCAAAGCCGCCGAGGGCCTCGCGCAATTGGGCGGGCACGGGCTCGCTGAACTGGCTGATGCGCACGTAGCCCAGCCTGTGGCCGCGGCGCTCGATCAGCCGTTCGCGCACCGGCTTGATCGCCACCTCCCGCCGTTCCAGTTCCACTTCCCGTTCGCTGCCGTTGGCCTGACGCAGCTGCACCAAAACCCGGGAGCCGGCGGGGCCCCGTAACCGGGCTGCCGTGCCCTCCAGCCCCAGGTCGCTGGTCAAAACCCCATCCACCCGCACCAGGTCGCTGCCACTGACGATGCCGGCCTGGTCGGCAGGGGACTCCTCCAGGGGGGCAATCACGACGATCGCGGCCTCGCTTGCCTGGCCAGGCGCCTCGGGGCGCAGGCCCAGTTGCAGCCCCACCCCACTCACCGTGCCTTCGGTGTTGGCCTTGAGGCTGGCGAAATCGGCTGGCCGCAGCAGGCGGGTGTAGGGATCGCCCAGGGGCGCCAGCATTGCCTCGATCGCCGCGTAGGCGTCCTCACTGCTTTGGATCGACTTCTCCATGGCCTTCTGGCGCAGCCGCCGCCAGTTCACGGCCTCAAAGCGATCCGGATCGACGTAGCTCTGGTTCACCAGGCGCCAGCTCTCCACCACCAGCTGCTGGGCATCGCTCAGGGCCCAGCAGCTCGCGGGTTGGGCCAGCAGCAGCAGCAGGGCTAGGGCGCCCGCCAGCACTCCAGGAGCCAGGTCCCAGCCGGGGGGGGGCGACTGGCTGGGGGCCACTCCCTGGGCAACTGTTGCAATGGGTTGAGCCCTGGGGCGAGGAGACATCACTTGGCTCACGGCCGGCTCGGGGCGATCGGTAGACTCTGCCAACCAAACCATCTCGCTGCATGGCGAATTCCTCCCCCGCTTCCGGCGGATCGTCCTCACCGGTCTACGACTGGTTTCAGGAACGACTGGAGATCCAGGACATTGTTGACGACATCGGCGCCAAGTACGTGCCCCCGCACGTCAACATTTTTTACTGCCTGGGTGGCATCACCCTGGTCTGCTTCCTGATCCAGTTCGCGACCGGGTTCGCGATGACCTTCTACTACAAGCCCACCGTGGCTGAGGCTTACGCCTCCGTCCAGTACCTCATGACTGATGTCAGCTTCGGCTGGCTGATCCGTTCGGTCCATCGCTGGAGCGCCAGCATGATGGTGCTGATGCTGATTCTGCACGTGTTCCGCGTGTACCTCACGGGTGGCTTCAAGCGTCCCCGCGAGCTCACCTGGGTCACCGGTGTCACCATGGCCGTGATCACCGTCTCCTTCGGCGTCACCGGCTATTCCCTGCCCTGGGACCAACTGGGCTACTGGGCCGTAAAGATCGTCAGCGGCGTGCCCGCTGCCGTTCCCGTGATCGGCGACTTCATGGTGGAGCTCCTGCGTGGCGGCGAGAGTGTCGGCCAGTCGACCCTCACCCGCTTCTACAGCCTGCATACCTTTGTGATGCCCTGGCTGCTGGCGGTGTTCATGCTGCTGCACTTCCTGATGATCCGCAAACAGGGCATCTCCGGTCCCCTTTGATCGCCAAAGCACCCTTTCATCTCACCTGACCACCACCCCAATCCCATTCCCCAGGGCCAGCCATGCACGTCCTTAAGAAGCCTGATCTGAGCGATCCCAAGCTGCGGGCCAAACTGGCCAAGGGCATGGGTCACAACTACTACGGCGAACCCGCCTGGCCCAACGACCTTCTCTATATCTTCCCGGTCGTGATCCTTGGCACGATCGCCTGTGTGGTCGGTCTGGCCGTCCTTGACCCCGCCATGTTGGGCGACAAGGCAGATCCCTTCGCTACTCCCCTGGAAATCCTTCCCGAGTGGTATCTCTATCCCGTCTTCCAGATCCTGCGGGTTGTGCCCAATAAGCTGCTGGGCATCGCCCTGCAGACCATGATCCCCCTGGGATTGATGTTGATTCCTTTCATCGAAAGCTTCAACAAGTTCCAGAACCCCTTCCGCCGTCCCGTGGCCATGGCCGCCTTCCTCTTCGGCACCGTGTTTGCGATCTATCTCGGCATTGGCGCCGCCATGCCAATTGATAAGTCCCTCACCCTGGGACTGTTCTGAACCTCCTT
>Ga0310322_10116_pt1 | contig 9500 bp, 10 predicted proteins | sample LakEriER1LargeC7_FD_195536 | JGI IMG/M metagenome (GOLD analysis project Ga0310322, IMG submission 195536) | Enriched freshwater cyanobacterial communities from Lake Erie, Ontario, Canada - ER10.Large.C7 (v2) (version 2) | ecosystem: Environmental > Aquatic > Freshwater > Lake | place: Canada... | reverse complement strand
TCCAGACCCGCACCGTGATCGAACTGCGCTGGGCCGCCTTCATCTGCTTGGCTTCGCCCCGGTCCACCTGCACGGAGCTGTCGTTGCTACTGGCGGCGCCAAGATCCCAACGGCCAATGGCCTGGGCTTGGGCGAAGGTCTCGATCCGGCTTCTCAGGGCGGGCGCGTCAAGTTTGTCCATGCTCAGCGTCCTCCGACGGTGATCGAATCCACCTTGATGTGGGGTTGGCCGACGGTGACAAAAATGCTGCCGCTTACCGACCCACAGAACCCTGCCGCCAGTTCCAGGTCGTTGGCGCACATGGAGATGCGGGGCATCACTTCTTTGGCTTCTCCAATCAAGGTGGCGCCCTTCACCGGCTTGGTTAGCTGGCCGTCTTCGATTAAATAACCTTCCTCAACTGCAAAATTGAACTGGCCCGTGGGGCCAACGCTGCCGCCGCCCATGGCCTTGCAATAGAGGCCCTTCTCCACCGAGGCGATCAGCTCGGCGGGGCTGTGGGGTCCGGCAGCGATATAGGTGTTGCGCATGCGGCTGGCGGCGGCAAAGGCATGGCTCTGGCGCCGGCCACTGCCGGTGCGTTCGTGGCCGGTGCGGCGCTCGCCGGCCCGGTCGCTGAGGAAGCGGCGCAGCACGCCATTTTCAATCAACACCGTGCGCTGGGGTTCCATGCCTTCGTCATCCATTGAGAGGGAGCCAAAGGCGCCCTCGCTGAGGCCCTCATCAATGGCGGTCACGGCCTCGTGGGCAATCAGCTCGCCCACCTGGTCGGCAAAGGGGGTGGTGCCCCGCTCCACCTGGGTGGTTTCCAGCAGGTGGCCGCAGGCCTCGTGGAAGATCACACCGCCGAAGCGGTTTGCCAGCACTACAGGCACCTGGCAGGCTTCCACGTAGTCGGAATAGAGCATGGTGCCGGCGCTTGTGCACACCTCTAGGGCCGAGGCCTCCACATCCCACTGGGCCAGGTGCTCGGGCCGGCCGGAGCTGCCGTAGCGGCGACCGGCGCTGGCACGGTGCTCGCCATCGGCGGCCAGCACCGTGAGGCCCAGGGATTGGTGCAGGCGGATGTCCCGGGCAAAGGTGCCGTCACTGGCAGCCACCAGCACCTCCTGCCAGTCGCGGGCGTAACTACCGCGGCGGGCCTGCAGGTGGGCGCCTTGGCGTTCGAGCTGGTCGGTGCCCTCCAAAAGCCGGGTGGTGGCCTCGGCCAGGGTTGGACAGGCCCCGAGCCAGGGGGCCTTGCTAGCGCCAAAATCCCTCAGGCTCGCCAGGCCGTCAAAGCCACCCAGGCCTGACGCGCCCAGGCTCGGAGCGGCCAACCCGAGCATGCCCAGGGCCTGCTCGAGGGCGCGGCGCAGGCCGGCCTCACTCAGGTCGTTGGTGGAGACAAAGCCATCCCGTTCGCCCAGAAAGACGCGAATGCCGGCGCCGGTGCCAAAGGCGGGGCTGACGCTGGTGATGCGCTCCTGTTCGGCTAGCACCCCCAGGTGGTCTGTGCGTTCGAGGAACACCTCCACCAGGTCGGCGCCAGCGGCGCTGCCCAGGCCCAGCAGGCTTTCTAGGGGCGATCGCCAGGCTTGGTCGAAGCGGTCGGCCAGGCCCGAGGGACTGGCGCTAGAGGGGGACAGGGTGACGACCAACGGATGGGGAGCGGAGGGAAAGGGCCTGGTGGAGAGCTGGTCGACCGATGGCTGGCTGCTCAGCGCACCGCCGGTTGGAACTGCTCGCTGCGAATCGGTGCCATCAGGAACAACTTGGCCATCTCGGCGCCGTTGGCAAGCCAGAGGGGCAGCTTGCGCAGCAGCCGCAGGGGGGCCGGGGCGCCACTGGCGTCGGCGGCGCTGAGCGCCTCATTGTTTTGAATGAGGCGCTCAAGCCGCACATAGAACTTCGGATGGTCCACGTTCAACACAACGGGGAAGACGCGCGCCGAGGTTTCATTGGTTTTAGCGATCACCATTTTGTCGTATTCGCGGGCATCTAGGCCTAGGGCCTCGTAGAACTCCTTGCGGGCCACATCGCGCACATACATGGTGGCAAACACGGCCAACAGGAAGAAGCGGCACCAGAGACGGGCCTGCAGGCCCCGCACCGTATCGGGTTGGGCCTTCATCAGGGCATCAAAGAAATCGCCGTGGCGATTTTCATCTTGACACCAGTTTTCAAAGAAGTTGAAGATCGGGAAGATCTTGCTCTCTGGGTGCTTTTCTAGGTGGCGGAAGATGGCGATGTAGCGCCAGTAGCCAATTTTCTCGGAGAGATAGGTGGCGTAGAAGATGAACTTGGGTTGGAAGAAGGTGTAGGCCTTGCTGGCGGTGAGGAAGCCCAGGTCCAGTTGCAGGCCAAAATCGCCCATGGCTTTATTGAGGAAGCCGGCGTGGCGGGCCTCATCGCGGGCCATGTGGGCGAAGCATTCCGCCAGCAGGGGATTTTTCGCCTTGATGCGGCGGCTCAGTTCCTTGTAGAGCAGGAAGCCTGAGAATTCCGAAGTGCAGCTCTGCTCGAGGAATTCAACAAAGACCCGGCGGGTATCCGGATCCAGTTTGTCTGCGGCGCCTTCGAATTCGCCCTGGCGTACGAAGTGGTGGCGGTTGTAGTCCTTGCGGAATTCTTCACAGATCGCTTCGAGCTCCACCACATTGGGCTGGAGGTCCATCGCCGCCATGGCGTCGAAGTCCGTGGTGTAAAAGCGGGGGGTCAGGATCGTGTCCTTGGCCGGCGCCTTGGTGGCGGGGGCCTCGGGGGTGCCCAGGCTCGGACCCGTGGTGGACAGGGCGGTGGCGGTGGGGGGCACCATCGGGCAGCGCAGCAGCAGGATCTGGACCCATGGTAGGGGCCGTGAGGTCGTCCCTGGTGGCGCTGTTAAGCCTGGTTGCTAAGGGCTGGTCAGCCGCCTGAGCTGGTGGAGTGTGGCCTCAATTGGCCCCCAGCCACTTCTGGCCGTTGAGCCGGGACACCACCCGGGACACCAGCAGGGCCAGGGTCATTTTCTTTTCATCGATCAGGAACGATTCCAGCAGGCTGGCCTCGGCGCCCGCTTCGGCCAGGGCAATCGTTTTGGCCGAGCCGATGTCCTCGGCGGTGAAACAGAGCCAGAAGCGACGACCGCCCGCAAAGGTTCCCTTCACCAGGGAACAGGGGCTGCCCACCACGGGCATCGGACCCTGCTCGAAGCCCAGCTCCACCGCTGCGCCGCCGTAGGCCTGGATCTCCTTGGCCAGGGCCGGCAGCAGCAGATTCGGCACAAATTGGCCGAAGGGCTGCTCCTCCGGGGCGGGCGGTTTGGGCTTGGCTGCGGCCGGAGCAGGAGCTGACCCGGCCGCAGCGGCTGGGGCCACCGGCGCCGCGGCGCTGCTGTCGATCTGGGGCGCGGGGATGGCGGAGTCAGTCACCGGCTCAGGCCTCAGGCTTAACACTGAAAGAACTGTAGGGAGGGGAGGCCTCACCAATCGGCATCCGGCCCCGCCTGCCAGCTGCGATCGACGGCCGCCGGGTCTGCGGGGCTAGGGCCTACGGAGCCATGGGCTGGCTCGGCCTGCTGGCGGTTTCCCAGGGGCCAGAGGCCTGGGCGGCGGCTTGCCTGCGGGGTGGCCTTGGGATCGGCCTGGGGATCGGGCTGGGGCCCTGGGGGGGCCGTGCCGCGGCGGATCACCCGGAAGGGCACCGAGAGGGTGGGTGGCGGTTCGGCTGGATGGCGACTCGGCCCTGCCGAGGCCTGGCCTGGCCAGGGGGCACCAGGCCCTTCGCCGCTGTCCCGGCTCCAAGCTGGAGCTGGCCCCTCGCCGGGACCGTCCCCCCAGGCTTCCGTTGGCCCGTCCGACGGGTTCTCGCCCCGGCCCCGCGGCCAGACGCGCCGGGAGCGTCCTTCGGGGATGGGTCGGCGCAGCTGGCGTTGGTTGCTGGCGCCACCAGCCTGAAGTGCCAGGGCCGTGGCCGTGGCGCTGAGGGCAGCGCCGCCCCCGGCCGCCAGGGCTATCCAGCTGCCGATCGTCCATTCCGGCGAGCGCCAGATCAAGAGCCGCAGGCCCACCCAGGGCCTGGGATTGATCGCCCCCACCAGCAGCACCGCCAGCAGGGGCGCCAGCAGGGGAAGCAGCAACAGGCGACGCAGCAGCACGGCGGGAGGCATTAGGGGGGCGGGCCTCCTGTTGACGGGATTTGGCTTGGAGAAACTTGGCTTGCTGGGAGAGCGTCGACGGGGCCCTGCCAGCGCTGCAACGCCCCCAGGTCGTAGCCCAGGCAGTCGAACACCCGGATCACTAGAAAATCAACCATCTGCTCGATCGTGGTGGGCTGGGAATACCAGGCCGGCACCGGCGGGGCGATGCGGGCGCCGGCTTCCGCCAAGGTGGTGAGATTGCGTAGGTGGATCAGGCTCCAGGGCAGTTCCCGGGGAGCGATCACCAGGGGCCGGCCTTCCTTGAGGTGCACGTCGGCAGCCCGCTCAAGCAGGTCGGTGGCTACGCCGGCGGCGATGCGGCCGACACTGCCCATGCTCGCCGGCAGGATCACCATGCCGCGGGTGCGAAAGCTGCCACTGGCGATGGCCGCCGCCTGGTCGTTCCAGCGGTGGCAACGTAGTTCGCCGCTCTGGCAGCCGGTGCGCTCGCGCCAAAAGGCCTCCTGGGCCCCGGGCTCGCTCGGCACCCGGATGCCCAATTCGGCCTGCCAGACCGTAATCGCGCCGCGGCTGGTGACCAGTTCGACCCGCTCGCCGGCCTCTAGCAGTAACTGCAGGGCCCGTTGGGCCAGGGGTTGGCCCGAGGCACCGGACACGGCCAGCACCAGGGGATCCATGGGTTAGCCCTCGCTGGAGCTGCCGGCCAGGGCGTTGTCCTCCCTGTCCGTCCCGGGGGATGGCACCTGCTCGCTGGCATCGGCTTGGTCGGGTTCAGCTTGGTTGGCGCCCGATGGGCCATCGGCAGCGAATTCCGTCCCATCGCCTTCGGGCAGGACCACGGCTAGATCGATCTGGTGGCGCAGCACATCCACCTTCTGGATCACAACCTCCACCCGGTCGCCGAGCATGTAGGTGCGGCGGTTCTTGCGGCCCACCAACCGATTTTGGCGGGAGCGGTACTCATACCAGTCATCCACTAGGGAACTGACATGGACCAGGCCCTCCACCTGGCTGGGGGGAACCTCCACAAAGAAGCCGTAGCTCTGCACCCCGCTGATCACCCCCTGCAGGGTCTGGCCGACCAGGGGTTCGGCTTCCCGGGCCTGGGCCATGGCCAGGGTGTCGAGCCGCAGCTCCTGGACAAAGCGGGAGCGGCCATTGAGGCGCTGGATCAGGGCCTCGCTGCGGGCCTCCTGGAAGGGGTTGAGCTGGCTGGGGGCCAGCAGGGGCCAGTCGATGCTGCCGTGGCAGCTGTCGGCGGCCAGGTCAACCCGGGTCTTGTGGCGCACCGAGGGGCGGTCCTTGCCTTCGACCAGGAGCAACACCAGCAGCTGCTGGTTCCAGAGGTCGGCGTAGTGAAGGGAGGGGAAACACCAGGCGGCCAGGGCGCGTGGTTCGCCGGCGAGCAGGTTCGGGCCCGGTTCGGCGGCCAGGGCCACGGGCCGCACGGTGTCACAAAGCTGCTGCTGCAGCACCCGGGCCCGGTCCGTGCCGGCAAAGGCCGTGGCCAGCTCCTGGGCGCTGGCGTTGCCATCGGCGGAGAGCTCCAGGGGAACCTCCAGGGCCAGGGCGGCCTTGGCCACCTCATTAACGTCCTCCGCTTCCGGCGCCGGGTTGACCGCGTAGAGGGCGGGCAGTTCCATGGCCTGCAGGTGCTGGCCCAGGGCCTGGTGGGCCGGCAGGGTCAGTTCCCGCAGCAGGGCCGTGGCCTGGGTGGCCTCAAAGCGGGGCAGCCATCCTTCCCGGGAGAGGTCCGGATCGGAGGCCAGCAGGTCCCCCAGGCTGGCAATCGCGGGGGTGGCCAGGTCGAGATCGAGGGAGCCGGCCGCCAGACGCCGGTCACGCAGCTGGCCGGCCAGGGCGATCAGGCGCTCCAGCAGCGGGAGCTGGTCCTTAAGGCCCTTGAGGGCCGCTGGCAGGGTGCGGCTTTTGGGTTTGCGTTCGGCGAGGGCCTGCAAGGCAGCGCCATCGACCAGGCCATCCGGGCGGATGCGGCTGCGGCAGAAGCGGAAATGCTGGAGGGCGCCATCGGCGTCCAGGTCGAGGGCCACCGAGAGGGCCGCTTCGCTCTGGCCCGGGGCGAAGGTCGCCGCCTTGCTGTGGGCGCTGGGCACCAGGGGCAGCCAGGCCCGGCCCAGGCAGAGGGCTTCGGCCTGCTCCCGCAACCAGAGATCCAGGGGCCCTCCGGCGCTGAGCCGTTCGGCCAGGGCCGGGGCATGGATCCAGAGACGCACGCCGGTGTCGCTCTCCTCTAGGGAAACGGCTGGCAGGATCGGGGCATTGGTGCCAGTCCAGCCGCCCAGCAGCAGGGTGGGTAGGCCGGTGAGATCGTCCCGGTCCTTGTCGGCGATGGCCTTGGGGCTGGAGCGGGGCGCGGCCGGTCGATCGTGCAGGCCGTGTTTGGTGAGTAGCAGCTCCCGATCGGCTTCCTCACCGGCGTGGATCGCCAGGCTGCGGGCCACGTGGCCCTGGGGCGCCAGCTGGGCCACCGGGTAGCGGTCCACCCGGACTTCCACCACCGCCTCCTCAGGCGGGTTGAGGTGCACCGCATCGGCGGCGGGCAGTTCCAGGGCGGTGAGCAGGCGATCGTCGAGGGGCACGGCCACGAGGCGATCGTTCTGCTGCTCCACCTGGGCCAGCAGGCTGGTGGTTTGGCGCTGCAGGATGCACTGGATGCTGCCCTCGGGCGAGCGGCGCCGACCGCCCTCGCGGGTGATGCGGACCAACACCCGGTCCCCATTCCAGGCGTGGTTGAGCTGGTGGTCCCGGATGTAGATGTCTTCTTCGCCGTCGTCGCGCAGGGCGAAGCAAAAGCCCTTGCTGCTGCATCGCAGGCGTGCCTCAATCAGACCCGCATCACTGCTGCGGCTGATGCCAAGCTCGCCTTCTTCGAGCACTCCAACGCGTCCGAGGCCGGTGAGGGCGATGCGCAGTAGCTCCTGGTCGCCCGTGGCGGTGAGCCCGAGCGCTTTTTCGAGCTTGGCGATGGGCAAGGGCTCCTGGCCAGGGAGCTGGTCAAGCAGGTCAGCGACCGAGAACTTCATCGGGAGACGGGGTGCAGCGGGATAGGCCCGCCCGCCGGGGCGTGTAGCGCTGCCCAGGGGGAGGTGAGATTGGACTGACTTTAGGCAGCCAAGGGGTGGGGGCCTTCCCGATCCTGTCTTGAACCCCTGCTCCTGAACCGGTTTGCTCCTAAGGCGGCCCCTTTTGGCCTTAGCCAGGCTTGGAAGCTTCGCTCTGGCCGGCCTTGATGATTAGGCGCAGGCCGATCACCAGAAAGCCCACCGAGGCGGCTAGCTGCAGGGCATTGGCGGGGATCACGCTGGAGAGGGAGCCGCCGGCGCCTGCCCCTAAAAGGCTGGCGAACACCAGCGCCAGGGCACTGCCCGCAAACACGGCACCGCTGCGGTTGGAGGTGCCGCTGATCGTGACGATCGCTAGCTGGGTTTTGTCGCCCAGTTCGGCCAGGAAGACCGTGGCAAAGGTGGAGACCAGCAGGGGGAATTCCAAGGTCAGATCGGCGGCAGGACTTCGGTGGGAGCTGGACAGGGTGTTAAGGCAGGGGTACCAGGGGAGTGGTGGGTAGGAAACTCAGCACCGCCTGGCGCCCCAGCCAGAGGCCTAGGGCCACCATCAAGATGCCGGCCAGCCGTTCCAGCAACTGGGCGGGGATGAAGCGGGCCAGCCAGCGGCCCAGGATCACCCCCACCAGGCTGGAGCAGATCAGGGCCAGGGAGGCCCCAAAGAACACGATCACCGGCCGACCCGATTCGGCCGAGAGCAGCAGGGCGGCCAGCTGGGTCTTATCGCCTAGCTCCGCCAGAAAGACCGTGCTGAAGGTGGCCAGAAACACCGACGCGTAGGTGCTCTGGTCGACCTCTGCCTCCGGGGCCGGGACTGGATCGCTGCTGGCCCCACCGGGAGGGGGTGTGGCGGCAGACTGGGAATCCAAAGCCATGGAGCGGGTTTCGGGCGGGCGAGGGACTGGAAAAGGCTCAGTTGGGGTTGGGGGAGGGCGGCTGGCGCTGGGCCCGTTCAAACCGTTTCAGCACCCTGCCACGGCCGCCGTGTTCGCTACGGATCTGTTGGCGACAGCAGGCGATCGCGAAGTCATTGGCCGCCGCCTCGGCCACCTCAAAAATGCTGGCCAGATTGGTGACGCGGCAAAATCTGGGCCGGCTTTCATAGATGCGGCAGCGTTGGCCACCCGTGTCGTAGTGACGACACCAGCCATCGGCTCCCACCATCGAGAGGTAAAGCTCCTGTTCCTCAGCGCCTAGGGCCTCGAGGGCTTCTGGCCGTTCGCCCGGATCGAGCCTGCAGCAGGCGCCGCAACCGTTGATGCACTGCCAGGCCAGCCCCTTGGAAGTCTGGTGCTGGGCCGGGTGATCGGGGTGCATCCCTGGATGAGGCATTCCTTTTTGCACGCTAAACGTCGCCTTAAGCCTTTGGCAGGCCTGGCCGGAGCTTGGCCCACGCCCTTAGACCGTCCTCGGCTGCTGGGGCCAGAAATTACGCTTCAATAGGGCTTAGCTCCCATTGCCTATTTTTAATGGCCCCTTCCGGACGCCGCCCCTGCGAGCACCTTGCCGCGATCACGGAATTGCCGGAGCCGGCCAACCACGTTTGCCAAGAGTGCGAGGCCCTCGGCGATAGCTGGGTGCATTTGCGCCTCTGCATGGAATGCGGCCATATCGGCTGCTGCGATTCCTCGAAGAATCGCCATGCCACCGCCCACTACCGCCACACGGGCCATCGGCTGATCCGGGGGATTGAACCGGGCGAGTGCTGGGTCTGGTGTTTTGAGGACGAACAGGCCATCCAGCTTTGAGCGATGGTCTTCAGGGCGGCAGCGGGTGAATCCCAACTACCTGTGGGCACGCCTCAATACCAGGAAAGATTCCCAAGCAATCCAAATAATGTTATCTGGGGATTCGATAATGTCCGTAGATTAAAGCTGCTTCAAAGAATCGGTTTTATTCTTGAACTCGCCGAGTAGTAATTGCAGCCAGGTCACCTTGCGCAATTTTATATTGGCCGTGAGGGACATGCCGACTTGGAGGGGCAATGAGATTCCTGATTTCAGCTTTAACTGCTGGGAATTAAGGGCGATCATCGCCGGGAATCGATAGGTTTTGTGTTGTTCATCCGGGGGAAGCGCATCCGATCCAAAGGATTTCACCGTTCCTTCCACCACGCCGAAGTCGTTGGAGGGGAAAGAATCAATGCTGATGTCCACCGGCTTGCCCACGCGCACGAAGCCGATGTCCTTGCTTTCGATCTCCACTTTGGCCTGCAGGGCGTCATAGGGAACGATCTTCATCACGGGCTCACTGCCCTGGGCCACAAAGCCCACCCCCGTGGGCTTCAGATCAAACA
>Ga0310322_10115_pt1 | contig 9545 bp, 7 predicted proteins | sample LakEriER1LargeC7_FD_195536 | JGI IMG/M metagenome (GOLD analysis project Ga0310322, IMG submission 195536) | Enriched freshwater cyanobacterial communities from Lake Erie, Ontario, Canada - ER10.Large.C7 (v2) (version 2) | ecosystem: Environmental > Aquatic > Freshwater > Lake | place: Canada... | reverse complement strand
CCATGGCTTGTCGGGGCATTTCAGAGGCCTGCAGTGCCCTGGACACGCCCGTCACCGGCGGCAACGTCTCCCTCTACAACGAGACCCGCCTGCCCGATGGGCGCATGCAGCCGATCCACCCCACCCCCGTGGTGGGCATGGTTGGCTTAGTCCATGACCTGGCCCAGGTCACCGGCCTGGCCTGGAAGCAGCCTGGCGCCGCCATCTGGCTCTTAGGAGTTCCGTTGGAGGCCTGCGCTGGCCCTGGGTCCATGGCTTTGGATGATCGGCTCACCTTGGCGGGCAGCAGCTATCTGGAGTGCATCCACGGCCTGCTTACGGGCCGGCCGCCCCAGGTGGATCTGGCCTTGGAAAAGGCGGTTCAAGCGTTCCTGCGCCAGGCGATCAGCGCTGGTCTGGTGGCCTGTGCCCACGACCTGGCCGATGGCGGCCTGGCCGTAGCCCTGGCCGAAGCCTGCATGGCCTCGGGCCTGGGGGCGAGCGTCGAGGTTCCGGCCGGAGCCACCCGTTTGGATCGCCTTCTATTTGCCGAAGGCGGTGCCCGCATCCTGGTGGGGGTGGCCGCAGAGCATTCGCAAGCCTGGCAGCAGGCCCTGGACCAGGCCGGGGGCGCAGGCCTTGCCATTCCCGCCCAGCGGTTGGGCCAGGTGCAGGCGAGCGCTGAGCTGGTGATCAGCCAGGCGGATCAGGTCCTGGTGCAGCTGCCCATCAGCGAGCTTCAGAAGAGCTATGAGCAGGCCATCCCGCGGAGGATGGCAACCGGGGTCTGAGGCAGAATGACCATCCTGGAGAGGAACGATTTGTCAGTGCCGTTCGAGCAGCCGGAACGGCCTGATAAGCCCGAAGAAGCCTGTGGCGTGTTTGCCGTGCTCGCCCCGGGGCAGGCGGTGGCCAACCTCACCTATTTCGGTCTTTATGCCCTGCAGCACCGGGGCCAGGAATCGGCGGGAATTGCCGCCTTCCAGGGCGCCAAGGTTTGCCTGCACAAGGACATGGGCCTGGTTAGTCAGGTGTTCGATCAGGAGGTACTGGAGCGCCTGCCTGGTGATTTAGCCATCGGTCATAACCGCTATTCGACGACTGGCAGCAGCAAGGTTTGCAATGCCCAGCCGGTGGTGTTGATGACCCGGCTCGGGCCCTTTGCCTTAGCCCATAACGGCAACTTGGTCAATGCGGCCGAGCTGAACCGATCGATTGCGGCCACGGCCCTGGCCACCGGTACCGCTGTGGAATTCACCTCCACTACCGATTCGGAACTGATCGCCTTTGCCTTGCAGCAGGCCGTTGATAGCGGCCTCGATTGGCAGGCCGCGATTGTGACGGCGGCGGGCCTCTGTAAAGGGGCCTTTAGCCTGGTGATTGGAACTCCCCATGGCCTATTTGCCCTGCGCGATGGTCATGGCATTCGCCCCCTTGTATTTGGGAGCTTGGGGGAACCGGATCAGGGCCACTGGGTAGCTAGTAGTGAAAGCTGTGGACTCGATATTGTTGGAGCCAGGTATTTAGATGATGTAAAACCCGGTGAGTTAATATATTTTCGTGCTGGTGATCCAATACCAACGCGTCAAATTTGGTGTCAAGAGCCTACCAAGCTCTGCATCTTTGAGATGATCTATTTCGCCAGGCCCGATAGTCGCTTTTTTGGCGAATCTCTCTATAGCTATCGAGTCAGAATCGGTGAGATCCTGGCGCGGGAAACGCCTGTTGATGCCGATATTGTCATCGGGGTGCCCGATTCAGGTATCCCGGCTGCGATTGGTTACTCCCAGGCAAGTGGCATTCCTTTTGCCGATGGCCTGATCAAGAACCGCTATGTCGGTCGCACCTTCATCCAACCCACCCAGGCCATGCGCGAGGCCGGTATTCGCGTCAAGCTCAACCCTTTGCCTGATGTGCTTTCTGGCAAGCGGGTCGTGGTGATCGATGATTCGATTGTGCGCGGCACCACCAGTCGCAAGTTAGTGGCTGCCTTGCGGGATGCCGGTGCTACGGAGGTGCACATGCGCATTAGTTCTCCGCCGGTGACCCATCCCTGTTTCTATGGAATTGATACCGACACCCAGGATCAGTTGATCGCGGCCCGCCTGACGCTGGCGGAGATAGAACGTCACCTCGGCGTTGATTCTCTCGCCTACTTGAGCAAGCAAGGCATGGTGGAAGCGGCCCATGAAAATTCCAATAACTTCTGTACAGCCTGTTTTGACGGGGCCTATCCCATTCCTATGGATGAGGAAGTGCGAGCTAGTAAACTTACCTTAGAGCCAGCTCTTCTGGTCAATTCTTGAAAAATTTACATGTGACTTAAGAGATTATTTCGAAAAGAGATAGCCTAATAGATCTTTAGTTTTCTAGCAAAAGTGATCAGGAGTTTGTTTGGAGTAGGGGGATCAATTCGTTGATCGCTTCATCTGCTTTTAGGTCCAGGGTGATGCCGGTGCCGCTGCAATCCTGGGCTTCCAGGGATTGGGTTGCGAGCCTGATGCTGCGGCCGTCCTTCAGCACGATCGCTACCAGTTTGGAGTCGCCGTCCTGCAGGTCACTGAGCTGGTCATCCCGTTGGCCAAAGCCCAGGCCTATCTGCCCCAGATCCCCCCGCTGGCCGAGCCGCAGGCTGGTGATCGGCAGTCGTTTGATTTGGCCCCGGCGGCTTGCCAGTAGCAGAGTTCCATCGGCGGATCCGCAGGCCGCCCCCACCACCGTTTCCCTGGGCAAAAGCCGCATGAGCACGGGTCCCTGGGCGGTACGGCCCATGGTGGGGATCGACTGGTCATCGATCTGGAGGCGCAACAGGCGGCCAGTGCTGGTGCCCACCACCAGGGTGTCGCCATCGCGGCAGGTCACCACCCGCCGCAACTCAACCCCATCCTTGAGTTTGAGCACGGTGGCGGCCCGGCCCGAGAGCTCCCGGAACTCCTGAATCGCCAAGCGCTTGAGGCGTCCATCGCTGGTCAACATCCCCAGGCCGGCGGCCCCATCGCTGGGCAGGGGCAGCAGCTGGACCACCCGTTCACCCAGGAGCCCATCGGGTAGGAACTGCTCCAGGGTTCCGGGGTTTTGGCCGGCGAATTCCCAGCGCAACAGGGCGACTCGGCCACTACTGGTGAAGGCCAACAGCGACGGTTTTTCATGCACCGGCAGGATCAGCCGGGCCGGTGCCGGGTGATCGCCCGCTTCGATGGCCTCATCGAGGTGCAGGCGGCCCAGTAATTGGGGCGCCACGATCTTCACCTGGCCATCGGCCTGGATCAATAATTTGCCATCACTGGAGAGCCCTTCTAGGGCTTTCTGCCGTTGCAGTTCCGCCGTTGGACGGCTCGCGGCAGCCCGTTGGGCCACCAGGTCATCGCCCCCTTCGATCAGGCGGGTGCGCCTAGGTGTGGAGTAACGCTTTTTCAGCCCCTTGAATTCGCTCACCATTGTGTCGAGCAGGGTGCTGCGGTCATCGAGCAGGTTGCGCAGGCGATTGCGTTCCTGGCCCAGATCCTCGGCCTCGTTGCGCAGGCTGGCTTGCTCTAGGCCGGTCAGGCGCCTTAGGGGCATCGCCAGTACGGCATCGGCCTGACGTTCATTCAGGTTGAGATGGACCTGCAGGCTGGCCTTGGCACTGCCAGCATCGGCGGCGGCGCTGATCATGGCGATCACCTGGGGCAGGGCATCGAGGGCAATGATCAAGCCTTCTACGACCTCGAGACGATCCTCAGCCCGTTTCAGGGCATAACGGGTGCGGCGGATGATCGTGAGTTCGCGATAATCAAGAAAATGGTGCAAAATCTGTCGCAGGGACAGTTGCAGCGGTTTGCCATTCACTAGGGCCAGCATAATGGCACCAAAATTGCTTTGTAAGGCGGTGCGCCGTTGCAGTTCGGTTAATACTTTTTCAGGGTCTGCATCGCGGCGTAATTCGATTACTACGCGCATGCCATCGCGATCACTTTCATCGCGAATATCGGCGATGCCGGTAATCTTGCCATCGTTGACCTGGTCGGCCAGTTTTTCAATCCAGCCCGCCTTGCTTAATTGGTAGGGCAATTCCGTGATAATCACGGCGCTGCGGCGATGACGGCCTTTGCCGGGTTGCACATCCTCGATGTGGGCCACACCGCGCATGGCGATACTGCCGCGACCAAGTAGGTAGGTATCCCGCAGGCCGCTACTGATCAGCACTTCACCGCCGGTGGGAAAATCCGGCCCGGGAACCAGCTCCAGTAGTTTCTCGTCGCTGAGTTCCGGTTTGCGGATCAGGGCGATTAGGGCATCGACCACTTCGCCCAGGTTATGGGGCGGAATGCTGGTGGCCATGCCCACGGCGATGCCGGTGCAGCCGTTAAGGATCAGGAAGGGTAATTGGGCCGGTAGGACCGTGGGTTCCTGCTGGGAGGAATCGAAATTGGGCGCGAAATCAACTGTGTCGCTGCCGATTTCATCCAGTAAACCTTCGTAGGCGATCGGGGCCAGCCGCGTTTCCGTATACCGCATGGCGGCCGGGGGGTCGTCGTCCACCGAGCCGAAGTTGCCGTGGCCATCGAGCAGGGGATGGCGGCTGGCGAAGGTCTGCACCAGCCGCACCAGGGCGTCGTAGACGGCCTGGTCGCCATGGGGGTGGTACTTGCCGAGGACGTCGCCAACGACGCGGGCACATTTGCGGTATGGACGATCGGGGGTGAGCCCCAGCTCCTGCATGGCAAACAGGATGCGGCGCTGCACGGGCTTGAGGCCGTCGCGCACATCGGGGAGGGCCCGTCCCACGATCACGCTCATGGCGTATTCGAGGTAGGAACGCTGCATCTCCTGATGCAGGGCGATCGGTTGGATTCGCTGCCCGTTCTGCTCCCCGGCCATCCGCTGTTGGTGTCTGAGGGCTATTTGGCTTTCAGCCTACAGATCCCGTCGAGGAGGGCCGGGGCCCGCCCCCTCAGGACCCTATTGCTCGTCCTGGTCGTCGTTGTTGCCGCTCGCATTGGCCAGGGCCCGTTCCAGACTGGCTTTGAGTTCGTTGCGTTGCACCAGCTGGCGGGTGGCGGCCCGCAGGCGCGGCCCCCAGAGCTGCTCTTTTTGGTAAGTCTCGAGCGCGTAGTTGGGTTCGGCGGCCAGGGCCCGATTGGCCAGCTCGATTGCTTCCTGGCTGCCCGGCTTAAGGCCATTGAGGGCTGCGGCTAGGGCCAGGCTGGGTTCGGCCGCATTCGCCTTGATGCGTAGGACCTGGTGCCAACGGCTGATCGCCTCAAGCGGTTTGCCCAGCTCAAACAGCACCAGGGCCTGGTTGTTGATCGCTTCCCAGAAATTGGGCCGTAGGGAGGCCGCTTTTTCGAAGGCGACCAGGGCTGGCCTGGGTTTGCCAAGCAGGATCTGGGCATTGCCGAGATCGAAGTAGGCGCCTGCGTTTTTGCGATCCAGTTTCAGGCCCTGCCCCAACAACTGGATCGCCCGTTGGGGGTGGTTGTCATGGAGGGCCAGGGAGCCTTCGGCAAACCAGATGCCGGGATTTTTGGGATCAAGCCGTTTGGCCTGCACTAGGGCAATGGCGGCCAATTTCGGCTGTTTGCTGCGCAGCTGAGATTCGGCCAGCAGGATCCAGCCGCGGGGATCCTTAGGGATGAGTTGCACGGTCAGGGCCGCAAGCCGGGCCGCTTCCTCGGCCTGGCCGAGGCGCAGCAGGCGGGCGGCGGCCTGGGCAATCCCCAGGCCAGCAGCTTCTAGGTCCTGGGGGGGGGGCAGCACCACGAAGGGAACCAGGGCCTGGGCCGCTGGGGCTGGGCCAAGTCCAACCCCAAAAACCAGGGGTAAAGCAACCAGGGACCTCAACCAGCGCGGTGCCATGGTGCCGTTCATTCCGAATCCCAGCCTAGGAGTCGATTCCCGACCAGCCCCCTGCGCTGGGCTCAGGTTTGGGGCTGATGACAGGAGTCTGCTGATGGCTTGATGCTGCAGCGGCGGCGTTGCGGCGCCACATCCAGGGCTTGATGCGCCGCAGGGCCGAGGCCCGCAGCCGTTCGTCCCACTGCGCCTCATTCCAGCCCTGAACCTGCTCAACCTGCAGGTTCAAGAGCCAGTCGCGGGGCTGCAAATCCGGCTCAGAACTACTTGTGAGGTCCTGGTGATTCCAGGGGCAAACGTCCTGGCAGATGTCGCAGCCGGCCACCCAGGAGCCCAGGCCCGCCTTGATGGCTTCGGGTAGGTCGGGGTCGCGGTTTTCGATCGTGTGAAAGGCGATGCAGCGGCGGGCATCGACCACAAAGGGCTCGGTGATGGCGCCGGTGGGGCAGGCCTCGATGCAGCGGCTGCAGCGGCCACAGAGGGGTTCGCCGGGCTGGTCCGGTGGCAGCTCCACGGTGGTGAGCAGGTGCCCGAGTAGCAACCAGGAGCCCTGGCGGGGATGGATCAGGTTGCCGTTCTTGCCGATCCAGCCCAGGCCCGCTTCTTCCGCCCAGGCCTTATCGAGCAAGGGCGCGCTATCGACGCAGGCGCGCCACCCCAGGCCAGGCACCTCCTGCTCCAGCCAGCGGCCCAGCTGGCGCAGCCGGCCATCGATCACCCGGTGGTAGTCCCGACCCCAGCCATAGCGCGCCACCTTCAGGCTGCCGGGTTGGCGTTCGGCCGCCACGTAGTAGTTGAGCCCCACGGCCAGCAGGCTGCGGGCGCCGGGAAGCAGGCTTTCGGCGGCCCGGCGCCGGGGGTCGGCCATCCAGGCCATCTCGGCTTGGTGACCGGCAGCCAGCCAGCGTTCTAGGGCGGCGGTGCGCAGGCCAATCCGGGGACTACCAGGGAGGGAAGCGATGCCAACGGGATTGAACCCCAGGTTTCTGGCCTGTTGCTTCAACCGCGCTGCTAACTGGGAGGCCTGCGTTTTCACCCCTAAAGTCACGCGATTCCGCCATCCTGCTGTGAGTTCCGCTTCCCTGGGTCGTTTCAGCGTCCTGCTGCGCTGGCTGGGCCTGACCCTGGTGCTGTTACTGGGCCTCCAGCTCCTGGCCCTACTGGCCGTGAATGGTTGGGACGAGGAGAGTTTCAAACAAATGCTGGTGGAGCGCCTGGTCAACCAGTCGCCCATGGCCTTGGTCGGCCTGCTGTTGGCGCTCTTTGGCTCCCGCCTCGATTCGCCCAAGGATCGGTTCACGCCCCTGCGCTGGGTGGTTTGTGGGATCAGCGGCCTGCTGGCGATCGCGATGATCGTGGCGATTCCGGTGTCGATCAGTGGAGATCGCACCCTCACCGAGCAGGCCGACCAGTCCCTCACCGCCAAGAAGGGTCAGGTCGCCATGGCCCGCACCCAAATGCAGAACCCCCAGGTGATCGAGCAGGTGGTGCTCCAGGGCGAACGCGCGGGCCAGATTCCCCCTGATGCTCCAGAAGCCCAGAAGAAGGAGGCGGCCACCCGCTTTATCAATGGCCAGCTGCAGCAGGCCGAAGGCCAAATCAAGGAGGCCCAGAAGGTCCGTGATCTGGCCGCCAACCAGCGCTCGATCGCCGGCACGGGCACGGCCCTGGTGATGGCGATTGCTTTCACCCTCTTGGCCCTGGCTTCGGTTCTCTGAATCGGGTCGCGCGCGCGGGCTTGGCCAGCCGGCTGGCTAAGTTGCCCAAAGCGATGTGCAGACCGGATCACCGGGGGGTCAGTTGGCGCAATCCAGTCCCAGATCTGATCAGCCGCTTGGCGACCGCCTTCAGCAGGACGTCAAGAACGACCTGATCGCCGGCTTGCTGGTGGTGATCCCCCTGGCCACCACCATCTGGCTGGCCACCACGGTCAGCCGGTTTGTGCTGGCCTTCCTCACCTCCATTCCCAAGCAGGTCAATCCGTTCAACACCCTCAATCCGCTCCTCCAGGAGCTGATCAACCTGGGGGTGGGGTTGTTAGTGCCCCTGCTGGCGATCCTGCTGATTGGCCTGATGGCCCGCAACATCGTTGGCCGTTGGTTCCTCGAATTTGGTGAAGGCACCCTGCAGCGCATCCCCCTGGCGGGATCGGTCTACAAGACCCTCAAGCAACTGCTGGAAACCTTTTTGCGTGATAACTCCTCCCGCTTTCGTCGGGTGGTGTTGGTGGAGTATCCCCGCCAGGGTCTCTATGCCCTGGGATTCGTGACAGGGGTGCTGGGGTCCGCGGTGCAGGCTGGTTTTGACCAGCCCATGCTCAGCGTCTTCATCCCCACCGCCCCCAACCCCACCACGGGCTGGTATGCGGTGGTGCCGGAAACCTCGGTGCGCGACCTGGATCTCTCGGTGGAGGATGCCTTCCGCACGATCATCTCGGCTGGCATCGTCAGCCCCGATGAACGGGAAACCCCTGCCAGCCGCAGTTTTTCCAGCCTGCTGGCCCAGCTACGGGCTCCCGCCTATTCCCCCGTTCCTCCCAATAAGGCCTGATCGGTCCTGAGTGCCAGTCCCATGCAGAGTCGATCCGTTGCCAGAGAATTGGCCCTGCTGATGCTTGGCCAGATCAGCGATCGCCAGCCCGCCAGCGACCTGTCCCGCACAACGCCCCTGGATGCCCTGTTGCTCCAGGCCCTGGCCAGCCTCAGCCAGCACGTACGCGAAGCCCTCGACCAATCCGCCACCGACCTGGAGCAGGCCCAGCAACAGCTGCTCGACAGTGAGCTGGTCGATGCTGGCGGCGACAGCCTGCCCCAGGTGCGCAGTCACCTGCAACAGGGTCTCTCCCACGCTGAACAGGCCCTCAATCGCCTCTCGGCCAGCCTGGAATTGCCGCGGTTGCTGTTGCTCGCCAACCAGGAGGAGGTGCGCAAGGGCGCCCTGGAACGCACCCGCGCCGTGGTGAGTCGCCGCCAGGAGCTTGATCAGCGCCTTGATGGCGTGATGGAGGGCTGGCGGCTCACCCGGCTTCCCCGCATCGACCGCGACATCCTGCGCCTGGCCGCCACGGACATCGAGGATTTCGGCACACCGCCGGCTGTGGCCTGTAACGAGGCGGTGGAACTCGCCAATCGCTATAGCGATGAGCAGGGCCGTCGCATGATCAACGGGGTGCTGCGGCGTCTCACGAATCTTTCCGGCTGATCGCTGATGGTGTTCGACTGGTTCCAGCGCAGTTCCGTCCCCGAGGGTCAGTCAGGGGACCAGCCCGAACAGGAGCCTGGGTTGCCGCCGCCATCCCAAGGGGCTGGCGGCCTGGGCCCTGAACCCAGGGAAACCCCTGGGCCCTCCCAACCCGTGCCCCCCTCACCCCCGGAGCCCCCCTCTGGTGCTGATGCTGGTGCGAGCCAGGTCTCGCCAGCGGTTCCAGCCAGTCCGGCGCCGATGGCTGGCGTTGATAGCGAAGCACTGGAATGGGCCCGCCAGGCCTACGCCCGCCTCAAGGCCCAGCAGGAAGCCAACCGCCAGCAGGCCCCCGTCCCTTCCCCTGAACCCGCTCCCCAGCAGGAGCCGGCCCAGGACTCCCAGCCTTCCGAGCCCGCCCAGGCAGCAGAGGTCCCGATAGGGCAGCCTGCCGCCAGTCCAGGGCAGGGGTTGTCTTTGCTGGAGCAGGCCGCGGCCCAGCGGGCCGAACGCCAGCGGCAGTTGCTCGCCCTTGCCATCGAGGAACCGGC
>Ga0310322_10112_pt1 | contig 9649 bp, 5 predicted proteins | sample LakEriER1LargeC7_FD_195536 | JGI IMG/M metagenome (GOLD analysis project Ga0310322, IMG submission 195536) | Enriched freshwater cyanobacterial communities from Lake Erie, Ontario, Canada - ER10.Large.C7 (v2) (version 2) | ecosystem: Environmental > Aquatic > Freshwater > Lake | place: Canada... | reverse complement strand
AGTGAACATCGCAGGTGGTGTTTGGAGCGTGGGCTAACCCAAAGCCCCCCTTCCGCTGACAAGATCAGATAACTAGCGCAGGGATTCCTGCTGATGTCAGTTTCTGATCCGTTTTTGAAACGGCCGCTGCTCACCTTGGTGCTCAGCGTCTTGATCGTTTTAGCAGGGGTGGTGAGCCTGCTTGGCATGCAGGTGGAAAACCTGCCGCCGATTGCCCCAAGCAAGGTAACGGTGCGGGCCACCTACCCCGGTGCGGGGGCTGAAGTGGTGGAGCAGGGTGTTACCACCTTGCTGGAGCGACAACTCAATAGCCTTGAAAGGCTTGATTCAATCCGTTCAGCTAGCACCGCAAATGGTGCAAGTGTTGAACTAACTTTCAGTGATGCAATCGGTGAAGATCGCCGTAGCGCTGAATTAAATCAAATCAATGTGCAAAACGAGGCCAATCTCGTTACGCGTCAATTACCACAATCGGTAATACGCCAAGGTTTACAAGTAAGGCGAACAAGCACCGATCTTTTAATGGTGCTTAGCTTCAGTGATAAAAGCAAACTTTATAGCCAGCAATTTATCAGCAGCTGGGTTGATCGTTATCTGCGTGATCCCTTACTTCGATTGCCAGGAATTGGTGATGTAAGCCTCACTGGAAGCGGGAATTTAGCCTATAGACTCTGGCTAAATCCAGATCAATTAAATCGCTTCCGGCTCACAATTAATGATGTGAGTGTTGCATTGCAAAAAGAAAATGTACTTGCAGCGCTTGGGCAGGTTGGAGATGCCCCAAGCCCTGCTGATCAGCAATACAACCTGCCCCTACGCATGGAGGGTCGATTACGTAGCCAAGAAGAAATTGAAAACCTAATAGTTGCACCTCTAGGCGATGGCAACAGCGTGCGTTTAAAAGATCTTGGTAGAGTTAGCCTCGGTGATGAAAACTACAACAGTAGTGCCCGCAACCTTAGGGGCCAATCCACAGTAGCCTTGTCTATTTTTCAACGAGATGGTAGCAATGCCCTCGAGCTAAGTGATGCTGTGGAATTGCTATTAGAGCAGGTTATACCAGATCTACCGCCGGGTTTAGAGATTCAAACCATCGTTGATGTGGCGGATAATGTACGCGAAAATATCCACCATGCTGTTGATGCCCTAAGAGATGCGGTGATATTAGTATTTATTGTTTTGCTATTGGGATTGGGCAATTGGCGCTTGGCTGTAATAACTGCTATTGCAGTGCCAGTGTCATTACTTGGCAGCTTTATTTTACTACGAACAATGGATGGTTCTATAAACACTCTTACCTTATTTGGCCTTGTGCTGGCATCAGGAGTAGTGGTAGATGATGCGATTGTTGTAAGCGAAGATATTGGGCGCCGCATTGAACTTGGCGAAACCCCACGCCAGGCAGCTGGCAATGCAATGCAGGAACTAAGCGGTGCTGTGATTGCCACTTCCTTAGTGCTTGTTGTGGTATTTCTACCCGTATTATTAATGCCTGGATCAGTTGGCAAATTATATCAACCTATCGCTGTTGTGATTGGCAGTTCAATTCTAATTTCAATGATTAATGCCCTTACCTTTACACCTGTAGCATCAACGATCTTACTTTCTCAAAATTTTGGCAGTGCGCCTAAACCATTGGCAATTATTCATAAATTTCTTCAACGCAGTGAGAATTGGCTATTAGAACTACAAAATCCATATCAAAAAGTCCTGGAATATACATTTAAAAAGCGACGCTTAGTAATTATCGGTTTATTAGCTGGGCTACTTGCCACTGGCATCGGAATTAAAAGCCTACCAACCGGTTTCATACCCCAAGAAGATGATGGCCAAATTCGTGGGGTGTTGGTGTTACCTGAAGGTGCATCACTTGCACGTACTGAAAAGGCAATGGAGCAAATCCGCAAAGTGGTAGAAAAAGAACCGTTAATAAGGGTGGGTAATTTTTATGCCGGCAGGTCTTTTGGTGATAGTGCCTCAAATAAAGGTGTATTTTTTCTGCGGCTACAACCATTAGACAAAAGAGGTTACGGAAACGATAAAAGCACTGCGGCAGTAATAGAAAAATTAAACCTACCGCTGCGAAAAGCACTTAAAGGCGCTGGCAAAGTGAACTTAAGCCAACCGCCACCGGTGCGTGGATTTGGCTCAGAAGGGGGATTGGAATTGGAATTATTAGATGTAAGCGGCGGCGGCTTAAGCCTTGGTGCCTTCGGCGAAGAAGCACAAGATTTTATTCGTAGAGCGGAAGCCACAGGTAAGTTCGAGCGCGTTAGCACCCGCTTCAATCCAGACTCACCAGCGCTGCAGGTGGTGCCAGATCGGCAAAGAATGGCGGCTGTTGGTGTGAGCCTTCAAGAACTGGTGGGGGTGCTTGGCGAAAGTTTTGGTAGTAGCTACGTAAACGACACCTTTGAAGACGGCAGGGTGCGGCGCATCTTGATTCAATTAGATGGCAAAGATCGCAGTAAACCAGAAGATGTTTTGCGGTTATTAGTAAGAAACAGAAAAGGGGATCTAATCCCAATTTCAAGCCTGGTGCGCCTTGAGCAGGCCTACGGACCCACCAGCATCAACCGCAGCGAGCAAAGCCGTGCAATTTCAATCCAAGCATTACCAAAACCAGGTATCAGCAGCGGCCAAGCAATTGAACTGGTGCAACAGGTACAAATTCAACGCAATAGCCCAATCACCCAACTAAATTTCACTGGGCTAACCCGGGAAGAACAAAAGGCAAGCGGTAGCACCTGGGGTTTATTTGCTCTTGGTTTAGCAGTAGTTTATTTATTATTAGCAGCGTTATATGAAAGTGCAATTGATCCTTTAGTGATCCTGATTACGGTGCCATTGGGCCTACTTGGTGTGGTGATAGGGCTTGCAGGAAGAGGACTTTTTCTTGATGTTTACGGCCAGGTGGGAGTTTTGGTATTAATAAGCCTGGCCGCAAAAAATGGAATTTTAATTGTTGAATTTGCAAACCAACGCTTGCAGGAAGGTAAATCTGTAAGTGCCGCAATTCGTGCCGCTGCGGCATTGAGGCTGCGGCCAATACTTTTAACAGCAGTAGCTTCCTTGGCTGGATTCTTACCCCTTGTAGTGGCACGGGGCGCTGGAGCCGCCAGCAGGGTGAGCATTGGCACTGTGGTTTTTAGCGGTTTACTAGTTTCAACCGTATTGAGTTTATTTGTATTACCAGTGATCTATGAAATTGTAAAAGAATGGGAGCTGAGGGGCAAAAATATTAGTGATCAAGGATAGACGAAAAGCACCTTGAGAGCTGCTGCATCTGTTTTATTTAGACGCCATATAGGCCAAGGGATGAAAGCAGAACATGCGCCAAATCAATGAGCATAATACTGATATGGAATGTGTAAATATCTAAAAATGAATGTACAAGAATTATTAAATATAATATATAAGTAGTATTAAATCCCATAAAAAAGCCTCCGCCTAAGCGGAGGCTTTTTACTAAACCTAAAAGTTAGCTAGCCAAATTTACTCGCTGTTGAAGCGATCAAGAAGGCAGCGTAGGTAAGGATATAACCAATGGTGAAGTGGGCTAAACCAACTACACGAGCTTGAACGATTGATAGTGCAACAGGCTTATCGCGCCAGCCCACCAAGTTGGCGAGTGGTGTGCGTTGATGGGCCCAAACGATGGTTTCAATCAGCTCTTGCCAATAACCACGCCAGGAGATGAGGAACATAAATCCAGTAGCCCACACAAGGTGACCAAACAGGAACATCCACGCCCAAACAGCCAAGTTGTTGCTACCAGAAGGGTTGTAACCATTAATCAACTGTGAGCTATTAAGCCACAGATAATCGCGGAACCAGCCCATCAAATAGGTACTTGATTCATTGAACTGAGCCACATTGCCTTGCCAAATTGCAAGATGCTTCCAGTGCCAATAGAAAGTTACCCAGCCCACGGTATTCAAAGCCCAGAACACTGCTAAGTAGAAGGAATCCCAGGCAGAAATATCGCAGGTGCCACCACGGCCAGGGCCATCGCAAGGGAAGGAATAACCGAAGTCTTTTTTATCAGGCATCAGTTTGGAACCCCTGGCATCAAGGGCACCCTTCACAAGGATGAGTGTGGTGGTGTGCAGCCCAAGCGCGATGGCATGGTGCACTAAGAAATCACCAGGGCCGATCTGTAAGAACACATCGGTGTTAGGTGAATTGATTGCATCCATCCAACCGCCCATATAAGCGGCATTGGCATGACTGGCGGCACTGCCTGCATTAGAGAGCAGCACATCCATTCCATACATGGCTTTACCTGAAGCAGCTTGCACAAATTGCGCAAACACTGGCTCCACCAAGATCTGCTTCTCAGGAGTACCGAAGGCAACTACTACGTCGTTGTGAACATAGAGGCCAAGGGTATGAAAACCGAGGAAGAGAGATACCCAGCTGAGGTGGCTAATGATCGCCTCTTTGTGCTCCAACATCCGAGCCAGAACGTTGTTCTTATTGGCTTCGGGGTCGTAGTCACGAATGAAGAAGATCGCACCGTGGGCAAAGGCACCACACATCAAGAAGATGGCGATGTATTGGTGATGGGTATAAAGCGCTGCCTGAGTTGTGTAGTCCTTTGCGATGAAGGCATAAGAGGGCATCGCATACATATGCTGCGCCACAAGGCTGGTAGCAACACCTAGGGAGGCAAGAGCTAAACCAAGCTGGAAGTGCAGTGAATTATTGATGGTGTCGTAGAGCCCTTTATGGCCAGCGCCAAGGTCGCCAGGGGTTCCCTTAGGTGGATTATGAGCTTCAAGAATTTCGCGAATCGAGTGGCCGATACCGAAATTGGTGCGGTACATGTGGCCGGCGATTACAAAAATGCAACCGATGGCCAAGTGATGGTGCGCAATGTCTGTGAGCCAGAGCGCTTCACTTTGGGGATGAAAACCACCAAGGAAGGTGAGGATCGCTGTGCCAGCCCCTTCAGAAGTACCGAAGAGTTGGCCCATGCCATCGGGATTCTCGGCATAAACGCCCCAGTTTCCAGTGAAAAAGGGTGCAAGACCCGCCGGATGGGGAAGCGTGGTGAGGAAGTTGTCCCAACCAACGTGTTGACCACGGGCTTCAGGGATCGCCACGTGAACCAGGTGACCTGTCCAAGCGATAGAGCTGAAACCAAATAACACCGCTAGGTGATGGTTAAGCCGTGATTCAGCGTTTTTAAACCAAGCCAAAGAAGGACGGAACTTGGGCTGGAGATGAAGCCAACCGGCAAATAAAGCCCAGGCAGACAGGATCATCATGAAGATGGAACCCTGGTAAAGCTCGGTGTTAGTGCGCATGCCGATGGTGTACCACCAGTGGTACAAACCGGAATAAGCAATATTCACCGGAGAAGAAGCGCCCGCTTGGGTAAAGGCATCAATAGCGCCTTGGCCGAAGTGGGGATCCCAAATCGCGTGAGCGATAGGACGGATATGCAGAGGATCTGTAACCCACTGCTCAAAGTTGCCTTGCCAGGCGATATGGAACAGGTTCCCCGACACCCAGAGGCCAATGATGGCCAAGTGTCCGAAATGGGTGGAGAAAAGCTTTTGGTAAAGCTTCTCCTCGGTCATGCCGTCGTGGCTCTCGAAATCGTGAGCCGTAGCAATCCCGTACCAAATGCGGCGGGTGGTGGGGTCCTGGGCCAGACCCTGGCTAAACGAAGGAAATTTCGTTGCCATTGGATTAGGTCGAAGGGATGTAAATCAGCCCACCGCGATGATGCGGGCCAAGAAGAAAGACCAAGTTGTAACGATGCCACCTAATAAATAGTGGGCAACACCAACTGCACGGCCTTGAAGAATGCTCAGGGCGCGAGGCTGAATAGCCGGAGCAACCTTGAGCTTGTTGTGAGCCCAAACGATGGACTCAATCAATTCCTGCCAGTAGCCGCGGCCACTGAACAAGAACATCAGGCTGAATGCCCAGATGAAGTGAGCACCAAGGAACAGCAAGCCATACGCACTATTTGAAGAGCCGTAGCTGTTAATCACCTGGGAAGCTTGCGCCCACAGGAAATCACGCAGCCAACCATTGATGGTGATGGCACCCTCAGCAAAGTTGCCGTTAGTTATGTGCTGGACCGTGCCATTTGCATTAACGGTGCCCCACACATCGCTTTGCATCTTCCAAGAGAAGTGGAAGATCACGATCGATAGGGAGTTGTACATCCAGAAGAGGCCGAGGAACACGTGGTCCCAACCGGAAACCTGACAAGTACCACCACGGCCAGGGCCATCACAAGGGAAGGCAAAACCAAGGCTTGCCTTATCTGGAATCAACCGTGAGCTGCGGCTGTAAAGCACACCCTTGAGCAGGATCAACACCGTCACGTGAATCGTGAAGGCATGGATGTGGTGCACCATAAAGTCTGCTGTGCCAAGGGGTATGGGCCCCATAGCAACTTTGTTACCCACCGCCATCACAGTGCCGTTAAACACTTCGCTCACGCCAGCAAGGGCGTTAGGGGCTGTGGAACCTGCTGCTGCTGCATGCAAGCCTTGAATCCACTGGGCGAATACAGGACGCAGCTGAATCGCCGAATCACTGAACATGTCTTGGGGACGACCCAAGGCACTCATGGTGTCGTTGTGGATGTAGAGGCCGAAACTGTGGAAGCCCAACCAAATGCACACCCAATTGAGGTGACTGATCAGGGCGTCACGAGCTTTGAGCACGCGATCAAGCACGTTGTCTACATGCTTCGCCGGGTCGTAATCGCGCACCATGGCGATTGAAGCGTGGGCGCCAGCACCAACGATCAGAAAACCACCAATCCACATGTGGTGGGTAAATATCGACAGCTGCGTTGGGTAATCGATACCTATATATGGATAGGGAGGCATCGCATACATGTGCTGGGCAACGATGATGGTTAGAGAACCGAGCATTGCCAAGTTCACCGCCAGCTGAGCATGCCAGGAGGTGGTCATGAACTCAAACAAGCCATCGTGACCACGGGTGGCAGGAAACAAGAGGGGATCGCCCTTCTGGCCTTCAAGGATCTCCTTGATGCTGTGGCCGATACCCCAGTTGGTTCTATACATGTGGCCAGCCACGATGAACAGAACCGCGATCGCCAAGTGGTGATGGGCGATGTCTGTCATCCAGAGGCTGCCGGTAACAGGATTCAAGCCACCTTTAAAGGTGAGGAAATCGCTGTAGGCAGCCCAGTTACCGGTGAAGAAAGCACCAATGCCTTCCTTAATACCGGGATACAACTGACCCAATAAATCCTGATTCAGGAAAGCGTGGGGCAGGGGAATATCAGCCACTGAGGCAATGGTTTTGCCATCAAGACTGAGGGGTTGTCCTGCATCGATGGCATCCATCAACAGGGTGGTGGGCAGGGACACATGGATAAGGTGTCCTGTCCAAGAAAGTGACCCCAAACCAAGCAGACCAGCCAAGTGGTGGTTGAGCATCGACTCAACGTTTTGGAACCACTCAAGCTTTGGAGCTGCCTTGTGGTAGTGGAAAACGCCTGCATTGAGCATCAGGCCAGCCATCACCAAAGCGCCGATAGCGGTTGCTAACAGCTGAGTTTCATTTGTGAAACCCCAGGCACGCCAAACATGGAAGAGACCGGAGGTCATCTGGATGCCGCGGAAGCCGCCACCCATGTCGCCATTCAGGATCTCTTGGCCAAAAATCGGCCAAACAACCTGGGCGCTTGGCTTTACATGCAGGGGATCAAGAAGCCAACCGGAGTAGTTGGAAAAACGTGCTCCGTGGTAGAAAGCGCCGCTCAACCAAATAAAAATCACGGCCAAATGGCCGAAGTGAGCGCTGAAAATCTTGCGGGAAACTTCTTCAAGATCACTGGTGTGACTGTCGAAGTCGTGAGCGCGAGAGTGGAGGTTCCAGATCCAGGTTGTGGTCTTGGGACCCTTAGCCAAGGTTCGATCGAAATGCCCGGGCTTGCCGAGTGTTTCGAAATCGACAGGTACAGGGTTCCGGTCGACCATTGCCTTGGCTTTACTCCCACGTTCTGGTGGGCTGATGGTCATCGAGACGTTCCTCGAGGGTTGGGGTCGGAGGCCAGGGGCTGCTTGGGGCAATCCCCGAGGCCGCTGGGGCACAAAATCCCAAAGAAAACAAGGGCAAAACCCCTGCTAGCACTGGGTAACGGGCCCCAGCATGGGGTCCGCTTTTTTGAGTATAAGCATCAAAAGCGGCCTGTTTGCGTTGCAGTAACAAAGGTTCAATCCCTGTCTCTGACAGGGCTCTCTTGGGAGCAAATTAACAACAAAAAACTTTGTTTATGGCTGCTGAATAAACATATTTGTCACTAAATTATGTGACAAATCAGTGCTTTAGCTGCGTTTAACTGGATCAGCGCCATCCTGTTGCCAAAATTGGCTCAATTTGATTTGCAGCTTGATGCTTTGCTACGGGCGGCGATAACTGTTGTTGTAGCCATTGGGCTATGGCTGGGCCAAGTTTTACCTGCTGCCGCAGGTGACTTACAAGAAGTTGCCCCCCCCGGAGCGGCTCAACAGTTGGCTCAAGCCTTGGCTCAACACAAGCCTCAGCTGAAATTACTGGCGCCTGCAAATGGCAGTTCACTGGCTGATGGTGAGTGGAACTTGGAGCTAGAGCTTGAGGATTGGCCCCTAGTACATAGAGACGATTTAGGGCCAGGGCCCCATTTGGTAATTCAAATAGATAACGAAGCGCCCCTACGGATTTTTGAAGCCACAGCTGGAAGCAGCCATTTGGAAATCCCTATGGCTGAACTAAGCCCCGGCAGCCACTCAGTTACTGCATTCGCCGCACTGCCTTGGGGGGAAGCAGTGGCTGATCGCCGGGCTCGGGCCAATTGGCGTTTTCAACGACTTGCCGCCAACCCCCAGGCCTTGCCTGCACTGAATAGTGCTCAACTTGTAGCAGTGCCTTCACCTGCTTTAACGGCTGGAGCCCCAGTGCCGATCAATTGGTTCCTAATCAATGCCCCCTTGCAAAATTTGAGGCCAGACGACGCCCATTGGCGCTTAAAACTCAGCCTTGACGGCGCCACAAGCGTTTTGCAGCAGGAGGATTCCCTTTGGCTCAGCCCACTTACAGCAGGGAGTCATGCCCTCAGCCTTGAATTACTTGATGGCAATGGTGCGCCTCTCGGGGCCCCTTTCAACAGCTTGGTGCGGGAATTGCAAGTGGAACCCAAAAGCGTTGCCACAGCTGCAATGTTCAGAAGCCATCTAGAGGATGAGGAAATAGAAGCTTTGCTAAACCCCAACTACAGCTCAACTCTCACTCAACCAGAACCAGAGCTAGTGCAAGATCTAGAGCTAGAGCTAGAGCAAGAACCTGAGCTTGAATTGGAGCCAGAAGCAGAACCACAGCCAGAACCTGAGCCTGAAACCATCGAGGTGGAAATCTGATGCAACTGGGGATCTGCGCCAGCCAGGAAGGCTTCAAACAGCTCGAACCACTGCTGAATTGCGCTGAGCTGGAAGCAATTTTGGTGCCAAACCACCTTCTTGATGAAAAACGCCCGCAACTGCTTGCCAGCAACCAATTAAGCAAGCTATGGCCAGATATTGAATTACTGCTGGGTGCCATGGCTGCTGGTGCTTTGATCCGTTTAATCGCACCATTGCTGCAAACCAAAAATATCGATCCAGCTGTGCTG
>Ga0310322_10111_pt1 | contig 9656 bp, 8 predicted proteins | sample LakEriER1LargeC7_FD_195536 | JGI IMG/M metagenome (GOLD analysis project Ga0310322, IMG submission 195536) | Enriched freshwater cyanobacterial communities from Lake Erie, Ontario, Canada - ER10.Large.C7 (v2) (version 2) | ecosystem: Environmental > Aquatic > Freshwater > Lake | place: Canada... | reverse complement strand
CGGGCCGGGTCAGCAGGCCCCGCTGGGGCCGGGGGTGGCGGGCGCCAACGGCGTCGTAATAGGAATTGAACAGGTAGCCCCAGCGGCTGTCGGAGGGCTCGTAGGGGGCCACCAGGGCCAAAAGTTCCGGATGCTTGAGCAGGAACTCCTCAAAAAACCAGCTGGTGTGGCCCAGATGCCATTTCGGCGGACTGGCATCGGCCATCCCCTGCAGGCAGAGGTCTTCCGGCTCTAGGGGGGCGATCAGGGCTTCGCTGGCCAACCGGATCTCCCGCAGCCGCGGCAACAGCCCCGTGGCGGTGGGAGATCGGTGCATCGGCGCAGAGTGTTTGGGACGACCCTAGAAGCCTTCGGTTCGGGCGTCAGCCGCCCCTACGATCGCCGCACCAGTTCACGCCATCGTCAGGCCAGCGCATGGGGGGGATCACAGCCGGTTTTGTGGGCGCCGTGGGCCATACCCCCCTGATACGGCTCAATGCCCTCAGTGATCTCACCGGCTGCGAAATCCTCGGCAAGGCCGAATTCATGAATCCCGGCGGCTCGGTCAAGGACCGGGCCGCCCTAGGCATCCTGTTGGAGGCCGAGGAGCAGGGGCTTTTAGCCCCCGGGGGCACGGTGGTGGAGGGCACGGCCGGCAACACTGGCATCGGCCTCACCCACCTCTGTAACGCCCGCGGCTACCGGGCCCTGATTGTGATTCCCGACACCCAGTCGGCGGAGAAGATCGGCCTGCTGCGCAGCCTCGGCGCCGAGGTGCGCACCGTGCCGGCCGTCCCCTACCGGGACCCCAACAACTACGTGCGGCTCTCGGGCCGGATCGCCGCCGAAACCCCGGGCGCCGTGTGGGCCAACCAATTCGACAACCTGGCCAACCGCCGGGCCCACTTCAACAGCACCGGCCCGGAGATCTGGGACCAGACGGGCGGCAAGGTCGATGCCTGGGTGGCGGCCACGGGCACCGGCGGCACCTATGCCGGCGTGGCCCTCTATCTCAAGCAGCAAAACCCCCAGGTGCGCTGCGTGCTGGCCGATCCCCATGGCAGCGCCCTCTACGCCTGGGTGAAGCAGGGGGAGCTCAGCGCCCAGGGCAGCTCGATCACCGAGGGCATTGGCAACAGCCGGATCACCGCCAACCTGGAGGGCGCCCCGATCGACGATGCCGTGCGCGTCAGCGACCAGGACGCCCTCGACACCATTTATGGCCTGCTCTGGCAGGAGGGCCTGTTCCTGGGGGGCTCGGTGGGGATCAATGTGGCGGCGGCGCTCGAAACGGCCCGGAGGCTGGGTCCGGGCCACACGATTGTCACGGTGTTGTGCGATAGCGGTGATCGCTATCGGTCACGGCTCTATGACGCCGACTGGCTGGCAGGGAAGGGGTTGCAGCAACCTGGGCGCCACCCTTCCCTGGCCGAGCCAGCCAAGAGAGAGCCATGAGCCAAGTGGCGCTAGGCCAGCTGATCGCCGAGCGCTATCGGCTTGAGGCGGAATTGTCCCGCGGCAGCCAGGGGGTGCTGTGGCGCGCCAGTGACCAGTTGGCGGGCGGGGCGCCGATGGTGTTGCGCCAGCTGGCACCAGGGCCCCAGCAGCAGGCCCTGCGCCAGGTCTGGGGCCGGCTCCAGGGGGTGCTCCATCCCCAGGTGCCCCGCTTCGGAGCCCTGATCGAGGCGGGAGGCGAGCTGTGGTTGCCGCGGGAATGGCAGGAGGGCCGCACCTACGCCGACCTGCAGGCGGCCCGCAGCCAGCGCCAGCTGGTCTTCGGCGCTGGGGAGGTCGTGTTGCTGCTGCGCCAGCTGTTGCCGGTGTTGGCTGTGCTGCACAGCCAGGACCTCATCCATGGCGACCTCACCCCCGCCAACCTGTTGCGCCGCGAACGGGATGGTCTGCCGGTGCTGCTCGATTTCGGCCTGGTGCGCGGCAGTGGGGTTGCCGCTGCTGTTGGGGGGGCCGCCACGGCTGTTGGCCCCGCCACGGCTGTTGGCCCCGCCACGGCCGGCGTGACCCCCGGCTACGGGCCGCCGGAACTGATGGTTGGCGGCTCGGCCGAGCCCTGGATGGACCTGTATGGCCTGGGCGTGGTGGCCCTGGTGCTGCTCTCTGGAGAAGAACCCGCCGCCCTGCTCGATCCGGTGTCCCTCGCCTGGCGCTGGCCGGCCAGCCTCGATGCCGAACCGGCCCTGGCGGCGACCCTGGGGCGCCTGCTGGCGGAGGATCCCGCCCAGCGGTTTGCCTCCGCTGGCCAGGCCCTGGCGGCCAGCCAACAGCTGGCGATGCCGGAGAGCACGGGTCCGGTGGCCAGGGCCGATCGCACGGTGGTGCTGGTGCCCCAGCCCCGGGCGGAGCCGGCTGCGGCTGCCTATCCCCCAGGGATGGAGCCATCGGCCGGTTTGCCAGACCCTGGGATCCACCAGGGCCCGCCCGTTAGCGCTGAGTCCCCTAGCCCCCATGCCCGGGCTGCGGCAGCTGCTCGGGCCCTCGCCAAGGCCCAGGGAAGGGTCCAGGCCGAGGGCAGGGTCCAGGCCGAGGCCATGGGCCGAGTGCAGGCGGGCCCGCCGGTCAACCTGCGGGCCCGCCAGGAGGACAAGGAGGCGGCGGCCGAAGGTCGCCTCTGGCCGGTGGTGCTGGCCCTGGTGCTTTCAGCCGTGGTGGGCACGGCCCTGGGCTGGCTGCTGCTGGGCCGCAGCAAGGCCCCTAACGCCAATGAAGCCGGCAATGCGCTCCAGCTGCCAGCCTCCCTGCCGCCCACCGAGGTGGACCAGCGCCAGCAACTGCTCAATCGCCTGCGGGCCCTCCAGATCGACCGGGGCTGGTTCCTGAAGCTGGTCGATGCCAGCCTGCTGGCCCAGTACCCGGAACGGGGCGGCCGCCTGCCCAGCGATTCCCTCGACGATGCCCCCCTGCGCAAGGTTTGGAATGGGCTGGCGGAGGAATGGATCAGCCGGGTGGAGCAGTTGCCCCTGGAGATCCGCACCCGGCTTGGCAGCTTCAGTGGCGGTGACTGGGACAAGCGCCAATCGGGCTTGGTGGCCCAGGGCCTTAGTAGTGATGTGTTGCAGCAATTGGTGTCGGGCAGTGCCCAGAACCTGCTGCCGGGCCGATCAGGCGGCGGCATTCCGCCCGAGCCTTACCGCCAGCTCTGGTACGCCGCGGCTGAGCAGGTGCTTGGTGGGGTGCAGATCCAACCGATCCAGGCGGCCCTAGGCCAGATGGGGGTGGTGTCTGCCGAGGTGGCCGCCGGCGGCGCTCGCCTATTCCCGATCCGCCTGCCGCCCGAGAGTCGCTTGGTGCTGGGGGTCAACGGCTCGCCATTGATGCAGATGACCGTGTTTGCTGCCGACGGCAGCGTGCTGGAGGGCCAGGGTCCCCTGCGGGTCGTCAGCTTGGTCAAGGTGGGGCGCTCGCCGGTTCAGGTGCTGGTCACCAACACGGGCGTGGCCCCGGCCATGCTCACCCTCTCGCTGCGGGCCGATCCAGTGCTGCGCCCCGCCGGCGTCACGGCGCCGGTGCTGCCCCAGGGCGCAAGCCCAACCCCGGGCCAAGGGGCTGGCAGTGCCACCCCAGGCCAGGAGGCTGCTCCCGCTTTCAGCCCGTCTAGTTCCTCTTCCCCCTCAACGCCACCCGCCCCACCCGCCGCGCCGACCTCAACCAACTGAGGCGGCCTGGTTCTGGCCCTCAGAGCCTGGCGATGGCGGCCCGGGTTTCCTTCACGTCCTGCTTGCGCCGTTCCTCTTGGCGCTTGTCATGGAGCTTGCGGCCCTTGCCCAGGCCGATCGTCATCTTGATCCAGGAGCCCTTGAGGTGGACGTTGAGGGGAATCAGGGTGAGGCCCTTCTGATCCAGGGCACCGCGCAGCTTGTCGATTTCGCGCCGGTGGGCCAGCAGTTTGCGCACCCGCAGCGGATCGTGGTTGAAGTAGCTGCCTGCGTGGCTGTGGGGCGAGATGTGCACGTTGTGGAGTTGCATCTCGCCATTGCGGATCAGGCAGAAGCCATCGCGCAGGTTCACCTGGCCAGCCCGGATCGATTTCACTTCGGTGCCGAGCAGTTCCACGCCCGTTTCCAGGGTCTCGAGGATCTCGTATTCGTGGCGCGCCATGCGGTTGTCGGCCAGCAACTTGTTGGCGGCATCCCGCTTCGCCTTGGCGGCGCTCTTGCTTCCGCCCTTCGCCATCGTTGCTTTGACCTTGCCGCCAGGATCTTCCGACCCTAGGGAGCCCCCGGTACCCTCGCCCCATGGCGATTGTTTCCTCTGGCTCCGGTGCGGCTCCTTCCAGGCTGAAGCAGCGGCTGGTGGACCCCGCGCCCCTGCCCGGCGATGGGCTGGCCCTAGGCCCGGGCGATGACCCCAGCCCTGGCTTCGGCACCGAGGCCGCAGCTGGGGCCTCAGCTGAAGCGCCGATCTTGCGGGAGGACAGCCTGCGGCCGCGGCGCCTGGCCGACTACATCGGCCAACGGGAGCTCAAGCAGGTGCTGGGCATTGCCGTGGAGGCCACCCTGGCCCGCCAAGAAGCCCTCGATCACGTGTTGCTCTACGGCCCGCCTGGCCTGGGCAAAACCACCATGGCTTTGGTGCTGGCCGAAGAACTGGGGGTGCGCTGCCGCATCACCAGTGCCCCGGCCCTGGAGCGCCCCCGCGACATCGTCGGTCTGCTGATCAACCTCCAGCCCCAGGAACTGCTCTTTATCGATGAGATCCACCGCCTGAACCGGGTGGCTGAAGAGATCCTCTATCCCGCCATGGAGGATTTCCGCCTCGACCTCACCGTCGGCAAGGGCACCACCGCCCGCACCCGCAGCCTCGCGATCGCCCCCTTCACCCTGGTGGGAGCCACCACCCGGGCCGGCGCGCTTAGCTCGCCCCTGCGCGATCGCTTTGGCCTGATCCAGCGGCTCGAGTTCTACGGCCTGGAGGACCTGCAGGCGATCGTGGTGCGGGCCGCCGGCTTGCTGCAGGTGGACCTCGATAGCGCCGCCGCCCTGGAGGTGGCGCGCCGCTGCCGCGGCACCCCCCGGATTGCCAACCGGCTGCTGCGGCGCGTGCGCGATGTGGCTTCGGTGGGCGGCCATGGCCGCATCGGCGCCGCCCTAGTGGATGAGGCCCTCAGCCTGCATCGGGTCGATGGCCGCGGCCTTGATGCCAGCGACCGGCGCCTGCTGACCCTCCTGCTCGAGGGCTACGGGGGTGGCCCCGTCGGCCTCGACACCCTGGCCGCCGCCCTCGGCGAAGACGCGGCAACGTTGGAAACGGTGGTTGAGCCGTTTCTGTTGCAACAGGGCCTACTGCAACGCACGCCCCGGGGCCGGGTGATCACCGAGGCGGGCCGGGTTCACCTCGCCCTGGCCGAGGCAGCGGCGTGATCACCTCCCTGCTGGCAGTGGTTCTGGCGGTTCAACTGAGCCTGCCCCAGCTGTTTGATCAGGCGCTCAGCGCCAGCCGTGAGGGTCGCTTTGGGGACGCCTTGCCCCTGTGGGACCAGGTGCTCGAGCTGGCCCCCACCGATGCGTCCGCCTGGAGCAACCGCGGCAATGTGGCCCTGGCCATGGGCGATCCCCAGGCCGCTATCGCCAACCAGGGCCGGGCGATCGCCCTCGATCCCGAGCAAGGTGATCCCCACCTCAACCGCGGCACCGCCGAGGAGTCCCTGGGCCAGTGGGATGCCGCCGAGGCTGATTACCGCTGGATCCTGGAGCGCGATCCCACCGACGCTTCCGCCCTCTACAACCTCGGCAACGTGCAGGGCTCCCGCGGCGACTGGCTGGCGGCCCGGACCAGCTTCACGGCGGCGGCCGATGCCCGGCCCAGTTTTGCCATGGCCCGCTCCAGCGCTGCCCTGGCCGCCTTCCAACTGGGCGATCTGGTGGAGGCTGAACGGCAACTGCGCAACCTGATCCGTCGCTATCCCCTATTTGCCGATGCCCGGGCCGGGCTTACCGCCCTGCTTTGGCAACGGGGCGCCGCTGGTGAGGCGGAGAGCCACTGGGCGGCGGCCTCCGGGCTCGATCCCCGCTACCGCCAGCCAGAATGGTTGTCCGAGATCCGGCGCTGGCCTCCGGAGCCGGTGCACGCCCTCGAGAGTTTCCTCGCCCTGGCCAGCCGATGACGTCCGCCGCCCAGGCCCAGCCCCAGGCCGCTCCTCCGGCCAGCCTCCCGGGAGCCTTCGCCAGCCCTGGGCCGACTGATGCTGGCTCGGATCTATGGCAACGCTTTGGGCTGGAGGCCGCCCTGGCCGCGGCCCTGCCCGACCTGATTGCCCTGCGCCGCCATCTCCACGCCCACCCGGAACTGAGCGGCCAGGAACAGCAGACTGCCGCCCTGATCTCCGGTGAGCTGCGCGCCCTGGGCTGGCGGGTGCGTGAAGCCGTCGGGCGAACGGGCGTTTTGGCGGAGATTGGGCCGGAGGGGCCCGGGGTGCCGCTGGTGGCCCTGCGGGTGGACATGGACGCCCTGCCGGTGGAGGAGCGCACGGGCGTCGCCTGGGCCTCCACCCACCAGGGCCTGATGCATGCCTGTGGCCACGATCTGCACAGCGCCGTGGGCCTGGGGGTGGCGCGCCTGCTGGCTCCCTTGGCGGCCCAGCTCAGCGGCCGGATCCGGCTGCTGTTCCAACCGGCGGAGGAAACCGCCGAAGGGGCAGCCTGGATGGTCGCCGATGGCGCCATGGAGGGGGTGGACGCCCTGTTTGGCGTGCACGTGTTCCCGAGCCTGGCGGTGGGCTCGATTGGCGTGCGCATCGGCAGCCTCACCGCCGCCGCCGGCGAGCTGGAGGTGGAGGTGCTGGGCGAGGGCGGCCATGGCGCCCGGCCCCACCAGTCCATCGATGCGATTTGGATTGCGGCCCGGGTGGTGAGCGGCCTGCAGGAGGCGATCAGCCGCCGCCTTGATGCCCTGCATCCGGTGGTGGTCAGTTTTGGCCGGATCGAAGGCGGCAAGGCCTACAACGTCATCGCCGACCACGTGCGCCTTCTCGGCACGGTGCGCTGCCTCGACCTGGAGGTCCACGCCCGCCTGCCCGGCTGGATTGAGGACACGGTGCAGGCCCTCTGCCAGGGCTACGGAGGCGAGGCCAGGGTTCGGTATCGCTGCATCGCCCCGCCGGTCAAGAACGATGGCCGCCTCACCCAGTTACTCGCTGAGGCAGCCACCGATCTGTTGGGCCGCGACCAGGTGATCTGGTTGGAGCAGCCCTCGCTTGGCGCCGAAGATTTTGCCCAGCTGCAGGGGGATACCCCTGCCACCATGTTTCGCCTCGGGGTGGCGGGCCCCAACGGCTGCACGCCCCTGCACAGCAATAGGTTTGATCCCGATGAGGGGGCCCTGGCGGTAGGGGTGAAGGTGCTGGCTTTGAGCCTGTTGCGTTGGATCGGCCAGCAGGCCCCTGCCGGCGGGGGGCCCCAGCCGTGAGCGGCCCAAAGGGCTTCAGCCGGGGCCTGCTGGCCCTGTCTTCGCCACTGCTGATTCTGTTGGCCCTAGGGGCCCTGCTGCTGCGCCAGGGGCCTGATCGCTGGCAGGCCCTGCCCGCCCTGCTGATCGGCGTCGGGCTCCTAGGCCACAGCGCCCTCTCCCGCCACCGTCGCCGCCGCGCCCTGCTGGCCGCCCTGCGCCAACCGGGGCCCCCCGCCTAGCCTGAGGCCATGACCCTGGACCAGCAGCGCGAGGCCATCCTCTCGGGAGATCCCAGCCGGGCCATGCCGGCCCTGGCCGGTTTGCGGGAGCTGCCGGCCGACCAGGCGGTGCCCTTGCTGCTGCTGGGCCTGCAACAGAGCGCCTTCATCGTGCGCTCCTTGAGCTGCGCTGGCCTGGGGGTCAAGCCCACCGAGGACGGCTGGCAGGCCCTGGTGGCAGCCCTGGCCAGCGATCCCGATGCCAATGTGCGGGCTGAGGCGGCCAATGCCCTGGTGAGCCATTCCCTGACGCGGGCCTGGCCCCTCCTGCGTCAGGCCTTTGAGTGCAACCCGGAGTGGCTGGTGCGCTGCAGCATCCTTTCGGCCGTGGCAGAACATACCGAGATGGATCCCGGCGATCTGCTCGATCTGGCCCGGCTGGCCCTGGCCGATGGCGATGGCACGGTGCGGGCCGGTGCTGCCGAGATCCTGGGACGGCTGGTGAGGGAGGGAGCCCAGGCGCCGGCTGGAGCTCCTTGGCCGATCGAGGCCCGTTCTGCCCTGGCGGCCCTGCAGCAGGACCAGGACCATCGGGTGGTGGCGGTGGCCCTCAATGGGTTGCAGGGCTGAGGCCGGCTCTTCAACAGCTGCCGTTTCGGCCTTGCTAGGTTTCGAATGTCACTAGGGGTGCCCGGACAAAAGTTGATTCAGCCCAGCTGATTCAGCATGAGTCCCACGGGCTGAGATCACACCCTCCGAACCTGATCCGGGTCATGCCGGCGCAGGGAAGTGAGATGAACTCAGGCTGGGCGTCCCTTGCCGGTTTGGCCGGCATTTCCCCTTTGCCAGTTCTGTTATGCGTAGCGCCTGGATTGAGAAGCGTCGCGGTTCTGCCAACTTCTCCCAAATGCACTTCGCCCGCCAGGGCGTGGTGACCGAGGAAATGGCCTTTGTGGCCAAACGGGAGAATCTGCCCGAGTCGCTGGTGATGGAGGAGGTGGCCCGGGGACGGATGATCATCCCTGCCAACATCAATCACACCAACCTCGAGCCGATGGCGATCGGCATCGCGTCGCGTTGCAAGGTGAATGCCAATATCGGCGCCTCACCCAATGCCAGCGATATCAACGAGGAGCTGGCAAAGCTTGAGCTGGCGGTGAAGTATGGCGCCGACACGGTGATGGATCTCTCCACCGGCGGCGTCAACCTCGACGAGGTGCGTACGGCGATCATCAACGCCTCGCCGGTGCCGATTGGCACGGTGCCCGTCTATCAGGCCCTTGAGAGCGTGCACGGCTCGATCGAGAATCTCGACGCCGACGACTTTCTGCACATCATTGAGAAGCACTGCCAGCAGGGCGTTGATTACCAAACGATCCACGCCGGCTTGCTGATTGAGCACCTGCCCCTGGTAAAGGGCCGCCTCACCGGAATTGTGAGCCGTGGCGGCGGAATCCTGGCCCAGTGGATGCTCTATCACCACAAGCAGAACCCCCTGTTCACCCATTTCGACGATATCTGCGAGATCTTCAAGCGCTACGACTGCACCTTCTCCCTGGGCGATTCGCTACGGCCCGGCTGCCAGCACGACGCCTCCGACGCCGCGCAACTGGCTGAGCTCAAAACCCTGGGCGAGCTCACTCGCCGTGCCTGGAAGCACGACATCCAGGTGATGGTGGAGGGTCCAGGCCATGTGCCGATGGATCAGATCGAGTTCAACGTCAAAAAGCAGATGGAGGAGTGCAGTGAGGCGCCCTTCTATGTCCTGGGCCCCTTGGTCACCGACATCGCCCCCGGCTACGACCACATCACCAGCGCCATTGGTGCTGCGATGGCCGGTTGGTATGGCACGGCGATGCTTTGCTACGTGACCCCCAAGGAACACCTGGGCCTGCCCAACGCCGAGGATGTGCGCGAGGGCCTGATCGCCTACAAGATCGCCGCCCACGCCGCCGACATCGCCCGCCATCGCCCGGGTGCCCGCGATCGCGACGACGAACTCAGCCGCGCCCGCTACGCCTTCGACTGGAACAAGCAGTTTGATCTCTCGCTCGATCC
>Ga0310322_10106_pt1 | contig 9805 bp, 16 predicted proteins | sample LakEriER1LargeC7_FD_195536 | JGI IMG/M metagenome (GOLD analysis project Ga0310322, IMG submission 195536) | Enriched freshwater cyanobacterial communities from Lake Erie, Ontario, Canada - ER10.Large.C7 (v2) (version 2) | ecosystem: Environmental > Aquatic > Freshwater > Lake | place: Canada... | reverse complement strand
GCCCGTGCATCACGAGGTAAGGCCGTTGCTGGCATTATTTTGGATGAGCTTGCCTTCAGTCTTGAGGGCGATGCAAACCGTGGGGCCAAGGCCATCTTCGATGCTCTCTCACCGTCCATTGCTCAGTTCGGTCGTGATGGCAAGATCATTGAGCTATCCTCCCCATGGCTCACCGATGGCTTGTTTTATTCTCATTTCATTCAAGCCAAAGAAGGCGACATGCAAGGCATGCAAGCTTTGCAGGTGCCAACATGGGAGATCAATCCTAATTTGCCATGGGGATGTGACTTCCTGGAGAATGCTCGCAAGAAAGATGAAGAAGCATTTTGGGTGGAATTTGGTGCTCAATTCAGGGGCAATCAATCGTGCCTGCTGGCCAGCGAAGTGGTAGAAGCTGCAATCAATAAAGAAAGAAGTGTACTGCTGCCTAAACGTGAACTGATTGGCACCTATGTATTATCTCTTGATCCTGCTCGCGGTGGCGTGGGCCGAGATGATTACACTGCCTGCATTGTGCATTACGAAGGTGAAACATTAATCGTTGACAAGTTCCATACATTTCCCGTGGATTTTGAGATCAATGGGAAAAAGGAAGTAAATATCAGGGCAGTAGAGGATTGGATTAAGGAGCACCACAAGATATACACCTTTGAGAGTATTGTGCTTGACCAGTACAATAGTTCCGCCACCATTCAATCCTTATCCGCTGACTACCCCATTGAAGAGCTAACGTGGTCCGTTAGTACCAAAATGAAAGCGTTCAGCAAGATGAAGGAGCTTTTTAACTCTGGTCTCATTGAGCTGTATCGCCACGAAAAAGCAGTGAAGCAACTTAAGAACTTAGGCGTGGTGTATAAAGCATCAGGCCAATGGTCGATCACTGGCGGTAAAGAAAGCGGCGTAGATGACCATGCCTTTGCTCTTGCTGCCGCAATATTGCAAGCATCAAAAGAAGATGACATCAATTGGATTGCAAGCCTGGTTCGTTAATCGCGCTACAATTTTCAAGAATTCAAGATTTCTATGGATCGTGAAAAATGAAGCCCTTTGAACTGTCTGAAAAGGAAGCAAGCTTTCTATTGGCTCTTCTAGAAAGCAATAAGCAAACCGCCCTGCAACTATTGGGCGCAGAGCATTTCTATCAACCATCGCTGCTGCCTCGTTTGAGGAAATTCACACAAGAGCAGAAGCGTCAATCAGCCGACAAAGCCTAGACTACTTCTAAACCTTGATGCAACCATGACTGTTCTCAATAAAGAAGGCATGGCTCTCTTCAATGCCATTAGTACCACTTTAATGGTGCTTGCCACTGCATCCATTGATGACGAACAATTCAATGGTGACTGGTGGGAGCAGCATTGTAAGGAAGAGCCTGGCTGCGCTGAATGCAAGTGCTTTGATCTTTAGGAACGTCGTCCCAGTGGCGAGCTACGCCAGCGATGATGAAAGCGTTGGTCAGCATGTATGAAAAAAGAATGACAGTTCGCACAAGAGCGACCATATCTGCTTCTTTTTCATGCTTCCCCTCCTTGGCTCCTAGGGCCTTCGCAAATATCCTCCACATTGGCTTCTTCCTTGTGTATCCAAGACTTTAGCTCATCCACATAGCAACGCAGCATGGCTGCTTTCTCTAGGTGCCATTCATTCGCTGTTTGGAAATAGAGAACGTTGTGATGATCAATGGCCTTTAACAGATTATGAATGGGAGCATTCCATGGTGTGCGTATGGAAGTGGTCCAAGTGCGGCGTTCATCATTCGTTATCATCTGCCTGCTCATCGCGCAAGGAGAGTTTTAATTCCCTTCGTAATGCCTTGTGATACTGCCTGCGCTCCCATCGTTTTGTCTCAGCACCAATGCTGACGTATGGAGTGCCATCACTTGGCATGGACCATGGATCAAGACCGCCAATAGTTTTCGTGAAGGTCATTGCAGGAAAGAAGCTTTCACTTCCTCCCATGGTACAGGAAAAACTACTTTAAGAAGTGCCGCCACATCGGCTCGGCAGGAACAAAAGGCGATGCCATCATATCAGCAGGCTTGACAAACGCAACCCTCCACGTTGGTAGCGTATCAGGACGGTAGTCAGTGTGCTCCACGCGATAGAAACCATGGAAGGGCTCTGCAGTCACCTTGAAGCCTGCCTTCCAACATCCTGGTTCCCCTAGACCATTCTTAAACCACACCCATGCTGTGCGGTTCATGGTCAATTTTTTAAGGGCCATAGGAACAATGGGGAAAGAGCTGGGATGGATTTGAACCACCACTCTGGCCTTATCGGTCTGCCTCTTCTTGGGCTACCAGCTCAATGGGGCGGAAAGGCTGGTGATCATCGCTTTCTGGGCTATCTGCCCAACGCGCATGACCTCCTCTCTCCGCCCGGCAGTCAATATAGCACTACGCAGCGCCGTAAGATGGCAAATTCAGCGCATTTAAGCTTTTCTCTTTTGCTTGCCCCTGCCGACAAGCTCGCCAGACAGACGTTGAGCCATGTCCCAAAGTGGCTCAGTGGATAATTCATCCCAGCCTTTGCCTCCATTCTTTGCACTGGTGACACTGGAAGGCTTGACTCCCCATGCGTCGGCTAGGTCAGCCCTGATTCCCCTGAGCTGGCGCATGTCAGGGAGCCGCCTAAGCACTCTTACCTGCGCTTCATTCATCAACGGATCTCCAAGTGGCTTGCGGGGACGAGACGATCGTCCATCAATGTAAGAAGGCCAGTACCCCAAATTGCGCCTCATGTCCGCAGCATTTTCTTTCAATGTTCCCCATCTTAAATTTTCGGGCACATTGTCCATGCCATTGTCGTTGTAGTGCAAAACGTTAATTTTGCCCTCTGGAGGTAATCCATGAAAAGCAAGGCAAACAAGTCGCGCAACAAGAATGCGTTTTGTTTTTCCTTGCACGGATAACATCACAGAGGGGTTGCTATGTTTGGCTGCAGTATTTGGGGAAAGAATGCGTGACTTAAAGACTCGCTTACGCTTTTGGCCGTCTTTGACATCAAACACTACGCGCTCTTTTGATCGAACACGCCCGCAGTTTGACGCTTCGTAATGAGTTTCGTAACCTGGAATAGACTTCCAAATTTCTTCCATGGGATAGAGGGGGCAATGCCCCTCTATCATAGCACGGCTAAATCGGGAAAGCCTACTCAACCATAGGCAGGCAAATTTAGCGAATTACATTCAAAGAAGCTAGGCATCACGCTCCGGCGAGTGGAGGAAAGCTCAGGAGCCTTGCCTTCGTAGAACAGTTTGTCAGACTGCCGCAGCCAAAAGTCCTTATCAAGCCACTTGTCTTCAGACTTGCCAAGCTTGTCATAAATCCACAAAGCAGTCATTTTGCGAAGTTCGTCCAAGCTCTTGCCGTAAGTCTCGTTCATCTCATCGCAAATCTTCGTATGCACAAAAGCGTGACATATTTCATCACGACTTACATCGCTTGCAACAGTACGAATGCCCTTGTCACCATTGAAGCGGAAGAATGGAAGAATAGTGAAGAATAAGCTACGCTCCAACACTGCCACTTTTGCAAGAGGATGTGCGGGATGCGCCAGCCAAGTATCACGAATGCGAAGGGCTTCCTTCTCTGCCGCTTCGTCTACGCCATGGGCAGCAGCAACATAATTCAATGCTTCATCATGGCGCTCTTCATCTAAAATGTTGCTTTCAATGGCTTCAATCAAACCTGGAGTGGAAGGAAGATCACGATCTAGTCCTTCATGAAGCATAGTCTTCACTGGTAGCTCAAGGTGACGAATGGCTAATGCACGAAGAATTGTTTCTTCTGAACCATCGCGCAATGCTCCTTTGCTCACTGCAACTGCTTGCCAAGGGCGCTTTTTTGCAATTGCAATAGTGTACTCAGACTGTTTGGTGCTCATTTGTTTATAGCAATGGGGAAAATAGACAAGGAAGGGCAGTAAACTACTGCCCACAAATACGCTTAAATTATTCCGCGCAACGGCTGCAATAATCAGGAGCAGCAAGTGGCTCTTCGACGGCTTCTTCCATGTTGAAGAAACTTGTGAAGTCTCCTCCTAATTCTACACCAACATCATCCTTGGCCTGGGTGTTTTCTTGCACTTGCAAGGCATAGTAAAGTGATGTTTGTGGCGACTGCAACCATTCATAAAGGAACTGTTCGTCATAAACAACCATGTCGCTCCATGAATTCATCGAATAGCCATGGAACATGCCGGTGCGTTGCATCATCATCACCAGACCATCTGCCACTTTTTTGAAGGATGGCCAGCCCACTTCAGAGGCAGTCTCGACATCGCCGTAGTCAAAGCTTTCCACGCCCATCGTTTCACTATCCCTATCCACTTCACGGGCAATGGGAGGAGCAATTTCAGGCGTGGTCGTAAAACCACGGGTATCAAGGTAGCGGTAGGAGCAGGAAGCGGTGGGGGCAATGGTGAGGGCACGTTCCATGCCATACGCCCTGGCCACGCTTGCGGCCTGAATGAAGGCCAGCTCAAAGCTCTTGGCGGCTTCCCATGCCTCGGTTTGCTCCACTGGCAGATTGGCAAGCACTGCTTCCAATGCGTCACCAAATTCTTCATAAGAAATGCCATGGATGGCAAGGAAGTTGGCGAGACCAAGCATGCCCAGTCCCACTTGCTTGTCAATTTCAGGAGGAAGGTACTGGCCAGTATCACCAACGCCAGTGGTCGGATGAAGGCGACATAGTTCAAACATGCCACCAGTAAACACATAAGGTAGGTCTTCAATGGAACAAGCACCAAGGTTTACATGCTGAAGCAAGCAAGTGCCACGATGGGGAAGAAGGATTTCGAGACATACATTGGCATAGATGCGCTCACCCTCTTCGTTGAAAGCAATCTTTGTAAGCCATAAGTCACCACTTGCAATGGCCTTTAGGCAAGCAGCAATTAGCTCCTTGGAGGCATTTTCCAGGAAGTCTTGGTCAACATTCAAGCAACGCTTTGCCCACGGTAATTCAGCACGGCTTGCCTTGACAAATTCAATGGCATCAGGATGGTCATAGTCCAAATGCAACGTAATTGCACCATTGCGGAACTTACCACCACGACGAAGGATTTCATTGAGCTTGCTATAGATGGTAGCAAAACTTACAGGACCGCTTGCAATGAGGCCTTTGCCATTATCAACGCCACGAGCACGAAGGTTTGACAAATGTACTGCCACGCCAGCGGCATTACGCAGACCATGACTAACAAAACGCCATGATGCTTCAATGCCATCTTCGCTTTCCATGTCGTCTTCCACAACGAAGACAGTACAGCTTACGGGCAGACGGCTTTCGGGCGAATCAAGCCAATCTTGTACTCGGCCAGTGCGGGCAATCTTTTCACACGTTGCGTTTTCTTTGAGACTCATCGGACTAAAAAAGGGCCTCGCGGCCCTCGGGAATCAACAGGGACAAGCTAGCACGGCTAAGGCTTGTTTTCGCTGGCCATTGCAATAAAACGTAATGTCATTTGCAAAGGTACAATGGGGAAGAGAAAATAGTAACAAAAGTTACGCTTTTGGCTTTTCAATGATAAATAAATGGCCCGAACAGCAGACTTACGTCTTCAATGCAGATGGCCCCGTCTCTACACACTACTTTTGTCAATTCTTTGTTAAGCCACTCATAGATCAAAGTGAAGATTTCGTCAGTGGCTGTATGAGGGCTGATATGACTGTGCGGATGACCATACTTCTTCATGACTTCTATTGCTTCATCATAAACATCAAGCTCTTCTTCTTCCTCTTCTTCTTTCTCCGCTTCTAGCTCGTCCTTGGCAATCAAATAACCAAGAGCTGCTGCTGCAGGGCTGTTCCAATGCTCCATGCTTCCAAATCGTTCTTTCAGCTCATCAAATTCTTGGCGGTCGCCCATTACATACTTTGTAATAGTTTGAAGCATTTTTTCTGAAGCCATGGTTCACCAGTCGGGGTAGAGGGACGATGGGAAGGAATCAACGGTGATGGCAGTTTCCAGACACTCGGCCTGGTAGCCATTTAACGAGCCCCCACGAGGAGGATTGTACAGCAGCTTCTTCTTGAGCGCAACGGCTGCCAACACTTCCTTCCTTGCCTGGCCTGCATAGCGCCGTGCCATCACGCGCAGGCGCCAGATGCTTGTCACCGTAACGAACTCCTCTAGCGGATCGTTGTAGTTGCTTTTAGCCATGGCTGATGCTGGTTTTACTGGCAGTTTAATGCTGGTTTCGCCGAACCAAGCCTTTCCATTGAATTGTTAAGAAATTCTGTAGCTTTGAAAATGGATTATGGCTATGACTACTGTCCCATAATGAGTCTAACCACGTCTCATGCGAATAAGTATTACAATATTAGTGAGGGCACGTTGCAGCTCGTCACAGTCACGAGCAGCTACTCTCCCTTCGCTGAGCCCTGCGCGAAGGAAGCCCCAAGCGTTCGTTTCCAAGGGCTCCTCTCCTCCCTTCCTTTACCAACAACTTTCTACTGTTCGTTCGTAAGGAAGCTACGCGCAGGAGCCCCCAAGGCGATCGTTTCCCAAGCTTCCTTTTACAATTCTTCTTCTCTTAACGAAATGTTACGACAGAAGAGAATACCGCCCATGGTGTGGCCGTACAAACCGGGCATTGATTTTCAGAAAAAAGCAATATTTAGAAAGGACTCAAGGAAAAATGATCGCTGACTGACGCTCTTGGGGAGCTACCTTCGCGAGCGATCTGCTCTCGTGGAGTCCTCAATGGAAAGAAAGTGAGCACCAGCGCGAACGTTGTATGGCCTCACTCTTGCTCGTAAATGGCTTGACCGTTCGGCCAGTGCGTGCTATAGTCCCATCGTACTTTTTAGTAGATCATGGCTGACAGTATCTTGGTGGGCGCCACTAAAGCATGTAGTGCATGCAAGCAAGTGAAAAATTTATCCATGTTTGGCAAAAATAAAAATAATCCCGATGGGTATCAATATTCCTGTAAATTGTGTCGACATAATTATTACCAGGAAAGCAAGGGAAAAGCGCTTGTCAGGCAAAGGAACTATCAGCGAAGAAATAAAGAACAAGTGCGCGTTTCCCGCCAAAAATATTATAAAAAAACTAGAAGTGAAGAAACGCATGTATTGCGCAAATTGCTGGCAAAAGCTAAAGGAAGAGCTAAGGAAAAGGGGCTTTCTTTTGACTTAACAATAGAATGGCTTGAAACAATGGTTGTCTCTCATTGCCCTATAACGCTGCAACCGATTGATTGGCTTAAAGAGCAGGTGGTCGATGGGAGAACAGGCCCAAATTCCCCCTCCATTGATAAAATCAAGCCAGAACTTGGTTATGTTCAATCTAATTGTGCGATCATAAGTCACAGGGGAAATACGATTAAAAATAACGGCACCATAGACGAACATCTTCGCACGGCGCGATACATGGCTGCTCAACAGTTAAGAGACACCGAGTTCTAGTCGTAGTGACCTCACTTCTACTTTGTAAACTGCTAGATCGTTCGGTCAGTTAGTATTAGTGCGCCCATCGCAAAATATAGCCGAGGGGCAACAAACTAAATGAAAAATAGCGTCGCTGCTAAAAGGGGATACCCCCGCCCTGACTGGCTAGTCTATCGGGTTATTGCGCTACGCCTTATTCTCGCACACTATCGGCCAGAATCGCTGAAACGTAACAAAAGTTTACGAACGGACTGGTAAGCTATTGAAACCCTTATTGAGAATGGTTCGCAATAGTGAGAATTGTCCCTCGGTCCCTCTTAATCTGCTGCGCCTAGGACTGTCTGCCTCTGCCATGCTCGCCAGCCTGCCATGAGATCGCCCCTAGCACGCTTGCCCATTGTGGCCCATAGAAAGACCCCCTAACCGTAGCCAGGGGGCCTGCAGGCGATCGTAGGACGGGCTCGCTAAATGTTAGAAACCTCCCTCCATTTCACAATGCCAGACTAAACTTTCAAGTTCATAAATAGAGTCTTCTAGTTCTAGATTAGTGTGGCCTGTCCATTTGTAATCTTCGAGGTTGGATTTAAGCTCGGCCAGAGTAGCCTTGGCATCATCTAGGGAGGGGAAATGATAATCTGCCCAAGATAGATTGGAGAGGTCGGAAAGATCCATGAGAGGAAAAGATCAGGAATTAAATGATAAGAAAGGCCAGGGAATGCTGGCCTATTGTTTCAACTTAGGCGAGGCAGAATGCAGCCTTTTCAGTGTCAAGCCATGGCGCGCCGTGGGGAAGTTTAAACCTAAGGCCAACAATCACGCCAACCTGGGGATCGTTTGGCCGGTAATCGCTTAGGTCACCATCTACCACGGGTAGCACACCGCCAGGCCGAGCGTAGCCGCTAGGAAGATTGAGCCCGAAAGCGCTAACATCCTGGGGGAGAGATTGGCCACGCTTAAGATTAAATGCTGCGGCAACATTCAAGCCGCGCAATAAAGCCTCCCGGCATAGTCTAAGATTGGCGGCATTGTCGGCGCCATCGTAGGACACCGTTAAATGATAATTTAGGCGCTCGCATTCTTCCCAGCGGTGATAAACTTTTGTGTAGTCATAGAATTGGATTGACGTGGGGAAATTGTGCATAAAGAACTCAAGAATGCTAGAGTATAGTTTAGGCTCAGCGCAATAGCTATACTTCCTGGCAATATACTGGGAGAGTTCAAAAGTAACTAGAAAGGGAATTGATTCCCAGCGGATGTCCGAAGTCCCGTTGAGCCGGACTGCCATTCTCTCACCTGGAGCCTGAGGCGAGCGCTTATCAATGATGGCAAGTGCTAGCACTTCGAGGAAGGCCTGAGGGTCAGCGGCGAAGGCCTGGGAGCGCCTAATCCTGGCGGCCCCCTTGCCCTTCATATAGACGGGATTGCCGGCAAAATGTAAGCAGATTTTGGCGCAGTTGCCAGCGCCAGGGCAAAGATTCCGACCACTTGTGCTAGCTGGGGAAAGATGCAGGATGTAGGTTTGGGGATCGCCAGCCTTTAAACTTTTTTCAGTCTTGGGATTGACCGACAAAATAGATTTAGGGGATAGCTTCCATTCTTTAGAGAATGCAGACAGTTTGGCGGGGAGTTTAACGCGGAGGGTGGTGATGGTCATGATTTTGGAAAGTAGAAGGGGGAGGGTTAATCGGTAAGGTAGGATTATTTCTCGCCGGGGAGTTTAACTTTTAAAGTTACAACATCGGATAATCTTTTGCCGTAGAGTTTAGCAGCGTCGGTGGCGTCGGAATCACTCCAGCCATCATCCGCCATCGCCTCCCATGCTGCATCGGGGAGGGAATCATCGGCCACCAGATAACAGGCTGAAGCGGGGAGCACTGTCCCGCTGCTAGCGTCGATGATCAGAAAACCAGCTAAGGGGTTGGCCATAGTTGAAATGCGCGGGGATTGCCGGATCGCTCCGACCTCCGAAGCATACATCCCAGGATCCTGCAACGATCGCCCTAGGTGTGCCAGTGCTGGAAGCGTCCACACTGTGGCAACGTTGCAGCGATTAATGATACGGGCGAGGCTACGGGAGTCCCGAAGCCAGTCCGATGCGATCAAGCGGAACCGCGCGCGCACGCGTGCCCCATAGCGTGCCCGATTGTCAAGCCTCGCAACAATTATTAACAATTCGCGGTAAATTGCTATTTATTATCAACTGGCGCGATTCTGCCTGGCTAAGGTGTAGCCTACTGCCGCCGCGCCACTGTAACACCAGCCCGGTCAAGATTTGGCAGGCTGAAACTAAACAAGTGGAGCGGGCCAATCGGTTTAGTTTGCTCCCCGTAATTGTCTCGCATAAAGTAACACTAACCCTGCCGCTGTTGTTCGCATCACTTAGGCTTGAAAGAGTGAGGCCAGTCT
>Ga0310322_10101_pt1 | contig 10012 bp, 8 predicted proteins | sample LakEriER1LargeC7_FD_195536 | JGI IMG/M metagenome (GOLD analysis project Ga0310322, IMG submission 195536) | Enriched freshwater cyanobacterial communities from Lake Erie, Ontario, Canada - ER10.Large.C7 (v2) (version 2) | ecosystem: Environmental > Aquatic > Freshwater > Lake | place: Canada... | reverse complement strand
CGATTCTGATCAACCAAATTCAACACACCCTCGCCAGCTCGGGCCCGTCGGGCTTGGCCATGTATGGCTCGGGCCAGTTCCTCACCGAGGATTACTACGTCGCCAACAAGCTGTTCAAAGGGGCCCTGGGCAGCAACAACTTCGATGCCAATTCCCGGCTCTGCATGAGTTCGGCGGTGTCGGGATACGCCCGCAGCCTGGGCTCCGATGGCCCGCCCTGCTGTTACGACGATCTCGATCTGGCCGATCTGGTGGTGCTGATTGGTACCAACACGGCCGACTGCCATCCGGTGCTGTTTCAGCGCCTACTCAAACGCAAACGCAAGGCCAAAGAAGCCCTGCAAATCGTCGTGGTTGATCCCCGCGCCACCGCCACCAGTGACGCCGCCGACCTGCACCTGGCGATTCGCCCTGGCACCGATTTGGCCTTGCTGCATGGCATCGGCCATCTGCTGCTGCGCAAGGGGGCCATCGATCGCGCCTTTGTTGATCAGCACACGCAAGGATTTGCTGCCCTGGAAATGCTTTGGCAGGCCTGGACGCCGGAGCGGGTCAGCATCCTGTGTGGCATTGCCATCCCCCAACTGGAGCAGCTGGCCCAGCTCTGGGCGGGCAGCAAGGCCGTGCTCAGCCTCTGGTCGATGGGGGTGAACCAGAGCCGCGAAGGCACCGCCACCGTGGGCGGCATCATCAACCTGCACCTGGTCAGCGGCCAAATCGCCCGCCCGGGGACCGGGCCCTTTTCGCTCACCGGCCAGCCCAATGCCATGGGCGGCCGCGAAGCGGGCGGCCTGGCCCAGCTGCTGCCGGGCTATCGCGCCATCGCCAACCCGGCGCACCGGGCCGAAGTGGAGCGCCACTGGGGCTTGGCCCCCGGCGCGATCGCCGCCGAGCCGGGGCTGGCGGTGTGGCAGCAGGTGGAGGCGATGGAGCGGGGCGAAATCGGCCTCTGGTGGGTGGCGGCCACCAACCCGCTGGTGAGCCTGCCTTGGCTGGATCGGGTGCGGGCCGCCGCCCAAAACTGCCCCCTAGTGGTGCTTAGCGAGGCCTACGCCGGCACGGAAACGGCAACGGTGGCCCACCTGCTGTTGCCGGCGGCCCAGTGGAGCGAAAAGGCGGGAGTGATGACCAATTCGGAGCGGCGCGTCACCCTTTGCCCAGCCTTTCGCCAGGCCCCAGGGGAGGCCCGCGCTGACTGGGAGATTTTCGCCGAGCTAGGCCGGCGGCTGGGTTTTGTCAGCCAATTCAACTTCGACTCGGCGGCAGCGGTTTTTCAGGAGTTCAGCGCCCTCACGGCAGGCCGCAACTGCGATCTAAGCGGCATGAGCCATGGCCTCCTGGCCGAGCACGGACCCCAGCAATGGCCCTTCCCCCAGGGCTGCGCCCCGGGCGCCGGCCAGGCCCGTCTCTATGGCGATCGCCACTTTCCCACCCCCTCGGGTCGGGCCCAGCTGGTCGCCGAGCAACCCCTGGGCCTGGCCGAACCACCCTGCGACCAGTTCCCCCTCGTGCTCACGGTGGGCCGCTACCTGGGCCACTGGCACACGATGACTCGCACCGCCCATGTCGAGCGGATCCGGCAGCGACACCCGGTGCCCCTGCTGGAGGTGAATCCCGCCGATGCGGCACACCATGGCCTGGTCGATGGCGCCCTCGGCCAAGTGCGCTCCAGGCGCGGGGCCGTATCGGCCCAGGTGCTGGTCACCGATCGCATCCGGCCCGGCACGGTGTTTTTACCGATGCATTGGGGCGCTAGCCAGGAGCAGGCCTGCGAAGCCAATCGGCTCATGCATGAACTTGGCTGTCCAATCTCAAAACAACCGGAACTCAAGGCTGCAGCGGTGACCCTGGAGCCCTTGACCCCGGAACCCGTGATCCAGGAAACCCCAACCCTCAAAGCCCTTGTCTAAACGGGCCTTCAGGTCTGCATCAACTTCGGCGCTAGCCGCAGGCCCCCACCAGCACAAGTCTGGGGACTAATCAGGCCTGCCTTGCGCCACTTGGAGAGTTGGCGGGTCACGGTCACCCGGGTGTGGCCACTGAGTTCGGCCAGCTGGGCATGGGTGAGCAGCATCGGCAGTTCGTACCATTCACCGCAACGGCGCCCCAGCCGCTCCACCAGCAACTGCATTAGGGCGGCGATGCGCTGTTCCGCCTCCCCCAGATGGCGAATCATCAATAGGGCCACGGTCCAATCATTGAGACTATTCGACCCTTCCGAGGGCAAGCGTTCCTCGTCATCCTTGAGCTCCACGGGGAAAATGGCTTCTAGGTGAAGGCGCGAACGGCGCAGTAAATCAAGATTCAGCTGATCGCCGGCTTGGAGGAAACCCAAGGTGATGGCAGGGGCATCGAGGGGCTCTAGCTCTAGCCCGGAAATGGCCACCCGTAGCAAGCCCTGGGCCACATTGAGACAGGAACTGCGTTGCAGCAAAGCAGCATCGAGAACCATCGTATGGCCCACGGCAATCTGCAAGCTCAGGGCCGGGGTGAGGGATGGCGCTAGGGATAGGGCTTCTGTCTCAAGCATCATCATGGGCATGGCGCCGGAATAGAAAATCAAGGGCGTGGTTGCGCAGCTCGCCGTAGCGGGGATCGGCCTGAATCGCCTCAAAGCGGCGGGGGCGCTCAAAGGGCACCGGCACAATTTCGCCAATGGTGGCCGCTGGGCCATTGGTCATCATCACCACCCGATCAGCAAGAAAGAGCGCTTCATCGATGTCGTGGGTGATCATCAAGACGGTGGGCTTCTGTTCGCGCCAGATGGTCAGCAGTTCTTCCTGCAGTTCCTCTTTGGTGATCGCATCGAGGGCTCCAAACGGTTCATCGAGCACCAGCACCTGGGGGCTAACGGCAAAAGCGCGGGCAATGGCGACCCGCTGGCGCATGCCACCGGAAATCTCGTCGGGTCGCTTCGAGCGGGCCTCAATCAGACCCACCATCTCCAGATGGTGTTCCACCACCGCAGCCCGCGCCTGCACCGCCAGCTCCGGCCGGGCCGAGCGCACGGCCAGATCCACGTTCTGCTCAACGGTCTGCCAGGGCAACAGGGAATAGTTCTGAAACACCACCATCCGATCAGGGCCAGGGCGTCCAATCGGCTCTCCCCGCAACAACACCTCTCCGCTAGAAGGCTTCAAGAAGCCCGAAACCATGTTGAGCATGGTCGATTTGCCGCAACCGGAATGGCCGATCACACAGACAAACTCCGATTGTTTGACCTGCAGATTGATCTGGCTAAGGGCTTCAAAGGGGCCGCGTTGGGTTGGAAAAACCTGGCCCACCTGCCTGAATTCCAGGAAGGGCTGGTTGCCTGCTTGACCATCGGCGCCAAGAAGGGGGGCGACGTCTGGGCTGATCTGGGTAGACATCTCAGGAGGAAGACAGGGAACGGTCGGCCGAGGCGCTATCGGGCAGCAGGAGACTCGCAACCACGGGCTGGCCCGCGAAGGGAAGGGACTTCAGGTAGGCAAGCGGGTCGTCCTGGTCAAAACGGAGGCCGTCGGCGAGGGCAAACGGTTTGCGGTCGGTGGGGAGGGCAGGGAAGCCGGCCCGCTCCAAGGCCGCCGCACAGAGGTCGCTGCGGTAAACGCGGCTGAGCAGCTCCACCCGGTTGCTCGGAAAGGGGCTCCAACCCCAGCGACTGAATTGGCTGAGAATCCAGCAACCCTCGGCGGGATTGGCGCTATGGGCCCGATCGGAGTGGTAGCGATTCAGGGGCAGGCGATCCCCGGCCGGTTCGCCATTGCCGAGATCGAACTGGCGCTGCAAGGCCACGGCCGCAGCCAGCCCCAGCCACTGGGGCTGGCTCAACAAACCCACCAGCGCCTCCCGTTGGCCGCCGTCGTCACAGAGCTGGCCGGCCCGCATTAAGGCTGCACAGAAGGCCAGCAGGCTGTCCTGGTGACTCTCGGCCCAGCCCTCGTGGCAGGTGAGCACCTTTTCAGGATGGCCACTCCAGATGTCGAGATCGGTGGCCAGCCCATAGGCAAGACCCGCCTCCACGGCCTGGGCAACCCGGTAACGGCCAGCGATGAAGCCATCGAGCTCTCCATTCAGCAGGGCCGATTGCATCGCCAATGGCGAAAGGGTGATCCAACTCACCTGGCGATCGGGATCCATGCCAGAGCTCGCCAACGAATGGCGCAGCAACAGTTCCTGCATGCTGCCCATCTGGCCAATACCCAGCCTCAGGGGGGCCGCTTGGGCCTGGAGCAAGGCAGCTAGTTCGCGGCCATTGCGCACCCCCGCATCGAGGTAGCGGCGGGCCATGCAGAGGGCATTGCCATTGCGGGTGACGGTCATCGGCGTGACCGCCGGCCAGGCTGGCTTGCCGTGGAGACCGAGGGTCAGGGCGAGGGGCGTGGTTGCCGATGTAATCGCCCCATCGAGGTCGCCGGCCTTCAGTTTCTCCTCCAGCTGTTGCCAACGGCTGAAGACAATCGGCACCACGTTGAGGTTCTGCTCGCGGAAGAAGCCGCGATCCAGGGCCAAGGCCAAGGGGGCAATATCAAGCCCCGGCAAATAGCCCAAGCGGATCGTGGTCGGCGCAGCAGAAACCGGGGCAGCGTTGCCTTGGCGAGCGCCAGTGCCAGCCCCTGCAAGCCTGGGTGCCTTGGCTTCGCCCCGGCGCTGCCTGAGGCGGCGTTGTTGTTGCAGAAAGCCAATCAGTTCGCCGCGCAGGGCGTAGTAGTCGGGGTGCTCCATCACCTCCAGGCGTTGGCGCGGCCTGGCCAGGGGCACCTTGAGAATCTGGCCGATACCGGCCTCCGGGCCGTTGGTGAGCATCACGACCCGATCGGAGAGCAGCAGGGCCTCATCCACATCGTGGGTCACCATCACGGTGGTGACCCCAGCCTCCTGGCAGATCTGCATCAGTTGCTGCTGGAGATTGCCCCGGGTGAGAGCATCCAAGGCACCAAAAGGCTCATCCAGCAGCAGCAGCTTGGGCCGGATCGAGAGGGCCCGGGCTATGGCAACCCGCTGCTTCATGCCACCGGAGAGTTCGGCCGGGCGTTTATCCGCCGCCGGGCTGAGTCCCACCAGCTTGATGTTGGCCTCCACAACCGCGGAGCGTTCCTCCCGGCTGGCATCCGCCATGACGGCATCCACAGCCAGGGCAATGTTCTGGCGAACGCTTTGCCAGGGCAGCAACGAGTAGTTCTGGAACACCACCATGCGATCGGGACCCGGATCGGTGATCTGGCGGCCGTTCATCAAGATGCCGCCCTGGCTGGCCTGGGCCAGGCCCGCCATCAGGTTGAGCAAGGTGGATTTACCACAGCCAGAGTGGCCGATCAGCGAAACAAATTCACCATCTTTGATCTCCAGATCAATATCCTTAATGGCAATATAGTTGCTGCCATTGGGCAAAGCAAAACTCTGGGTAACATTATCAACGGTCAAAAGAGCTGTCATTTCAACGCCTCTTTCCACTAACTCGATCACCAACCATGCCCACCAGGCGATCGAGGATCAAGCCCACAATACCAACGTAAAAAATGGCCAGAATGATTTGGCTGGTGCTGGTATCGCCACCGGCGTTGTAGGCATCCCAGATAAAGAAGCCAATGCCGCCATCAGCTTTGAGCATCTCGGCGGCCACAATTGCCAACCAGGCTAGGCCGACGGAAATGCGGAGACCCGTGAACACATAGGGAGCCGTGGCCGGCATTAAAATATCGCGGAGATAGCTGAACTTGCCGAGCCGCAGCACCCGGGCAACATTGATGTAATCCTGGGGGATTTCGCGAATGCCCACCGCCGTATTAATGATGATCGGCCAGATCGCTGTGATAAAGATCACAAAAATGGAGGCCGGGTCTGCCTGCTGCATCAGCAGCAGGGAGATCGGCAACCAGGCCAAAGGGGGCACGGTGCGCAGCACCTGAATCAGGGGATCAAAGCCCCGCCGCAGGAAATCATTAAGGCCAATGGCCAAACCAGCCGCCACACCCACCACGGCGGCCAAGCTGTAGCCAATCGCGACCCGTTGCAGCGAAATCCAAATTTGAAGCACTAGGCCTTTGGCCGTGCCCCCATCGTCGTAGAAGGGTTGGCTGATATAGGGAGTCCAGGTTTGGCTTATCACCTGAATCGGACCCGGAAAACCATCAGGATTGGGCAGGCAAAGCAATTGCCAAAGGGCCAGGGTCAACCCAATGCAAACCACCGGGGCCTTGATCTGGCGTGCCAGAGGCGATCGCAACCAGGCAGCACGGGATCGCCGCGACCTGCGGCTCGGGTCAAGGGTAGTGGTCATGAATCAGGTGGGGATCATTCAAAAGAGGGAAGAGCCTTGCGGATCTCCCCTAAGAACTAGGGCACTAGCCCTTACTTCATCGCCTTGATCTTGAGGCTATTGAGATAGGCCGAAGGATTGCTAGGGTCAAACTTGACGCCATCAAAGAACTTCTCCACACCGCGGCTATCACTGGCGGGAATATTGGTATAGCCATTGGCCTTAGCAGCCTTCCGCCACAGATCCGAACGGTTCACTTTGTCAACGAGGGCCTTGGCATTGGTGCCCTTGGGCAGGTAACCCCAGCGCATGTCTTCGGTCACAAACCAGATGTCATGGCTCTTGTAGGGGAACGAGGCATTGCTGTTCCAGAACTTCATCTTGAAGCGGCTGTTCTTCACCACCTTGCCAGTGCCATAGTCAATCGTTCCCTGCAGCCGGGGCAGCAGGTCCTCGACCGAAGCCTTCACATACTTATCTTCGGAGAGAAGTTTGGCGAGCTCCGGGGTGTTAGCCGGATCATCGGCCCACTTCTGCGCCTGTTGAACAGCCATCAGCAGCCGCAAGGCCGCATTGGGGTTCTTCTTGACCCAATCAGCCCGCATGGCGAAGGCTTTTTCGGGATGGTCGTTCCACAGCTCACCGGTGGTCAGGGCGGTGTAGCCCAGCTTCTTATTCACCAAGCGCTCATTCCAAGGCTCACCCACGCAGAAGGCGTCCATCGTGCCGGATTGCATGTTGGCCACCATCTGGGGGGGCGGAATTACCACCAAGCTGGTGTCCTTATTGGGGTCTACGCCGTTGGCGGCCAGCCAGTAGCGCATCCAGAGGTCGTGGGTGCCGCCAGGGAAGGTGACAGCCGCCTTGAACTTGCGACCGGAGGCGCCGCCTTTAGCGATGTCTTTTGCGAGGGAGAGATCCTTCAGAGTGAACTGCTCATCAAGGAATTGCTTGGAGAGCGAAATCGCCTGGCCATTAACATTAAGACGGGCCAAAATATTCATCGGCACCGGCTGCTTGCTCTTGCTGATCGCCCCTGTGGTGAGCAAGTAGGCCATCGGCGATAGCAGGTGGGCACCATCAATGCCGCCGCCGCCACTGCCCAGCTCCAGGTTGTCGCGGGTCACGGCCCAGGACGTTTGCTTCTTCAGCTCCACGTCACCCATGCCTTGCTTGGCAAAGAAACCCTTTTCCTTCGCCACAATCAGGGGCGCCGCATCGGTCAGGGCGATGAAACCCAGGGTGGCGGAGGTGGTTTCGGGTTTACCGGGTCCCGCCGGGGCCGCCTGGGCCGGCAGGCTGCCCAGCAGGGTTGAGAGCGTGCCCAATTGCAGGGCAACGCCCACGCCGGCGGCGCAGGACGACAACAAAAAGGAGCGGCGCTTGAAAGTCGACATGCAACAAAATGCGGCGCGTAATCGCCGGAAGTGGGGTTTGTTGGGCCAGCAATAAAAAGTTTCAGGTCTAGTGTCCTGAAACCGCCATCACCATGGCTGTGGGAGTGGCAAAGACCGAATGGTCCGGTGGAAAGTGCCTGGGATCCCTGGGACCGATCCAGCTCAAGTTCGGCTGGACAGGGGAAGAGATGGCGGCGCACAAGCTGACCGACCAAGAGATAGAACCACAGCCACGGTGGGGCCGTGCGTCGTAATTGCTACAGATTTGCAAGCGACCCAGGGGCTGCAGGGACGGTTCCCGCCTCCAAGCAGCGCTGGGTCGGCCAAGCGGGCTGATTTAGGACGCCGCCACCCCAGCCGTCACGCCAAACTCCGCCAGGGCCAGGGGCAAATTGCGATGTTCATGGCCCCCCTGGCTCAACTTCACCAAGGCAAAGCGTTGTAATTCGCTCAGACCGGCCCAGGTTGGGTTACTGAGCAGGACGCCCTGATCACTACAGGCCTGGTGAACCGCCGGCGGTGTTTCCTGCTGCTGCTGCCAACTCTCCTGGCAGGCGACCGGCAGGGTGCGGGCCACTCCGGCGGTTTGCTGGGCGGTCCTCGCCAGTAACCAGAGGCGCAGCTCCGCCACGGCAGCGGACCGATCCGGCCAAGCCAGCAGCAGCTGCCGTTCGGCCGCCGTCAGCCCGTTCCAATGCACCAACTTGAGCTTGACCCCGGCAAGATCGAGCTTGCGCCGCACCGCCATCGGGATGCAGCGCAGGTCCGCCGTGAACTCGGCCTCGAAACCAAAACAGGTCTGGGCGTTTCTAGAGCCCTCGCCCCCGCAACCTGAAACGCCCTGGGTGGTCATGGCATGGCGGCCAGCAGGGCCAGGCCGGCGCGGGCCTTGAGCAGGGCTTCGCTTTGCTCGAGGGCGGCGACAACCGTGTCGTGGGCGCCGGCGAACCAGAAATAGGCGGCCACATTCCAGCGCAGGGCATCGGCCAAGGGTCCGGCGCCGGCCAGGGCCTCGCCGGCCTGGCGGCGCCAGCAATCCAGGTCGCTCCAGCGCACCTCCTCAGACTGGATGCCGTGTTCGCGGGGATGGAGCAGGATCCGCTCGCTAACGCCATGGCGCAGGCGGGCCGTAATGCCGGCCCGGGTGGTGGGCAGGTCGGTGGAGCCCTCCAGGCCCTTAACCGTGAGCACATCGGTTTCGGCCGCGGCCGTGAGCGCCTCCCAGGCCCGGGCTTCGGTGGGGGGATGGACAAAACCACTAACCAGCAGATGGTCCCCCTGGTGGGGAGTCCAAAGCAGCTCCAGGCTGGCGACCGGAGGCCGCTTGCCGATCGCATCGCGCACCGGCAGCAGCCGCTCCGCCGCCGGGAAGTGGTCCGGTTGGTGGGTGAGGGCCAGGCCATGGCGGTCGAGCCGGTCCTGCACCTGGGCCAAGGCCAAACCAACCCAGTTGATCCCCAGGGCTGCGAACAGTTCGGCGAGGGTCACCCCGTATTTCACCGGCATCGGTCCGCCGCCATGGAGCACCACCGGCAGGCCCGCCGCGGCCAGCACCAGGGCCACCAGGGGCAACAGGGGGGCCGTGCGGCTGCGGCCGTCGTAGGGCACGCCGAAACAGAGGGCCCGTCGGCCCGGGGTCGCCAAGGTTGGACCGTGGTGGCGATAGCTCTCGAGCATGCCGGTGAGCTCGAGCGGTAAGGGACGGCGGATGCGGTGCGCAATCAGGAAGGCCCCGAGCTGGGCCTCACTAGCCCGGCCCGCCAGCATCAGGTCCATCGCCTCGCGGGCTTCCTGGCGCGAGAGCCCGGTGCTGGTGTGTTCACCGCTGCCAACCTTGCCCAGCAAGTCGCGAAAGCGCAGGGCCTCCGAACTGAGGCTGCCCCCCCGACCCGGGGACAGGGGTCCTGGCAGGGGCTCGGGGATGGGTGTAGCGGCCGCACCCATTATTTGTAGTGGTTGCGACAGGAGCGCCCCAGTCCGCTGGCCAAATTGTCCATCCGGTTGGCGTTCTAGTTGCTTGATGGTATCCGCTGCATCGCAGGAATTTCAGGCCGATGGGGTGGAACCAGGCCAAGCAGGAGCTAAGTCTGCGACCAAATTGAGCAAGGTTGAACAGGCAAAAGCAAGGTTCTGCGGCCTCGATCTCGAGCCCCGCCTCGCCGACCTCGCCGACCAAGGTTGGCAGTCCCTTGACGAAGAAACCCTGACCATCCATCTCAAATGGCTGGGCATCTTTTTTAGGCCCGTAACCCCCGGGCGTTTCATGGTGCGGCTGCGGCTGCCCAATGGGGTGATCCGCGCCGACCAGCTAAACGTGCTGGCCGATGCCCTGGATCGTTGCGGCGAGGAGGGCTCCGCCGATATCACCACCCGC
>Ga0310322_10100_pt1 | contig 10050 bp, 8 predicted proteins | sample LakEriER1LargeC7_FD_195536 | JGI IMG/M metagenome (GOLD analysis project Ga0310322, IMG submission 195536) | Enriched freshwater cyanobacterial communities from Lake Erie, Ontario, Canada - ER10.Large.C7 (v2) (version 2) | ecosystem: Environmental > Aquatic > Freshwater > Lake | place: Canada... | reverse complement strand
GCGTTTCAGTGATGTGGATCGGCAGCCGGATCGTGCGGCTCTTTTCCGCAATCGCCCGCGTGATCCCCTGGCGAATCCACCAGTAGGCGTAGGTGGAAAACTTGTAGCCCCGGGTGGGATCAAACTTTTCCACACCCCGCACCAGCCCAATCGTGCCCTCCTGGATTAAATCCAGCAGCTCCATATTGCGCTTGGTGTATTTCTTCGCCACGCTCACCACCAACCGCAGGTTCGCCGCCACCATCCGCTCCTTGGCCCGCCGGCCGCCGCTCAGCCGTTTCTTCAAGGCAGCGGGGCTTAGGCCCGCTGCAGCAGCCCACTCGGCCTCGCTGGGCTTGCTGCCACCGGCGCGCATGGTCAGCTCCAGCTCGATCTCCTCGATCGCCATCAGCTCCTGCACCTGCCGGCCCAGGGTGATCTCCTGCTCATGGCTCAGCAATGGCACCCGGCCGATGTCCCGCAGGTAGGACCGCACCAGGTCGCTGCCGGCCGCCATCGAGGCGGAATCGGAATTGGAAACGGACAGGGAAAGCATGGCGCCGGTGAATTACGAAACCTTTGTGTTTCGTAAAGGTATCACCTTTTTTAAGCTTTCCCCCCGGCGCTTTCCCGGCGCTTGAGGTGGGATTACCGGACAGCCGGACGGGGGCACTCGCGCCGTTCGCTCGAACCCCTCAGTCGAGCCTGAGCGGGCGAACGGCGCCCAGCCAGAATGGGCTGAAGCGCCTTCATCGCCGGCCCCATGACCCTTAGCGCCGAGACCGGCCCCTTGCAGGCCCCTGCGCCGGCGAGGCTGCTGCTGGTGGAAGACGACGAAACGATCCGGGAGACGGTGGCCGAGGCCTTGGGCCAGGAGGGTTTTGAGGTGGAAGCCTGTGGCGATGGTCTCGAGGCCATGGCCCTGCTCAATGGCAGCGGCCCAGGCTCAAACGAGAACGGCGGTGCCCGGTTCGATCTGTTGGTGCTCGATGTGATGTTGCCAGGGCTAAGCGGTCTCGACCTGTGCCGCCAGCTGCGCCAGCGCCAAAACGGGATTGCCATCCTGGTGGTGAGCGCCAGGGACACGGAAACCGACCGGGTGCTGGGGCTTGAGGTGGGCGCCGACGATTACCTGGTCAAGCCCTTTGGCATGCGCGAGCTGGTGGCCCGCTGCCGCTCCCTGCTACGCCGCAGCCGCCAGCAGGGCGAGGCCAAGGGCGGGGCCACCGATGACGGCGCCAGCGTGCTTCAGGCCGGGGATCTGCGCCTGTTTCCAGAAGAATGCCGGGTCACCCGGGCCAGCCAGGAGATCAACCTGTCCCCCAAGGAATATCGGCTGCTGGAGCTGTTCATGCAGAACCCCAAGCGGGTCTGGAGCCGGGACAAGTTGCTCGAACGGATCTGGGGGATCGACTTCATGGGCGACAGCAAAACCGTGGATGTGCACATCCGTTGGTTACGCGAAAAAATCGAGACCGATCCCTCCGCCCCCAAGTTGATCCTCACGGTGCGAGGCTTCGGCTATCGCTTTGGCTGAGTTCCCAGGCCCATGGCCCTACTGCTGGCCCTTCTGATCGGCCTGGCCCTGGGCTACGTCCTGGCCCGGGAGCCCAACGGCCGCCCCGTAACGAAACCGCGCCGCCGCAGCTTGCCCAGCCGCCAGCGGGTCAAGCCCGCCCAGCTGCAGGCCTGGATCGAGGCGGCTCCGGTGGGCTGGCTCAGCCTCGATGCCGAGCTGCGCATCCATGACATCAACCCCCGGGCCGAAAAGTTGTTGAAGCTGCCCCCAACCCAGCTCACCCGCGGTCGCCTGCTCAGCGAAGCGGTGGCCGTGGCTGAACTGGGGGCGATCGCCCGGCTGGCCCAGGCCCAGGAGCGGCCCCAACGGGTGGAATGGCAGATCGATAGCGATGCCCTCGAGGCCTATGCCCTACCGGGCGAAGAGGGCTGGGTGGCCCTGTTGCTGCAGAGCCGCCGCTCGCTCGAAGCCCAGCTGGAACAGCAGGAGCGCTGGGTGAGTGACGTGGCCCACGAACTGAAAACGCCGCTCACGGCCCTGCTGCTGGTGGGCGAGAGCCTGGCCAGCCAGGTGGAGGACCGCCACGGCCTGCTGGTGCAGCGGCTGCAACGGGAGTTGCAACGGCTCCAGGAGCTCGTCAGCGACCTGCTGGAACTCTCACGCCTGGAAAATCTGTTGCCCCGCGAAGAAGGCCGCTACGACCAGGTGGAACTGCGGGAGCTGGTGGAAGCGGCCTGGGCCAGCCTGCGGCCCATCGCTGAGCAACGCCAGATCGACCTAGCCCTGGCCGGCCCCTCCCCCTGCCCGGCCAGGGGCGATGGGCCGCGGCTGCACCGGGCCCTGCTCAACCTGCTCGATAACGCCCTGCGCTATAGCCCCGAGGGCTCCGCCATTGAGGTGGGCCTGCGCAGCAGCGGCGATTGGTGGTTGATCGATGTGCGCGACCATGGCATGGGCCTCAGCGACGAGGACCGCAGCCACATGTTTGAACGCTTTTACCGGGGCGATCCCTCGCGGGTACGCAGCCAGAGGGCTGGCAGTGGCTTGGGCTTGGCGATCGTGCAACAGATCGCCGTGACCCACGGCGGCCGCATCCAGGGCCGCAACCATCCCCAGGGCGGCACCGTGATGGAACTGGTCTTGCCCAAGGGAGACTGATTGGCAAGCTGATGGCAGAACAACGGCTGCAGAAAGTATTGGCGGCGGCTGGCCTGGGCTCCAGGCGGCAGGTGGAGGCCTGGCTGCGGGATGGCCGGATCCGGGTCAATGGCCAGGTGGCCCAGCTGGGGGAGAAGGCCGATCCCCAGCGGGACCAGATCAGCCTGGACGGCCAGCCGATCGCGGCCACCTGCGCACCGCTGTTGATCCTGCTCAACAAACCGGCCGGGGTGCTGTGCAGCTGCAGCGACCCCGAGGGGCGTGCCACCGTCTTGGACCTGCTGCCGGGCGAGCTAGCCCAAGGCCAGGGACTCCACCCCGTCGGCCGGCTCGACCAGGAAAGCCGCGGTGCCATGCTGCTCACCAACCAGGGCGCCCTGACCCTGCGCCTCACCCATCCCCGCTTTGGCCACCGCAAGACCTACCGGGTGCGGGTGGCAGGCGATCCGGAGGACCGAATGCTCGAGCAGTGGCGGCGGGGCCTGCCCCTTGATGGCGAGCCCTCGGCGCCGGTGCAGCTGCGCCGGCTCCAGCAGGGGCCCTGGGCGGGTCGGCCCTCGACCCTGCTGGAGCTGGTAATGCGTGAGGGCCGCAACCGCCAGATCCGCCGCACCGCCGTGGCCCTAGGCCATCCGGTGCTGGACCTCGAGCGGATCGCCATTGGTCCGATCCGGCTCGGCGCCCTGCCGGAGGGCCGCTGGCGCCGGGTGGAATCCCAGGAGTGGGGCCGCCAGGACCCCCTGGCGGAAGCGGATCGGGCCCATTAATTAGCCCTGGAACTCAGCGGCTCCCGCTCAGCGGCTGCCGCGGCCGTAATGGCGAGCCATCTGGCCCAGGCCCAATAGGGGACCCTGCAACGAAGCGATGGGGTCCTGTAGGCGCCATTGCCAGTTGCCATCGGCCGTGCCCGGGGTGTTGAACCGGGCGGCGTCATCGAGGTGGAGCAGGTCTTGGAGGGGCACCACCGCCAGATCGGCGGGCGACTCCAGGGCCAGGCGCAGCAGTTGCCAACCGGGGGCATGGACCGCCTCGCCCAGGCAGGCTTCGACCCGGCGCCGTTCCTCCTCCTCGAGGCTGGCCCACCAGCCGAGGCAGGTGGCGTTGTCGTGGGTGCCGGTGTACACCACCCAGTTCGTGCCCTTGTAGTTGCCTGGCAGGTAGGCGTTGTCAGGATCGCCATCGAAGGCGAACTGGAGGATCTTCATCCCCGGCAGCTGGAAGTCATCGCGCAGGGCTTCAACGCCGGGGGTGATCACGCCCAGGTCTTCGGCCACCAGGGGCAGCACCGGAGCGGCGCCGACCTTGCGGACCCGCCGCCGCAGCCCCTCGAGCAGGGCCCGCCCCGGCGAGGGCCGCCAGGTGCCGTGTTCCGCCGTGGAATCACCCCCGGGCACACACCAGCTGGCATCAAGGGCGCGGAAGTGGTCGAGGCGCAGGCAATCGAACAACTCCAGCTGGCGCTGCAGACGCTGCAGCCACCAGGAAAAGCCGCTGATCCGGTGCCAAAACCAGCGGTACACAGGCGTGCCCCAGAGCTGGCCGGTTTTAGAGAAATAATCGGGCGGCACACCGCTCTGGGAGCGCAGGGAGCCGCGCGAGCCCAGCGAAAACAGGCGGCGATGGCTCCAAACATCGGCGCTGTCGTGGGCCACATAGAAGGGCAGATCGCCCAGGATCTCCACCCCCAGGCTGCGGGCTAACGCCAGCAGCCGCAGCCACTGGACCTGCAACTGCCATTGCACCAGGGCCTCCTGCAACAGGGCATCGCCCTGGTCGCGCTCGAGCTCGGCCAGGGCCCGGGCCTGGCGGCGGGCCAGGGGTTTGGGCCATTGCCACCAGGGTTTCTGGCCCTGAAGGCGGCGCAGCACCATGAAGCGGCAATGGTCGGTGAGCCAGAAGGCCTCCTTGGCCGACCACTCCGCAAAGGCCCGCTGCTGGGCGGCGCTTTGCTGGGGCCAACGCTCTAGGAGCAGCTGGGCCAGGTGGTCGGAGCGCAGGGCGGCCGCACCCAGGTCGAGGCGATCGGTGCGGCCCGGGGGCAGGCTCGCCAGGTCATCAGCCTGCAGCAGGCCGTCGTCCACCAGGGCCTGGCCATCGAGCAGCCAGGGGTTGAGGGCAAAACCGCTGGGGGAGCTGTAGGGGGAGCCGCCAGCATCGGTGGGGGCCAGGGGCAGCAGCTGCCACACCCCCACCCCCTCGGCGGCGAGCAGCCGGATCCAGGCGGCGGCAACCGCACCAAAAGTGCCGCAGGCCGGGGTACCGGGCAGGGCCGTGGGGTGCAACAGCACTCCGCAGCGGCGGCCTGGGGTTGGGGAAGGAATCACAGGGTCGGCAGGCGATAGCGGCTGATGATCGTTTTGGCGAAGGAGGGGATGTGCTGCTCCGCTTTCTCAGGGTGGTTCCGCCGCAGCCAAATGGCATTACGGGTGAAGTGGGAATCGATCGAGAAGCGGCCGTATTCGAGGCCCTTGGGACCGACGCGCTGGACGATGAAGCCGACCAGCTCGGCCAGCCAGCCGGGCAATTTCACGGCCTTGTCATAGGCGCCGATGCCCTGCTGCACGGCGGCGCGGCGATCGCCCTTGCTCTCCACCGCAGCCACATCGAGTTCGGCCTCCACCAGGTCGAGCAGCTCCTGGCCGCGGGGGTTGCGCACGGTCAGCCACTGGCGGCCGAAGCTGGCGCCCATGTAGCCCACCACCAGGTCGGCGCCGCCATTGACGTAGTCGAAACAGCTCAGGCAGCTCGGCGCAAACACATCCTTGAGGGCGGGGGTGTCGAGGCCGAAGAAGGGCACGGTCTCGCTGTGGCCGTCGCTGTGGCGGAAGTGGATGCGGAAATCCTGCATGAACTCGTAGTGCACCACCGTGGCCGGCGAGGCGCTGGCGCTCTCCAGGAAGGTCTGCAGGCCGGCGCGGCTGACGTTGTCGACGCAGGGCAGGCCCAGCACGTAGAGCTGGTCGAGCGGCAGGCTGGCCTGGACGGCCCGCAGGGCCTGGACCTGGCAGCCCACCCCAATGGCGAGCAGCCGGCGAATGCCACTGCCGGGTAGCTGCTCGAGCACCTCCAAATTGGGCGAAAGGGTGGGCTTGTTGACCCGGGCCGCCAACACCTCGGCCGGGGTGCGGGCCAGCACGGGCACGGGCGTGAAGCGGTCGTCCGGGCTCTGCTGCACGCAGAGCACCGCATCGACCAATCCGGTTTCCAGGGCGCGCACGCCGATGCGGCTGACGATGCCGGTCCACTGGGCGCCCTCGATCGGCTGCTGCAGCCGGGCGCTGAGCATGCGCTGGCTGACACCGAAGTAGAGCTCGTCCTCGTTGGCCTCGTCGCGGGCGCGGCCGTGGGCTGCCGTTTCCATCGCCTCAAAGCGCTGGTTCAAAAAGGCGCAGGCCTGGCGCACGTAGGCCACCCAGCGGCTGTCGCAGAGGCCGCAGTCGCTGCAGAGGTCCTTGGCGGGCTTGGCGCTGCCCTTGGCCAGGGGCCGGGCCCGCTCGTGGGGGGCCAAAGGGACCCGTTCGGGCGTGCTGGAGACAGCGGTCACAGGCGGGCTCCAGCCGGTTCAAACATCCAGGAGATCACCCTATTGGCCCATGGCGCCACCCGACGGGAGGCCCTGCCGCAGCAGGGCCTCTGGGCCAACCGATTTGGGTGGGCCAAAGTAGCCCCACTCCCAGCGCAACGCCGCCATGGTCCCCCCAGGGGAATCCCCCAACCGAGCGGGCCGCACCCGCCGGAACCGTCCCAAAACGGCTACGGCCCAGGGCTGGCGCTTACGGCTGCGGGCGGCTCGGCGGCTGGGCCTAGCGGCCGCGGCGATGGCAGCCAGCGTCAGCCTGCTGGGTCTGGTTTGGCCCCAGGGAGATCGGGCCAACCAGGTCGAGGGGGGATCGGGTCAGGACCTGCAGGCCGAGCTGCCCAGCCGGCCGATCAGCGTGCTGGTGATCGGCTCCGATGCCGACCGGCGCGGGGCCACCAGCAACGGCGCCGCCCCCGCCGGTGCGGCCAATAGCGATGGCTTAATGCTGGTGCGACTGGCGCCGAAGCAGCCCCTTGATGTGCTGGTGTTGCCGATCGAGGCGGCCATCAAGCTGCCGGGTGAAACCCAGCCGGTGGCCCTGGGCAGCCTCTACCGCCGCGGCGGCGCGGCCCTGGTGGCCACGGTGACGGCAGAACTCATGGGGCTGCCCAAGGGCCAGCCCGACCGCTACCTGGTGGTGCCGCGCCTGGCCCTGCGCCAATTGGTCGATGGCCTGGGCCAGGTGGAGATCGCCCCGGAGCGGACCATGCTCTACGCCGACAAGAGCCAGAAGCTGCAGATCGACCTGCAGCCGGGTCTGCAGCTGCTCGATGGAGCTGGATTGGAGCAACTGTTGCGCTTCCGCGAGGCCGATGGCAGTGAGGAGGGCCGGCGCCAACGGCTGAAAGCCAGCTTGCCGGCCCTGCTGCTGCAGATGGGCCAGCCCCGGCAGCTGTCGCAACTGCCCGACCTGCTGCGCTCCCTGCAGGACAAGGTGGAGACCAACCTCAGCCCCAACGAGGCCCTCTCCCTGGTGGCCGCCGCCCTGCAGGCCGGCAGCACGCCCCGGTTCCACAACCTGCCGCTGCTGCCGCCGCTTAGCGCTCCCAAGGCAGGCGCCAAGCCGGCCCTGCGCCAGCTGGCCGGGCCGGTTGGCCAGAGCGACTGGCCCCAGATCTAAGCCGGCCGGGGTCGGTTAATCCAGGTCGAGATGGTGGCTCGCGAGCTGCAGGGCCCTAGCCAGATCGGCGGCGGCCTCCCAGGCCAGGTCTCGATTCTGGTCCTCGGAGACGGCCGGGTCCTGGGGATCGGCTAGCCAGCCCAGCCAGGGCAAGCCATCGCGGCGGCGGTCGGCCGCCAGCCAGGGGCCACCCCACTGGATCAGGCCGAGCAGGGGCACCCCCTGGCGCTGGAGCAGGGCGTGGTAAGCCGCCGCCGGCCCCGTGGCGGCGGCGGCAGCCGGGATCAGCAGCAGGGTCGGTTGGCGCCAGGCACCCAAGGCTTCGGCCCAGTTGCCTTCGCTGCCCAGAAAGGCGCCGGGATCCCCCGCCAGGGGCCACAGCCAGGGTCCGGGCTCCCCGGCCAGGGCGGCCAGCAGGCGCTGGGTCTCGGTGCCCGCGTCATTCGCCGGCCCCGAATCGGAAAACTTTCGAGACGATGGGGCCGGCCGATCGGTCCAGCCGGCCGCGCCAAAATCGCCCGCCGCCGCCCCGGCAACCAGCTCTGCAGCCAGCAAGCGGCGCGCGGGAGCGAGGGCCAGAAGCAGGGCCTCCAGGGGCTTGAGAACCGCTGGAGGGGCCCCCGCCGGGGCCACCAGCACCCAGCCGCGGGCCTGGCCTGGCGGACCGCCAACCCCGGGCCTTGGGCCGGCGCCGGCCTGGGCATCGGCGATTGAGTCGACATTGGACTCAGCTTTGGACTCGGCCATGGACTGCAACTACCCCAACGGATGGATTGGACTTGCACCGGATGGCTCGTACGATCAATGCAGCCGATCACGCCAGCACCCGCCGTGACCAGTTTTCTGACCGCCGAGCGGGTTGAACAGATGAGTGTCAACCATGACACCCGCAGGCTCAGGCTATTTAGCGGCACCTCCAACCCGGCCCTGGCCCGGGAGATCGGCGACTACCTCGGCGTGCCCGATGGCCCGCGGGTGATCAAGCGCTTCGCCGACGGCGAGCTCTACGTGCAGATCCAGGAATCGATCCGGGGCTGCGATGTCTTCCTGATCCAGCCCACCTGCTCACCGGTCAACGACCACGTGATGGAGCTGCTGATCATGGTGGATGCCTGCCGCCGCGCCTCGGCCCGCCAGATCACGGCCGTGGTGCCCTACTACGGCTACGCCCGCGCCGACCGCAAAACCGCCGGCCGCGAATCGATCACGGCCAAGATGGTGGCCAACCTGCTGGTGACCGCCGGCGTGGACCGGGTGCTGGCCATGGACCTGCACTCGGCCCAGATCCAGGGCTACTTCGACATCCCCTGCGACCACATCTACGGCTCCCCCGTGCTGGTGGACTACCTAATGGCCCGCGACCTGGGCGAAGTGGTGGTGGTGTCCCCCGATGTGGGCGGTGTGGCCCGGGCCCGGGCCTTTGCCAAGCAGATGCACGATGCGCCCCTAGCGATCATCGACAAGCGCCGCTCGGGCCACAACGTGGCCGAGAGCCTCACGGTGATTGGCGATGTCGCCGGCAAAACGGCCGTATTGATCGACGACATGATCGACACCGGCGGCACGATCACCCAGGGGGCCCGCTTGCTGCGCAAACGCGGCGCCAGCCGGGTGATCGCCTGCGCCACCCACCCGGTGTTCTCGCCGCCGGCCCTGGAGCGCCTGGCCGAGCCGGGGCTATTTGAGGCGGTGATCGTGACCAACAGCATCCCAATTGCGCCGGAGCGGCTGATTCCGCAGTTGCAGGTGCTCTCGGTGGCCAAGATGCTCGGTGAAGCGATCTGGCGCATCCACGAGGAGAGTTCGGTCAGCTCAATGTTTCGCTAAGCGTGGGTCGGCCCCTGCTGCATGGTCGGCAACGGCGGGCGATGGCCTACGGGGGGGTGCTATCGGCCCTGCTGGGCTTAGGACTGCAGGCCTGGGCCCTGCCCCTGGCGGCCTGGGCAGCGCCGCGGGTGGGCGTGTGGCTCACCAATAGCCCCAGCCCCCTCTACTACGACGCCGGCCGCCTGGATCGGGCCGTGGACGAACTGGCGGAGGCCGGCTTCAACACCCTCTACCCGAATGTGTGGAGCCGGGGCACCACCTTCCATGCCAGCCGCTGGGCGCCAATGGAGCCGGCCCTGCGCCAGGCCAACGGCGGCCTGGATCCGATCTGCCGCCTCACCCAGGCCGCCCAGCGGCGGGGCCTGCAGGTGATCCCCTGGTTTGAATACGGCCTGATGGAGCCCGCCGAAGCCGAGGTGGTGCGCCAACACCCCGAGTGGGTGCTGCAAAAACGCGATGGCTCCAGCCTCACCACCATGCATGGCCGCACCGACCGGGTGTGGCTCAACCCGGCCCATCCAGGCGTGCGCCAACGCTTCATCGGCCTGATCAGCGAAATCGTGCAGCGCTGTGGCGTCGATGGCATCCAGCTCGACGACCATTTCGCCTGGCCGGTGGAATTGGGCTACGACGCCTATACCCGGGAGCTCTACGCCAAGGACACGGGATTGCAGCCCCCGGACAACTACACGGACCGGGCCTGGATGAAATGGCGCCGCCACAGGCTGAGCGACCTGCTGGCGGAACTGCGCGAAAGCCTCAAGCAAATCGGCAAGGGCCGGGTGTATGTGAGCCTCTCGCCGGGTCCCTTTCGCTTCGCCTACAACAACTGGCTCCAGGACTGGGAGATCTGGGCCCTAGGCGGCC
>Ga0310322_10097_pt1 | contig 10163 bp, 17 predicted proteins | sample LakEriER1LargeC7_FD_195536 | JGI IMG/M metagenome (GOLD analysis project Ga0310322, IMG submission 195536) | Enriched freshwater cyanobacterial communities from Lake Erie, Ontario, Canada - ER10.Large.C7 (v2) (version 2) | ecosystem: Environmental > Aquatic > Freshwater > Lake | place: Canada... | reverse complement strand
ACCTAATGTAACCCCTACGGTTGACGTAGATAGTAACAGCGACTTCTAATGGCGTTCCGCTCTGGGTTGGAAGAGAAGGTCGCTGATCTTCTTACCAACCTGGGGGTCAAATACGAATATGAATCTACACGGATACCCTACAAGTTGATGTGTAACTACACCCCGGACTTTCTGTTACCTAATGGAATCTATTTAGAAACCAAAGGCCACCTAACGGAAGAAGATCGTCGCAAGATGAAGGCTGTCAAAAAAGACAACCCTGAGCTTGACATTCGATTCGTATTTCAGGCCCCATTTAACAAGATCTCTAAAGGCTCTAAAACTACTTACGCCATATGGTGTGAGAAGAATGGATTCCTTTGGTGCTCATACTCCTCAATCCCAACCGAATGGCTGACGTAAACCTGATTAAAGATCTAGCTATCGCGCACCTCTTAATGCTGGACAAACATTATTTGCCAAATGACATTATTGAGGGAGTTGAACAGGCTCTTGATTACTACGAAAACCTTCTTGAGGTCATTGAGAAAAATGTACAGACAAATTAAAGCTTACGGCAGCGTTGATTACTACACCTCAGCGTTTAGTGACATCGTTGCTGAAGTTGAGGAAGATGAAAAGATGGACAACGTAATTGCTGGATTCTTTGCAGCAATTGACGACTGGGAAAACTATCACAATGAAGCAGCTAAACGCTATGGCTCCTTCCGAGAGCGAATTCGTAAGGCATGAGCCTTGTTTAAGTTGTGGTTCATCAGATGGCAATAGTTTGTACTCTGATGGCCACACCTTTTGTTTTGTTTGTCACACCCATACACGGGGTGATGGTGAAGCACAACCCAACATCAGATCTAAAACAACTGTGATCCTACAAGGTCAAGCCGAGAGGCTCAATCGACGTGGGCTATCTGAAAAGGTATGCCAACAGTACAAGATCTTCCGTGATGGAGACTTGCTTCGTTTCTACTATTTCAGTAGTGACGGCATCCTCAAGGGATGCAAAGTAAAAACAAAGAACAAAGACTTCCGTTACGAAGGAGAAACCGATGGCACCTTCTTTGGACAGCACTTGTTTCCTTCCACTGGCAAACGAGTTGTCATCACTGAAGGGGAACTCGATGCAGCTAGTTGTCAGGAAGCTATGCCGGGGTGGCAGATGGTTTCTCTTCCTGGCGGTGCCGCATCGGCAAGGAAGTCGATCCAAAGGAATCTCGAATGGCTACAGGGTTATTCAGAGATTGTCTTGTTCTTCGACACAGACGATGCAGGCCGTAAGGCGGCGGAGGAAGCAGCAAGCGTTTTGCCTCCGGGCAAATGCAAGATCACTTCGATCTGCAGCCCATACAAGGATGCTTCAGATGCCCTTCAAGCAAATGACCCTGAAGCGATTCGTAAGGCTATTTGGGATGCAAAACCTTACCGTCCAGATGGAATCATCGACGGCAAGTCGCTTCTTGAAGTAGTCACAACACCTAATCCACCGTGTGCTTATGACTACCCATACCAAGGCTTACAAAAGAAACTACATGGCATCAGATTTGGCGAACTCATTACAATCACCAGTGGGTCCGGTTTGGGAAAATCGTCCTTCTGTAGAGAGCTTGCAACTCATCTACTTGAAAAGGGAGAACGAGTTGGATACTTGGCTTTGGAGGAATCCAACAGGCGTACCGCTCTCGGACTGATGTCATCTGCTGTCGGCAAGTCTCTCCACATTGGCGAGCACGACCGACAGACCTTGACTGATGCATACAACGCAACACTAGCTAACTGGAACCTCTTTCTGTTTGATGGCTTTGGATCGTTTGATCCTGACATCATCTATAACCGGATCGAGTATCTAGCTGCAGGTCTCGACACAAAGATCATCTTTCTGGATCACTTGAGCATCCTGCTAAGTGGTCTCGATGGTGACGAGCGGAGGATGCTGGACATCACCATGACCCGACTTCGGTCACTGGTTGAAAGGACTGGGATCACTCTATTCCTGGTGTCTCACCTTAAACGTACCTCTGGTGATACTAACCACGAAGAGGGGGCACGTGTCACATTGGGTCAACTTCGAGGTAGTGCGGCCATCGCACAATTGAGCGATTCTGTTATAGGACTGGAGCGCAACCAGCAAACAAATAGTGCGACAACTGTACGAGTCCTGAAAAACAGGTTCTCAGGGGAAGTTGGTGTTGCTTGTGAACTGACTTATGACCTTGCTACTTGCAAATTCTCTGAACATGTACCTGAAGATGAATTCCAACCAAACCCGGACTTTTAGGACCATGGCTGCTGATGGTTACCCTAAGTACATTGACCCTGAAAACGATCCGTACACCTATCTGGTAGCACCCAATCCCCCAACAGCTGCGGCAGTCGCCAGGGCTCAACCATTTAGGGGTGAAACTGTGAAGAAGCTTGAGGCCATCATCAAAGATCCTTCGTATCAGATTGCTGAATGACTGACCTATCACCAGCTGCACAAGTAATTCATGATGCTTACTGGAATGAACCAGATGACGGCTACGAAAATACGTCGTTAGCTGCATGTCTTCGTGCTGTTGCTGATCAAATCTGCATGAAGCAGTCATTAGGTGACACTGACGTTGACGCTGGTGTGTTTGCTGCTCACCATGCAATCAACATTTCACTCCTTGCTATCGCTGACGAGTTAGATGGTTATCCCAATGAAAAGTTGACGGGTGAGGAGTTAGAAGAGTTAGAGCTAGGGATTAGCTCTCTATTTGATTCTTTTTCCTTGAAGAATCCTGGTCAATGTTTTTTTCATACATGAACCTCCTCTTTGACCTTGAAACTGACGGTCTCTACAAACAAGTTACCCAAATCCACTGTGTTGCTATCAAAGACCTTAGTACCTCTGATGTTCATGTCTTCAATGATGTGGGCTCTCAACCGCCAATATCACGCGCTATTGCGATGTTGGAGGATGCTGAGACGATTATTGCACACAATGGGATCAACTTTGACATCCCGGTAATCCAAAAGTTCTACCCATGGTTCACTCCTCCTAGGTGTCTTGACACTTTGATGTTGTCTAGGCTTTACCACCCAGACATCATGATGATTGACAAGAAACGGAACCAAAAGGATATGCCTTTACAACTGTATGGGCGTCATTCTCTTGAGGCTTACGGTTGGCGGTTAGGTGATCATAAAGGTGAGTTTGCCAAACAAACTGACTGGAAGGATTGGTCGCAAGACATGGAGGACTACATGGTTCAAGACGTTCAAGTAACTCACAAATTATGGAATCATTTCCACAAATACCTGAATGGGTAGAGATGGAGCACAGGGTCCAGCAAATCCTTACTAAACAAGAACTACATGGATGGTACTTTGATGAAGGATCAGCAAGAGATTTGGAATCGGAACTCCGATCAACACTTGAAACGTTGTCAAGAACTCTTAGAGAGAAACATCCTTTCGTTGCGGGAAGCGAGTTTACTCCACGTCGCGCTAACAAGACCCAAGGATATTTCGATGGTTGCCCTTTTACGCGCCTCAAGGATTTTAACCCCACGAGTCGAGATCAAATTGCCTGGGTAATGAAGGAACACTATGGGTGGAAACCCACTATGTTTACCGACACAGGTAAGGCCATCATTGATGAGGTTGTTTTAAAAGAGATTGGTACGCCAATTGCTCTTGACTTCTTTAAATTGTTGGAGATTACTAAGCAGGTCGGCATGTTGTCAGAAGGCATCAATGCTTGGCAAAAGCTTGTGGTCAACAACCGTATCCATCATCACTGTTCTGTTGCTACTAACACTTACAGATGCTCACATCGAAACCCCAACCTAGCCCAGACCCCTGCGGATGAACGATTCCGACGACTCTTCAAACCAACTCCAGGACTACGAATGGTTGGGGCCGATCTTAGCGGCATCGAGTTGCGGATGTTTGCGAGTTACCTTGCTCGTTATGACGGCGGAAGCTATGGTGAAATCTTGCTTAATGGCGATATCCACCAAGTTAACGCCGATAGGGTTGGCGTTAGTAGGACCGCTTGCAAGCGGATTCAATACGCAATTCTTTATGGTGCTGGACACGAAAAGATCGGACTCACATACGATCCTCAGCTTTCACCTAAAGCGGCCAAGAGTAAAGGCAGCGAATTACGTTCAGCGTTTCTCGATGCAGTGGATGGTCTTCAAGACCTTGTTGATGCCCTCAAGAAAAAGGTTCAAAGTAAAGGCTACATCAATTCTATTGATGGAAGGCGTGTTCCTGTCGATGGACCACACAAGGCCCTGAACTACCTACTCCAATCAGGGTCAGGTATTTTGGCGCGACGTTGGCTATTACTAGCTGATAATGAGATCAAAAAACAAAATATCGATGCTCATCAATTGGCTTTTGTACATGATGAGCTTCAGTTTGAAGTACCCCCGGCGCAAGCCAACGACCTAATGCAGATCCTTGAGCACACAGCTCGCCTTGCTGGAGAGTTTTACAAGCTCCGTATCCCAATTGCAGCCGAAGCCACCAGTGGCATGTCCTGGGCTGAAACTCACTGACACTAGTCGGTTGGGTGATATTGCTGAATATGTAGTCATTACTGAAGCACTCAAGCGTGGTGCTGATGTATTTAAGAATGTTGGCTGTACAGGTAAGACTGATGTAGTTGTAAGTATGGCTGGTAAGACATTGCATGTTGACGTAAAGGTTGAAGAATGGGATCCACGTTCTTCTAGTTACTACTCACCTGGGGTGTCAAGCGCAATAAGAGATCGTGTACTTGTAAACCCCTCAACTTGGAAAGTCCGTTGGCCTAAAGGTAAAGCACCTGAAGGTTGGCAATCATTCTGGAATTAATTTATGGCACAAAAATCAAAGACAAACTTGGCAAAGAACCCTTTTGAGTCTCGTGCCAAGTACAAGTTAACAAAGCAGGGTGAAGGTATCAGATCTAAACCCTCACATGGTCGAAAGCTTTCTCGTGGTCAAGGTAAATGACACTTCTTATTGATGCTGACTATCTTGCATACAAAAGTTGTGCAGCGTGTGAAGACGAGGCTGACTTTGGTGATGACGTAATTGTTGTCACCAGTAGGTTCTCCGAAGTGCTGATAACGTTTAAGCGAGAGCTTGATAACATCAGCCGTCGGATAGGAGACACTGACGACATCACGTTGTTCTTCAGTAGCCCAACCAACTTCAGGAAGACCATTAGTCCTGATTACAAGGGTCACCGTAACAGGAAGAAACCCTGTGGTTACAAGCGCCTACTCAACTGGTGTGGTGATAACTACGTCACAATCATGATCGATGACCTTGAAGCAGATGATGCTTTAGGTATCTTCGCTACTGATCCTGTAGAAGCTCAAGCTGGGCACATCCTTTGTAGTCCTGACAAAGATATGCGTCAGATCCCTGGTCTTTTGTTTGACCTAACAAATCCTGTGACTGAAATCACCAAGGAAGCAGGGGATCTCTGGCACTTCATTCAAACCATGAGTGGTGACCAAACAGATGGCTATGCAGGCGTACCAACCATTGGTATTAAGCGAGCTGCAGCAATCCTTGAAACGGAAGGTTGTAATTGGCAGGCTGTTTTGGATACGTTTAACTCAAAGGGTATGACTGAAGATGATGCTCTTAAGAATGCCCGCCTAGCAAAGATCCTTCAGTTTGAGAACTTCGATCATGACGCAAACATTCCAATCCTTTGGACCCCCACCACCAGTCATGGAGTTGACAGTGGAACAAAGCTTCAAGTTGAGGCGTCTGGAGGATCTCCTGCCTACTGCTGATAAGTCTGACATCATCACTGTCTTTATGGCTTTACAGCGTCAGAACTTTGTTCTTTCCAATTCAGTATCCAACCTAGTAAAACAATGGCCGATAGTAGTCCAAAGGGACCAAGCTATTACAAGCGAGGAACCATAGAGGTTTGGGATTTTATCCGGGACCAACAGCTTAATTACCACCTTGGCAATGCTATCAAATACATCTGCCGTGCTGGACACAAAGACTCAGCTCTTACAGACCTTGACAAAGCAATTCATTACCTTGAAAACGAACGTGAATTTCTACGAAACTGCAGCCCAGGAATTCAGGAAAGCTTACCGTTTATCCCCTGGCTTAACACTGAGTTCCTTGCATCTTCAACAGAATTTGATTGATGAAGAGCACCTTGAGCTAGCTCATGCCTACCTAGATCTAGCTGAGGATCTGGACAACAAAGTACTACAGGCACATCTCCTGAAGGAGCTTGCTGACCTTGTGTACGTCTGTAATCAAATGGCAGCTGCCTTTGGTTGGGACTTGCAGGTAGCTCATAACCGTGTCCATGCCAGCAACATGAGCAAGATGGATCAAGATGGTAACCCTATTTACCGTGAAGACGGCAAGATCCTTAAGGGACCTGCGTACTTTGAACCCTACTTGTTGGATCTTGTTTGACACCTATGGCAACTATTCAACAGTTGATCAAGGTCAACAGTGACATTGACAAAACAATGGAACGCTACAAAGACCTGTGTCAGAAGCGTAAACAGTTAGCAGATGAGCTGGGGATTAATCAGCCCATCAGCTACTACGCAGGCTTAGCTGAGACCATCGTCACTGTCAACGACAAACAGATGCAAGTTTGTGCGTATTCAGATGGTCGAATTGAAATCAAAGAACTAACAACTAACTAATGAACAAAGAATTAATTGCTCGTACTGGACGAGTGCAATCTTGGATAGACGATCCAACCAGCCGTCTCCCTGTCTCCTGCACTGTCTTTGTTGTGGAAGATGAGATGGAGGGGCCTAATGGTATTGAAGCCTCCTGGCGCTTTGCAAGCCATGCTCTGCGCTTTGGAGCAGGGTGTGCCATCCACCTATCAAAGCTCCGCCCTAAGGGTGACGAGAATGGTAAGGGTCTAGTGGCATCTGGCCCAGTGAGCTTTGCCAAGATCTATTCAACACTGAATGAGATCCTTCGTAGGGGTGGTCATTATAAGAATGGCGCTATTGTATGTCATCTTGATATTGATCATCCTGATGTCATTGAGTTTGTCACTGCTAGCAGGGCTGATTTGCCTTGGATCAAGCGTTGTGTAAACCTGACTATTCATAAATGGCGTGAGGCCAACGACCAAGTAAAAGCGGCAGTGCTTGCCGCAATTGCAAGGGGAGACGTTTGGCTTAACAAATCAAAAGTAGACAATGATGGATCACGCATCTACGGGAACGTTTGCCTTGAGGTATATCTACCCTCGCGTGGTACATGCTTGCTTCAACATGTCAACCTCGGTGCCTGTAACATCGAAGACATCGAGCCAGCTTTTGTGCAAGGAATGTCTGAGCTTATCTCACTCCATGCAAAGACTGGTGTCGGAGAAAGTGGAGAATATCTTAGCCCAGAAGTGGATCGCCAGGTTGGGCTAGGAATGCTTGGACTAGCTAACCTACTTGGTATGTATGGTGTCTCTTACGAAGACTTTGGTGAAGCCCTTGATGACATTCGTTTGAACAATATCGGTATGTGGACTGAAGCACATGAACTTGCTATTGCCCTACAACGTGGAATTGAAGCGGCTGCACAAGTGGCTTCTTTCAGTGGGATGGTACGTGCTTTTGCAATTGCCCCTACCGCATCATGTTCCTATCGCTACACCGATCTTTTAGGATTCACAACAACACCAGAAATTGCGCCTCCGATCTCCCGTAAAGTTGATCGTGATAGTGCCACGTTTGGTGTTCAGTCGTTTGACTACGGCAAAGTAGAGATTGCTAGCGAGGTAGGTTGGCGTAATTACAAAAGGGTTGCTGATGGTGTTGTTCGTCTACTTGAGAAGACTCAACTATTCCACGGCTACTCCTTTAATTCCTGGAGTGATGTCGTCATCTATGACGAGGCATTCATTCAGGAGTGGCTTTACTCGCCACAGACCAGTCTTTATTACAGCCTCCAGGTAATGGGTGATACTCAGGATAAAACCAGTGCTTATGCAGGACTTGAGGAAGCTGATATTGATTCATACTTAGAAGATATTTTGAATGTACCCCCACTTGATTGTAACTGCGGTGAATAGATGAACCCTTATCAGAGGCTACAAAGCAGAAAGCGTACATGGACACCTGTCCAAACCACAGCAGGTCCAGTTGTCGAGGGTGCAGAGGAGACAATCTTCCGTGCGCTTGCCATGCGACATATGGAACTTCCCGTGGGGGATTTTATTGAAGAATCGCTGAATGAAATTCCTGAACTATCACGCGATCTACTTAGATCAAACATTAAGGATGAGAAAAACCACGACATCGCATTGGGTTATATTGCCAATGCTCTCGGGGTTGATAAAAAAGCTGAGGAAGAAGCACTCCGATTACGTGATGCATGGGTTAACCATCCTGATCACACGGTACTCAAAGCAATGGTTGCCGAGCGTTCGATTTTCTTTGTCCTATTACCCTTCTTTAGGTTCAACGGTGATGCTGGCTTACGTACAGTATCAGCCGATATTTCCCGAGATGAACAGGTTCACGTAAGTGGTAATTCTCTTGTATGTCGTGAACTTGGTCTCACTGTTTCTCCTTCTCTGGATAAGCTCAGGAAAGCCACCATCAATTGGGTGATGCAACCTCTCGGTACATCGTCTAATAAATATCTTGATAAGAAATTCTGGTTGGATCAAAGTGATTCGTTGATGTATTCAGGTAAGGCCGAAGGTCTTATAGATACACAACGTGCACGTATGCCAGCCTTCTTTGAACATGCAAATACAAACCTCCCACAGTATGCTTAACATTGGTTTAACTGTGGAGTCTCTAGTCAATGAACTGGAGAATGTTTTCCCTATAACAAATCCATCACACGATACTCCTATAAATCTGATCATGTATCGATCAGGTCAACGGAGTGTTGTTGAGTGGATCGCACAACGTATCAAAAACGAGGAACTTTAATCATGTGTTTTGGAAGACCTGCAGAACATCTGGCAATCGAACAAGCCCGACGAGAAGCTACTCAGTTTGAGCAAACTATGCAAGCAGCCGAGAAACGTAATCAAGAAGTAGTTGCTGCACTCAAGCCTAAGTTTACGCCTGGTCCTTTGGAAACAGGCGCAGCACTACAGGACAATGGCGGAGTACAGAAAAAACGCTCTAAGAAATCAAGCATCATTGATGCAAATAAAGGTGTGTCATCTTTACGCATTGGTCTAAACACTGCCAACACTGGATCCGGTGGTGGTCCTAATATGGGTTAATACAAAATGAAAGCACGTAGTCGGTACGATCATCTAACCAGCTACCGTTCACAGTTTCTAGACACAGCTATTCAATGCTCTGAGCTTACACTTCCGTACCTTATCCAACGTGATGAAGTACGTGTAACTCATAAGATGCTTAAGCAACCTTGGCAATCAGTTGGTGCAAAGGCAGTTGTTACCCTATCATCTAAATTGATGCTTGGGTTGCTACCACCTCAAACTACCTTCTTTAAGCTTCAAGTTCGTGATGACAAGCTAGGCTCTGAATTGCCTGCACAAGTCCGATCTGAACTTGATCTAAGCTTTGCCAAGATGGAGCGTATGGTTATGGATTCTATTGCTGCTTCCAGCGATAGGGTCACCGTACACCAGGCACTCAAGCATCTTGTGGTTGGTGGTAATGCTCTTATTTATATGGGCAAAGATGGGTTGAAAAACTACCCATTAAATAGGTATGTCGTAGAACGAGATGGGAACGGTAACATACTTGAGATCGTCACCAAAGAACTAATCAACAAGGATCTTCTTCCCAAAGAATTTCATGACCCTGATTCCAAGGTGAATCGGAGTATGGATACCGGGTCTTCTACTGGTGATGACGTAGAGGTATTTACTCATGTACGTCTAGACAACAACCGTTGGTTGTGGCACCAGGAAGCACTTGACAAGAAGGTCCCTGGTACAGAAGGTAAAGCACCAAAGGATGCAAGCCCTTGGCTTGTGTTGACCTTCAATTCCGCTGATGGTGAAAACTATGGGCGTGGACGTGTTGAGGAGTTCCTTGGAGATCTTCGGTCTCTTGAGGCGCTTTCGCAGGCCCTTGTAGAAGGCTCTGCAGCGGCAGCTAAAGTTGTCTTTGTGGTAAGCCCCTCTAGCACCACTAAGCCCCAAACACTGGCAGCAGCTGGTAACGGTGCAATCATTCAAGGTAGGCCAGACGACATTGGGG
>Ga0310322_10096_pt1 | contig 10166 bp, 9 predicted proteins | sample LakEriER1LargeC7_FD_195536 | JGI IMG/M metagenome (GOLD analysis project Ga0310322, IMG submission 195536) | Enriched freshwater cyanobacterial communities from Lake Erie, Ontario, Canada - ER10.Large.C7 (v2) (version 2) | ecosystem: Environmental > Aquatic > Freshwater > Lake | place: Canada... | reverse complement strand
GTTATCCACATTCATGGGGGAACTTTAGAACCAGAGGGTGCCTGCCAGGGAGATCAGCAGGGAAAGGTTGATCGTGACGATGGCCCCGATACAGAGCCAACTGGGCACCTGCAGGGCCAAGGGTGAGTGCAGGTTGCCCATGGGCCGGGCCTGGCCGCAGAACCAGACCAGGGGGATAGCCGCAAAGGGACGCTACAGGCTGAGCACCACCTCGGAAAGGACTAATAGCTGATTGGTGGCCCCTTTTCCTAGCAGCAGCACGGTGGCCAGGGCAGGGCTCAGGGCCATACCCCGGGTGAGGAGGCGCCGCTGCCAGAGGGGCAGGCGCAGATCCAGAAAGACTTCCATCACCACCTGACCGGCCAGGGTGCCCGTGATTGTGGAACTCTGCCCTGCCGCCAGCAGGGCAACACCGAAGGCCAGGCTGGCGAGGGAGGTGCCCAACATGGGAGTGAGTAACCGGTAAGCCTGGCCCAGGTCAGTGACCAAAGGCAGACCGCGACCATGGAAGGCGCCCCCTGCCAAGACCAGGATCGCCGCGTTAACCAGGAAGGCGATGGCACTGCCGACCAGTTCGGCAAGGTCGATAGCAACCATGGCCACTTCGGCCAGGAGCCAGGGGTAGCCGCCAGATCCGTGGCCCAGTTGCCCGGATCCATGTAGCCCACGGCCACCAGGCAGGCGGGACCGATCACCTTGCCAAAGGAGGCCAGTCCAGGGGGTCCAGCCGCGATTTTGACTGTCGCCGCGATCGCCAGCCGCGGATTGGCAACCATCCTGCAAGCCGTTGAAAACGGAACTGGCCAAACGTCAATCCCAAGCGCCAGCTAGTCCATCGGCGCAGGGCCAGATCCTGGCAAAAGAACCAACAACCCAGCCCTAGGGATCAACATCTGCGGCGGCTGAACAGGCTTGGGCGACTGCTTTGGCTTGCAGTGGGTAGGGGGCTGCCCTGTTAATGGGCTCAGCCTTGCTGAGCAAGACAGGCCGAACCAAGACCAGGAACGTCAACCAAGGGCGGAAGCCTCTAGGACAAGGCAGTTTCAGATAAGGCCGATGCCGGCCGATGGATGCGCCGCAGGTCATGGAGGCCTTCGAGCTGGTTGTAGACAGCCACTAGCTGGCGCCGGATGTGGTCAGTGTTCTCCAGCCGATCGAGGTTTAGCAGCACAGCCTCAATCTGGGCCTTGCTGTCAATCAGCAAACGGCACTCGCTGGATCCGGGTTCATATCCCATGGGTGGTTGCACTAAGGCGCTCAACTCTTCCATCCAAGCCCGCCTGCCTAAGGCCCGTGGTCAAAACGGATGCAGTTTTGCGGCACCGGGTTAATCCAACGTAACCAGCTGGGATGCGCCGGAATCGGATAAGCCCCAATCCTGGATTGTTTCAATGGGAAGGACCTCGTCGTCGATGGGCTGGGATCAAGGGCGCTTCGGTAGCTTTGGCCCGATCGGAGCAATCAAGGTGCGGTTGGATCTTTAATCGGCGCGGCTACGCGATTGCCGCCGGCCTGCACAAGCTTTTGCAAGGCATCCTTGAGGTTACGTTGCATCACAAATGTATGACCATCGGTAACCACGACTCGCACCAGGGTTGGCAGTTCGCTGTTTTTAGATTGTAGATAAATTGGCTCAACATAGAGGAGGCTATCGCCCACCGGTAGAACAAGCATGTTGCCATGCACGACCTTCGAGCCATCTCGATCCCATAGGCCGAATTGGTAGCTGATTGCTGGATCCTGTTCGATCAGGGCCGACACCTGCTGGGGGCCCAGGACTAGACGCTGCCTGGGGAAACGCACCAACACTTGTTGGCCATAATTGGGCGGATCATTGCGCACCGCCAGCCAGCCAACCAAATTTGCGCGCTTCGAGGGGGTGAAAGGAACCAGCAGGACAAATTCGGGCTTGCTTTCGCCAGGCAGCTGCAAGGTTACGTGATAGGGCTTCAGCTTGACAGTTGCAGAACCATAGATCTCAAGGGGAAGGGACCATGCATCATCACCGTCATAAAAGCTCTTTACATTTTTAACGTGATACTGGAGCAGCTTTTCCGCCTGGACTTCAAACTGAGTCTGGGGTACCTGGATATGACTAAGTAAGGATTTTGGCATGGCCGAAAGGGGCCGGAAAAGATTTGGGAAGATTCGCTGCCAAGTGCGTAAAATCGGATCATTGGGGTCACTTACATAGAGCCAAACTCTGCCGCTATAAGCATCTACAACAGCCTTAACTGGATTGCGTAAATAACGCAGTCCAGTTGAGCTGGGATCGGAATAAGGGTAGCTGCGGCTACTTGTGAATCCATCTAAAAACCAATATTGATACTGATCTCGCCTGTAGCCATCGCCCTGCTCAACCTTCGCTGTCACAAGATAGGGCTGGCTTTCAAAGTCGAGAAAAGGCACAAGTGCCTTGAGCCGCTGGTTAACCTGCTGCCGAATCAATAGAATTGAATCGGGACTAAGCGAAGAGAGAAATAATAGCCTAGGCTCGCCCAAATAGATCGCGGCCATCAATCGCTCAAAGTAATTATACAGCTTGATACCACTGCGAACCGACAAGCTACTATTAATCGCCCCCAACCCTGCATCGGGATAATCAAATTCTGCCACCTTGCTAGGGGCAATCATATAGGGTTTCCTCATCGTGCCAAAATAGATGCGGGGTTGGCCCACGGGTAACCCTTTCCTTACCGAAGCGGAATCGATTCCAAGCTTTGCAATTCCAAGAACCTTGGCGCTACTGCCAATATCTTTAATGAAATACAGGGGCAAGCCATCGTCACCAGCCGTATTCACAGGCGACACGGTAAAGCCATAGCCATGGGTATAAACCATGTGGGTGTTGAGCCAGGAGCGGGATTTTTTAGATAACGCGCTCGTATCAAACTCCCGAGCCGCAATGATCACCTGTTGAGACCCCTTGGTGGCAGCATCAGCTGTCAGGGGATAGCGATCTACCGCTGCAGTTGGGAAGCGGTAGTAAAGGCGCAATTGCTGCAATTCCCGGTTAGTGCTTAGCAGTGGTTTCGTATCCCAGAGGCGAATATTGGCTAACGTGCCAGGACTTTTGGCCAGATCAGCCGCAGACAACCGCTCCTTTGGACGCATCGTCATGTAATTCATAATATCGATCGCAAAAGCTGATCTTGTTGCCTTAATGCTGCGGGCAAGATAGGGAGATTCCACAGCTAATTCCCGCGGCTGCACCCATAAACGCTGCACCAGCGGCGCCAGAATTGCCTGCAAAACAGGCACTCCCAAGGCGACCACACCAAGGGGAATCAACAGCTTGCGCCGCATCCAGCCGGCCGGCATGGGCAGCAGCAGGCCGAGGCCAATGGCCAACAAAAGCAGGGCCAGCAGTAACCGCAAGGGCACGCTGACATGCAGGTCGACAAAACCAGCCCCTGCGGACACGCCAGTGCCCTCGACCATCAAATTGAAGGGAGTCAGGCATTGACTCATCGCCGCCACAAAGGCCAACACCGCCAACTGGGGCTGCAGCATCTGCTGCTGGCTACGGGTGAGGCCGGGAAAGACCATGTCGGTGAGGCTGCTGCGTTCGGTGAAGGTCAACCAAAAGCAACTGGCCAGTCCCACCACCCCCTGGGCGAACACCACACTGAGCAGCAGGCGGAGGGCCGGCAATTGCAGGACACTGAAGGAGAGGTCAAGGCCGGTGACCGGATCGCTCTCGCCGAAGGGAACGGCCATGAGGGCCGGCAGCCAAAGACTCCAGCCCCGGGCCAGGGCTGTGGCGGAACCGGCCAGGGCCACCGCCAGGGTGAGGCGCAGGGTGGTGAGGGGCCAAAGCAAGAGGGGCGCGAGCAGACCTGCGACCAAACCGAGCAGTAAGCCGGCAGGGAGGTCGGCCAACACCGGAATACCCGTGATCACCTCGCCGCTGAAGGGGGCGACAATCAGATCCTGGGCCTGGATCACCAGATAGGTAAGGGCCCCGGCTAATAAGAATAAAAGGGCCCCGTACAACAACAGCAGGGTCCAGCCGCGTAAGGCGACCAGCGGTGATGGGGGCAGGTCCTTGGCGTCGATCACCCGGCGAAGGCGCCAGGAGCGCTGCAGCAGCTTCCATTGCAGATAGCCCCCCAGGCCCATCACCAGGCAGAAGGTGACGATCTGGATCGACCAGCGATTGAGGGCCACCGCCTGGGCATTGAACTGGCTGAACCACTGCCATTCGATCCCAAGGCGGCTAAGGGCGATGGCCAGGCCTGCCACCAGGGCCACGGCGGCGGCGAAGCGCAGTAGGGCAATGGGGCGACGCAAGGGATCGAACGCAAGGAGGCTGGTATCCCTGAGGCTAGGCAAGCCCTTCGCGGCCAGCCCAGCAGCTGACCCCATGGGGCAGGCCCGACCTGCAACCTGATTCCGCTGAGTAGCGGTAGCAACCCTTGGCCACCAAGGTCAGGGGCACGAACCCGTGGCCGCTAAGGGCTGAAATTTTCAATCCCGATACCTCGGATCGGGTATTGAGAGTCGGTCAAAATGCCGCTGCTAACCTCCATCTATTACTGCGGTAGCTCCGTGACAGCCACCCTGTCCCGTTCCACCTTCACCGGCCTGCGCTGCAAGGAATGCGGCCACCCCTACGGCGCCGGAGCCAAGCACGTCTGTGAGGACGTCTGTTTTGGCCCCCTGGAAGTGGTCTACGACTACGACTTGATCAAATCACGGGTCAGCCGCGCCACGATTGAAGCCGGTCCAGTTTCAATCTGGCGCTATCGAGAGTTTCTGCCGATTGAGGGCGACCCCATTGACGTGGGCACGGGCTTCACACCCCTGCTCAAGGCCAACCGCCTCGCCAAGCGCCTAGGCCTTAAGAATCTCTATATCAAGAACGACGGCGTCAACATGCCGACCCTGTCCTTCAAGGACCGGGTCGTGTCTGTCGCCTTGACCCGCGCCAAGGAACTGGGGTTCACGACGGTGAGCTGCGCCAGCACAGGCAACCTGGCCAATTCCACTGCAGCGATCGCCGCCCATGCCGGCCTCGACTGCTGCGTGTTCATCCCGTCGGACCTGGAGCTGGGCAAGGTGCTCGGCACCCTGATTTACAACCCCACCTTGATGGCGGTGAAGGGCAACTACGACCAGGTGAATCGACTCTGTTCGGAAGTGGCCAACACCTACGGCTGGGGGTTCGTCAACATCAACCTCCGCCCCTACTACTCGGAGGGCTCTAAAACCCTGGGTTATGAGGTGATTGAGCAGCTGGGTTGGCAATTGCCCGACCACATCGTGGCGCCCCTGGCCTCAGGCTCCCTATTCACCAAAATCCGCAAAGGATTCGATGAGTTCATCAAGGTGGGTCTGGTGGATGAGAAGCCTGTTCGCTTTAGTGGTGCCCAGGCGGAGGGCTGCTCCCCCATCGCCCAGGCCTTCGCAGAAGGCCGCAATTTCATCACGCCGGTGAAGCCCAACACGATTGCCAAATCGATCGCCATCGGCAACCCGGCCGATGCCCCCTATGCCATCGACATTGCCAACCGCACCGGCGGCACGATTGCGGCCGTGAGTGACGAGGAGATTGTGGCAGGCATCCAGCTCCTCGCCGAAACCGAAGGCGTGTTCACCGAAACCGCCGGCGGCACCACGATTGCGGTGCTGAAGAAGCTGGTCGAACAGGGCAAGATCGATCCCAGCGAGACCACCGTTGCCTACATCACCGGCAATGGCCTCAAAACCCTGGAAGCCATCACTGGCGCCGTGGCTGAGCCCCTAACGATCGAACCCCAGCTGGCCAGCTTCAACGCAGCCTGGGAGAGGGCCCAGGCCTTGCATCGGGCAAACCCGAAGCCCCTGGCCTAAACCAGCCAGCCCCAGAAGGCCATCAAACTCCATTACCTGCTCCAATTAAACTTTTCCATCTACATTCCGCCATGGCTGTTCTGGTTCTGATCCCCACTCCCCTTCAGAAATTTACCGCCGATGAGTCCAGCGCCGAGGTGGAAGCCAGCAGCGTCAATGGCCTACTTCAGGCCTTAGAAGGCCGTTATCCAGGTATTCTTAGCCGGCTCTGTGATGAGGGCGGCAAACTGCGGCGTTTCCTCAACGTTTATGTGAACAGCGAAGACATTCGTTTCCTTGAGAATCAGGAGACGCCGCTTAAAGATGGCGATGAAGTCTCGATTGTGCCGGCCGTGGCCGGTGGTTAACGCAAATCCCTCCGCTCCCCTGTTGCGACGATGACCCAGGCAATCCGTCCGTTTGCCCCCCAGTCAGCGAATCCCAGCGACCCTGCCAATCGGGGCGAATCAGGCCCGCCCAGGGATTCCGCCAATCGCCAAGGGTCCCTAGAGGACAAGGCCCGCTTCTTCGACTACCGCGAAGCTGCCAATCCTGTGCGAAAGGGCCTTACCGAACCGATCGGCTATCGCCAATGGGGGCCGTCCCTGCACAGCTCAGGACCGACAGCGTTGCTGCCGCTCGATACCAGCGCCGAACTGGGCTGCCCGGCCCCGGCCACCAGCCCGGGATTGGCTGCCAGCTTCCTGCGTCTCCAGGCTGGCGACAGCCTGGCCGCCACCGCCCGGGCCAGCAGCTCCCTGTTCTTTGTGCTCCAGGGCCACGGCCAAATCCAGCGCCTGGGGTCGGATCTGGGGGATGCCATCCAGCGCACCTGGGACCAGGGTGACCTTTTCGTACTGCCGGCAGGAGCAGTGCCAACCCTGAGCGCCGATGTCACCAGCGTTCTCTATTGGGTCCATGACGGCCCCCTGCTCACCTACCTCGGAGTGCAACCCTGTGAGCCCCGCTTCCAGGCCACCTTCTACGGCGGCGAGCGGCTCAAAGCGGAGCTGGGCAACCTAATGGAAGATCCCAGCTCCCAGCGCAGTAATCGCCTCAGCATCTTGCTGGCCAACGCCGACCTGCCGGCCAGTCGCACGGTGAGCCACACCCTCTGGGCCATGTACGGTGCCGTGCGGGCCGGCTCCTGCCAGCCGCCTCACCGCCACCAGTCCGTGGCCATCGACCTGATCATCGACTGCGACCCGGGCTGTTACACCCTGGTTGGCCCAGCCCTAGCGGACAATGGCTCGATTCTCAATCCCAAGCGAATCGAATGGGAACCGGGCGGGGTGTTTGTGACGCCCCCCGGCCACTGGCATGCCCATGTCAACGAGAGCGGCCGTGTTGCCCATCTACTGCCGATCCAGGACGCCGGACTCCATACCTACCTGCGCAGCCTCGATATTCGCTTTACGGGTTAAGGGACACGCGGGGTTAGGCGCAAAGCCTCAGCCTGCGATGACAGGTTCGCAGGCAGCTTCATAGCGACTAACAACTGCGCGGAACTCTTTGCCGCCCAGGGTTTCCTGCTCAATTAACAGGTCGACCAACTCATCAATCAGGGATCGCCGCGGCGACAGCAGGTTGATGGCGTCCTGGAGGGATTCCCGGGCCAGGCTACGCACCAGCCCATCAATACGATTGCCCGTTTCGCGGGAATAGTGGGGATCGGATCGCAACCAATCTCGCCCAAGGAACACCTCGCCAGCATCCGCTTCTAGGGCCACAGGACCCAGGCTTGAAAAGCCATAACGGGTCACCATTTCACGGCAGATGCGGCTCACCATCTCCAGGTCACCACTGGCCCCCTGGGTGACCTCGCTGGGGCCAAACACCACCACTTCCGCCGCCCGGCCGCCCATGGCTACCACTAGGCGGGCCCGCAGGTAGGCCTTACTGATCAGCCCCGAATCCAGGATTTCCTCATCGGGCATGGTGCGGGCAAAGCCGCCGACGCCGCCGGCCCTCGGCAGGAGGGTGACTTTGTCGAGCTGGTCGGCTTGGGGCAGCAGGGTGGTGAGCAGGGCGTGGCCAATTTCGTGATAGGCAATCAGACGCTTCTTGGCACTGTCCTGGAGGGGCGCCACCCCCAGACCCATGGTGATGCGTTCGAGCGCATCGTTGAGGGCCTGGTCATCAATGGTCTGGCGATCCCGGCGGGCCGTGAGGATCGCCGCCTCATTGAGCAAATTGGAGAGATCGGCGCCGGAAAATCCAGGGGTGCGGCTGGCCCAATCGCTCAGGGACACTTCGGGATCTAGGGGGCGGCTGCGGGCGTGCACCGCCAAAATCTGTTCGCGCCCGCGGCGATCGGGTAAATCAACAACAATGCGGCGATCAAACCGACCGGGCCGCATCAGGGCCGTATCGAGCACATCGGGCCTATTAGTGGCAGCCAGCAGGATCACTCCAGAGTTGTCCTGGAAGCCATCCATCTCGGTAAGCAATTGGTTGAGGGTTTGCTCGCGCTCATCGTTGCCGCCGCCAATCCCTGCACCCCGCTGGCGACCAACCGCATCGATCTCATCGATAAAGATGATGCAGGGTGCCTTTTCCTTGGCGCGCTTGAATAAATCACGCACGCGCGATGCCCCCACTCCCACAAACATCTCAACAAATTCAGACGCGGCAATCGAAAAGAAGGGAACCCCAGCCTCGCCGGCGATCGCTTTCGCCAAGAGGGTTTTACCCGTGCCAGGAGGGCCCACCAGCAACACCCCTTTTGGGATCTTGGCGCCAATGGTGGTGAAGCGTTCGGGCTGGCGCAGGAAGGTGACCACCTCTTCGAGCTCCTGCTTGGCTTCGGCGATGCCCGCCACATCTTCGAAGCGCACATCGATGCTGCCTTCGGGCTGGATACGGGCCTGGCTGCGGCCAAAGCCCATGGCCCGATTGGCCACCTGGCTGGAGCGACGAATCAGCAGGGTGAGGCCGCCAAACAGCAACACCACCAACAAGATATTGCCGATCAAACCGGCGGTGGCCTCATCGCGGCGGTCATCGCGCACTGTCAGGGGCACCCGGGCCTGCTGGGCCGTGCGCAACAGCTCCTGGTCGTTACTGAACACAGGCACCTGGACCTTGGCCCCGGCCGGATAGGTAACGGTGACTTCCCGGCGCACTAAGGACAGCTCTAGGTCCTTGACCTGACCGGTGCGCACCTGTTGCAACAGCTTGCTGTAGCTAGGCGGCGGCGGCTTGGCCAAGCCCAGATCCCGCAGTAGGGAGGGGCCATCCGCGGGTCGCTGCGCTGGCGGCGATAGGGGCTGGACTGCTGGCTGTGGAGTGCTGCTGCTCACAAGACCCAGTCAATGGAAGGGAGTTTAGCGATTTGACGAAAGGCGATGCGGCAGCGGAGGATTGATCTTTAGTTGCGCAAAAGGGATGGCTGTTCCCAAGAAGAAAACATCGAAAGGCAAGCGCAATCAGCGCCACGCCACTTGGAAGGGCAAGGCCCGGGTAGCGGCCCAAAAGGCCCTCTCGATCGGCAAGGCCGTGCTGAGCGGCCGGGCCCAAGGCTTCGTCTATCCGATCGCTGAAGAGGAAGAAGCCGAAGGTTGAGCCCTGTTGAAATTTTGGCTTGCTGAGACCAAAAAGCCCCCCGGGAATCCCGCCCGGGTTCTGGCTCGCCTCGAAGGGTTCTTGGGCCTAGCTGGGATCAAAATCGCGGCCAGGACCCTCCCACAGGCTGCGTCTGCGGCAATCAAGCAACCGAAGCTGATCTGCCCCAGCCAGTAGGGGCTGTAAATAAAGCTCTGGCGGCAGGGAGCCCAGACTCGATCGCACCAACTGATCGATTTTGGTGCCACTGAGCCAGCCGCCACCTAGGCGCCGTTGTTGGGCCTCGGCCTGAAAGCGCCAGCGCCGGGGCAGTCGCCAATCCGTCGGCCAAAGCAGCCAGAGTCCATTGAGCTGGCGCCAAAGGGGTTGGTAGGCCTCCAAGGCTTGGTTCCAGCGGGGTAACCAAGCCCATTCATCTTCCGATAGGGAAGGAGATCCGATCAGGCTTGCTCCTGACACCCTGGCAGCCTTGATCTGGTTATGCCCAATGGGGCGGCAGCCAATCAGCCAGCCCTCCAGCAGCAGGCCATCGGCAGCCTGCTGACTGAAACCGCAACGGTCGCCGGCCCCCTGGCGCAGCCGTTTATCGAAGCGGGGCAACCGCAGTAGCCCATCGCTGCCTTGGCGCCATTGCTCAATCGCCTCGACCAGTAGCCCAGGATCATGGCTGCCTGGGGGCACCCGATCCACGCCGAAGGGATTGGCCGCCATCGCCTGCAGCCGAGGCCCATAGGGCAGGTAGGCGTCATCGATGGAGGCCACGGCCAGGCGCAGGCCCTGGGCGGCAG
>Ga0310322_10094_pt1 | contig 10254 bp, 9 predicted proteins | sample LakEriER1LargeC7_FD_195536 | JGI IMG/M metagenome (GOLD analysis project Ga0310322, IMG submission 195536) | Enriched freshwater cyanobacterial communities from Lake Erie, Ontario, Canada - ER10.Large.C7 (v2) (version 2) | ecosystem: Environmental > Aquatic > Freshwater > Lake | place: Canada... | reverse complement strand
CCATTATCCGTAATACTGCTCACGTTAAAACTAGCTTGGATCGCAACAGTGCCGGTGCCGTTAAAATTTACGAACGCCTTTGCCAGGCCGCTAGCTTGATCCGCACCAAGCTTTGCGGCTGTTACCGCATTAGCTGCAATATCATCAGTCGTGATACACGCATCAGGAAGGCCCCCGGCGCTGATGCCGGTTACCGTGCCGCTGCCGTTGATCGTGATTGGCATGAGTTACACCACCACCCAAGAGGAACCGGACGGAATCGTGACCGTCACGCTTGAGTTTATCGTACACGGGCCTGCTGTCACGGCGTTTTTGTTTGTGGTAAGGGTGTAGCTGGTGGTTACGGTCTGGCCATTCTCGTAGAACACATCGTCAGATCCTCCGCCAGTTGCGCCACCACCTATGGCGCCCCATGCAGCGCTTTTGTAACCCTCGAACGTATTAAGCGTGGTGTTGTAGCGGATCATCCCGTTGACTGGGGAGCCAGGCCGCTGCCCAGTTGTGCCATCTGGCAGCTCCAAGGCAGTGGTGGTCCCAAGGATCACGTCACCCGTGAACGTAGCGCCAGCCAGTGACGCCAGCCCAAGGTTGGTGCTGGCTAGCGTGCCAACAGTTGACCATGCTGAGTTCGCACTGTTCCTAATCTTCAGCAGCCCGGTAGTGGTATCAGCCCACCACTGGTAGGCATACATCGTCCCCGGCTCAGTGGCGCCGCTGTTATTGCTGACGATCGCGGCGAGCTGTCCGTTGATGTCGGAACGGACTGCCGCGCCGGTGCCATTTGCGCAAATATAGTCTGCTTGGGGGCTCATGCTCAGATCACTTTGCTTTCTATTCTAGCCCCCTTTGCCAAATCCAACCGCACTCCATAAGAAGTTCCTGCTGACGGCAGTGCCAGCACTGTTCCTGAAGATTACGTCAAAGCCCGTGCTCGTGACGTTAGTGACGTTGAAGAAATCGCCTTGTGACAGGTTTTGTGCTGTGATGCCGATGCTGGGCAGGCTGGTGTTGAGGCCACCCAGCAGGGCAGTGCCAGTAAAAAACGGCTTGTCGAACGTAACCGCATAGCTGGCTGCACCACTGGTAAGGGCCACAACCGACTGCTCAGTGCGCCGCTGGAAGGTGGCTTCATAGCCAAGCTGGTCGATCAGGATGTTTTGCGCTGGGTTGCTGCTGCTTAGCTCAGCCTTGAACTGGAAGCCGCGACCAAGGAACGTGCCATTCACGAACTCCTGCCAGCTCGACCATGTAGGTGAGCTAGCGGGGTTGTCTGGTGTGCGGCGCAGGTACAGCTTGGCATTTACTTGGTCGATGATGCCGCCATCCCAGTCAGACCATGAGTCCACTTCTGCGGTGCGGCTGTCTATTAGATCATTAGGGAAGAACCCAGCGGTAACAAAGAAGCGGCTTAGATCAAGTGAAAATATCGCGCCAAGATCAACCACGCTGGCAAACTCATAAGTACCTAGAACCTCGGTTGCACCAAGATAATCAAAGCTAGCGATCAGGTCAAAATCAACGACAGCATCCAGCAGCGTGTCACCATCAAGCGTTAGGGCATCAAACTCATCGCTATAAAACACATCAGTTTTGGTTCCTTGATAGGGCGGCGAATCCGCATCCTCCCGCCGGCTTTGCACTAGCAGGTTACCAAGTGCATCAGGAAAATCAACGATCACGCTGGTCTCTGTTGCTGATTGCCTGCCACCGTCATCCTCAAACTTAACCAGGATTTCACCTTCAACCAATGGCACGATCGCCTCAGTACTGACGCCAGCCTTTGCCGGTATTAGGTCAACACTGTTTGACCATGTACCTGTGCCATCGGTCAGGTTAGTGTGACGAATGTGAACACGTCCCCCTACTTTTACGTCAAGATCAACCGTTGGGTCCCACCGCAGGCGGGCACTGTTGGCGCTGATTGTTTCAATCGTTAGGTTTTCGACGTTGCCAGGTACTGCGGTCTTGCCGACTAAGTTAAATGTTGCTATAGCCGGGCTGCTAACACCGCCGATGCTGTTGATTGATTGCACCTTGATCTGCAGCGTGCCAGCATCTAATCCTTCGATACGGGTGCTAGGGCTGTTTGTCTCGATTTCTGACCAGTTGTTATTATTCAGGCGATAAATCACCCTATAGAATTGCACTAGTTGCAGCGGTGGCACCCAGCTAAGCTCAAATGCAGTGCGGACGTTCTGGCCGTCTGTGTATAGGTGCTCAACGCCGGTCAGGCTGGTAGGTGACTGAGGCAGTGCGGACAGGTTGGTAATGTCCCGCGTTGTCAGTTTGATGTCCGATTCAATCGCTGCATAGATGCTGCTGTTGTATGCCAGTGCCGTGCAACCATAAATGCCATCTTCAGATTCGGCAACGCTGATGATACGGAACTGCTGCGTTTGCAATCCGGTGTCTTGAATGATCCAGATGCTTTGCGCATTTGGTGCCTCGCTAAATGCACTGCTAACTGTGACCACACTGCCGCTGAGGCTGTTGATGCTCCGCGCCTCGACTAGGCCAGTGGGTAGCAGGACGTTGATAGTAGGCGAGCCGCCGAGCGTGATACCTGTTGCATCGTCTACTGTCACGGTGGTGGTGGTAGCTGCACTGATGCGACCGCCGCGCCTTGATCCTGCCCTTAGCGGATCTGAAACGTCAATGACGGTGCCAGGTCGTAGCACGATTCCTGAATCAATCGAAACTGAAAATGTGCAGGTTTCAGTTAGGTTCTGCTCTGATAGCAGCGCCCACTTACCAACGCGATGCGCTTGCCCCTGGGAGTAGCATCCAACTGCCTTGATGTCTTTATTGATGATGCCGTACTTTGCAACGGCTACTGCATCCTCTACATATTCAAAGGACACCTCACCTAGGTTGTCGTAACTTTGATACGCAACCGTGGCAGTAGTGTGTCGTGCTTTTTGTGATGAACCGCTGTAGTTAAACATGCCATCAACTACGTTGGCTGGGGTTAGCAGGTATTGCGGATCTGACGGCTTGTCCTGTAATACCACCATCGACCCTGCGCCGTAGTAGGCGATCCCACGGAACAACGCGACAAACTCCTGGATGACGTTATAGACCTCATCCCTGCTATTTAGTAATACATTGCAGCTAAACCGTGGCTCCAGGCCGCCGCGTCCATCACTGACCAGTTCGTTGCAGTATTGGCTGATGGTAAAGAAATCGTACCGATCCAAGCTGCTGACAGGAATTGATGCGCCATAGCGGGTGTTGGTCAGCAGATTCCATAAACACCATGCAGGATCTGATGTCCAGGTAGCAGCACCAAAGCTGCCATTCCATACGCCGCTGTAGGTAATGCGGCCAAGGTAAGTGGTCGTATCAACAGTGGCGTTACTGGGTAGCTGCACCTTGATGCCGCGCACCAGGTACTTACGGGCGGGGATGCCTTTAAACTGACGACTGTCAAAGCGTAGTCCTACGAGAGCACTGTTGGGATACCTAAACTTCTCGTCAATGATCTCGGTATAGCTGAACCAGAAAGTACGGTTCTGACGGCGGGCGCTAGTCTCGTCTGCACTGATGCGCTCTAAGCGAATGTCAACAGGAAACGCACCAACAAGGTCAATAATATAATCACGCTGGTAGGAGTTAGTTGTCTTGCCGCTGATTGTGTCCTCAAAGATCGGTGTATAACCGCCGCCATTATACTGGACTCGGCAGCGGATGCTGACGGTATGGCCGATAATGTCGCCATCGTCTTCGATGATCTGCAGTGCTGGTACCTGCACCGTGATGCGTGCGCGATCCACGTCTGAGTCTGTAATCTGCCGGGTGACGGATGCAACAGCCGTAATCTCAACGCTGACGGCTTGCTCTGACTCGATGCCGTTGGTGTCAGGGATGTAGCTCTGAGCTTGCGTGCCGGTGCGGGTGACCACGGTGTAGCCGGTAAAATTATCCGTACCGCCACTGCTTTGAACTGGCGTGCCATCCAGGTAGATGCCCTGCACTCCGTCTTCAATGCCTTGGATTTCGCCCTCACTGATTAGGTCGAGGACGCTGGCGAACTGAACGGATTGCAGGCTGTCATCAGTCTCTGACGGAACATGGGTGCTACCGCCGCCGCCTTTGCCACCGCCGCCACCGCCTGCACCTTGCACCACTCCAAGTCCAGCATTGTGGACACGGATGCCGCCGGCGATGAAGGTATGGTGGCCTTCTACCGTCAGGTTGTAGACCGTGCCAGCGGGCAGTTCTTCGCGGCTGACAATAGGCCGCAGGTGGTTGCTCTCATCCACTAAGCAATCATCAGCACCCAGGCTACCGATCGCAACAAAAGCATTGAACTGATTCAAAACCCAATGATTTGGCGTTGCGTCCAGCGATGCGCCGCCCCATAACTGGTAGCGATAGACGCGCTCGTTTAGGTGCTCATGCACCTTCAGGATCGTCGCATCGTGCAGCGTACCTTTGTCGTCGAAACTTAAGACTTGATCGCCAGCTTGCAGCTCATCAATGCGGCGCTGCCCATCAGGCGTGCGCACCAGCGTGTGCCCTAGGAAGCAGCCACCGCCGCCACCGCCGCCGCCTGCACCTTGGATTTCGATCATTGTCATTTTAATTGCGCTACATCAAGGCCGCTAGATAGAACAGCCGACCCAACAAAGGCACGGCCATACACCAGTGGGACTGGCAATCCTTGCTTACTGGTATTGACGATGCCGCTAAAGCTGAATGATTCCAAGCGTGCTGCTTCCTTACCGCGTTGCAAAGCCGAGATGTCCGGTTGCGGGGACAACATCTGAGCCACGCCGCCAAAGATTAAAGCGGCCCCAACGCCACCAAGGGCGACAGCAGCCGTGCCGCCGATCAAACCCAACCCTGCGCCACCAAGACCTGCGCCCAATCCAAGAAAGCCGCCAGCAGCGGGACCAGCAAGAATTGCGAGCGCAACCAAGCCGATACCAGCCAACACGCGACCAAAGCCACCGCCTGCACCCGCTACCACCGGAGCAATGCTGAACACGTCGCGCTCAGACCACGGCAATACCGCCAAGCTGGCGTCCTCAGGCGTGATGCGTTCTTTACCGACAGCAACGCGGAAGCCCATCCCGGCTTGCTCAGAGTCGATCAGCCATTTATCCAAGCCGGGAAAATTGACGCACAACGCTTTGATCGCCTGCGCTGGCGTGTCCACCTCGAACTCAAAGCGACACTGCCCAAGCTTCTTGCGGAGTGCGCCGTAGACCTTAACGACTTTCATGCCGCAAGACCATGGCAGTACTCTTCACATAGTAGCCGCCGAACACGTCGCGACTGCTGAGGCGTCCCTGCACATGATGCAGGATCTGCTGGTCGCCTAGGTAAATCGCGGCATGGTTAGGCAGCCCTGAAAACAGTTGCATCAGGATGGCATCGCCGTACTGCAGCTCCTCAAATGGCACCTGCCGGAAACCTTGCGATTTGTATCCCTCAACGTACAGGTTTTCACCGCGCTCCCAGAAGCGGTCACGCCGGTCAAAATCTGCCATCAACAGGTGCCATTCACGCTGATACCAGTCCCGCACCAGCGAGTAACAGTCCACCATGCCAAAGACAAACTCGCGGCCAACGTATGGCAGCTCAAACTCCTTTGGCTCGCAGCCGCCCCATGCCTCAGTCTTAGGGTTAACGATCAGCCATGGCAGCCCGCTGTTGTTGCAGCCGATCTGATCCGCTACTGATGGCTCGGGCTGCGTTATCGGGTGGCTATGGACCACGGCAACAATTTCGCCTAGATCCTCGGCTGCTGCGTAATCCGTTGGATCTAGAACAAAATGCTCGTCAGGTGTCGCAGCGATGTTGCGGCATGGGAAGTAATGCCGCCGGCCTTTCAGCACATGGATGAGGCCGCATGACTCACGGGGATCCTCAGCCTGCGCGTGCGCCAGGATGTCTGCTTTGATGGTATCGGTCAGATTCATTGCGTCAGGCCAACACCAGGGAAGGAACCAAATGGTAGTTCTGATGTAGCACCGAACCGCAGTTTGCAGCTACCCACCCGTTTGCCGCAAACATCCAGTGCCAGCGTAGCCACCACATCATCATTGATGTCAAAATAGCTGCTGCCAGTGTACCCGCATTCAGCGCCACGGTATTGCCACTGGCATACGTTAGCAATGATCTGCCGCTGAGGCAACATGACACCAGCTAGGTCAAACTTGCTAGCTAGCTCAAACTCAACCAGATCGCGGTTTTCATTTGACTTGCGATCGACATACCAAATCTCAGTCGGGAAACGTGCGTTAGGGTCAGCATTAGCTTCACCATCAAGGAACTTCTTTAACGTGCGGATACGACGCACCGTGGCACCACCTAAGTCGTTGCCTGCAGTTTCTGCATTTACCAGCAGCAGCAAGGCCGTAATGTCTCCGAATAGGTTGCTGACCCGTAGCGTTGGACGCGGCAGGCTGCCGGAGCTGCTGTAGTCAAAACCCGTGGCCTCAACCGGCAACCTGATGTAAGTGTTGCTGGCAAATACAATGTTACCGGTCACGGCTGCATTGACGCCATTGTGCCAGTAGTAAATCGTACTGGCGCCATGCAATGTGGCATCAAGCTCCAGCTCAAACAACTCGATAATTGCATTCGGACCTAGAACCGCTAGCTCTTCGTAGACGCTGCTGATCGCTGCCCATGTGACGCCGCCGTCTGCAATCGTGCTGCCGATGTCCGTTGGCCATGCCGGTTGTGTGGCCGCGCTGGTGCCAGCAACCGTGCAACGAAACACCAGGCCGCTGGCCTGTGTGGTCGTAGCGCGAACAATGTTGCCAACAGCGTAGGAGTTGCTGGCTTGCCATGCGGTATAGGCCATTAGGGTTCAAATACCTCTTCAAAAGTGGCGCTGATGTTGTTGAAATTGCAGCTGACTTGGCTTGTGGTCCAACTGCGACAAATCCATTTGCCGGAGTAGCTATTTGGATCAGTCCAGTCAAATGACTCAACTGCATTACGCGCGCGCAGAAAGGTCAAGATGTTGTCGCGTTCGGTGTCATCTCGATTGCTGAACTGTAGTGACCATTTCTTTGGATCTGTGTTTAACCCATAAGCAAGCCGTTGTTCGTAGCCGTCACCAAAACGAACGCTTTTAACGATTGGCTGCTCTTCTAAGTCAGCGGTGAAGCTAGGCGTGAAAGTAAAGGTTGCCATCAGCGTGTGGTTGCGAGGAGGCCGCCAGGCCGTTGTTGTTTGACGATTTCAGCTTGCACCGCAGCGCCGAGCACGCGGCCAAGCTGGTTGGCATTAGGACCGTCGCCCTGCACGCTCGAGCCAGAGGCATCGACGCTCACGTTGACGGTTGTGCCACCGCCGCCCTGCATCGCCACCGGGATGCGCCGGCCATCAGGAAGCGGCACATATGCTTCAGGCCTGGAGCCTTCGCCAAACATCGCAAGCTGGGGGGACCTGGCGATGCCACCTGATGCGTACTTGTTGAGAGGCATCAGACCGTCGCCGGTCATGATGCCGCCGTTGGCCAAAAATGATGTCCCCGAGAACGATGCAGGATTAAAGCCAACACCGCTAGCGTTGAACTGCGTAAACCCAGCGCCGCCACCTGCGAGAAAGCCGCCACCGCCGCCACCGTCAAAGCCAATCGCCTGCATGATTTGCTTAAGGACTAGCTGTTGAATAATCATCCTTGATGTCTCCTCAAGAATGCTGACCGCAAACTGACGGAAGTTTGCAGTGCCAGTGGTTACCAGCGAAACCAGCGCATCTTCAATACCCTTGAAGGCTTGCTGACCAAGATTAGATAGCGCATCACGCATCGTTCCAATCTGCTCGATGTAGCCAGTCAGCCCATCCTTTAAGCCGCCCATGATGTCGTTGTTGTATTGCAATGCCCGCGCATTCTCATACACCGACTCAGTGGCTTTGTCGATTGCTTCGCCTTGGCTGGCGTAAAGCTCAATCAAGCCTTGATCACGCACTGCTGCGGCTTCTGTTGTTCTAGCTGCGCCTAGCTCTTTAATCTTATATCGCAGGTCTTCAAACTTTATTCCTGTCTTATTTGTAAACTCATCTGCTTTTTTGAATAAAGTTTCTTGCTCATCTTGTATTGCGTTTAAGTTTTTTTGAAACGCGTTTAGGATTTGATCAACAGGATCGGCTCCTACGTCTTGCGTTGACAGACTAATGTCTCTGATTTGTTTATTCAGATCTTCCGTTAAATCTTTTGCACCTTTTAGCCCCTCGTTGTATCGCCTAACAGCACGCTCCTGCTCAGTAGCTGCCTTCCTAGCTGCTGCTGCCGCTGCTGTATCGGCTGCGCTAGTGTCGAGTGCTGCCGGGCGGCCTGATGCCTTTGCCTTAGGTGCTGCTGCTGATCCAAATGCCAGCTTGTTCAGATCAGCAATACCTTGCTTTGCTTCTGCAAAGCCACTACTCACGCGCGTGGTGATGGTTTTGAATGCACCGGCAAAATTGCCAGCCAATGCTTGCTTTACTGCTTCCAGGTACGCAACAATGTTTTTAATCAGGATGTCCACCGCTTTAACTACGGTGTAGATCGCCACGGCAATGCCGCGAACGGCGAACTCAATAACCTCGAATAGCGCTTTAAAATCTTTTTCGGTGTTGAAGAGATCGCTAAACACCTCAAGGATCGTTTGCAGCGCTGGCAGCAGTCCGGCGGTTAGCTCCAGCGCAAACCTCCCCGTCTTGACGACTAGCTCGGTTAGCGATTCGCCAAATAGATCAGATCGCGTTGTGAAGTCCTCAAACTCCTTCGTGGTCAGTTTGGACTTGAATTGCTCCAGGCTGGCCGCGCCTTGATTCAGCAGCGGGATCAGGTCAGCACCGGCTTTGCCAAATAGCGCAACTGCTAATTCTGCCTTCTTAGCACCGTCCGGCATGTCAGCAAACCGATCGGCGATTTGCTTCAGCGCCTTGTCAGTCGGCACAATTTGACCATTGGCATCTTTGACGTTGACGCCTAATGAATGAAACTTCCGCGCTAGGTCTTCGTTGCCCTCGGCCGCCTTGACTAGGTTTATGTTGAGCTTGTTCAGTCCTTTGCCAAGGGTGCCTAAGTCCACGTCAGCCACCTTAGCTGCGTTGCCAATGGCGAACAGTGCGGCGGCAGACACGCCAGTCTTTTGCCGCAAGTCGTCAAGCTCACCGCCTGCGTCAATCGACTTCTTCACGATGGCGCCTAGGCCAGCCACAATAGCGCTGCCGGCGATTGCTGCACCGAAGCCAGCCACCGCACCCTTCAGGTTGTTGAAGCCCAGCGCAGCGTTCTTGGCCTGGCCCTGGAGGCCCTGCAGCGAGTTGCCCAGCCGGCGGATGTTGTTCTCGCCCTGAACGTCCGCCTTGATGCGAAGCAGTGCGTCGAGGTTCATCGCCATGTCAGCTGCCCCGCGAGTTGATCGTGACCATCGCCGCTGCCTCCATCACCTGCAGGTCCTCCAGGAGCGCACGTTGGTCCTCCACTTCGTACATCATAAACAGCCAAGCCACTGCCGCATAGTCCAGCCCGAGCACGCCGCTCATCGTGGTACGCCACTGCGTCTGGCAGCGCAGGAACATGACCATCGCTGGCCAGTTCTCCTCCCACACCTCAAAGTCATCGCTGCGGTCTTGCTCTGGCAGTACCAGGCCAAGCACTGCTGCATCAGCTTGCGTCTCATCCTTGACGCCGCCGCCGGCCCAATGCTCGGCGGCCTCTGTCAGTTTTTTCTCTTGGCTCCCTTGATGCTGTCCATGTAAGCCTTGAGCACCGCTACCGCAAGGAAGGGCACCTCCAGCAGCTGATGCAGTGCCTTCTGGCTGAAGGGGATCTCCTTGCCATCATCACCGGTCACACCTGACCAGCCGACCAGAAGATCGGCGGCCATCTCAGTGATCCGCTCAAGGTCGCCTAGGTCCTCGAGCTTTTGCAGCTCAGCCACCATCGGCCCAATCTTGCTCTGTGGATGGCGCTTGAACTCACCGTCCAATGTTTGCCGTTCATGGCGACCACCATCGACGGGGATGTCAAAGGTGATCGGCCAGACGTAGGTGTCGGACTGCTTCAGAACAAACGCCATACAGGAACTCAGTGGTTTAGGTGAAGGCTAGGCTGACCTCGTTGTTGCCAGCGCTGGTCGGCACTGCAATATAGGGGATGTTGAGCATCTGGATGCCGTCCTGGTCGGCGTAGGTCGGGCCGCCTAGATCCGCTTGAGCTGCTGTAAAGGTCAAAATGTTGCCAGCAGTCTGACCATGCTGGAACGTTAAGTTGCCAGTGGCAGTAGCGATCGCAGCTGC
>Ga0310322_10093_pt1 | contig 10266 bp, 9 predicted proteins | sample LakEriER1LargeC7_FD_195536 | JGI IMG/M metagenome (GOLD analysis project Ga0310322, IMG submission 195536) | Enriched freshwater cyanobacterial communities from Lake Erie, Ontario, Canada - ER10.Large.C7 (v2) (version 2) | ecosystem: Environmental > Aquatic > Freshwater > Lake | place: Canada... | reverse complement strand
ATGTGCTGAACCGCGCTGGCCTTGGCATGGAAGTGATGCACGAGCGCAACGCTCACAACTTCCCCCTTGACCTGGCTGCTGCCCAGTCCACCCCCGTGGCATTGAGCGCACCTGCGATCGGTTGATCCCTTCACCTCCTGGCCCTAAGGCTTGAGCTGAACCAAAGCCCCCTCTTTACGGAGGGGGCTTTTTCATGGTTTACCTGACTGCGGCGTTCCTGGGTTAGGGCCCTTCAGGCTCTGGACCTGGCAGACACCACAGGGCTAAACCGCCGCCGCGACCTCGCGCTGCCAGCCACTGCCTGGCGGCCAAGCCCTGCCCGTCCCCATCTTGTCCCCGGGCAATCAGGGCAAAGAAGGGAAGCTTGGCCGGTTCGGGTTTGGCGATGGCCCGATCGAGCAGCTTGAGGCTGCCCAGCTGCAGCTGCAACCGTTCAAACCAGAACACCAGTAGGGGGCGGCGCCCCTTGAGCTGGCCCTGGCCGCTGAACTCGAGGCTGAGGGCGCCGAGGCTGACGCGATTGGCCAGCCGCAGCTGGCCGGGGCTTGGGCCCGCTTCGATCCGTAATTGGGCCGCCAGGCTGCGCAGCAGCCAGGAGCTGGCCGCGGCGGGCTCGTTCTGGCCCTTGGGCCAGGTTTGCACCAGCTGCCAAGCGCCGAGTAGCTCTTCGGCTTCCAGGCCCGTGCCGAGGGATCTGCTGCGCCTTTCCAGCTCCAACAGGGCCTCGGCGTCTGGCAAAAGCGATGCTTGTGGCTCAGGGGCGTGTTCCATCCCCCCAGCATGCAGGCCTGGTCCCTCGGCTTGGCCAGTGAACCCGACGCTTGGGGCCCGATCGGCTGGGGGCCGGAGCGTTTGTTTTTGGCCAGGCTTCAGCCGAGCACGGGGGCGAAGGCGAGTAGGCCGCCCGCTAGGGCCAGGCCGAGGGCCAGCCGCTGGCTCCAGATCGCCGCTTGCTTGCGCAGCACCAGATAGCTGCCACCGGCCACCAGGGTCGAGGCGGCCAGGGCCCCGATCCACCAGCTGCTGGCACCGATTTCGGTGGGCACGGCCTGGCCGTGGAGCATGGCGTGGATGGCCGCAGCCGTTGCAATCACGGAGCCGGCCAGTCCCAGGCCTGCGTTGGCGTTGGTGGTGGGGCTGCTCTGGCTGCGAAGCACCAAGGCGGCAACAGCTGTGATTGCTAGGGCGGCCAGCACTTCGGCTGCGGGCAGGCCGCCGCCCAGGCCGCCGTACAGCCCACCGGCCAAAGCCCCGGCTAGGCCCCAGAGCAGCAGTTGGGCGGAAAGACTGGCGGCGGCGGCGCCAACGCCAAGGAGAAGCAGCAGATGGTCACTGCCCAGCAGGGGATGGAGGAAGCCACTTCCAAGGCCACCACCAGAGATGCCATGGGCGGCGGCCGGTTGGCCTGAGATGACCACCGCCAGGGCGGCGATGGCCACCATGGGGGCCAAGCCACGCAGGGGCAAACGGCTGGTGCGGGCTTTGGTGCGGAGTGGCGCGTTCATCGACGATCCCGGTCCACGCCGGGGTTGAGGGGAGTTGGAGCGGCGAGCGTTCTGACTGGGGGTTGGGCCCCTTCACAGCTGCGGGACAGCGCCGGACTTGCACCGAACTTTCCTCGTTGCCTTGCCAGGATGAACCTGGAAAACCGCTCCGCTCCAGTTTGCCTGGGTTTTGGGCCTTTGGCCGTACTGGATGAACATTGCCGCGGTTCCGGCCATGCTTCTGGCACCGGCCTTGGGTCAGGCCCCCAGCTGAATTGGATCTGGCGTGGGGAATGGGGCTGTTGGTGGTGGACCTGCTCCCCCAAAGGCGCCATCGCCATCCGAATCATGGGTTGGTTGCTTGTTAACCCCTGAGGAAATCGAGGGATCCCGCAAATTTGGTGCTGGGATCCCTTGGGCTGACAAATTAATTTTAATTGGCCCCTAAATAATTGGCCTGAGATCGCTTTGGCTTCAAGCTGAAAATCTTGCGTATTTGAAAAGCCGGTGACTGGATTTGAACCTGCGACCTACTGATTACGAATCAGTTGCTCTACCACTGAGCTACACCGGCATCTTCAGCAAATTAGCATTCGGGTCGAACCTCCGGTCCTTGCATGGCTCCCCGATCGTCCGAGCCCCTGGATCCGGCCCTGCGGTCCAAGTTGCTGCTGGAAGCTAGAACCCCTTGGCGAGGCCTGCGGCGTGCCCTGTGGCTGGCCCTGAGCGCCTCGTCAGCCATTGGCTTGGCCACCATGGCGATGCGTGCCTCCAGTGGCTCTGAGGTGCCCGGTTCAGACCTGCTGATTCAGGTCGTTGCCCTGGTCGTCTTCGGAGGGCTGCTGCTCGTCGATCGCCATCGGGATGGCAACGGCCCGCTCGCCGGGGATCGGCGTGGTCCCGATCGGGACTGAGGAGGCTGGTGCCGAGATGGGCTCAGGCGGAGGGGTCTGGGCTGGGTCCTCCTTGGGCGCTGGCACTGGCTCGACAAGCTGATTAGCCCCTGCCGCCTGGCTGCTCAGCAGGGGCAGGAGCAGCAGCGGTAGCCCCAGGTTGAGGCGCCTGTCCTGGCCCTGGGCCTGCTCCCCATTTTGGGGAGCAGGGGCGTCCCCAAAGGGGATGGAACGCGTTAGTAGCCAGATTGCTTGCACAAGCTGGTGCCACTGCCAAAGCATCAGGGCCAGCAGGGGTGCACATATCAGGAGCACGACCAGCCGCGGCGTGGCGGCCAGGGGCGAGAAGCTCCAGGCAATGCCGGCCTGACGATCGGTCCACCAGACCAACGCCAGCAAGGGCAAGGTGCCTGCCGCTGCGCCTAGGCGCAGGCCCAGGCTGGAGGGCAAGGCACTGAGGCGCAGTTGCAGCTCGCGCCGGCCCCGTAGGGGCACCTGCACTAGCAACAGCGACCAGGGATCGGGGGGCAGGCGCCACATCAAAAACGCCGGTAGCAAGACCCCCAAACCCCAGCAGAAGAGGCGCTCCACCAGGGGAAAGGGACCGGGATCGCCGCCGGCCAGCAGGAGCAGCAGGCCAAGGGCCTCCAGGGGCCAGGCCGCCAGCCCCAGGAGCTGGACCCAAAGCAGGGGTTCCCTGCTGGCGGTGGCGCCCTGGAGGCTGGTCACGCTCAGGTGCTGAGGGTGCGGCGCTGGGTGACCAGCTTGTAGGCCTCAACCCGGTCGCCTTCCTTCCAGTTGGCGAAGCGATCGCAGCCAATGCCGCACTCGAAGCCCGTGGCCACTTCCTTGACGTCGTCCTTGTTGCGCCGCACGGAATCGAGATCGCCTTCGAACACCTTCTCCTTGCCACGATGCACGCGCACCTTGCAGTTGCGCTGCAATTTGCCATTGGTGACATAGCAACCGGCCACGGCGCTCTTGCCGATGTTGAAGACGGCTCGCACCTCGGCTTCGCCCAGGATTTCCTCGACCAGCTCCGGCTCCAGCAGGCCCTCCATGGCCATCTGGATGTCTTCCAACAGTTTGTAGATGACGTCGTAGTCACGCACATCGACGCCGGTGGCATCGGCAGCCCGCCGGGCCCCGGAGGCCATGGAGGTGTTGAAGCCCACCACCACGGCGCCAGAGGCTGCGGCCAGATCCACGTCCGTTTCGGTGATCTCGCCCGGGGCGGAGAGCAACACCCGCACCTGCACTTCGTCCTGGGGCAGTTGTTCGAGGGAGCCAAGGATGGCCTCGACGCTGCCCTGCACATCGGCCTTGAGGATGAGGTTGAGCTCTTTGAGGTGGCCTTCGCTGGCCTGGCCCGACATCGAGGCCAGGGAGACCCGGCGGGAGGCCATCTGTTGGGCCAAGCGGGTGGCGCGGGCCTCGGTGGCCCGATCCCCCACCACGGCCCGTGCCGTTTTCTCGTCGACGTAGACCTCGAATTCGTCACCGGCGGTAGGCACTTCGCTGAAGCCCAGGGCTTCCACAGCGCAGGAGGGTCCGGACTCCTTCACCCGTTTGCCGGTGTCGTCCATTAACGCCTTGACCTTGCCGAGCACATGGCCGGCGGCCACCACATCGCCAGCCCGCAGGGTGCCGTTCTGGATCAGCAGCGTGGCCACCGGACCCTTGGCCTTGTCGAGGTGGGCTTCAATCACGGTGCCCTTGGCCATGCGGTCGGGGTTGGCCTGCAGGTCCTCCACTTCGGTGACCAGCAGGATCATCTCCAGCAACTTGTCGATGTTGAGACCCTTGAGGGCACTCACTGGCACCATCACCACGTCGCCGCCCCAGTCCTCGGCCACGAGGCCCTGGCCAGAGAGTTCCTGTTTGACCCGCTCGGCAGAAGCGCCTTCCTTATCGATCTTGTTGATCGCCACCACGATTGGTACCTCGGCGGCGCGGGCGTGGCTGATCGCCTCCAAGGTTTGGGGGCGCACGCCGTCATCGGCGGCCACCACAAGCACGGCCACGTCGGTGACCTTGGTGCCCCGAGCGCGCATGGCGGTGAAGGCCTCGTGGCCCGGGGTGTCGAGGAAGGTGATCTTGCGGATCTCCCCGGCATGGGGAATTTCCACCTGGTAAGCGCCGATGTGCTGGGTGATGCCCCCGGCTTCGCCGGCGGCTACCCGGGTTTTGCGAATCGCGTCGAGCAGGCTTGTTTTGCCATGGTCGACGTGGCCCATCACGGTGACGACAGGCGGGCGACGGATGAGGTGAGCTAGATCGCTCTCCTCGATCATCTCGACGGTCTTCTTGGCCGCTTCCTGGACGTCGTCTTCGAGTACGGGCACACCGAACTCTTCGGAGACGGTCTCGATCGTGGACAGGTCGAGGGTCTGGGTGACCGTGGCGATGATCCCTTTGAAGAAAAGGCTCTTGATGATCTCGGAGCTCTCCACGCCCAGGCGGTCGGCTAGCTCCTGAACCGTGAGGTTGCCCTCCGGAACAATCAGCATGTCGGGCCGCACCTGCTTGGCCTCGCGGGAGGCGCGCAGTTCCATGGCGCGGCGGCGTTGGCGCTGACGGGTGGTTTCCTTCTTGCGCTTGCGCATGGCCGCCGTCGGCTTGACGGCCGCCACGGGACCCCGCTTGGGCTTCATCGGCCGCGCCAGGCTGGCCTGCAGCACTAGGGCTTCCTGTTCGCCCGCAAACCCGCCGGTTTCGGCGGTGAGGGCATCATCGTTTTCGCCGATGATGTGCACCTTTTGGCGCTGTTTCTGGGGCGAGCGGCTGCGCAGGGCCTCCAGCTTGGCGCTGTCGTCCCAGTCGGGCCGCCGGGCTTTGGTACTGCCAGGGGGTTGGGGCGTGCGGAAGCCCGGGCGCCTCGGTGCCGAAGGCGGCGTGGCGGTGGGCCGCACCGGTGCATCGGCGGTGCCGCCGGCCTCCGTGGGGCCACCGGGGCGGCGAGGCGGCGCAGCGATGGGACGGGCACCGGGCTTATGGAGCTGCATCAGCTCGCCCGGGGCCACGGGTTTGCGCATGCCTTGGGGCATGCCGGGGCGGATCGGACCGGGGGGGGCAGGGCGGTTGCCGCCGGCGCCAGCAGGGCCAGCCGCATCACGGCGGATGGGTTTGCCTACCAATTCCAGGGGGATGCCCTCGGGACGGCTTGGTGGACTGCCCGGTTTGCCGGGTTGGCCGAGCCGGATCGGAGCCCCGGCCCGAATTGGTGGTGCAGCGCCCGGCCGAACGGGGGCGCCGGGGCTGGGCCGCTGGCTCAACGAGGGCCGACCCGAGGGGGGCGCCGGGCGGCTGCCGCCACCACTTGGGCTGGCCTGGCTGGGTTGGCCTGGTTGGGGCCGGCCCACTAGCTGGGGTTTGGCGCCAGCGCCACTGGACCTGCTCACCGGGGTGGTGGGCCGCTGGGGTTGGACAGTGGGCCTGGCCGGTGGGGCACTTGACCTGGGCGCTGGTGCCGTCGAGCCCGGTGGTGTTGGCCGGGGGCTTGTGGCCGGGCGGGGCGCCGGCGTTTCAGGTTTACGGGGGCTGGGTGCCGGGCCGCGACTGACAAGCGTCTGGGCCTGGGGTTGGCCAGCTCTGGCCGGTGCTGGGGGTGCATCAGCCTTGGCCTTAGCCGGGGCAGCAGCAGCGGGTTTGGTGGCAATCAGGGTGGGTTTAGCCGGGCCCGCAGGCTTGGCGGCCCCAGGGGCGGGCTTGCTAGCGATCACGGCTGGTTTGGTGACGATCACCACTGGCTTGGCCGGGGCTGCTGGCTTGGCCGGGGCAGATACCTTGGCCGGGACGGCTGGCTTGCCAGCCAAGGCGGGCTTGCTCGCCATGGCCGGTTTGGTGGCGACTACCTCCGGTTTGACCCCAGGCGGCTTGGGGGATGGGGGCGCGGCTGCTGCTGGCGCCTTGGCTGGGGAGGCCGCCGCTGGTCGGGCAGGCGCGACCACTGGTGCCGCCGCCTGGCTTTCCCTTTCCGGGGGCTTGGGCGGGGCGGAGGGCCTGGGTGGCGCCACCGGCGCCTTTAGGGGGGCCACCGGCGCGCTCGCAGCGGCTGGGGCGGCGGCCTGGGGAGCCGCAGGACTGTCGCTGGTCGAGGCTTTCTTCAACGAAAGGATGGCCTTAGGGGGTTCGCTGGGCTTGACGGGGCCCTGAGCAGCAGGCTTGCCATTGCCCTTGATGAGGCCGCGGATGGCAGCGGCCTCGTCATCGCTGATCGAGCTGCTGTGGCTCTTGGCAGCAATCGACAGCTTGTCGGCGGCTTCGAGCACGTCCTTATTCTCCAGGCCAAGGTCCTTGGACAGCTCGTAAATCCGGACTTTGCCGCTGCTGGTCATTCAGGTCTCCAATCGGTCAGGGCAACAGGTGCCGCCGGGTCCTACGCGCGGTAAGACCACTATTCATCTTGCCTCAGCGCCCGATGGGCTGGTACTGGGCAGCCGACCTTCGAGGGCGGCGTAGATGGAATCTGCAACCTGGCAGCGCAGGGCCCGTTGCAGTTTGCGGCGGCGTTTGGCTTCGCTCAGGCAATCCTGGCGAGGACAGAGGTAGGCCGAGCGGCCCATCCCCGCATCGAGGGCGAGGCTTCCGTCTTGGAGGCGGACCACCCGCCAGAGCTGCTGACGATCGAGCAGTTCCCGGCAGGTGACACAGCGCCTCAGGACGGGCTTTCCCTTCACCGGGCCTCCGCCAGGCCAGGGGCCCCGTCCTCAGCGGCGAGCTCGGCGTCGGATTGGGCGTTGGTTTCAGCCTCCTCTCCCGGGGGCTCTACAGCGGTTTCGCTGCCCATCTGGGATCCATCGCCCTCGACGTCAGCGTCAACTGGCTCAAGGGCGGCGGTTTCGCCGGCCTCTTCGAAAGGAGCTTGATAGGTGTAGCCGTCGCCGACATACTCTTCGTCATCCTCGGGCAGGGGATAGAGCTCGCGCAGGCGGGCATCCTCCTCAGCGCGGGCGGCCTGCTCCACGGCTAGGCGGGCTTCGGCTTCGGCCTGCAGGGCCTCATCCTCCTGGCGCAACGCGATCAATTCGGCCACCTTTTCGTCTTCGCTGGCCTGGTCGTATTCGCTGCTGTTTTTGATGTCTAGTTTCCAGCCGGTCAGCCGGGCGGCCAGCCGCACGTTCTGGCCCTCGCGGCCAATCGCCAGGCTGAGCTGGTCGGGGGGAACCAAAACATGGGCGTGCTGGCCTTCGGGATCCACCAGCCGCACCATGTCGACCCGGGCGGGGCTGAGGGAGTTGGCGATGTACATGCCGGGGTCGGGGGACCAGCGGATCACGTCGATTTTTTCGCCGCGCAGCTCATTGACCACCTGCTGGATGCGCGAGCCCCGGGCTCCGATGCAGGCGCCCACCGGATCCACTTCCCGCTCAACGCTGTCAACGGCCACCTTGGTGCGGGGGCCGACCGAGCGGGAGGGGGGATTGGCTTCCCGGGCAACGGCCACGATTCGCACCGAGCCTTCCTGAATTTCGGGAACCTCGTTCTCAAACAGATACACCACCAGGCCGGCATTGGACCTGGAGATAAACAATTGGGGGCCGCGCCGTGCCACCTCACTCACCTCCTTGAGGAACACCTTGAAGGTGGCGTTGGCCCGGTAGTTGTCGTTGGGCAGTTGGTCGCGGCGGGGCAGTTCTGCCTCCACCTCCGGACGGCCCAGGCCCGAGCTCACCCCCATGATCACCGACTGGCGCTCGAAGCGGATCACCCGGGCCGTCAGCACGGGATCCTCCAGGTCGGCAAACTCCTCCTGGATCATGCGGCGCTGCTGGTCCCGCAATTTCTGGGCCAGCACCTGCTTGGTGGTGGATGCGGCCATGCGGCCGAAATCGTCTTTTTCAGGGGTGACATCGAGCACGACCGTGTCACCGATTTGGGCATCCTCGGCGACCTGCTGCACTTCGGCCAGGGCAATCTGGTGGTCGTCGCTTTCGACCTCTTCGACAATGATCTTGCTGGCCAGCACGCGATAGCCCTCTTCATCGAGGTCGAGGGCCACGTCGAAGTTGCTGAAGTAATCCTCTTCAAATGGATCTTCGCTGATGCCCAGATAGAGGGTGCGTCGGTAGCGTTCGTAGCCCTTGAGCAGGGCCTCCCGCAGGGCCGCTTCCACCACCTGGGGAGGCAGCTTCTTCTCTTCGCTGATGTCCTCAATCAGATTGGTCAGGCCAGGGAGAAGAACCAGTGCCATTGGTCGGTTGCGCGGGGAAAAGGAATTTGAGAAGTGAAAGGAAGGGTGCCGGCTGGCGGGCGTCCCTCAGTCTTGAGAGGGGGTGATCAGTTGGACACTGAGCACTTCGGAGCGGGGGATGCGGATGGTGCGCCCCTTGACGTTGAGGTGCAGGTGGTCGTCATCGCGCTCCAGCAGAAGCCCTTCCCGCTGGCTTTCGACACCCTCGGGATCGCGCCGGTGGACCTCGATCGGGAAGCCGCGAAAACTGCGGAAATCCCGCTCCTCCTGCAGCAGCTCACTGACGCCCGGGCTGCTGATCTCAAGCACGTAGGCCTGTTCGAGCAGGCCACTGGCCTCGATCGCATCACCGATGGGACCGCTACAGCTGGCGCAGTCGTCCAGGTTGACATCGCTCCCATCGGCCCGGCGCAACTGAATCACCAGGGTCATGGGGATCCGCTGGTGGAGCAGCTGGCCGCCCCAGAGTTGGAAACCCAAGGAGGCAGCCACCTGGCGGGCCAGGCCGTCCAACTCGGGGGGAAGGGTATCGGCCAAAGCCAAGACAGGGACAGCAGGAGACGGGCAGCCCGTCCGGCATCTGCAGTGATCTGCCCTGCCCACCCCCGATCCCGCAGCATCACAAGGGCTTGGGGAGGTCCTTAGCCCAAGGGCGAAGGAACAAGGGTGTGGAACGGTGATGCCCGCCGGGCACATCAGCAACCTACGTGATGGCGTGGAGCCCTAAAGGGGCCCCCCGGGGTTACGGGCGCCCAGTTCCACAGCGGGGGGTTCGGCGAAGTAGTCACTGCTTTGGACCTCGCCGCGCAGGCTGGGGTCCTGGTTGATGCAACGGGCAAGCTGGTCGTCGCTGTGTAGGAACTGGCAGACCCGCGCCCAGAGCTTGGCCCGGCTGGCCGGGGCGCCCTGGCTGAAATGGACGAGGTCCGTGCCGCCAGCCATCCCCTGGATGTCCACTTGGCAGAGGTTGCAGCGCACGCGGGTGCCAGGGGGGATGGCTGCCATGGCAGGGGAATTGGGATAGCAAAACCTAGGCCTCCGGGCCATCACCCAGTCGGTTGTGGTGTGGTTTGTAGGGGCGCCCTGGCCGCCCTTTGCTTGCCCTCGATAGCCTGCAGCTCCTATCTCTGGCCCGCCGTGCCCCCTTCCAGGCGCCTGACCTTGCCCAGGGCGCGGGCCGGGCTTCTCCCCGTTCTGGCCCCCTTCCTTGCCCCGGTCCTAGTGGCTCTGCTGGTGCTGACCGCTCCCATCGGGGCCGCCGCCTGGGCCTTTGAAGCGGTTCCGGTCCCCCTGGCCGCCACCCCTGCGGCCGAGCCCCCCCTGGCCAAGCCCCGCAGTTTTGTGGCTGAAGCAGTGCAACGGGTGGCGGCCTCGGTGGTGCGGATCGATACGGAGCGCAACGTGCCCCCCGGGGGCCTGGATCCGGCCTTCAGCGACCCCCTGCTAAGGGAGTTGTTTGGCGATCCCTCCTCCCGTTCCCGGGAGCGGGGCCAGGGCTCCGGTGTGGTGATAGATCGCCAGGGGCTGGTGCTCACCAATGCCCACGTGGTCGAGGGCGTCGACCGGGTCGAAGTGACCCTGGCCGATGGCCAGCAGGTGGATGGCAGCGTGCTGGGTACCGATCCGGTCACGGATCTGGCCGTGGTGCGGATCGAGCCTGTGGCAGAGCTGCGCGCCGCCCCCCTCGGCGATTCCG
>Ga0310322_10092_pt1 | contig 10318 bp, 4 predicted proteins | sample LakEriER1LargeC7_FD_195536 | JGI IMG/M metagenome (GOLD analysis project Ga0310322, IMG submission 195536) | Enriched freshwater cyanobacterial communities from Lake Erie, Ontario, Canada - ER10.Large.C7 (v2) (version 2) | ecosystem: Environmental > Aquatic > Freshwater > Lake | place: Canada... | reverse complement strand
ATCGGTGGTTGTTGAGGCCGACTCGGTTGGCGCCCAGGCGGTTGCAGGTTTGAACCGCCTTGGTGCGATGGCCGATCTAAACACCGATTCGGTCAGCCGGATTACAGGGCTCAATGCCACCACCAGTGTTGGTGGCATTGAGGTAAGCATGGCCGCGGAGGGCTCGCTGGATGCCGCCGCCACGGCGAGCAGCGTGGCGGGCCGCAGTGAAACGGAGCTGAATGCCGCTGTTTTAGGTAGCAGCAATTCGCCCACCACTGCCGGTACGGCGCTTGATTTGCAAGCTGGCGCGTCACTAAGCCTCTATGGCGCGTCGAGCAGCATCGATGGCGGTTCAGAAGCACGGGTTGGTTCTGGCGCTGGAGCCGGTGCCGGTGCGATCAATAGCGGAACTGCAACTGCTGGGATTCCAGCCAGCAGCACCTTTGCCCAGGCCCAGGCGCTCACAGGAGCAAGCCAGGTGGCGGGCACCGATCTGGCGCTGAATGCGCTCACCTCGGTGAATCTGGATGCGGCAGCCAGCAATGTGGGCGGCGCGCGTGAATTGGCTTCTGCAACTGCTTCTGCAACTGGTAGTTACCTGGAGGTTTACAACCACCGCTTGGCCCAGGGTGATGTGGTGCAGGTAAGCGCAGCTGGAGCTTCTACTTTGACCACTGGGCGTGATCATTACGTGCAGTCGCTTGGCTTTGGTGCTGTTGATGCTACAAACGACACGATCAATTGGGGTGATCGCGATGGCACTGGCGCAAAAGATGTGGTGCTTGCCAATAACACACCGATTCGCTTTGGCCTAAATACAACCAATTCATTTACAGATCAGGGCGATCGCTACGGCCTCGATATGGGCCAGCAGTATTACGTGCGGGATAGCACTGCAACGAGCTTTAAAGTTGCGTTAACAGTGGGAGGTGCTGCAGTTAATCTCTTAGCAGATAGCACTGGGCAATCTGAGCAGCTGATGGCGCTGGATTACATCCAGTTGGCACTTACACCCGCCATGAATGCGGCATCTGTGGCGCTTATCAACTCAACGGGTAATGTGAATCTGAGCCTGCCATCGGCGGCAACGGCATTTGCGGGTTCCCGCGATATTGATTTGACGCTATCGGATACGACCAGCGAGCTCACTAAAGCGATGGCCTGGGGAATCCAGGGAGTGAGCGGCGCCGCCACCACGCTGCAAGCGGGCGATGCGGCCAGTGTTCGCGCCAATTCCCAGGCGAATTTATCCGCGGTAGCAACCAACGTGGAGAGTGATGCCACTGCAGCCACTGGCATTGAAAACCAGGCGATGGATTACATGGCGGTAACAGCGGGAACGACCGGTGTGATCAATGCCCTGGCAAATACCGTTGGTAGTGCGGTTGCTAGCACCGTGGGAGATAGCGCCACGCTCGATGATGCGGTAGCGAACCTCAACCTTGTCAGTCGCGGTATTCGCGCCGGCGAGGCCGACGACGACATCACGATCGGAACCGATGGCACGATCAATGTGAGTGCTGCGATCGGTGGTGAGAGCTTGGCTTCTACGGTTAAAGGTGATGCAAGCGCCCTCTCGGATGCAGAAGCAACAGCGCTGCGTTTTGATACCACTGCTGCGGCGGCGATCACAATTGGAGAGAACGCTGATCTATCCGCCTTTGCTTCTATTGGCTTAGGAAACGCGCCTCTAACGATTGAAGCGGTGGCAGCGGCAGAGGGAAATGCCCTAGCAACTGGAGCATCGGAAGTGTCGGGTATCTTGGGTTATTACAACAGCAGCGGACCTGGTGCATTTACCCAGATCAGTGTGGGTACTGATGCTGATATTGAGGTTGCAGCCAGCTCGAACCTCAACCTTGAAGCATTTGCCGTTGACGGCACGGCCACAACCCTGCTGGAGAGCACTGCTACAGGCGCAACATCCAGCTACACCCAGGGTTGGCTGGATGCCGATCTCACAGCAGGAGGAGACTTAACCATGAACTTGCGTGCAGCCGGCACCAGCATCCTTAGTGCGCAATCGATTGAAAAGAATGCGAATAGCTATGGAGAGACCAACACGATCGGTATCGGTACGTATGCCATAAACGCAGGCGTTGATAAGCTAATCGGCCTTGTTTCTGGCGAGTCTTCTTCTATTGCAGCAATCGGCCAACAGGCCGATGTGTCCAGAGCACTCAGCATTGCCGGATCGGCAAGCAGTGGCTTGGAGAACGCCACGTTTGGTCTTTCACAGGTCAACATCATCTCTGGTATGGCAGGTGATCTGCTAGCGATGGCTGATTCCAGCCTCCAAAGCAGAGCTGCCTCAATCCAAGGCAGTGCAAATGCCTAAACGCGTGAACAAAAGCACATTCCCGCAAACTCACGCTGGCGGATAAGGGTTATTCACCCCTCAAAGGTGAGTGGATTGGTTTTGATAGTAGGAACGTTTAGCTGGAGGGTTGCATGGGAGCACTATCACGCGCAGTAGCTCTGCGCTTTGCTCCAAATACCACGCTTAAAGCGGGTTCTGAGTTGGTGCTTGGCATCGACCCCCGCGCCAGCGCCACTACCCGCACCGTTACGGGCAACGGACTCACCGAAGCCCAGGCCCTCGCCCGGGGTATGGGTGCTGGTGCGAGCCGCTATTACACCGATGCAGGGCTTGAGCCACCGGGTGGTTTTGCTGATGGCCTGTCAGACAGCGGCAGTTTTTACAATTCGGTAGATCTTTCGATCCTCTCTGGTGGCGGCCAGATCACCGGTGAGGCCGTCGCGAAGACCCTCGCGGCTGGTTCCGGAGATCTGTTGTCAGTCGCCAATGCGACCAACATCGGTCTTGCAAACCTCGATTTCATGTCCCGTTTTGGGGGACTGTTGTCGATTGGGCTTGAGGATGATCCTTTCGCGGCACGGTCTACGGCGGCAGCGGACACCACCACTTCTTCGAAAAACAACCTTGGATCCCCAGCGGTTGCTGAGCTGCAATCCATTGCGATTGTGCGTGGTTTGGAGGGCCGCCTTGAGGATGAGCCAGGATCTGACAGCACCCCTGAAAACGACTTTGCTCGCACCTTCTTTGGCCAGCCCAAGGCCAATGTCGAGGCTGAAGCGATACTCGAACCATGCTCGGATTCGATTGATGTAGTGGCGACGGCTGAGGCAAACGCGGTTGGCCTTGAGCGTGTCCTGGTCAAAAATGTCCCGCTTGGCGACCGTGATGGCACAGCAACGATCGGTGGTGAGGCTGTTGCCAAGGTGAAGGTCACGATGGGTCTTGATCCAGATCTTGCAGAGATTCAGCGCCTTGATGTGTCTGCTGCTGCCATCGGGATTGAGCACTCAAGGTTGTTTGGTGCCCCCACTCTCACTACCAACATCGAAGGTTCTGGTCTGGCAGTTCTCTCATTCATAGATGGAGATTGCTTTGATATTGACGCCTCAGAAGCAGATGCCAACTTGCTTGAGGGTATCGGTATCCGCTGTACAGAGATTTTTACAAATAGGGGCAATGACTCTGTAACTGCTGCTGGTGGTGCGGTATCTGGTGGCGCAACCCTCCGCAATGGCATGGATGCAGCAGGTTTTACGGGTAGCGATGTTTATACCGGAATGGGAAATGATTTTGTAATGGGTATTGTCTATACGGAATACGATGTCGGCGTTGATGCCAATGGCGATGGTATTTTCAGTAAGAACATCTTCCTCGATGAAAGTGCCATCAACCCCGCTTTTCCAGGCGGTTATGACGGCATCCGTGACACCGTTGTAGATACGGGTATGGATAGTGACAAGATTCGCGGCAGCAGCCATGGCAGCTGGTTATTTGGATCAATGGGTTCAGATAGTATTGAGCTTGATCGAGCATGGGACACCCAACTTTGGGGCGGTCTTGATGATGACTCCTTGGCTATCAATGGTCCTATTCTTGGGGTGATTGAGCAATGGGGCGGCCTCGGAGATGACAGCCTAAAAGGTGCTAATGGGGCTAATGGAGAAACCATCAGGCAGATTCTTGATGGTGGATTAGGACAAGATATTATTGATGGTGGCACTGGACGTGATGAGTTCTTGTTCACCAATGGTGCAGCTGCTTTGGAAGCTACATCAAGCACACAGGTGAATACTTTGCTCACGAATGCAAATTACTGGTCTTCATTGTCTGCCTCGTCAAAAGAGAAAATTTGGGATCAAGGTTTGGTTGCTGGTGCTTCCAATGGAACACCAGTAGGAAATGCAGATACTGTGCGTAATTTTCAAGCTGGAGATGGTGGTGATGTGATGTGTATCAATAGTGCACTTGCGGGCATTACCGAAGACCTTTGGCTTAACGAAGGAGCCTTATTTGAGGTTACGAGCTCGGGCAAGTTGCAAGTCATCGAAGGGCAGGGTGATGAATGTTCCTCTAAGATTGGTATTGTTATTGGGCAATTGGCGGATATCCAAAGCCTGGGTTTATGCTCTCCGCAGATTGCCTATGCAACTGATACGCGGCAGTTGATGTACGACGCAGATGGTGATTGGAGCAGTGGTTCTGTTACTTTTGGTACCGTAACTACAATTGGTGAACTTTCGAAGTCTAATTTCTGTTTCTCGGATAAATCGGTCGGTGACATATCACCCACCGCTGGAGTCTGTTAATTTAATGGCAAATGTTAGTTAGTATTTTAGGACTAATTTTCAATCATTGGTTTGAGTTGTTCAAGAGCTTCGTAAGAGCGAAGTTTTCGAAGCCAAGTATCTGGATCTCCTCCGCGGTCTGGGTGCCATTTGAAAACCTGCTTTCGCCAGGCTTTTTTGATCTCTTTCCATGTGGAACTGGGGGGCAGGTCCAATTCCGCGCAGCAGCTCCAAATCAGTTGTCGTTGACCAGGCAGGTCGAGTACGACCGTTGTGCCTTCAGGCGTAACCATGCGCTTAGTGTCCACTTGACGTTCTTGGGCTGCGCGCTGCTGCAGACGCCAAGCTTCCCGTTGCTGCTGCTGTTGTCTGAGGATCCTGCTGACATTTTCCTTCTTGACTCCGTCCCGCGCCTGCTCCAGCACAGGCCCAATCATCCTAAGAAAGAACCACCAACCTGTTCGGCTGATCAGCAGTACAAGCAGAAGTACTCCTGCAAGTATCAGCAACGATGCGATCAGGGCCATCTGTTTAGTTGGCCGCGATTGGCGCAATCCTCTGACATCCTATTTCTAGCTGGTTTGCGGTCTTGCCTTTTGCCGAAAAAATGGCAACTTAATAATGGCATGTTGTATTGCTTGCGTGCCTTGTGAACCCTCAAGACTCATTACATGAAAAGCTGCGGCTCAAGATGGCTCCGCTGGGCGAACTAACTTTGCCGCAATTGCTAAATAGTGTACAAGTCTTGCCAAGAATGGCCTCTGAACTTGTTATTGAAGAGCTCATGTCTACTGTTTCTTTCACAAATGATGAGCAGGTGGCAATTGTCTCTGAGCTATGGAAAGGCGTTAATCTACCTGCTCCAAATCGAATAGATCCCGGCGAGCTTTGGCTTACAGATATTCCAGAAAACTATCACGAACCGCTCAGGAAACGCTATACGTTGTTGTTGCGCCAAAAAATGATGGAAGATCGCTATGGCGATCGCGTTGAACCATATTTTTTGGAAAGGAGAATTGATCTTGAGAATATTGTCTACGGAGTAATACGAGTCGAGTCTCAGGGAATGGCAGAGGAATTTTATCTGCGAATACTTGAGAATGAGGCTGATTTTGGTGATCTAGCGTTCAAATACTCGGTTGGTGACGAAAGATATACCCGTGGTCTGCTTGGCCCAATGCCCATCACCCAGCCCCCTGAGGTGATCCGAAATGTGTTGCAGCGTTTGCCTGCGGGCGAAATTCATCCCCCGATTCGGTTGGACCGTTTCTTCGTGTTGATCCGTATGGAGCACAGGATTGCAGCTGCCCTTGATGAGTCCATGCGTCAGCGCTTATTGCAGGAGCTTTTTGAGCAAGACATCAGGGGCTCTATCCAGGCTCAAATACAGCAGATGCTTGATGCACCATCTTTCAAGCCTCCTGCTGATGAAGTTGGCCAAATTTCTGCTCAATCAAGCTCAGTAAGTGAGTCCGCCCCACCACCAGTCGCCGCCATAGCTCCTGCGCAAGTGCAAGCACCAGCGCAGGTTCAAACTTCAGCGACTCCAGCTCCCGCAATCACCCCCGCAACGCCACCAGTGGCAGCAGCCCCAGCTGCACAAGTCGCCCCAGTTCAAGCCGCATCAAAAGCTCCCTCGGTAGCCCCAGCTCCAGCGCAAGCTCAGGTTCAAACCCCAACAGTTCCAGCCGCCGCTCCTACCCCTGCCTCTGCAACTCCACAACCTGCAGCTCCAGTGCAAGCACCAGCTCCAGCGCAAGCTCAGGTTCAAACCCCAACAGCTCCAGCTCCCACAATCACCCCCGCAACGCCACCAGTCGCGGTAGCGGTAGCTCAAGCACAAACTCCAGCTCAGGGCAATGGCCTTAAGCACTTTGCCCGCAGCTTGTTGCAATCCGTTCGGGAATGGTTAAGCCCACAGGGGCCTTAATGACGGAAGCCTCCAATGCCACCTTGAAACCTCTGCTGAAGGCGTTCCCCTTCTTGGCAGACCAGCCTGAGGCGGTGATTGATCGCCTGTTGCAGGGTGCATCTTTGATGCGCTACAAGCTTGGCCAGCCCCTGTGCCGCCCCAACCAGCCGCCAGGCAAGGTTCTCTTTCTGTTGCAGGGCAGCTGTCGCTCGGTGGTCATGGCCAAGCGGCTTCCAAAAGGAGTGGCCACTCTTCAGAAGCTGGGTCCGGGGGCACCGCTTGCATGGACAAATCTCAGTTGTGGGAAGTGTTGGGAGACCTTAATTGCGGCGACTGATTGTGTTGTTGCTGGGGTGCCTGAGTCTTCAATGCTGGCAGCAATGGAGATCCACCCGCCCCTAGCCAAACGGGTTCAGCAAAGCATTAGCCCAGCCGAGTTATTCGCTGTGCTCGATGCTTATCTCGATCAGTTCCCCAAGCAGTTGGGGCATGAAGTGATCACGGCGGCGGTGGCTCTGGCTGAAGCCACCTCGGTAGTTCAAGTTACGGCGGCGCAATGGGCAGCCCTGGGACCAGCGGGCGTGAGCAAACAATTGCCCGCCGATCGGCTCTGGCTTGCCTCTGTGGGATCGGTTCCGATCGGTAGTCGCTTTGATGAAGCTTTGGTTTCACCGGCATCCGAAGGACCACCCAAGACCCAAAGGGTTTTAGGTATTCCCTCTGAACGCTTGCAGGCTTTGCTGCAGCCTCCTGTTATTGCGACCCAGGCCAAAGAAGGCGAGGCGGGCCAGCAGGCCACTGGTCTTGAGCAGCAACTTTTACTTCAATGGCAAGCCCATGAAGCACAGGTTCGAGAAGAACGTCGCCGTACCCAGGCCGACTCCAACGATCCCTGGGGTGAGTTGCAGTCTGAAGAGGATGATGTTGTTCAGGAAGCTCCCCAGTTGCCGGCAGCACAGCCAGGCCGCTCCTCCCAAGACGACACCCAATTACCTCTATCGGCGTTTCCCTATGTCAAAGGGATTGGACCGCTGGAATCATCCGTGGCGACCTTTCGCATGCTCGCGGAATATCTCGGACTGCCATTCCGCAAGGAACTATTCCGACGCGTCTTCGCCGATCAAGTTCAACGTCATGGAGAAACATCACTGGCTCTCTGTGGTGCCATCGCAGAATCAATTGGTCTCCACACTCAGCTTCTTGAGGTGGCAGCTGAATCGTTGGTTCGCCTTGAGCCTCCCGTTCTGATTCGGTGGGGTGATGGCCTAGCCATTGTTTATCGCAGCGATCCCAACGGATTAGTTCTGGGGATCCCATCTGCCGGAAATCGTGAGCTTGATTGGCCTACGTTCCGAGAAGAATGGGGAGAAGCTGGCGAACTCCTTACCCTAAAAGTTACGGACCGCACTCCAAAACGCAGCTTCGGATTTTCGTGGTTTATTCCTGCACTCCAGGAGCACCGTTCGGTATTAATCGAGGTGTTGCTGGCCAGCTTCTTTGTGCAGCTATTTGGTCTTGTTAATCCTCTTCTTATTCAACAAGTTATCGATAAAGCAATTATTAATTCCAGCCCTGATGCCATGGGCATTCTTGGGTTGCTGTTAGTTGTTTTTGCTGTTTTTGAAGCCTTGTTACTCTGCCTACGAACTTTCTTATTTGTTGATACTACCAATAGAATTGACCTGGATTTGGGTACCCAGATCATTGACCACTTATTGCGGTTGCCGCTCACCTATTTCGACAGACGTCCGGTGGGTGAAGTAAGTAGTCGCGTTAGTGAAATGGAAAAAATCCGAGGCTTTTTAACCGGTACAGCTTTAACCACCGTACTGGATGCAATATTTGCACTTCTCTATATTATTGTGATGTTGGTTTATAGCTGGCAGCTCACATTATTATCACTTGCTGTAATTCCTGTATTGGTGGCAATAACTTTATTTACGGCGCCAATTGTTCGCCAACAGCTGCAGCGTAGAGCCATAGCCTCAGCTCGTACCCAAAGCCATCTGGTTGAAGTTTTAAGTAGCATGATTACCGTAAAAGCACAAAATATTGAGCTAAGAAGTCGCTGGAAATGGCAAGATTATTACACTGATTATGTTGCTGAAGGATTTGACAACACCCTGATTGGAACTGTTACTGGCAGTTTAAATGGTTTCCTAAACAAACTTTCGGCTTTGATGGTGATCTGGGGCGGAGCCTATTTAGTGCTCGATGGCCAATTGACTCTTGGCGAGATGATTGCCTTCAGGATCATCGCTGGATACGTGACTGGCCCCCTGCTAAGGATGACATCCATTTGGCAAAGCATCCAGGAAGTTGCCCTATCCCTTGAAAGGCTTAGCGATGTAATTGATCATCCAGAAGAAGCCCCTGAAGATAATTCTAAACGTATCAATATGGCTCCAATTGATGGGAAAATCGAATTTAGGGATATTGAGTTTCGCTATCAGCAGTCATCGCCGCTATTGCTCAAGGGAGTGAATCTTGAACTCCCTGCAGGGGCGTTTGTGGGAATTGTTGGTCTGTCCGGTTCAGGCAAGTCAACAATTACGAAACTTCTTACCCGGCTTTATCAGCCCGAGAAGGGAATTGTTCTTATTGACGATATTGATGTCAGCAAAGTTGAACTGTATTCGTTACGTCGCCAGATTGGAGTTGTGCCGCAGGAAACCATCCTTTTTGAAGGAACTGTTGAGGAAAATATTGCTCTTACAACTCCTGAAGCGTCGTCAGAAGAAGTGATTGCAGCAGCAAAGGTGGCCTGCGCCCATGATTTCATTATGGGTTTGCCGGCGGGCTATTCCAATCAAGTGGGAGAGCGCGGTAGCGGTCTATCAGGTGGCCAGAAGCAGCGGGTTGCGATTGCTCGCACTGTGCTGCAGAAGCCCAACCTTTTGATTATGGATGAGGCAACTTCAGCGCTCGACTATCAAACAGAAAGAGTTGTTTGCGATAACCTTATGAAGGAATTAAAGGGAAGAACAGTGTTGTTTATTACCCACCGTTTAAGTTCTATTACGGGAGCTGATTTGATCGTGGTAATGGGAGAAGGAGTTGTTCTTGAGATGGGTAATCATGAGCAGCTACTAGCTAATCGAGGGCCTTACTTTGCTCTTTACAAACAGCAAGGACGAACCACTTCTGAATCACCACCGGAGACCGAAAAAGTGGCTGATGTTTTGGCTGCATTACCTCCATAAACTTAGGTATATCAGCCATGACTTCTTCTTCAAATTTATCCCAAACTCCCCGCTTAAAGAGTGCACCTGGTGCTGGTGACCCTCCTGGTCCGGCTGGGCGCCCCCGTAGACGTACCACCCTTCCCCGTTCAACCCGGGGCTGGAGCCGGGGAATTATTTGGACCCTGATTGGCTTGACCGGTTTTGGTGTGATTTGGGGCTCTGTTGCCCAGGTTGAAACTTCGATCACCACCAATGGCCAGCTGGGTCCTGAGGCTGGTACAACATCCCTCTCACCTCCTTTTAATGGGCTGGTCGACGAGATTTTGGTTAAGGAGGGGCAATTAGTTGAACCCGGCCAACCGCTAGTTCGTCTGCGCAACAAGGTTGGTGAACAGGGTGTGAACAATCTCATGCGCATCCGCCAACAATGGCAGGGCGAGATGGAGGGGCTTAGACGTCAACTCGGTTTGCCGGCCCTGAACCCCTTGGATCCATTTGCTCAATACAAAATGGATATCTCCTACCAAGAACTTGTGCTGCGCTTGAAGGGAAATAAGCGTGTTCAGGCAAAAAGTCGGATTGAATACCAGCAGCAAGTTTCTGATGTGCAGGGGCTTCGTCAACAGTTAGATAT
>Ga0310322_10086_pt1 | contig 10614 bp, 12 predicted proteins | sample LakEriER1LargeC7_FD_195536 | JGI IMG/M metagenome (GOLD analysis project Ga0310322, IMG submission 195536) | Enriched freshwater cyanobacterial communities from Lake Erie, Ontario, Canada - ER10.Large.C7 (v2) (version 2) | ecosystem: Environmental > Aquatic > Freshwater > Lake | place: Canada... | reverse complement strand
TTGGTCTGTTCGGCCTTGGCGTTTATCTAACGCGTTTATCAATAGATGCTGTGCCGATCCAGCCCAGTTGTGGCAATTGATTTGAGCTCTGTAAGGCTTTTGTCCCAGGAAAGCCAGCTCCGGATGAGGCTGATAGGGACTTATTTGACCATCAACAACAGAGCCGAAGCTCGTCCCACCCCCAAGAAAATCCAGACCGAGCCCCCGGCATGGGGGAAAAGCGGTGGAAGCCAGAAGCATTAGGGGCTTCGGAGATTTGTACTAAATTTTCCGAGGTAGTCAGCAGCTGGCTGCTAGTGAAAGCATCTCCTACCAAGATGGGGATGGTTCCTCTAGAGGATATGCAGCCAATGAAAGAAAACGTACAAGGATAAAATCCAAAATCCCTAGCTATGCAGATATGCACATAAAATTAGCCTAATTAATCGCTTAGTCGCCACCACACATTATATATTAACGCAGATTCGCCTATCCTGCCCTGTTGATGTGTCTATCTCGCATACAGGCAATCGTTTTACTCGATCCATTTGCCCAACTAGTTCATCGCTCCATTCTTCTAGATCGCGCTCATTTATATAAACGGAGCTAAAGTTACAGTCTGGATATTGGCGAGTCTTGGAAAGAATCTGTATTTTGCCGGGCTTTTCAATGAACTGAACAATCGAGTAATCAGGATAAAATACTTGGGATTCGATGTTGAATATTTGCTTCTTAGTGCATGTACCACTGACTGGGACTGGCTTATTTAAGGGTATGGGCTTAGAATCAATATCCTCGCGAGTCATTAAACCCATAAATGCTTCTAAAGAGCATGTCATATAATTAGTAGAGGGTTCAGGATAATTACTCTGATGCAGCTCCTTAACTGATCCGGCCCCAAAGCTAGCAGCATTTACGAGCCCTGACTTGCTGACAATGATGGCATTGTCATAAAAACGTATGCCATTGGTAATAATCGGCTTGCAAATCTTTGCCCTGCTCATTAGGTCTTTTTGAACTTTACCCACATCAGCTTCTAATGTGCTCGACAAGTCCTGTGATCCACTATTGGCAAAATTTGCATTAGAGCACGACACTAAAAAAAATAATGAACACAATGCGAAGATAGGCTTGCCGAGCACTACTCTTGCCATTCGAAATTTAATGAAACTGTCTTATGACTATACCTGCGGGCTGCTGGTCGTATGGTTTGTGAAGACTTTCTTCGTAAATTTGGTGCCGATGTGAATGCCGCCTTCAGTTGGAGTCCATCGGCTGCCCTCCAGAACGGCAAAACCCTGCTGGTTAAGGCGTTATGCAGCCTTCAGCGCTGGCCCCATAATCGGCCAATGAGATTCCTCGTTCTTCTTGCCTCGTTGCTAGCCAGCCCTTGGTCGGTCGGGAAGACCTTTGCCAAGAAGCCGAGTCCTCAGGAGGAGGAGTCAGGGGTAAGGGTGTTGTCGGGCATTCGCTGACCATAATTCAAAAGCTTGACAAAGGATTCCCCCAGACCTAGGCTGTTTAAAATATTGGGCTCAATGAACTCTAAAAAAGCGGCAAAAGCGATGCTGCTATCTGCAGCAGTTGCCCTAATGGCAGAGGCAGGATTTGCCCCAGCGCAAGCTTCTTCTTCTATTTTTTCTGAGTCAAATCTTGAGCAAGCGACCTCAGGCTCAGCACAGCAAAATTTACTAGATACATCCGAGAGGCGGCTGGAAAGCAATAATGACAGCAATCTTCTCCTGGCTGCTCACGGTTCTCACTCTTCCCACAGTTCACACTCCTCACATAGTTCACACCACTCTCACTATTCACGCAGTCGCTAGGAAGTGATCCTTTCGCTCGAAAGATTTACGCCTGAGGTAGTGACGAGATGCCTTCATGGACTTCCTCCTGATATCTCAATTCTTAGCGTCGATTCTAATGGCACTGGGGTTCAGGTTGCCTCAGAAGATCTTTCCGATCAAGAGCTTTCTAACTATATTATTCGTCAGTGCTTAGACGAGGAAATTAGGCTAAAGCTTTTATTCGAAACACAATCAGAGCGACGACTAATCTATGCATATGCTTTGACTGGATTGCTTCCTGAAGATCTCGAGCAATGACCGCAACCTCAATGCGAAGGCTTCCTCTTTACTTTGAGCGGATCAAGGAGGACAAAGTTTTTGTTTCTTCTGAGAGTGGCAGATGGCTCGTCATTACCAACTCTGACTTTGACGAAGCCGTTAATAATACGGGTTCAAATTCTGCCCTCAACGAAATTTTGGCAAGCCATGGCCTCCTTGAACCCGATGCTTCTAATGCAATAAAGCGCCTAGAGGGTCTTCGGATAAGAGATGCCTACCGCGCCTACCAACAAAGCTTCTCGTATTTCATTGTAGTTACTACTCTCCGCTGCAATCAAACTTGCGATTACTGTCAAGTCAGCAGGAAACCTGAATCCTCTCCTGCCAAATATGACCTTGGGCAAGAGGATGCGATAAGGATAGCGAAACTAATTTCAACGAGCCCGCGTAAAAGCATTAAACTTGAGTTCCAGGGTGGCGAGGCATCGCTCAACGTCGCATTTATTGGATTCTTACTTTCCCATCTTGCAGAAGTCTCTGACAAGGAGATTAGACCTGTCATCTGCTCTAACCTTGCAGAGCTAACACCAGGTCTTATTGAGTTATGCCAGAAATATCAGATGGAAGTTTCGACTTCCCTTGATGGCCCAGAAGAGCTTCATACTATTACAAGGAAACATAGGGACAAGAATTACTTTGAAAGGCTTGTCGCAAATATTAGGAGCTTTCAACGCCAGCTTGGAAACGATCAAGTCAGCGCGGTCTTAACAGTTAGTGCCGCTTCACTTCTCAGAGTCAAGGAAATTGTTAGATTTTACCGCTCATTGTCCTTCAGTTTTATTAGCTTTCGGCATATAACCGATATTGGGTTTGCCAGGAAAGGCGCCCACTACAGCTTTGATGAGTGGTTTACTGCATACAAAGCGGGTGTTGAAGAAGTTCTCAAAATTAATAAAGAAGGTTTTTTTATGGCGGAGGGAATCACCCTTCTTTATCTGCGAAAATTGCTTAGCGATAAAAAGCATATTTTTGTTGACCAAAATAACCCAAACGTAATGGGCTTAAACGCCCTTGTTGTGAATTACGATGGTGAAATCTATTTAAGTGATGAGAGTAGAATGCTTGCGGAGGAGGGCGACAAGTCGCTAGCGCTAGGGTTGAACATAAGAAGATCTGCTGTTTCTTGCGAAGACATCATTAGTACAAGCCTTGCTAAAGAATCAATTGGTGAGTCGCAGCTGATCTCCAGCCCGATTTGTGCAACTTGTGCTTTTCAGGCGTATTGTGGTAATGATCTTGTTTACAACTACAATACCAACGGCAAGCTAACGGGTTACAAGCCTTATTCCTTTATTTGCCAGCGGACTAAGTCCGTCATTGGCCATATCTTGGATCTCTTGGCAGACCCAGATACCAAGACAATTCTGGAATCATGGCTTACCAAGAACTAAGATTTAGCTTTAACGGTTTGGGTCCTCAATGGGGCCCTGCTGTTTACAAGGTTCATGGAGCAGGAGATGCATTTGAGCTAATACTTAAATCATCTTCACATACTTCTCCTGTTTCCCTTAGGGTCGAGTACAGCACTGAGCAACTTTCCCCATCTTTTTCCCTTGAAGGAACCCCAAATATCATGCTTATATCTTCATTTTGGAGATTGCATGAGGGTGATCTAGCTTTCATCGATTTTGAGAAAGGTTTATTTGAAATAGCCTGGCGAAGCCAATCAAGCTCAAATTCAGTCTTGATAACTGAGCAGTGTAATCATCGGTGTTTGATGTGCTCACAGCCACCAAAGCCGACGGATGATTTTAACTGGAGGGTCAAGCTCGATCTCCTTGCAGAGGTGTTGCCGGAGAATTCTGATGTACTTTGCCTGACTGGTGGAGAACCATCTTTGTATCTTGACAAGCTAGCAGCGCCCGTTAGCCGCCTAATTCAGAAAGATATTCGAGGAGTTAGTATCCTTTCTAATGGAGCGTTACTACGGAGATCAAATATCAGAACTTTTGCTGAAGCAGTTGATCCACATAAAATTCTCTGGTGCATTCCCCTATACTCGCACCTACCTTCAATTCACGATCAAATAGTTGCTTCGAATGGTGCTTGGTACAAGACCTTGGAAGGTATGCAAAACCTCCATGAAGAAGGCTTCGCCATCCAAGTACGTTTTATACCCTTGAAACAGAATCAATTAGGCATAGCCGAGTACCTTGAGTTTATCAACTCATCATTATCTTTTGTTCAGCAACTGGTGATCATGGGACTTGAGGTGACAGGTTACGCCGTCGGCAATCTTTCAGATATAGCTCCTGACTTTGCTCATGTGACTCAGGAGCTGCACAAAGCAGAGGTACTTCTTCGTCGTTTGCCCATGGAGGTTAATCTCTTTAATTTGCCTCTATGCCTACTGCCAACTTCTCTTCATAGATATTCCGTAAATAGCATTAGTGATTGGAAAAACTTTTACCCGCAGGAGTGTGACGCATGTGACTTGAAGCAAAGCTGTGCTGGCTTTTTCTCGACTTCAGAAGCTGACCTCTTTACCCCAAAGCCTTTCCTTGGAGTCACATCCTAGGGCTGGTGATTTACCAGTTAATCAACATTGCTATTCTCCTAAGATGGAATCAGAATCTAAGGTCACTATTAAATCAATCGGCGTCGACTTAACAGAGACAGCCTTTAGACTTGGGGTAATAACTGTTAATGAGTTCCGCCAATGTATAGGGTTTGATCCGGTTGCTGGTGGCGATGTTGTATTTGATATGACAAGCTTTCAGGAGTACTGGGCAAAGAATAATGTTTCTTAGGTCTTGCTTTTCATTTTCCTCGTTAGCGCTGCTTCTTTGTGTTGCTCCAGCTCAATGTTTGGAGGGTAATAACGTAAGCCTCTCGACATCTAGCCCCAAGGCAACTATTACCTATCTGGAGGCAAAGAGGTTGGCGCTACAAGTGTTAAGTACCAATGAATCTATTAATAAGGTGCGTGCATTTGGCGGCGTAGGTTGGAATCAAGCAAGGATTTCATACGACTTCTATAAACTGCAAGGATGCTCGATGGCGGTTCAGGCGATTGGTCACCATTATCTGCCTGACGTGACCCCCTTTGCAAACAAAGGAAAACCAATTTCAGTTCATGCCTATAGTTTCTTGCATGTCGATGTCTGCCGTATGACCTTCTCCTTTGATAACTTTCAATAGTGAAAGATTAGTCATAGATAGGCCTAAGCTATTGAACAAGTACCTGGGCATTGAGGAAGCATCGGCCAAAAAATTTGAGGTGTTCTTTTAATAAGAGGATAATTATTTGAGTTGGATATTTTCCTGTAAGACTCCTTTGCTTCCCTAGTGTAAGGTGCCTTACCCACTTGTCCAGCTCGGTGTCTGGCAGGAATAATGATGCTGCTGCCGCTGATCTAGCGGCTAAAGCTAAGGGTTGGATTTCTGTATTGGCTGAATGAAGTGGCTGATGAATCCCCACTGCTAATGAGATGGATCTATTTTTGATTGACTCTTGCATAGATATCAATACTAGCTAATCAGATCGGAGCCGTAACTCAAGAACTTCAATCTGAATTTCAGCGATTTCTTTTTTGATTCTTCCAACTGCTGCTCTTTTGGGGTAGTCCATCCTGCCAAGGAGATTCTCTGATCCTGCTAGTTCATCTTCGGCACATCTAAGTTCATACAAGGCTTCAACGAATTCCTCCTCCTTGTCGGCAATCTGGAGGGGCCATGGCAGTCCAATTGGCTTGTGAGAGCCTCTTGGCTTGGGTATCAGCTTACGGGCGTTAAGAACAGCAGGAGACACCTTCCCGGCTTTCTCAATCATTTGGCTGATTTGGACTGAGGACATGGCCTTACCGCCTGGTTGTTTTGATTCTACCCCTTAGCAGCTAGGTAGGAGGTCAATGGATAAGAAAAGCCTTTGTGTCGTGTTGGTATTCGTTCGCTAATTACTGTGTAAGCGTAATCGCGTTCTTGTCTGAGCTGGAGATTTCCATGCCTCGTTTAGTTTTACATACCTTGTCAGTGTCCAGTAGGTATGGAAGTCAGTCATACCAATGGGTTTCCATACCTACATACCTTTTAGTGAAAACTTATTTCCCGGAAGCCTGCGCTGATAGGTGATTGGTGCATACCCATTACCCTACAGAATCTATATCATTAAAAAAGGTATGGAAGGTATGGAAGGTATGGAAAACTCCTGCCACTACTGGGCTCAATCTGGCATTGGTATGTAAGGAGGTATGGAAGGTATGTAAAAAGAAGATGGGGGACCTGGCCAGGCCGCCCCAACCGCTCATGCCTTAAAAGCTGGTGTCTGGATTGAAGTCATTCTTTTTGTCCTCATTGATCCATAGCGTCCTGAACTTTTCCCCGTGCTTGATTTGATTGTCTTTCTTTTGGTAACCTAGTTGCTTAAGGATACCACCAACCTCCATCTGTTGTGTTTTGGTTGGGTTTGTTTGATTGCAGATGTTAGTAAGAACTTCAGCCACACTAATTGACCTGATGTCTTGCTTCTCTAAGGCTTGTGCGATCGTATCCAAAAGGTAGCTTTCATGATTGAAGCAACTGGCGTTGCGGTTAATCACTTCTTCTCGTTGTTCTTTTGAGAGTTTGAAGCTTGCTTCGCCTTCTGTCTTGAACAGCCTTGTTGCTGTCGCCCAAATCGCATCTCTGTTGTCCCTTAGCCACTCGATATCAAGCCGACCGCAGGGGGTGGTTGGATGCACCTCCATCGCCCAGAAGCGGCGCTGCTCATCATCAAGGGCAAATAGTCCTTGGCTGTTGGAGGTGGCCCCAATAACGAACTGTCGAGCCTTGTTCTCCATTGTTGAACCGTAGGGAACACGGATGGTGTCTGTGGTCGTACTGATTAGTCCCTTGAGTTGTTTGATGTCCTTCTTGCTGCTGAACTGATCAAGCTCGGAGATCTCATTGATCCAGCTTCTGTGAAGGCAGAGGATACGGTCCTTATCACCATCAGTTTGAGCGAAGCTATCGCCGAACCATTTTGGGCTTGCTAGTGATTTGAAGAACTCACTCTTGCCTATGCCTTGTTTTGGGCTAATCAATGTAAGGACTTCAATGAATGGAGAACCTTCATGTGAGTCGACCTTGCTTACGGCTCCACACAGCCAAGCCTTGATCAGTGCTTTTGACAGGTGGTCTTTAAGTCCAAGCACCCTTTCGGCAACGAGGTCAAGATCGATTTCTAATTCTGTTCTTGACATTTGTTCGAGATACTCACGAACTGGGTGATACCTGTGTCGGTTGGCGGCGGTCTTTAGGGCACTTTGTGCTTGGGTCTTGGTGCCCATGATTCCAAAATTCTCATCCATCCAGTGTTCAGCAGTGTCAAATTCATAAGGTTTAATGGACGAACCTTTTATTTCAATTTCTTGTGTTAATTCGTTGAAACGAATCTGATCACTAAGGTACCTTTCTAAGACCGTTCTCATTTGCCTAGCGGGTGGCTCGTGTTTGTTTTGCTGAATGAAGTCTTGAAGGGAATCAAGGGTATGTATTTCTTTTGAGAGGCTAGCTTCTCCTTTTGCTGTTTCTTTGGTTTTTTCTAGATCGATTCGATTGAATTTCTGGATGCTTAATGCTGCTACTTGATTCATTTTGAGTTTGGTGCGTGTGCGTTTTGTGGTTGATGGGTTGTTGGTTTTACTGTGGAGAATTGTGGTTGTTTAAACCCTTATGGGGCTGAAATGCAACTTGCCCTGGATTCGCTTTGAACCATTCGGCTAGATACTTAATTTTGTTGAAGCCACCTGGACTGGCATTGTCAAAAGATTTCCAAAGGCGATCGATCTCGTTAGGGTCATATGCCTCATAGTCACGTCCTGACCACTCGTCAAAGGCCTCAAAGGTCCATGGGTGACCCTGGGCTTCAATTGCTCGGAGACAACCAGCGACTGTGATCCAGGTGCTATGGGCAGTGTTGGGAATCATGCCTAACCAGCGCCTCACTCGTCTTTCACTTTGAAGGACGTCATAGGGTTTGTTCTGATATTCAGGGTTGTGAAAGCGGTTTCGCCTCAGTTCTTCCGACATGGCAGCAGCGAAGATTAGCTCCTGAGCGGGAAGCCGATTCTTCAAGCCAAACATGTGGACATCTGCATTTGGATTTCCAAATAGGAGACTTGCTGCATTGATTGATGGATCACTTCCTGGCACTTTCATGCTTAGCCCTTTGATCAACAAGTCCATCGCCTGTGAGTCTGTGATCAATCGGTCAGATTGGAAGACAACTCGGAATCTGTCTCCTTTGCCGTCCATTTTGTGGCTTGTGGTTGTGTAAGCCAATAGTGCCCTTTGGTTCAGGTATTCATGTTGTTTGCACTGTTCCCACGACAGGTTGTCATCGAAGTCAAGGAGAACATATTCGCATTGAATCAGGCGTCCTTCGTTCTTTGATTTGTGGCCCCCTTCCCATTCCCCAGGTGTTACCGCCCATCCATGATTGGTAAGGCATGCCTTAAGCGCTTCTGCGTCTGCCTTAGCTGCCCACTGCCAGCCTCGACCAAGGCTTAGGTACCGCAGAGCCTCAGGACTTGGCTTTCCGACAATATCTGTACGAAAACTAAAGCCTCCTTCATGGCGCTGGTTGCTATTGGTATGCATTGTGTTAATACTTGGTTGCTTGTTTGTGGTTGCTTTTAATGTCGTTCCCAGGACAATGCCATTCAGCCGGATTCGATCCAGCAGCATCTCGCCTTTCTGAATGGTCTTAAACTTGTTTGGCTAGTACTGTCTTCCCGCTAGACATCCGCCATCGCAACCTGATTCCCCAATGTCGTCTCTCCCGGCATGCGTCCGCACTCGCGACTTAGATATCAGTGTCACATCTCTCTTTGGTTTCGTCAACAAGAGAATATTTTAGGTCTTTTCCTTGTCCACTGTTGAGGAGCTCCATCCTTGGTGTGTCTCTTCTCTATGTATAGAGGGGCCGCGTCCGTTTCCCCCTGTATACACCCCACTTACCCCGTCCTCCCTGTATACGTCCCTTTACTTCAAATTAGTTGCTGTGGATAGGGTCTCAAGGATCGCGTTAGATCAGGAACGTCAAGAAATGAATAGTCAAACGATCCGATAGAGGCTCTCCTCTATACGCTCCAACTTTCTGGTCTATTCCCCCTGTATAGACCCTTGTTGGTGCACTGTTCTCTCTGTATACACCTCTGATGTAGTGGCTGTGCCCTACCTCTCCTGTTTACGCCCCACTTGTTTGTCATTTCCTCCTGTACAGACCCCTGATTAGCTTGCCAGCCCCCCCTATCCCGTCTATACGTCCCACTTGGGTGACAGTCGCCCTGTCTAGAGCCGTGAATTGACTTAGTTAACCTTCCCTCCCTCTATTGACCCCTGTTGTGCTTATCCAACTGTATACGTCCCGTTTGTGCTCATGTGTCTGTATGGATGGGACTTGTCGGCCCTAGCTTGCCAGTCCAGCTCTTAATGTCAAAGGTTCGTGTACGAAGTGGAGATGGTTAATCACCATGGCACAAAGTGATCGGTAAAAGGCAAGCGGGTTTGTCTGATCAATCTGTTTATTGGGATGAGCTATGCAGAGTGTGATCAAGCACCTAGTTTTTTCATGAACAAGCGTTGGGAGACAAGTACTATTTCGTTAGTCACGCTATAGTATTAGGGAATACCAAGAAAATTTGTGATGATTCAATTCGGTCTTCGGCTTAGGCTTTTTTCCCTCCACAAGTTGTTTTGGCAAATGCCTTTGGCTTCCATTATTTTAACTACGGTTATTTCATGTCCTGGATTTTCCAATCCTGCTTGGTATAGATACTGCAATGAACGCTTTGGCCAGTGCGCAGACATTCCTCCAGGTTTTAAGAATTTGGGCGAACCGGCAAATAGTGACGGTTTAAATTTCGTCGCTCCTGACGGTGGAATGCTAACTGTCTCTGCTATCTACAATGTTTTAAACGGCACTGTCTCCAGTGAGGTGAAGTCATTTGTTAATTACCACGGAAAGCCACAATATCTTGCCAAGGGAGGCAATTGGTTTGTGGTATCTGGATGGAATGGCGGTAGCATATACTATGCAAAGGTATTTGTAACCGCAAATGTTATAAGTACTATTTTCCTGAATTACCCTTCCGCTCTCAAGTCAAAGTATGACCTAATTATAAGTAGAGTATCCAGCTCTTTTTCGCCTGCTAAATAATTTACACTGTGCCTGCGACGGTGTCCAATGTTCTGGGAAGATGGTTGACTTTCAAATACTCGCGCGCTGGGTCTACTGATTAGTTGCTAACCAGCGGTTAGGCTCAGGCTCGGAGGAATCACCCTTAAAAGGGTGTCGTTGTATAAATGACTGCTATTTTGCTTTAAAAATATCAAGATAGTGTCTGCTTTTTGAGTTGCATCTAGTCTGAAGTTCTTTGGCTAATACCCTGCAAAGACGTCTCAGTTCGCCATTTAGGCTAGAGCTCTCCATGTAGGTCCTAAGTTCCTCGGGGGGGGGGGGGGGGGGGGGGGGGGGGGGGGGGGGGGGGGGGGGGGGGGGGGGGGGGGGGGGGGGGGGGGGGGGGGG
>Ga0310322_10082_pt1 | contig 10712 bp, 9 predicted proteins | sample LakEriER1LargeC7_FD_195536 | JGI IMG/M metagenome (GOLD analysis project Ga0310322, IMG submission 195536) | Enriched freshwater cyanobacterial communities from Lake Erie, Ontario, Canada - ER10.Large.C7 (v2) (version 2) | ecosystem: Environmental > Aquatic > Freshwater > Lake | place: Canada... | reverse complement strand
CCAGCACCACCTCCTGGCCCCGCACTAGGGCCAGGTGCACGGCGTATTCGCCCGTGCCCTGGAGGAAATCCTTGGTGCCATCGAGGGGATCGAGGATCCAGAGCCACTCGGCCTCCAGGGGCACGCCCTCGCTGAGCTGCTGTTTGGCGGTCTCCTCACTGAGCAGGGTCCAGGGGGCCGCCGGGAAGGCCTGGGCCAGGCCGTCGAGCAGCCATTGGTTCACTGCCAGGTCGGCGGCAGACACCGGACCCTCGCCGCCCTCCTCGACGCTCAGCACCGGTGCAAAGCCGTAGGGGGGCTGCTCGCCGCGCCCGTAGGCCCGCAGGATGGCGGCCGCTCCCCAGCTGAGGCGCCGCAGCTCGGCCAGCAGGGCCGCCTCGCCAATCCCCTCGGGCAGCCAGGCCTGGGGCTCGGGGGCACTGGGGGCTGGGGGCACGGGCGCCATCATGGGAACGGGCAGAGGGGGCATTGTGATCCAGGGCGAGGAACCGGCCGCAGGCGTGCTCTACCTGGTGGGCACGCCGATCGGCAACACCGGCGACCTGTCGCCCCGGGCCCGCAAGGTGCTGGAGGGGGCCCATCGCATCGCCTGCGAGGACACCCGGCGTAGCGGCCTGTTACTGGCGGGCCTGGGCATCAAAAGCAGGCTGATGAGCTTCCACCAGCACAACCAACTCGGCCGGATCCCCCAGTTACTGGAGGCCCTCGAGGCCGGTGAAGCGGTGGCGGTGATCAGTGATGCGGGCCTGCCGGGCATCTCCGATCCGGGCGAGGCCCTGGTGGCGGCCGCCCGGGCCGCCGGCCGCACGGTGATTTGCATTCCCGGCCCCTGCGCCGTGACCACGGCCCTGGTGAGTAGCGGCCTGCCTAGTGGCCGCTTCTGTTTTGAGGGCTTCCTGCCGCCCAAGGGTCAGCAGCGCCGGGCCCGGCTGCGCCAGCTCGCCAGCGAAGAGCGCACCCTGGTGCTGTTTGAGGCGCCCCACCGCCTGGTGGACCTGCTGGAGGATGTGCTCGCCGAACTGGGCGATCGGCCCCTGCAGGTGGCCCGGGAACTGACCAAACGCCATGAGCAGCAGGTGGGGCCCACCGTGGGCGCCGCCCTGGAGCATTTCCGCCAGATCGCCCCGATTGGCGAATGCACCGTGGTGCTCGGGGGCGCTGCCGAGGCCCTGGTCAACCGTCCTGATGACGCCAGCCTCCGGCGCGAGTTGGACCAGCGGGTCGCCTCAGGCCTGAGTAGTAGTGATGCGGCCCGCCAGTTAGCCGTGGAAACCGGGATCTCCCGCCGGGAGCTCTACGCTCTGCTGCATCAACCGGGCCCGAGCTGATGTTGCTGCGCCTGCGCCTGCTGGTGACCTGCCTGGGGGGTGGGGCCTTGCTGCTGCTGTTGCTGTGCTTGGGGGCCCAGAACCTCAACACCCGGGTGAGTCTCAAGCTGGGGGTGGGACGCACCCCCGAGCTACCCAGTGGTTTCCTTGTGGGCGTGGCCCTGGTGATCGGCGTGATCAGCGGCGGCAGTGCCACCGCCCTACTGCTGCCCCGGGGCGATCAGCTACCGGGCAGGGAATAGAGGGCCCCCTCCACCACCAGGCGGGTCACCCCCTGGGAGAGCAGGTAGGGGGCGGTGCGTGCCAGTACGCCACTGTCGGGCACCTTGATGACCCGCTGGTTGCGGCCGCAGTAGCGCTTGGCCTGGCGGGGGTTGGCATACACCACTAGGGCCTGGCGGTCGCCCTCCCCATCGGGCAGGGCGCCCAGTTCGGGCAGGTCCCGCAGGGGCTTGATGTCGAGCTCCACGGTCTTGTCCACCAGCATGTAGACGCTGGCGGGCAGGTCAGCTGGCTCCAGGGGCTGCACGGTCAGGCTGGGGCGATCCTCGATCGCCTGGCCGAGGGGCAACACCACAAAGGTTTGGCCGTCGCCAGGGTCGCCGTAGCTGCCGAGGAAGCTGTCACTGTCCTCGTCCCCGTCGTCGCTGTCATCACCAGCCTCTTCGGCAAAGTCATCGGCATCCTCGAGCGCAAGGGCGGCATGGCCTTGCTCGCCATCGAGGGGATCCTGGGGATCGTCCCCAGGATCAGGGGCCCCCAAGCCAGGGGCGTTGGCCTGGCCAACCCCATCCAGCTGTTGGCGTACCCAGGTGCCGAATGGGGGCTGGTCTTCTGACAACCCGGGCTCTGCCTTGGCGGCTTCAGCGGTCAGCTCGGTAGATGTCGCACCCAGGTCCTGGTCGGGGCCGCTCAGGCGAGCGCCCGTCGCTGTCTCGGCGCTGGGGCTGGTGGCAAGTGCTTCCGTTGCTCCGGATTCTGCTTCGCACAGGGGAAGCTGCAGGCTTGAGCCTCCGGTGGGCGGCGTTGAGCGGGCCCGTTGTTGCTTTAGTGCCTCGTACTCCTCGGGATCTAGGGCAGTCCGCACCACCCGGCTGACCGTGTTGGCACTGCAGCCAAAGGCTTCGGCCAGGGCCCCAGACGCTTCGCCGCCCCGGAAGCGAGCCACGAGCTCCTGTTTCTGGCTGTCGCTGAGCCGGGTGGCCGCCATGACAAGAACGCTCTCCAACAATTGATCCTAGGCACCGGTCTGCTGGTAAGGCCTTTCTGGGGCAGGCTTTCGGTGTCGGGGCAGGGCGCTCCATGGCCTTGTTGGGCCCCAGACCCCCCGGGCTGCCGGTCTCGGGGCCCATGGGATTGGGCCTGTCACAATGGTTCTGGCCCATTTACGGGTCACCCGCTCCCTTAGCTCAGTTGGATAGAGCAGCTGCCTTCTAAGCAGCCGGTCGATGGTTCGAATCCATCAGGGGGCGTCTAGAGAAGCCTGGCCAGATCTGGGCTCTGAGCTTGTCAGAGCAACGTTTCCCCTCGCGCCGTCTCATTGAGCGAGACCCATCAGAACGCTTGCAAACGCGCCAAGACCTGCCAAGATTTCACGCAGATTTCACGCAGCGTGAAAACATGGCCCTGAATCGCCCGCAATGGCTGGCCGACCTGAGCAGGGGATTCAAGCGGCACCGCCAAGGGCGCAGCGGCTGGACGGCGGAGGTGATGCGGGACCGCTTGCGTGTGGTTTCGGCAGAACTCCCGCCGCGGCCTGATGAGCCGGCTAACGCTGCGCCAAAGCGCCGAGCTGTAACCCTGGCCACGCCGCCCGGGCCTAGTACTGCTGCGGCTGCTCTTGCCGAAGCATGCGCATTGTTCGATGCCGTGACCGCTGGTACTTGGCGCTGGCCAGACCCTTCTGCAATACCTGCAGCGGGGGAAGCCGATCGACTGACCCCGCCAGTGCTACAGCGACTGACAGATCAGCTCCAGAAGGCCGTTGTTGGGGAAAGGGTCTCCCCATCGACATGGCGGCGCATGTATCACCCTTTTCTGGCCCGTCTGATCGTTGTTGCTGGCGAGAGGAGATGGACGGATGACAGGGAGCTGTTGACTGCCCTGCTGCGCCAGTGGGAGCCCAACACCAGGGCCCGACAGATGGCCCACGACCGCGTCCGCCAAGCATGGCGATTGGCGGGGTGGCCATGGTCGCCAGAGGTGGCCCTGATGAGGGGCAACGGCAAGGCAGCGGCTTCCCCTGAGGGCGTGAGGGCCTTCAACGACGCCGAGATCCAAGAGCTTCGCAGCAGGCTTCAGCGCAGCAACAAGCTCACGCCTGCAGACCTAAACGCGTGGGACACCCTGGCGGTCTTCGGCCTGCGCCCGGCAGAACTTCAAGGATTGAAGCTGCTCCAGGTGGACGGCCAGCTGGTTGCTCAAGTCACGCGGCAGAAGCGCAGCAGCAGGGGCAGCAGTGGCGCGAGGCAGGTGCCAGCCGTACCGCCTGCCGACTGGCCAGCAAATTGCTTTGATTTGCTGGAACGATGGGATCTGCATGGATTCCCGCCAGGAATGCTGGCGGCCCGTTCGCCCGGGGAAGTGCTCGCGCAGCAGCTGAGCCGCCTGAAGCTCTCGAAGCCGGTGTCGATCGAACTGCCTGTCGAATTGACCCCTTACGGGCTACGGCATGGTTTCGCATTGCGCCTGGCCCAACAGCTCGGTCTCCATGTGAGGGAGTCCGCCGTTTTGATGGGCCATAGCCCGCAGGTTCACCTTGCCACCTACGGCCGCAGGCTGGATCAGCCGGGTCTGCTGGCCAAGGTGCGACAGCTTCAAGCAGTCACACATTAATCACCATTGCTTATACCGTACACCGCCCATGGTGGTAACAGCTGGTTAAGCCAAGCAGGGTCGAAAAAGATTCAGTAAGGTCGAGCAATCAGACCTTCAAACCTCTCTTATCCCTAATCAAACCACGGGCAGCTGAGTGAGCGCAGTCCGTGACCCCGTAAGACGCACCACGCGAGCAAAAAAAGCCGCCTCTGCCCGCTGGGGACCCCGCCACCGCCTGGAAGTGCACTCTCTCCAGGATTCCGAGCAAGTGCAAAGCAAGGTGCGAAGGAAAAGCCACTGAGCTCGTGGGGGGCTCTTGGATCTGTGATCCCTAAAACAGATGTCTTTCACTCTTACGACCCAAGAGGTCAGCGAAAAGCTGCGCCTCTCTGATTCCACTCTGCGCCGCCTTCGTCGAGAAGGAGTGCTCAAGCCTGGCCATCACTTCCGCGCCATTGGTGGCGGAACGGTGAAGCCTGCCCTGCTGTGGGATGCCGAAGCCACAGATGCCGCCCTGGCGCAGCGCAGCCGCCGGGCTCTCCGATGAAAAAGCCGCTGCACCAAGACAACGGCTCTGAAGTATTTCCTGAAACCATCATGACAGATGAAAAGGCTGCTTGGCAGCGTTTAATCCTGCTGGAGGAGCTGCCATCGGATATGTTCTACTCGCCATCAAAGGCGAAGCAGGCCTTCTACACAAAACGGCTGAAGGAAGTGATTCCTAGGCATTCATTAGGCCAAGCCGCGGCCAATAAGCGTCACCAGGAGCTGACTGCTCACCAAGCTCTCGCTGAGTTCCGCACGGTGCTCTTCAGGCTGCTGGAGGAGCCTTACAGCGAACGGATGATCCAAGCCCGGCAGGCTGCTGGTGAGCTTGGGCTCCGGCTTCGAGATGGAGAGATCCAGCGTGAGCTCTGGAAGCTGAAGCTGGCCTCCAGTGGCCGCTCTGAGCCCATCCTTCCCGGCCAGCCCCTGGACCTTTCACCAACGCCTTGGCGATGGGAGGGGCTGCTCCTAGACCGCTGCGCTCACCTGTTGGTAGCCGCGCCAAAGATCGGCAAGTCTTCCTTGGGGCTGGCATTGGTGGCGGCATGGCACCGAGGGGAGCAGACCTTTCTTGATCGCAGGCTGATCGGTCCCTGTCCGCCTGCGATCCTTTGCTGGCCTGACCAGGGTGAGCAGGACTGTGGCCGGATGCTCCGTTCCGCTGGCCTCCTTGCGGCTGATGGCGGCCTGCTGAGCCCTCCCCTGACGATGCTCTTCCATGCGGGGAATCCGATCCATCTGGATCCCGAGGGCATAGAGCGGCTGGTGGAGAAAGTCAGCCAGCACCCGGGTGCCCTGGTGATCGTGGACAGCTATTCCGCCGCTACAAGGCCGTTGGGGCTGGAGGAAGCCTCTGCGGAGTTCGCCATGCCACTGGTGGAATTGATCGAAGCCCTGGAGCCTCACAAGGCCACGCTCCTGGTGATCCACCACGCCGGGAAGGCTCGATCGGGGGAGAGCCCCACCAGCGCCTCCAGGGGGAGCACTGCTCTGCCTGCTGCCGCCAGTCAGGTCCTGAGCCTGGCCAGGGTCAATCCCCAGAACCGTGCCGATCGAAGGCTGATGCTCTCCGCCGAAGGCCGCGGTGGTCCCCAGGAGCATCTGTTGATCGAGCGCCAGGGGGATGAGTGGATCTGCCATGGCTCGGGAGATGAAGCTCACGCCACCAACCAGCGGGAACAGCACCGCCAGAAACTGACCGACCGTCAGGCCGCGGCCTTGAAATTGGTTGAACGCCGCTGGCGTGATGGCAAAGGTGAGACCACAAGCGTGGATCTGGTGGCAGAACCAGCCTGCGACCTTGAAGGGAAGAACGCTCCACGGCTTGCCAGAAAGACTCTTCAGGCTCTCGGGCGGATGGAGCTGGCGGGACTCCGCCACGTTGGCGGCGGGCTAAGCGCCAGGCCGTGGGGCACGGATGAAGGTCCTGGGGGTTCCCCCTGTCCTACTGGTCCTGAAGGTCCTGCCGGTCCTCAGATCGAGCAAGTCGCTGATCCTGATGTTTATGGGGACCAAGGGGACCAGGGGGACCTGCCGGATAAGGGGGACCAAGGGGACCAGCTGCTGCTGGAGGTGATGCCATGAATCCACTTCCACCAATGGCAGACCTTCATCTGGATCTGCTCCGTGGATTCCCCCTTGGATGGAAGGAAGGCAAGTCACAACCGCTGGAGCCTGCCCAGCTGGTGCGTCACTTCCGCAGGCTGCCTAAGCGGGTTTCAGGAAACCGGAGCTGGTGGCTCACCACTGGCGGCAAGAGGATCGACTCTGAGGGGAGTGATTTGCTCTATGTGGCGCTGGCTGAGATCGGCTGGAAGATCACAAGGAGAGCCGCCCGTGACGCCATGGCGTTGGCTTTGAGTTCCCAGGAGCCACAGGCTCCACCACCACCAGCAAGGCCGCAGGAGGTGGAGTTCTTCTAATCACCGGCAAAGACCGAAAAATCATCAACCCCGCAAACAACTCTTGGAAGTTTGTGGGGTTTTTGGGGCAACGGTCAAGTCTCATTAGCGAAGGGCTTAGGCTGGTGAAGCTTGGCAACGGCTGACCATTGGACGGATTCCTATACCCGCATGGACGGGATATGCTTTGCCCAGCTGTGGCCATGCCGTGCGTCGTCTGCTAATTGCTTTTGCTGTAATTGTTGCTTCTCAAGTCCAGCTAACCGCTTCCGCACAAGTTGATCCTAAAATTGCAAAGCAATGCAAGGATGCACGAGATTTTGTTGGATGCGTTAAAGCTTTTAGCGCGCCCCCAGCTCCAACTCCGGTTGATGACGGCCTTGATGGTTTAAGAAACGCCATGAAGGCAGTGTCAGGAAGAATTGACTCAGGCTTCTCATTGCGAGATTCCACACTATTTTTTCAGCCAGTCACGGATCAGCTTGCCATTAGTAGAGACAAGCATCCATCCTCTCTTGCAGTTAAAAATAGCGCAAAGGCTCTAGAGCTATTCAACATTGTTCAGTCTGCCTGGCAAAGCAGAATCAACACGCTTCGAGTTAATCAATACTTTACCACATATAGCTGTGGACCCACAAAAAATGGGGTTGCCTTATTTAACCAATTAGCAGGTAGCGAAGTTGTGTCTTTTCAGGTCACAGGCGGCATATTTGGGTTGTCGCTAGGCTGCCAAGAGTCAGTAGGCCTCGGTCACGAATCGTTAATGCTTACTTACATCTCTAGCTTATTAAAGCAAGGATCCGTAAGTCCCGCTGAAATCGCAGCAAAAGAAGCAGCTGATAAAGAAGCAGCTATAGCGATTAAAAAAGAAAGAGAGCTAGCTGCACTTGGCCCTTGGAAACGACATTTAGAAGAAAATCCTAAACTCAAAAAGTGGGTAGAGTCGAATCCGGTGGCAGCAGAAAAATTCAAGGATGATTGGCTCAGGAAGAACGCGGTAAATCAGGTTAAAGAGTATCCAAAAAACTGCTCTGAGATGCCTTCAAAAGTTGGCTATGACGACTGTATGCAGAATAAGCAGTGAGGATAGCCTTTGCTACGGGTCCCTCCTGGCAAATGGGCGGTGGGTAGATTCGAACTGCCTTGTTCAGCTAGCATCTGCACATAAGCATTCTTAACAGTAGCAAAAACGGCGGCCAGACAGGCACGTCAATGTGACACACATATCCGAACTCAACCCTGAGAATATCGGATGTAGCAAGTAGAGAATGCAGGTCAATAGCGCAGCGGATATACTGCAGTACGAAGCATAATGCAGTACAGTAAAAGGCTAGTATTTTCACGAATTATGTAACGAATAACCGCACTGACAGTAAAAAGGCCAGTGCCAAAGGACATTGGGTATAGCAATGCCTTCGAAATGTCAGCACTCAGGACTCTTGGCTTGAAGCTAACCAGGGCCTGTGGTAAACTTAGCGAATAAAGAAAGTTTTGGCTAAAAAATGACAATCCAATCCAGTTACCTAGCTCCTCAGTCTCAATGGTTAGATTTGACTGACAAAGTTCTGGTGCTTCGCCAAAATAGTGGCGCTATTGCGATAACAACTGCAACAGGATTCGGATGGGGTCCATCAACGGATGGTTACGGCTTAGGTAGGGCCCAGCACGGCGGAAGTGGAACAAGCTATAGCGAGTACATACTTTTAGGCAGAGCGGACTACGATCTTGTTTATCAATACATTTATTTTGATGCAGGCGTTACCTTCTTTGATGATTTTCTTAAGACTAGCGAGTTCATATTTTCTGCAGATCTAAATAATGATGGTGTAATTCCTGATACGACTATTGACAGGGCTTTTCATTATGCTTTTGATGGAGCTTCAATTCAAAAAACAAGCGCTTTGTCAATTGAATTTTCACAGACCCCATCCGACCTTCAATTAGTCTTTGAAAAGCTCGATAGCAATGGAGATCGTACTGGCGGCATAGCCCCTTACATCGAATCAAGCCACTTCATTGAAGGCCAAAAAACAAATATAAATACTGGCCTTATTACCGGCTCTTACGATGGGATAAATAATATCCTCATTATTACCATCAATTGGGCTCAATTTTATGGTGTAGACTACAAAAATGTAATTGGAACTGGAAGCGTTATGGTTTCCATAGCTGCTGGCACGGACTCTTTATCAGATGGCGCTGTATATGCAACCTCTATTTATGGGACAAATACTACGGATCAAATATACGGCTCAACTAATGATGAAGAAATCTTCGCCCTGAGTGGTAATGATTATGTTGAAACGGGTTTAGGAGACGATACGATTGATGGTGGAGCGGGTAATGACACGCTCAATGGTGGTGATGAAGATGATAATTTAGATGGCGGGGCAGGAAATGACACCCTCATTGGCGGTTCAGGGGATGACATATTTACTATCGACTCTTTAGGTGATATGATTGTAGAAAATGAAAATGAAGGTACAGACACAGTCAATTCCTATTTGAGTTTTTCAATACTCAATACTAATTTAGAAAACATCACTCTTCTGGGCACCAAATCTCTTAATGCAACTGGCAACAGCCAAGTCAATGTCTTAGCTGGCAATAGCGCTGCAAATGCACTAGACGGCAAAGGTGGGGCCGACACACTAGAGGGTGGCGCAGGCAATGACACTTACTTCGTCTATGGGGACTGCGAAACGATTACTGATACCGCTGGCACTGATCTTGTTCGATCCTTTGCGACCTGGACTCTCGCTGCCGGCATTGAGAATCTAACGTTATTTGATGGAGCCATGATTGACGGCAGCGGTAATGCCACCCAAAATACCATCATCGGTAATTCGTCAGATAACGTTTTATTCGGAGATGCGGGCGACGATACTATTATTGGCAACGCAGGCAATGACACTCTTGATGGAGGGACTGGCGCTGACAAGATGACTGGAGGCACTGGAGATGATGTTTATGTCGTAGATAACTCCAAAGACACCGTGACGGAAAAGCTCAATGAAGGCTCCGACGCGATTGAGACTATGCTAACCAGTATCAGCATTGCAAAACTCTCTGCGATTGAAAACCTTACCTACACCGGGCTTAGTAACGCAACACTCGTGGGCAATGCCTCGGTTAACACGCTTACTGGCAACTCAGGTGCCGACAGATTAGATGGAGGTATTGGCGGAGACTCATTAAATGGAGGCGATGGTAATGACCTCTACGTTGTTGATAACGTAAACGACACCATTACAGAGAACGACAACGAAGGAACAGACTCCGTTCAATCTAGTGTGACGTTCACACTCTCAGACTACGTCGAGAACTTAACACTGACAGGGAAAGCTGCAATTAACGGAACTGGCAGCGCCCAAGACAACATCATCACAGGCAACAGTGCAGCGAATACGCTAAATGGTGGACTTGGTAACGACACGCTTGATGGTGGTGCTGGTAACGACACCCTGATTGGCGGAGATGGTGCTGATGTCCTGACTGGCGGTCTTGGCAATGACTCCCTAACAGGCGGAGACGGGGCCGACTATTTCAAGTTCAACACAGCACTTGGCAAAACTAATATAGATTCTATTACCGGCTTCGCTCATGACACCGATAGGATTCAATTAGATGATGCCATTTTCAAAAAATTTGTTGGTACAAACGGCCAAATAGATTCAGCAAGCTTTGTTACCGGCGGTAATGGTGTAAAAGCTTTAGATGCCAACGATTTCCTCATCTTTAACACTGCTACCGGTGCTCTTTCCTACGACCCAGATGGAAGTGGTAAGGGGGCAGCGATGCAGTTTGCAACGCTTGTAGGTGTGGCAGATGTAACTGCTAGTGACTTCTGGATTGTTTAACTGATGAGTAATTAACCAAAATCCCCAAGTTTAGCATCCATGCTTCAGCAGCACTCTATGGAAAATACAAGTAGAGCGCTTCTCTGTGAGTTGCTTCTTTGCACTTATGACTCTTGGCTGGACGACTAATTTGGGAATGCAAAAAACTTGGTAAAAATTAAAGGATTTGGAGAAAAATTTAAAATATCTCAATTAATTTTAGCGATATTTTTATTCAGTTTATATGGGGCAAGCAATTGCTATTCACAAACGAAACTAGC
>Ga0310322_10081_pt1 | contig 10762 bp, 11 predicted proteins | sample LakEriER1LargeC7_FD_195536 | JGI IMG/M metagenome (GOLD analysis project Ga0310322, IMG submission 195536) | Enriched freshwater cyanobacterial communities from Lake Erie, Ontario, Canada - ER10.Large.C7 (v2) (version 2) | ecosystem: Environmental > Aquatic > Freshwater > Lake | place: Canada... | reverse complement strand
TGGCGAAATCCTTGGCATAGGGCTCGACGACGCCGGCTGCCCTAGCCATGCGACGTGCCATTGGTGCCAGGGGTTCGGTACCAGTCGAGGCACCTCCCATCGGCTGTTGCAGGAGGCCTCCTGAAGGCCCATAAGGACAGCCGAGGCACAGTATGAGGGGTTGATGCTTGTGGTCATGCCGCCACCTCCTTCTGAGGTTTGTGCTGAGTAATGCTGGCCACAAGCTCAGCAATCTTTGGCTGAGTCAGGAAGTCCCTCACGGCCCTGCCATTGAGTCCATCAGGGCGATGCGCACCGGGGATCTGGTTGACCAGCTCAGCACCAATAGCCGCGGGATTAAGGACCCTGAGCTCGATGACGCACTGCTCCCATGGCTTGAGGGCACTCAGGTCCACAATCATCTGTCCGGGTTGGTCGTTGCCGGTGGTGATGCTTGCGAAAATCTCTACCGGCTGATCCACCAGGAGTGCGGTCGCTGGCACCAGGAGAGAGGCTGGGGCATCAGTGCCCGGCAGTGGTTGGAGGTCTGCAGCTGTGGCGGATGAACCATCCCCCTCTAGAGCTGAATGATCCAACCGGTGGTCCAACCGATCCAACGCCGCTAGGGCGCTTGGTTCAGGCAAACCGACTGCAGCAGATGGGGTTTGAGGGTGAACCAACCTGAGACAATCTTTCTGCCCAGAAAGGGATACAGCACCATCAACAGCCCAATGGGCTAAGGCCCCCCCTTTTTCTTTTACTTCTCCACTTGAAAGAAAGGTTGGTTCAGGTTGGTTCAAAGCTGTCAGTCTCCTGTCAAGCCAGGGCATCCGAGCTGAACCAACCCTTCCCAAGATGGTTGGATGAATGGACTCGATGGTTGGATCAGTCGGCCCGGTTAGTTCAAGAGGCGCTACTACTGCTGCCGGCCTCTCTCCCACTGGCTCGGGCATGTAGCCAGACAGCTGCCTACCTCCTCCATAGCGGCGCTTCTTCTGAGTCCATCGGATGGTGCCGCCATGGGTCCGAAAGGTTGAGCCGGTAACGACCCTGTTCACTCGCATTTGGGTGTCGCGGCCCTGAGCCTCGATCGGGAGGCGCAGGGCCTGCTCGATCAGAGCCTGCTGGGTGATGCCTCCTTCGGAGTCGATGGGGCGCTTCTCCAGCACGGCTGCGAGGGCACCCTCCCAGGAGTCGGAGAGGTTGGCCTGCTCTGCTCGGGCCGCAGCGGCTATGGCCAGCGCGTGATCGACTGAGACCCAGCTCTGCAGGCCCCAGTCAATCCAGGTCATCACCGTGGCCCAGACGCTGTCACGGTTGGTATCGATCCAATCAGGGTCAAGAGGGCGTCCCTCGGTGTCGATGATCCAGACGCGGCGGTGGCCGGTGCTGTCGTTTAGGAACTCGCTTTGATTCGTGGTGCCGAACAAGACACCTCGGCGGTCATGGCGCGTTGACTGCTTTTCATACTTCTCGACATAGTTATCGGTTCTTCGGGTGATAAAACCTTTGAACTCTGATGCTGTACTCCTTTGCAGAGTATGTTCACATTCATCAAACTCAAATATCCAGGCCGAATTGATCTTGGCCAACACATCTTTGCTCTCAAGGTCTGAGACCTTGGTGGCGGAGTCGTACCAGCCCGGAGGGCACAAGGCCTCGATTGAGCTGGACTTGCGATTTCCCTGCGGGCCAGAGAAGATCAGCATTTGGTCATGCTTGTATCCAGGGCTTAGACCGCGGTGGACGGCGCCGGCCAGGTGGGCGGCGAGCATCTGGTGAGAGAGGTCGTCGGTCGAATGGATCCCGAAGGCCCGGGCCAGTTCACCCATCGAGACCAGGCACAGGTCCGTCCGTTCTCGCAGGCCCAAGAGATACCGGCGGACAGGGTTGTAAGGATTGGATTTGGCTAGGAACTCGAAGGAATCTGCAGCGGCCTGCTTTGAGACCTCCAGCCCGTGTTGCTTGGCCAGGAATGAATCAGCGAGATGCAATCGGCTGCCCATGGGGGTGCCGTCGATCTCGCAATCTCTGGTTAGTTCGTTGAACTCCAGCCGGTAGGTGGCCTGAAGGAAGGCCTGAAGGTCAGCCTTGGTGAGTCGAGACGGCTTGTCTCCCTGCTGCTCTGCAAGCGAGGCCTGCTGCTGTGCGATGGCATCTGGTATAGCGGCAATCAGGGCCTGCGCCCGCTCGGCAGCGGGACCTGGGGCATCGTCAATGGAGCCAAGCCCGGCGATCCCTGGCCACACCTCACCAGCGGGCAGCGCCAGGAAGGGAAGGCCAATGGCCGCCGCGGCCTGCTCGGAGAGGTCGGAGCGGCGGCTCCCTTCTTCATCGTTGTCCGCCAGGTAGACAATGCCGCGAATATCAGCCTGCTGGAGGGCTCGATAGCGTTGCTGGATCTGCTCAGTCTTGTGCGCGTGGCCGGGCTGGCTGATGGCGACCAGGCCGCCGGCACGCAGACAGTCCGCACATTTCTCGCCCTCGGCTTCGGCAATCCAGCGGCCGGGGCCGTGCTGGATTGCTTCGGCTTGGCGCCATAGGGGCCATGGATCGAGGCCTGCACCTTTTGCCCAGGTGGCGGTTTCGCCGTTGTTGGCGAAGTGCTGTACAGGGAATGCCTTCCCTCCATCGGTCGCGCGCTTCACCATCACCCGCTGGGTGGGGCTGTAGTCGAGCTGATGGCCATCGGGCAGGTGAGCTGGAGGCGGTTCCGGCAGAGGGCCAGGAAGGCGGGCCAAAGCGATCCCTGAGGCATCAATAGGCAATGGCTTTGCTGAACCCACCGCAACAGCCTTGGCAGTTGCCTGAGGCCTCCTTTCAGCTAAGCGCCTGGGGAGCCCGTCGCGCTTTTTGTCGAGGACAAATACGGCCGTCCTGCTGTCGATTGCGTCATGCGTATATGCCCATTGCTGGCCGTCATGACCGTCGATGACCTGGCCTGGCTTGAGACCTTGGGGTGAATGGAGGTTCTTGCCCCAGTGACAGAGGATCAGTTCACTCGATATCCGGCAGTCCCCGTCCTCTATGCGGCCACAGATTGGGCAGGGGTTGTTGTTGCTGCTGGGGGTGAGGTTCTGCTCAGCCATGGCGGTCACCTCCGGCGAACACATGGCCCACCACGGCGGCATGGAGGTCCTGGCCTACGCTCAGCTCACTGGTTTTGCGCGAGCTCCGCGCTGAAGCTGCCCCCACTTCCGTGCGACCGGCGGCGGGGGCCTTTTTGTTGGGGGACATGGCTCAACCGACCCCCTTAGACGGCTGGTTGGCAGCGCTGTACCGGCGATCTGGAGCCCGGCATCCGGTCACGGCGATCTCAAGCCTGTCGGCAATGGGGGCCAGCCGCTCTGCGTGGCGCTCTAGGTAATCGGCAACTGCCAGCCGCACCAAAGGGCTGGCAGTCAGCCCTAGCCAGCGGGAGCAGAGATGAATTGACGAAAGAACCTCGGGCGAGACCGGTGCTGACAACAGTTGGCGCTTGGTAGGCGCTTTATCGGTGCCAGCAACGTCCAGCCCAAGGCGCAGCGAATGTGCTGACGACATGGGGGTAGGAAACCAAACGGTTTGGGTTTGTGTTGCTGGCGTTTCCGGAGACCGACGCCTTTGATCCGGTTTGGTCGAGCAATTCTGCTCGGGTCCCCATGGCAGAGGACCAGGTCTCAAATCTCCCCGCAGTCTCACCAAGCACTTGATCGATGCTTGTCCGATTGGCGCCCGATGTGACCATCGTCGACAACAGCGGTTGCCCGCCACTGGTCCGAGTGTTCAAATCTTAGCGGAGTCAGATTTCGCCTTCAACCATCGGACCCTCAGGTCCCCAGACGGGAATTCGCCACCGGACCTGCCGGATCCAGTGATGACGGTCTCGGGGCACGGTGTTCACCAACAATCCACCCGGCTCGATCAATAGGGCTAAATCTCGGTGGCGTTGTGGCTCGCTGCGATCTAGCCCTGGCGCGCTAGTCCAGCCCCAGTGGTCGCTGTGCACCTGGCCCAGGAATGTCTCGCCCCAGCCGGCATCTATGGGCACATGGCGCAGCTGCTCATCCAGCAAGGCCACCAAGGCGGGGTCGGGTTCCGTTGGGGTGCGCTGTTCGGCGGCGATCTGTTGGCGCAATTCGCGGATTCGCAGTTGGTCGGCATCACCACGAAACTGAGCTGGAAGCTTTTCTCTAGCTGCCAGTTCTTGGCGAAGCTCGACCAGCTGGGGACTTGGGATGTGGTGTTGGCCGTCTGCCTCCGCCAACGCCCGGGCAATGTTGGCGAGGTGGTCTCCTAACCTCTGCATCAACAGGGATTGCTCCAGGTGATCGGCCCTGATGCCAGCCCGCCTGGACGGGCATTGCTGCTGGGTGCACCTCATGTAGCTGTAGGTGCCTGACGCTCTACGGGCCACGCTGTAAGCCAGTACCGAGCGGCAATGAGCGCAACGGCACAGGCCGGATAGAGCACGGATTTCCCGGGTCGGCCGAAGCCCACCCGCCTCCGGTGGCTGCGGGATATTGCGTCCCCAGACGCGCCTATTGGTCTCAAGCTGGAGCTGAATCGCCTCAAACTCACCAGCGGTGACCAACGCTGGCCAGCAGTCTTTGATCTGGACGGTGCCATCCCTGCGCGCCATGTGGCCAAGCAGGTGTCGCCCCCGCAGCCAGAAGCCCACGGACCTGCCGTGCCCCATCCGGCTATGGCGTTCGTGCAGAAATTGGGCAGCATCCGCTAGCCGCCATTCGCCTGCGATGAACTTGTCGACCACGACGCGGCAGTCGCCCCAGGCGGGGGATGGTTCGACCCCGTGGCGGGTGCCAGCAATGCGCTGAAGGTGGATCGGCAGTGAGGCAGCTGATCGTGCCGGGATGCCCTGGGAGTGCAGACCCTGGTAGCCGTTGCGAACGTTTTCAGCCAGAGCCCGGCTGTAGTGCTCACCGAGCAGCAATTGCACTTTCACGCTGAGCCAGCCAGCTGAGGTGCTGATGTCCACGGCTCCAGACCCGAGGCTGAGAAACTCGACGCCGTGCTCGTCACAGGCTTCTGCGATTTGCAGCACCAGGGCATCCCTGCGGGCGATCCGATCCAGTCGGGTGGTGATGAGTTTGTCGAGCTCCCCGGCCTCGATGGCCGTCAGCAGATCGCGGAAGCCCTTGGCTTTTCGTCGGTCTTCAAGCTTGAAACCCGAGACAGCTAGATCCTCGAACAGCCTGCCAGCCCCGGCCTGCTTCAACCTCTGCCGCTGGGATGCGGGACTGTCGCTTTCGTCCCGCTGGGAGGCGCTGGAAACCCTGAGGTAACCCGCCACCCGTTGCGAGATCTCAGCCGCCACCAGTGTTCCCAGCCGTTCGGTTGTTAGGATACCGCCCAGAGGGGCACGCTGCCGAAGTGGAGCAGCTGCAGGGGCAGGGTCCAGAGGGAGGCCGCCAGGGGGACCGCTATCGCCACTGCCAGCCACCGGCGAGCCTTCCCGGGGGTTGGCCCCGCCAGCCGCTCCTCCAGGGGGCGGGCCGTGAGCAGCAGCCCAGCGGTGGCAGCAACGCTCAGCTGGAAGCCCACATCCAGCAGCCAGCTCGGCTGCCAAAGAAGCATCAGCAGGAGGCAGAGCAGCAACACCCCTAGGGGCCGGCTGCGGCGGCCGCCCTCCTGCACTAGGAAGGCCATCGCCCCCATCACCACGGCCCGCACCACCGAGGGCTGGGGGCCGGCCAGCAGCAGAAACAGCAGCATTGCCCCCAGGGCCAGGCCCCAGCGCAGGGGCCTGGGGCCGCCGCGGGCTAGGGCCATCACCGCGCCCAGCAGCACGGTGAGATGAAACCCCGAAGCCGCGAGAGCATGGGACAGGCCTGACACCCGAAAGGCGTCGCGCACCTCCAGGGGCACGGGCACCACGGCACTGCCGAGCACCAGGGCCGCCAACACACCGCCGGCCTCGGGGCCGCCCCGCGCCAGCAGGGCCTGGGCCATGCGTCGCCGCAGGTCGGCCACCGGCGTGGCCGGCTTGGCCAGCAGGCTCCACCGCCCCACGTCCAGCACCGTCCAGATGCCCTGGCGGGCCAACCGTTCCGCCGGGCCGGCCAGCAGGGGATGGGGAGCAGCCCGGGGCCGCCGCAGTCGGCCGCCCACCTGCAGGCGCCAGCCCTCCTGCAGCTGCGGGCAACTGCGGAAGCGCAAGTCACTGCGGCCTTTCTGCCATTGGATGGGCACCCGGCACCCCTTGCCGTCCAGGGTGGGCTGGGGATCGGCCAGGAGCGTGCCGATCCGTTCGATCGCCACCGGCTGGTTGGTGCCGGCAGGGATCAGGGTCACCGGATCGCCAGGTCCCGGGCCGGGCTGGTGGCCCAAGCCCCAGGCCAGTAGCAGGGGCAGGAGCACCACCAGTCCCCAGCGGCTCCGGTGGGGTCGACAGAGCCAAAGGCCCAGGCCGACCAGCAGACCTGTGCCGCCTAGCTGCAGGCCCAGCGGCAGGGGCAACACCCCCAGGCCCAGGGATAGCAGGGCCAACGACACCACGACGGCCGCCATTGGCGCTGTCCAGGGGGAACGGGATCCTGAGGGTTCCCTGCTCCAGCCGCCCTGGCCCTAGGGGCCGGTCCTTGGTGAGCCCCAAGAAAGGGGGCCGACAGCTGACAGGGGGGAAGCGGCCTTAGGGTTTCGGCCCTAGGGGTTTCGTCCCGATTGGCCGCGATCCTGCCGGATCCGCCCCCGCGCCGCCTTCTCACTTGCGTCTGCCCGTGCTGCGCCGATCTCTGCTGAGTCCTTGGGGTCTAAGTCCATCGGGGCCGCAGGCTGCCGCTGGCTTCGCCCTGGGGTTGCTCCTGCTGGGCGCCAGTGTCGTCGGCTTCGGGGCGGCCCGGGCCCAGGCCCGTTCGATCACGGTGGTGGCCGGCGACACCCTGGAGCAGCTGGCCCTGCAGCAGGGGGTGTCGTTGGAGGCCCTGATGGCCTTGAACGGGATTCGTGATCCCCGGGGCCTCCAGATCGGCCAGCGCCTGCTGGTGCCGAATCGCCCTAGCCCGGCCCGCCCAGCACCCGAGCCCCAGGGGGCCGTTGAGCCTCCTGGGGATGGCATGGGCCTGGCGGCCAGCGCCGCCCTGTTGCTGAGCCCGGCGGAGCGGCGCGACCGGGCCGAATTGGCCCTGCGGGAGCAGTCGGGCCAGGCCCGCTGGAAATGGTTCAACCGCACGGCGGTGGACTGGGCCGGTTGGAAACTCACCAGCAGTGGCGCCCGCTTCACCCTGGTGAAGGGCTCCGATGCCGATTTAGGCGTCAGCCGCGGCGCCGCCTCCGCCGTGGCCGTGCAGTGCGAAACCCTGCGCCAGACCTGGCGCGTCAATGGTCAATGGCTGCCCTGGGGCGCGGCGGCGCCGGGGTCGGTGGGCCAGCGGATCGTGCTCGACCTCTGCAGCAACACCCTGAACGATCCGGCCGTGCCCCTGCCTCCCGCCCCTCCGGTCCTGCCGGGGGCCCCTTTTGCCGCCCCCTAGGGGCTAGGCAATTGGAGAATCAGGTCACAGACCTGCTGGTTGGGCATCTGTTTGCCCAATAGCGGCGCCACCAGGGCCGCCAGGGGCCGCAGCTTGCAGGGGGCCACGGCGCTTTCCACCAGCCGCCCCCCCTGAAAGGACAGCACCGCCACCACCAGAGTTAGGGCTAAGCGCCTCATGGTTGGGTCCCCATGGCCTCGCGCTGGTCGGCGCTGAGCAGGGGGAAGCCCAGGGCCTGGCGCTCCGCCAGCCAGGCTTCGGCCACCTGGCGGGCCAGGTGGCGGATGCGGCCAATCGTGGCGGTGCGCTCGGTGACCGAGATCACGCCGCGGGCCTCCAGCAGGTTGAAGGTGTGGCTGCACTTGAGCACGTAATCGAGGGCCGGGGCCGGCAGCTTGGCGGCGACCAGATCCGTGGCTTCGGCCTCATAGAGGGCAAAGAGTTGGGTCAGGCGCTCCGGGTTTGAGGCCTCAAAGTTGTAGGTGCACTGGCCCTTCTCGAAGGGCAGCCAGATGTCGCCGTAGCTGCGCCGCCCATCCCAGCTCAGGTCCCAGATGCTCTCCACGTCCTGGAGGTAGGTGGCCAGGCGCTCAAGGCCGTAGGTGATTTCAATCGACACGGGCCGGCAATCAATCCCGCCGCATTGCTGGAAATAGGTGAACTGGGTCACCTCCATGCCATCGAGCCACACTTCCCAGCCCACCCCCCAGGCCCCCAGGGTGGGCGATTCCCAGTTGTCTTCGACAAAGCGAATGTCGTGGTCGGCGGCGCGGATGCCCAGGGCTTCGAGCGAGGCCAGGTAGGTCTCCTGGATGCCCTCAGGCGAGGGTTTGATCAGCACTTGGTATTGGAAATAGTGCTGGGCCCGGTTGGGGTTGTCGCCGTAGCGGCCATCGCTGGGACGGCGGCAGGGTTCCGGGTAGGCCACGGCCCAGGGCTCCGGTCCGATCGCCCGCAGCACCGTGTGGGGACTCATGGTGCCGGCCCCCTTTTCGGTGTCGTAGGGCTGCAGGATCAGGCAGCCCCGCTCCGCCCAGAAGCGATTCAGGGTGCCGATGATGTCCTGGAAGTGCATGGGGCGATCCGTAGGGGCGCTCGAAACGGGCTGGTGGGCCAGGAATTAAGCCATTGTGACCTGGAGCATTAGGCCCCAGGCGGCTGGAAGCGATGCCAGCTCCACCACTCCCCCGGGGGCAAGGCCTGGGCCGGACCATCACCTAGCTGCACCTGGACCAGTTCCGGCCGGCCAGCCCTGAGGCTGAGCCCGGCGCCGAGGCGGAAGCGTTGGCGGCCCTCCAGCAGGGCCCCGTAGACGGTTCGCCCTTGGGGATCCCGCAGCTCAATCCAGCTGGGGCCGCTGGTGATCACCAGCAGCTCCTTGGCGCGAGCGGGCCCGCCCGCCTGGGGGGCTACCTGGTTTGCCCCCAGGGGCGCGGGGTTCGGTTGGGGGCTCCCCGGTGCCAACTGCCGCTGGAGCAGGCCAAAGGCAGCCAGGGCGGCCACCGCGGCCCCGAGGGCCAGCCGGTACTGCGGTGACCGCCGCCCCGGGGCCGGCCCTGGAGCCAGGAGTCGGGGCGATGCCGCCGCCGGTAGGGCCCGTTGCAATTGGTCCCGCAGTAGAACGTTTTGCTGGCGCAGCAGCCGTTCTTGTTCGAGCAGGGGCAGGAGCTGTTGCTCGAACTTGCGCTCATAAATCCCAGGGAGTTCGCCGATCAGAGCCTCCAGCTCGCCAATCAGCTGGCGGGTGTCGGCCAGCCGCCCCTGGATCGCCGCCAGCTCCCGCTGGTCCCCTTCGGCTTGATCGCTCATGGCATGGCCGGCGGGCCGAGCAGCAAGGGGGATACCGCCGCAGCTTGGCAGCCCTGGCCGAGCCGCCGCAAGCGGGGCCCTGCCCGCTCAGGCCACCAGTTCCAGCAGCCCCATCTGGCCACCCGCCAGGGGACGGTGCTGGATCCGCTGAAAGCCCGCTTGGCGCGCCAGGGATTCCTGCTCGGGGCCGGTGGGGAAGCGGGCCAGGCTCTCCTCTAAATAGGCGTAATGGGCTTCGAGATCGGCCTGGCGGGCCAGGGGCACCACCAGCTGGCGCAGGTAGAAGCGTTGGAAGCGGGCCACCAGGCCGGCGGGATCCTCGGGCCGGTTGAAATCGAGCACGGCGGCGCGGCCGCCGGGGCGCAACAGCCGCCGCAATTCGCCCAGGCCGGCGAGGGGATCGGCCAGGTTGCGCAGGCCGTAGGCGATCACGGCCCCATCGGCCCAGCCGTCCGGAAGGCCCGTGGCCAGGGCATCGCCCAGGCGCCAGTCCAGGCGCAACCAGGGCTGGCTAGCGGCCCGGCGCCGGGCCAGCTCCAGGGGTGCTTCTGCGGCATCAAGGCCCAGCACCTGGCCTCCCGGACGCACTTTTTCGGCCAGGAGCAGGGCTAGATCACCCGTGCCGCAGCAGAGGTCGAGTAGGCGCTGGCCTGGCCTGGGGGCCACATAAGCGATGGCCTGGCGCTTCCAGAGGCGGTGCAGGCCGAGGCTCAGGGTGTCGTTGAGGCGGTCGTAGCTGGGCGCGATCTGTTCAAACAGCTGGCGTACGGCCGCTGGGTCACCGGGTTGCATGCAGATTGAGGGGGCCATCCCAGGGAAGGGAAATGGCATCCAAGCTGATTCCCGCTTCGCTGCCGGTGGCGTAGGCATCGGGCAACAGGCCCCGGGCTTCGAGCCGATCGGGGCTGGTGAGGGTGAGCACCATCACCGTGGCCAGCCCCACCGCCGCCGAGCAGACCATGCAGCCGGCCAGCATCAGCGAAAACTCCTTGCGTTGGTTGGCCACCTCCATCAGCCGCAGGGCCCAGCCGACCAACGCGACCACCACCAGCACCATCGCCACGGCGAGGGCCGTTGTGGTGGAGGGGAGGGAGGTCAACACGGAGGCCTGGGCGCAGGGGGGCTGGAATCGGGCTGGAGCGTGCCGGCCTTCAGGGGCCAGGCCGCAGGACGCCAGGGGGATGGGCGTGCCAGATCCCGCAAATGTACCTAGAGGTTAAGTGGCGCGTGATCGCCCAGCGGGGCGTCAAGCAGGCGATCCGCTCGCTGCGGCTGGCGTTGCATCGGATCGGCGCTGGATTGGCGCAAAAACTGCCCCACTTGTGCTGCGGTGCTGCATCGCCAGTCGCGCACCGATTCAGCCGGCCATGGCTGCTTCCAAGGGACGCAGGTTCACCCCCTGGGCCAGCAACTCCGTTTTGATCTGCTCCACGGTCAGCACCCCGTCATGGAGCAGGGAAGCGAGCAGGGCCGCTGCGGCCTGACCTTCCCCCAGGGCTGCG
>Ga0310322_10079_pt1 | contig 10801 bp, 15 predicted proteins | sample LakEriER1LargeC7_FD_195536 | JGI IMG/M metagenome (GOLD analysis project Ga0310322, IMG submission 195536) | Enriched freshwater cyanobacterial communities from Lake Erie, Ontario, Canada - ER10.Large.C7 (v2) (version 2) | ecosystem: Environmental > Aquatic > Freshwater > Lake | place: Canada... | reverse complement strand
AAATCTCCAACCCCTACTCGCTATCAAAGCTGTTGATTTATTGGCGCGTTTGCCCTGGCCCCGGCAAGGCCTCAACGCATTGGCTTCAACCCCAACAGATTTGTTGCTTGTGCTCCATGGCCGTGCTGGTGGCTTGATTCCGGCTGAGATTGATCAACTAGCTGCTGAATTACGGCTAGCAAGAGGTGGACGGGTGTTTTTGCAGGCATTAACCGATGAGCAGGCCCCATTGCAGGCCCTTAATTTTCCGCCAGCTCCAATCACTTTGGTGCCCTTATTTCAATTACCTGGTCAGCATGTTCAATTTGATGTGCCCGCCATTGCAGCCCATTGGCGCAGCCATGGATGGCCGCTGCGGCGGCTGCCTTTTCTTGGGGCATGGCCCCTCTGGCAGCAGGCGATTAGTTCGGCATTGCAGGCGGCACGAACTGAGGGCTTAAGGCCCCTATTGCTGCATCATCCCCTTAGCGGCAGCTTGGCTTTTCGGTATGTGCAACTGCTAGAGCAGCGATTTAAGGCGCCCTGCCAGCCTTGGTGTGATCCTGCCCAGCTCTACATTGATCCCATTGAGCCCCCGCTGCTTGTGCCCCTGGCTATTGCAGCAAATCAACTCAGCGCTGCTTTGCAGGTAACGGATTGGCCAGCTGCTGTGCAGCTTTGGCCGCCCCTTTTGCAACAACAGCATTTTTATTCCTCACTGCTGAAGCAGTTGGTTTCTCTGCCATGACTACTGCACCACCGATTGGCATTGTTTATTTGGTTGGCGCAGGCCCAGGCGATCCTGAATTATTAACATTGCGCGCTCATCGGCTACTGCAACGTTGTGATGCCTTAGTGCACGACTCCCTTGTGCCGCTGGAATTACTAGAACTGGTGCCTGCCACATGTGTTGTGCATTGCGTTGGGAAGCGGCGTGGCTTCCATTCCGTGCCGCAACCGAGCACTAATGCCTTAATGGTGCAACTTGCAGCCACGCACCGCTGCGTGGTGCGGCTTAAAGGCGGTGATCCCTTTTTGTTTGGTCGTGGAGCAGAAGAAGCGGCATACCTTGTTAGCAAAGGGGTGCCGGTGGAGGTGGTGCCCGGGATCACAGCTGGTATTGCGGCACCTGCCTATGTGGGGATACCAGTTACCCATCGCAAAGCAGGCTCCTCCGTTACTTTCGTGACCGGCCATGAGGAAATTGATAAGGTTCGCCCAGCTGTTGATTGGCGTGGCTTAGCTCGCAGTAGTGATGGCCTTGTTATTTATATGGGTTTGCATAATTTGCAATATATCTGCGATGAATTACAGGCCGGTGGTTTAGCTCCCACCACCCCAGCAGCAATCATTCAACAAGGCAGTGTGAATGGCCAAAAACAACTAATTGCCAGTTTGGAAGATCTTGCTAGCGCGGCGGCAGAACAAAATTTTGGGGCACCTTCAATTGTGGTTATTGGTGAAGTGGTATCTCAGCGGGTGCCTGCCTGCGCGCCAATGCCAGCACCAGTAACGATGCCGCAACCATTAGTTTAATTTTTTTGATTTTTTACTACGCGAAAAGTGAGATTTAGGCGTGCTTCTTTTACGCGTAATCGGCGTGGTATTGCGTGCAACCAATGTTGTTGGGTGGGGTAATCCATTATTAATAAATCACCGTGATTTAGTTCTATGCTGATCGTTTTTTGGCTGCCGGGCTCGCAACTACGGGCTTTTGGCTTTAATCGAAAAGTACGGCTGGCCCCAAGGCTGAGGGAGGCGATTGCTGCTAGTGGATCTAGTTCCGCTTCATCGTCTGCATGCCAACCCATGGCATCAGTGCCATTGCGATAGTAGTTAAGAAGCAGAGAATTAAAGGGGCTGCCTGTAGCAGTAATGATTTGCTGGCGGATCGTTGTAACTATTGGCGACCAGGATTCAATTTTGTTTTCTAATTTCGAATAGCGATAGCTGCACCCTGGATCCGCCATCCAGCAGGTAAGCCTAGGCAAGAGATGGCGGCGTCCAAATAATTCGATCTGCTCCTGTTTCCAGGGCACTTCTGTAATTAGTTGCTCCAGCCAATTGTTGGCAGTAGCCCTGGGAGCCCAACTAGGCCAGTGCCGCAAATTAGGAGCTGATGAATTTGGCATGGTAATCACCACCACTGCCAACACCATAAAAAAGGCGACCCCAGATAGAGCCGCCTGCCTTTCCCATGCCCCAACCTTCTCAGGCTGGATCCATAGTTTGCGCTTAGCAAGCTATGGCTGTGGTGCTTAAAAGCACCAAATCCGTTAATACGCGCCAGGTGCCGTCTCCATCACGTATGAGTTCAAGGCCATAAATATTTCTAAGAAAAAGATCTATTGCCTCCAGCGTTGCCGAATCCTGTTGTTCCATTAGTGGCTCGGGCTCATGTATTCACATTGAGCTCTCAATCAAGGCTTATCTACTTACCACCTTCTTAATTATTAAGCAGTTGCAAGGTAACTTTTGCTACGGAATCAGATATCTCCGGGAGCAAAATAATTTAGTTAAAGCAGAAAATAACGTTGGGCCATCGGTAATTCATCAGCTGGTTCGCATGTGAGCAGTTCGCCATCGGCAAAAACCTCATAGGTTTCAGGATCCACTTCAATATTGGGCAAGCTGTTGTTGTTAAGCATTGCCGCTTTACCGATATCACGGGTGTGTTGCACCGGCAGGCAAGGGCGTTCTAAACCCAGCTGGCGAGGTAAATCAGCATCAAGGGCCGCCTGGCTCATGAAGGTAAAGCAGCTGGGGGCGAGTGCCCTGCCATAGGTGGCAAACATTGGCCGGCCATGCACTGGCCCGGGGGTGGGAATTGATGCGTTGGCATCACCCATTTGGGCCCAAGCGATGCTGCCTGCTTTAAGTATTAGTTCCGGTTTTACCCCGAAAAATCCTGGTTTCCAGAGCACCAGATCAGCCAATTTGCCCACCTCAACTGAACCCACTTGGCTGTTGATGCCATGGGCTATGGCGGGGTTAATAGTGAATTTGGCTACATAGCGTTTAATTCGGATGTTGTCGTTGCGATCGCTATCGCCTGGTAACGCACCCCGTTGCGCTTTCATTTTGTGCGCTGTTTGAAAGGTGCGGGTTATAACCTCCCCCACCCTGCCCATCGCTTGGGAATCACTGGCAATGATTGAGAAAGCGCCAAGGTCGTGAAGGATGTCTTCTGCGGCGATTGTTTCGCGGCGAATGCGCGATTCTGCAAATGCCACATCTTCTGGTATGCCTGCATCTAGGTGGTGGCACACCATCAACATGTCGAGATGTTCTTCCAGGGTGTTGCGGGTGTAGGGCCTGGTGGGATTTGTGCTGCTTGGGAGCACGTTGGCTTGGCCGCAAATTTTGATGATGTCTGGGGCGTGGCCGCCCCCTGCCCCTTCGGTGTGGAAGGTGTGGATGGTGCGGCCAGCAATGGCGCGGATTGTGTCTTCCACAAAGCCGGCTTCATTCAAGGTGTCGGTGTGGATGCACACCTGCACATCAAAGCGATCGGCAACTGAAAGGCAGCAATCGATCGCACTAGGGGTGGTGCCCCAGTCTTCATGCAATTTGAGGCCGCAGGCACCAGCGCGTATTTGTTCCTCCAGTGCTTCTGGGGTGCTGGCATTGCCTTTAGCAAAGAAGCCCAGATTCATTGGTAAACCTTCCGCTGCTTGGAGCATCCGAGCGAGGTGAAAAGCCCCTGGCGTGCAGGTGGTGGCATTGGTGCCGGTGGCTGGGCCTGTGCCGCCCCCCAACATCGTGGTAACTCCGCTAGCTAATGCTGTTTCAATCTGCTGGGGGCAGATGAAATGAATATGGGTATCTATGGCACCAGCGGTGAGGATATGGCCCTCGCCGGCGATTGCTTCGGTGCCAGGGCCGATCACGATATCGATGTTGTTACTGATATCTGGATTGCCGGCTTTACCGATGGCGCAGATGCGTCCATCCCTGATGCCAATATCTGCCTTCACAATGCCCCACCAATCAAGGATTAGGGCATTTGTTATTACCGTATCTACAGCGCCAGCAGCGCGACTGCTCTGGCCTTGACCCATGCCATCACGAATAACTTTGCCGCCGCCAAATTTCACCTCATCGCCGTAAGAGGTGAAATCTTTCTCCACCTCCAAAATTAAATTGGTGTCTGCCAGCCGCAACCGATCTCCAGTGGTGGGGCCATAGGTTTCGGCGTAGCTGCGGCGATCCATTTGATATGCCATTAGTTATCTCCATCGAGGTGGCCGTTTACTTGTGCGTTGAAACCCACTACCCGGCGAGCACCAACAAAAGGCACTAATTCCACTTCCCTTTTATCACCTGGTTCAAAACGAATCGCCGTACCGGCAGGGATGTTGAGTCTTTTTCCCCGGGCGGCATCCCGTTCAAATAACAAGGCTGCATTGGCTTCGGCAAAGTGAAAATGAGATCCCACTTGGATTGGCCTATCGCCGCTATTTGCCACCATTAATTGGGTAACAGGCCGGCCGGCATTTAGCTCAATAAAGCCTGGTTCTGGAAGTAATTCGCCGGGGATAATCATCGAATTGGTTGATGCACGGTTACGAGCTTGGTGCCATCGGGGAAGGTGGCTTCCATTTGTACCTCGTTAATTAATTCAGCTACTCCATCCATTACCTGTTCGCGTTTTAGCCAGGTGCTGCCTTCTTGCATTAGTGCCGCTACGGTTTTGCCATCCCGCGCCCCTTCCAAGATTTGAAAGCTGAGCCAGGCCACAGCTTCTGGGTGGTTGAGTTTTAAACCCCTCGCTAGGCGCCGTTCCACCAGTAATGCGGCGGTAACGATCAAAAGCTTGTCTTTTTCTTGTGGAGATAGGTGCATGGGCTGCAAACACTGTTGAAAGATTGAGCTGTGCTGAAACTTTTACTGGAACTAATACCCACTCTGGCCCTAGGGCTTGCTCTGGGTTTGCGTTATCCGCTACTGCCTGGGCGAATAGCACCACTTTTAGTGCGCTACGGCATTCCATTAGGTGTGGCGGCATTGCTGCTGCGCTCGGGTTTAAATCGCGATTTTTTACTTGCTGCCGCCTTAGCGCTTTTTTTAATTGCAAGCATGATGCTGCTGCTTTATTTGCTTCCGCCGCTGAAGCGTTTGCTGCCTAATGGCGCTTTGCAGCTTGGGGCAGCCACCGGCAACACCACCTATTTCGGCATTCCAGTGGCCTTGGCCCTGCTGCCACCTCCAGCCCTTGGTGCTGCGATCGCTTACGACCTTGCTGCCACATTGTTGAGTTGGACGCTGGGGCCACGGCTGCTGAAATCCAGCAGCGAGAGGCGCCGTTCCTTTCGCCGCGACCTTAGCCAAAGCCCTGCCACCCATGGATTTTTGCTTGCTTTTGTGCTGCAACTCACCCCTTGGCAAGAGCCCCTAGCAAGCCTGCTCTGGTGGCCCGCCCGTTTGGTGTTGTTGTTGGCTTTGCTTTTGGTGGGGATGCGAATAGGGGTAATGCAGCAGCAGGGTGAACTTGCAGAGGGCTTTAGCTGGCAAAGCTGGAGGAAATTAGCGCCGGCGTTATCGATCAAATTGCTGCTGTTGCCGTTGCTATTTGCGCTGGTAACAAGCTGGCTTGGCTTGCCTGGTTTAGTTGCGGATGCTTTGGTGTTGCAGGCGGCAGCCCCCACGGCGATTTCAGTGTTGTTGATGGCGGAAGCGGCGGGGGAAGGGGTGAATGATGCGGCGGGTTTGGTATTAATCAGCACAGCTATGGCGCTCGTAACAGTGCCGCTGTGGTGGTGGCTAATCAATTGAGATTTGTGCCGTATGGATTTTCTTGAATCGGCCATACCCTCGGTGGTGTGGGTGCATCAAGGCAGCGCAATTCACGAATCCGCGTCCAAAGGCGGCAAAACCAAAAGCGGGCAGCTTGGCTGGAAGGGCCCAGGTAACGGGCGATAACCCCCTGCGGTAGCTGGCTGATTGCCATTTCTCCCTCCAGCTCAAGGCTGTCTTGGCGGGCCTGCAGTAGTAGTTGTTTGATTGCCTTCTGATCAAGCGGATTGGGCGCTGCCCACACGAGGCTGCCCAGCACTGGTTGCCCCTGAAGGCCATGGGCTGTGTTTAAGGAATTGCCCTCAATTTGCAGCCGATCTACCAGTTCCCAGCGGGCACCGCTGATTAAATGACGCCGTATTTCAAGGCTGCTGCGCCAGCAACCGCTACCCAATGTTTCCCCCCTTGCGGTGCGCCCCAACCGCACCACATCAATGCCGAGCCAGCTGGCATTTTCGGCCAGCTCTACCCGGTGCTGCTGCTGTAATAAGCCGCCTTCAAATACAACGGTTTCTTGAGGTAGCCATTCGAGATCAGCGCCGGCGGCAAGCTTGCTTTGCAACTTAATTTCAGCCCAACGGCCGTTTGGCTCGAGGCGGGAGCGCCCCCTAGTGCCGTAGATCTTTTGAGCGGCCACGCTTGTAACTAGGGCGCAACTATTGGCGGCGAGTTCAAGGTTGATCGCTAGCTGATCTCCCCCCACAAGGCCGCCGGCGGTGTGCAGTAGCGGTAATTCGCAACGGCCAGCGGCGCCGTTGAAAGGCCGCAAAAGCTTTAATGGAGCAGTGGTGCCGCCTTGAAAGCTGGTGCAACCGAGGCCATTGAGCTGAAATTGCAAATCAGCAGTTCCACGCCAACCGCATGGATTTATGCCAGTTTGGCTTGATGCAAGAGGAACAGAAGCCACTGTTGTTGCAGCAACGTTGCGATGCCGGCGTAAATATTGAATCTATTGGGGCGTTACTGCAGTTACCACTAACCGCTGCTGAACGGCAGGTGAGCCGTGGTTTGCGCCGCTGCAGCTGCGGCAGGGAGGTGCTGTTGCAATTACCGCGGGGGGGATATCTTCAGCCTGGCGAAGGATTGGCTGCAGAAGCGGGCATACCACTAGCAGTAGTGGTTGCGGCAAAAGAGCCGCTACTGGTGGTGTGCAGTGATGATCCGCTCGGCTTGCTGCAGGCGGCTTATCACCTTGGCAATCGCCATGTGGCATTAGAGCTGAAAGTTGATGAGTTGCGCCTATTGGCTGATCCTGTTTTGGCGCAAATGTTGCAACAACGGGGCCTGAAAATTTCAGCCCTGCAGGCTGCTTTCTTGCCGGAAGTAGGGGCATATCACAACACTGGCCAACATAATCATCAACATCAACACCAGCAGCGATGACATTGCCTTTGGCATTGCTGCAATTGGTGAGCCCCGCATTACCTGTGGGGGGCTTTGGTTATTCGGAAGGTTTAGAGGTGTTGTTGCAGAAAGGAGAATTAAATGAGATTGCTAGCCTTAAAAGTTGGCTGGAAGCTGAACTGCAAACAGGGCTATTAAGAGTGGAAGCAGCAGCGCTTGCGCCCTTGCAGCAGGCCATGATTTGCAACGATGCGCCAGCTTTATTTGAGTTAAATGGCTGGCTGTTAGCCCAACGTGATGCAGTTGAAATGCGGGCTCAGCAGTTGCAGATGGGGCAATCGCTTTTGCAATTATTAGCGGCGATGGGTTGGCCATTATCAATGCAAAAACCTGAATTGGCTTGGACTGCTGCATGGGCTTGGGCGGGTTCTTGTTTTGATGTGCCAAGCGATGATTTATTAGAGGCTTATTTGTATAATTGGGTTGCGAATCAAATCAGTGCAGCAGTTCGTTTAGTGCCGTTAGGTGCCACCTCAGGCCAATGCCTGCAGCTGCAATTAGCACCAGTAATAAGCGCTCAATCTATATATTTATGCTGTAAAGATCCACGCTCAATATTCAGCTCAGGGGTGGGGGCTGGCATCGCTCAACTGCAGCATGGCGGCTTGTATTCAAAGTTATTTAGGAGTTAATTATTTCGGGGTTTAGCTGGCATCGCGGCAGGCCTGCTGGCAGCATTGGCCTGCAGATCTTGTATATCCGTTGATCTCTTCCACTGATGAGCGCCATGACATTCGCTGGATTCAGCGTTTCGACAATTTCAAGCGAGCCTTTGCGCGATTGAGCGAGGCGTCTGAGCTGGCGGAGCAGCGGGATTTATCGGATCTGGAGCGGCAGGGGCTCATCCAAGCCTTCAAATTTACTCGTGAATTGGCTTGGAACACCCTCAAGGATTTTCTTACCGCTCGCGGTTCATCCGAAAAGCTGTATGGATCCCGTGATGCCACGCGTGCAGCTTTTCCGGCGGAACTCATCGGGGATGGTGAGGCGTGGATGATGATGATCGAGCATCGCAACGAGTCTTTCCATACTTACAATGACAACGTCGCTCTGAAGATCATGGATGCAGTGCTGATGCGCTATGTATTGGCATTTGAGACGTTTCAGGCCCGATTTTTAGAGCTGGAAAATGGCGAGTTGGCATGAAACACGGCCTATCAACCACCACGCTGGAACGCCTCCAAAACACGTTGCTCCATTATCCAGAGGTTGAGAAGGCGGTGCTCTATGGCTCACGTGCCAAGGGCACGTATCGCCCTGGTTCAGACATTGACCTAACGCTCTGCGGCGGTGAACTAAATCACACCCTGCTGACGCAGATTAATAACGAGCTGGATGACCTGTTGCTGCCATATCAAATCGATCTTTCCCTGATGGCCTCATTGAGCCATCCCGACCTGCTCGACCACATCCGCCGTGTTGGTGTGGTGCTTTATGAGAAGTGTGCTGCTCCAGTAGAACCCCTTAAGGGCAGATTCGCTAGTAAATAGCAGTTATTCATTAATTCTGTTTCTTAGTACTACGTAACAATGGGCGTGTAGGAGCTTGCCCAAGAAAAACTCATGCCGCTGCTGCAACTTAAATGTTATTAACTAGAGGCGGAGGTATAAAATCGTTGAGCATAATTCCATAAAAGGCGGCTGCCGGTTAAACATATTCCCGCAACACACAAAGCAGCGATTGCCCAAATGCTTGAGCTTTTGCCCAGTAGTGCCTCTGCCGGAATAGTGGTAAGGAATGCCACCGGTAATACAAAAGTAAAAATCAACCTCAGCGCAGGGGGATAGGCGCTAACGGGATATCGACCAGCCACTAAGGTATACCTTAAAACTTCGGTGGCATTCCACACTTTGATAAACCAAATACTTAGTGCTGCTAATACAAACCAGAGGCTATAAAGTATTATCAAAGAAGCTATAAGTAGTGCAGCAGCAAGTAGCAAAGCGCCACTGGAAGGCAGGCCGTAGCTAATGCTTGAACTCGGTTTTAATAATGCCCAGCAAATTAAGCAAAAGCCAGCAATAATGCCAGGTAACCCCCAAGGGGATACCGTGCGGGTTGAAAGCCAAAATTGGCTATCAATTGGTTTAAGTAATACATAATCAAGGGTGCCAGTTTGGATGTGATTTACAATACGACTCAGATTTGGTTGTAATACGCATGTTGTAAAGCCATCTAAAACTGTATATAAACCCAATACTATTAATGAGCCATTCCAGCTCCAGCCCCCGAGTGCAACCCCATTTCCAAATAATAGCTTTAACACAAATATACTGCCAGCTAAATTGCCCAGCACAGATAACAATTCAACCCATGCATTGAGCGGGTATTCCAATTCAGCTGCAATAGAGCTACTCCAAAAGCAACATAAACTGTGCCAGTAGCGCCTTAATTCCTTCATGCGCCCATTGCAGAGTAACGCCTGAGGCCCGCCCGCCACAGCAGATGACAAATTGGCAATAATAATAAACACCAAGCAATTATTGCAGTAAAACCAAGCGCAATATTCACCGGTTCACCTGCTATTAGCCTTGCGGGAAAATCAATCATCCAGGGGAAAGGGGTTGCCATTGCAAGCCGCTTTACTGCAGGTGGAAAGGTATCTATGGGCGCCACAATACCTGAAAGAAACATATATGGAATCATTAGTAAACGATCGATTGCAGCCGCTTTTTCACTCCAAAAGCAGAAAGTAGTTAATACAAGTTGCAGTAAAAATCTAAGCAAAAATGCAGCCATAATTGCAATAACTCCAAAAAATAGTGCCCCTGCTGATGGCAACCAAATCAAGCCAGGTGCCGCTATTCCTAGCAGCGCTAGCAGCACCGCAACAATGGGGACACGAGAGGCTTGCTCACTTATATGTGCGGTGAGATAGCGCCATAACGGGGATATCGGCTGCAGTAAAAATGGCGATAACCTGCCTTGCAGAGCATCTTCTTCAAATACATTTATCAACCACACCACCGTAAATTGCCGCACTACAAAAGCAGCAAGAAAATAGCGACTCAGCTGCTGCGCTGATATGCCCGCCGCCGCCGCTGCGCCGGAGCCGCTCCATACCCCAAGCATTATTAAAGGCAGTACCCCTGAAAGTGCCCAGAGGATAATTTCTGCTCGATATTCCAGCATTAGGGCGTATTGGCTTGTTATCAGCGCCCGTGCCACCCGCCAAGCCCATTTCATAATTTATCTCTAGTGCGGAATAAACCGCCAATCAATTCTTCTATAGGCGGGGCACTCACTTCTAGATCCACCACTTCAAAGCGATTTAGTAATGCTGCTACCCGTTCTGATAGTTCAGCGCGAGGTATTAACAGCTGCACCTGATGGCCCTTTAGGGAGTGAATATCGCCGTAGCCGCAGAAATCCTCAACGCTGTGAATTTCACTTAGTTCCATCCGCACTTGGCTGCAGGGGGCAAGTTTTTGGGTGAGCTCGCTTAAAGAACCGTCGTGAAATAGTTCACCTTGATGAATTAATAACACCCTTGGGCATAGGGTGGTTATATCGCCCATGTAATGGCTTGTGAGCAGCATTGTTGCTCCTGTTCGTTTGTTGTAATCAGCAAGGAATTCCCTCACCCGCACCTGGGCATTTACATCTAACCCCAGGGTTGGTT
>Ga0310322_10077_pt1 | contig 10873 bp, 10 predicted proteins | sample LakEriER1LargeC7_FD_195536 | JGI IMG/M metagenome (GOLD analysis project Ga0310322, IMG submission 195536) | Enriched freshwater cyanobacterial communities from Lake Erie, Ontario, Canada - ER10.Large.C7 (v2) (version 2) | ecosystem: Environmental > Aquatic > Freshwater > Lake | place: Canada... | reverse complement strand
GGGCGGGCTTGGCCTGGGGGGAGAGCCAGCCTTTGGCCGGCTTCAAGCGTGTCGGTGAGCCGGTTACTGGCCAGGGTCAGGGGCAGCACGGCCACGCTTCCCGGTTCGGGGCGATCCACAGGCAACACCAGATCCGCCAGTTGTGCAGTGTATGGAGTGGCCAGTCCAGTACTGCCCAGCACGGCGCCCAGGTAGGCCAGATAGCGCTGGGCCAGGGGGCCGTCGAGCGGGTGGTGAAGCCAGTGGATGGCCGCAAACGCCTGGCGATCGGCCAGCTTGGCAGCCAGCAGCTGCTGCCAGGCCGGCCACGACCCCAGGAAGGGATAGCGCTGGAGCGCGATCGCCGGGCCCGGGTCCAGGCGGCTGCGCCAGGCGCGGGCGATCGCCGGCACGTCCTTGCGCACGTGGCCCCCGGGCAGGAGCAGTAAGGGCACCAGGCCCACTGATCCAGCCCGCTGGGCTCCCGCCCAGAAGCCTGGGCCAGGGTCGGGGTCGCCGCTGCTGAGGGCTTGCAAGAGGACCGGGGCGCCGCGCCGCTGCTCCAGTTCCCGGGCCCAATCCTGCAGCTCCTCAGGGATCAGGCCACCACTGCGGCCATGCACGACCAGCACCAGGGGGGAGCGCCGTAGGCGCCGCTGCAGCCGGCCTTGCACCGGGGCCGCCAGGGGGCGTTTGGCTAGGTGCCGCAACTGGCGTTGGCCCTGGGGTAAGCGCGCCAGCAGATCCACCGCCTTGGCGGCTAGGGCGGGATCGAGATCTTCCGCCAGGGCCGCCAGGCCGGATTGCAGGGGCTCCAGGGGCCAGGCCGATAGGCCCAGGGCCAGCCCTTCCAAGGCCCCATGGCGCAGGGATCGGGGGCCGGGCGCCAGGCTGATTGTGAGGAGTAGGGCGCCATCCTCGCCCTGCCGTTGATGGCCGAGTCGCTCCAGCAGTTGGGCGTCCAGGGAGTGGTGCAGGGCCTGCCGCAGTCGTTCAGCCACGCGGGGGTCTTGGAAGGCCCCCAGCAGGGCCAGCCAGCCCGGCCCGTCCGGAGCCAGGCTCAGCAGGGGCTCCAGCCACACCATCCGGGTAGCGGCGGGCAGGGCCGGTAGGGCCTGCCCTAGGGCCTGGAGCAGGAGTGGCGGGCCAAAATCGGCTGCCAGGAGCAGCAGGCGTTCGGCGCCTCCCTGGTCCACCCGGCCGGCCAGGGTGACGAGCAGATCCACCTCGGGGGCCAGGCTGCCCGAGGCCAGGCCAGCCAGCCAGGGGCCGAGGTCGCTGGTGCTGCGTCCCAACTCCTGGAGCAGCTGCCAGCGCTCCAGGCTGCCCTCGGGCGGCAAGGGCGGTGGGTCAGACGATTCAGTTCCCAGGCGGAGCATGGTCAGCCACCGGGCAGTTGAATCCACCCTGGCAGTTGCAGCGACCTGGCCGCGCATTGAACCGGTGGGTGCCGGCGGCAGGTGCGGCTTGGACACGGATCAGCAAGAGAGCGAGGGGAATCGGGGGCCGGCCGGAGGCGGTTGGAGCTTCAGGGGGTTTGGCTGCGCCGCCGGGCTCCGAAACGCTCCACCAGCAGGGTTTCCAGCACATCAGGCAGGGCGCTCAGGGGAACGGCCGTGCCGTGCAGGGCCGCCAACTGGGGCTCGGCTCCCATCGATCCCCCCAGGAAAATCTTGGCGGCTTCCACCATCTGGCCGTCTAGGCGGGTCTTGGCGCCCATGAGGCCGATGTCGCCCATGTAGGGCTGGCCGCAGGCATTCGGACAGCCGGTCCAGTGGCTGCGGACCGCCTGGGGCAACTCCAGCCGCCGCTCCAGCTCCTCGACCACCGCCTGGGCGGTGGTTTTGGTGGGAATCAGGGCAAAACTGCAGTAGCGGTTGCCGGTGCAACTCACGGCTTCGGTCTCGAGGGGGCCGGGGTCGGGCCGCAGGCGTTGCACCAGCGGTTCGGCCAGCAACGCCCCCACCTGGTCCGTGGCCACCCCCGGGATCAGCACGTTCTGGGCTTCGGTGAAGCGCAGCTCCCCCTGGCCATAGGTTTTGGCCAGGCGGGCCAGCTCGACCATGGCGTCCGCATCGAGCCGGCCCATGGGCACGCTGAGGCCGACCCAGTGCAGGCCGGGCTGCTTCTGGGCCTGCACCCCCAGCCCGGAGCGGGGCGCCCGGGTCACCAGATGGCTGCCGTCGTGGGGCAGGGCTTCGGCGCTAAGGGCTGCCAATTCAGCCACCAGCTCCCCCCGGTAGGTCTCCAGGCCCAGTTGCTCGATTAGATAAAAGAGCCGGCTTTTGGTGCGGGCGGCGCGATTGCCGTGGCGTTCGAAATGGCGCAACACCACCAGGCTGAAATCGGCTAGATGCTCGGGTCGCAGCCATAGGCCCAGGGGCACGGCCAGTTCATTGCGTTGGGCCGAAAAAAAGCCTCCCACCATCACCGTGAAGCCCAGCTCCCCCTCGCGGTGGCAGGGCAGAAAGGCCAGGTCGTTATGGAGCAGGAAGCTGTCGGCTGCTCCGCCCACGGCCACATTGAACTTGCGGGGTAAGTTGCGGGGGCCCTCCGGTCCCAGCAGCCGGGCCTGGATGGCGGCCACCAGGGGCCGGGTGTCGATCACTTCCTCCGGATCGATACCAGCCAGGGGATTGCCAGTGATGTTGCGGGGATTGTCGTGGCCGGATTGGCGGCTGGTTAGGCCTACCGCCTCCATGGCCACGAGTAAGGGCGCCATGTCTTCCAAGAGCAACCCGCGCATTTGCAGGTTCTGGCGGGTGGTGATATCGGCGGAGCCCTCCTCGCCGCAACGATCCAGGGCATCGGCCAGCACGTTTAGCTGGTCGGCGCGGATCACCCCATTGGGCAGCCGCAGCCGCACCATGAAACGCCCGGGGGTTGCGGGCCATCGGAGCCCAGGCTGCGGGCGTATCCCGACACCGCCGAACTCATGCAGAGCCGGGAATTGGCATCGAAGTTGTTGCTGCCTAGGGCCCCTTTGAACAGCTTGTTGGCGACGTAGTAATCCTCGGTGAGGAACTGGCCCGAGCCATACATGGCCAAGCCCGACGGGCCCGAGCTGGCGAGGGTGTGTTGAATTTGGTTGATCAGAATCGCGAAGGCCTGCTCCCAGTCGATCGGGCGAAAGGGTTGGTCGAGGCGCTCTCGCCATTGGGGTTGGACCAGGCGGTTGTGGTCGAGGGTTTCGGCCACCGTGGCCCCCTTGATGCACACCTGGCCCAGGGAGGAGGGGTGCTGGCGATCGCCCCGCACGCTCCAGCTGGCGGGCCCGGTTTCGGGCCCGGTGGCCGGATCGCTTGGTTTGAGTTCCAGGCCGCACCCGACGCCGCAGTAGGGACATTGGGCCCGGGCGGGCCCAGGTCGGGCCCCGGGGGCGGAGGCAGCGTCAGAGTTGGCGACCGGCGGCATCGGGGCTGCGGCCGGGGGCCGGGGCAGGAGCAATCCATTCGATCAAGGCCACCGGGGCCCGCTTGGTAGCGGTTGCCACCAAGGCCTTGTCTGTCGGCGACCCAGTGTTTAGTCAGCCTCCCCAGCCCGGGTTGGGCTGCAGCCTGCTCCCGTTCCAGAACCCTTGATGTTGATCCCGCCCAGGCCCCTGAGACCCTGCCTGCTCAGTGGCGGTAACAGCCGGCGCATGGGCCAGGACAAGGCCCTGTTGCCCCATCCCGAGGGGGGCAGCTGGTTGGAGCGCCAATTGCGTCTGCTAAGCAGCCTGGGGGAACCGGTCACCCTGTTGACCCGGCACAGCAGCCACCTAGAGCTGGCGGCAGAGTTGAACAGGCAGGGTCAGCTATGGATTCACCCCGTTCCTGAGCAGGCTCCCCAGCAGGGGCCGTTGCTAGCCCTGCACCGCTTGTTTGAACGCAACCCGGGTTGCCTGCTGCTGCTTTGCCCCGTGGATATGCCATGGCTAGGGGAATCGTCACTGCGATTGCTGCTGCAGGCAGGTGCGGAGCACTCAGACATCGTGCTGGCCCACGATGGGGCCCGTGCCCAGCCCTTGCTCGGGAGCTATCCCGCCACGGCCCAGCGCCGCAGCAACCTGCGGCGCTTGTTGGACTCTGGTGAACGGCGGCTGCAAACCTGGCTTGCCCAGGAGCGGCCCCATCAGATCGAATTGCCGGCCGATCAACTGAGGAACTGCAACTATCCAGCCGACTGGGCTGGGCTGGGGGTTGGGATGCCGTGATGAACACGCGGGCCAGTGTTTGACTTCGATTTGGCCCTGGGTCGGCTCTGGAGCCAGCGGCGGGATCGCCATCGTGAAGAACGCCCAATGGAAACACCAGCCGTCGCAAGATCGGCCGCCAAAATGGCCTATTTGGGCGGTTGAAGGTAGCTGGCTTCGATCTACTTATAATAGTGAGCTCTGCTGGGCATTCCCTGCGCTGCAATGCAGCAGCATCAGCTGCTTCACTGGTAACTGCAGCACCCAGGGTTGGCGACGATCGCAAAGCTGCTGCCATTCAGTGCGGCGCACTTCCACCTGGATTGGCTGCTGGTTGGGGCCCGGGTGGTCGTTTAACACCACATAGGCACTCACCTGGAAGGGCCCCTCACTTGCCTTGATCAATTGGCACAGCCATTGATTACTGGTCAGGGGCTGGGGGATTTGATCTGCAGGTAACAGTTTTAAATGGTTAGCGCGAATGCCCACATGGCTGATCTCGGTATCCATCCCTTCTGGGCAGTAGATCTCTAGCTGCCAATCCAGGGCCCAAAGTGTGGTCGGGGAAAGCGGGCGAACTCGGGAAAAATTTTTGCAGCCGCTCAGCCGTGCCACCTCCAGGTTCTGGGGCTGGTCAAAGACCTCGTGTTTGGGCCCATGGGCCAGTATTTTCCCCTGGTCAATCACCAGCAGATCGTCGCTGAGCCGGTAGGCCTCTTCGAGATCGTGGGTTACGAGTAGGGCGGGCACCTGGCAGACCTGCAGCAGGTCGGTGAGTTGTTGCTGTAACTGACGGCGCAGATAAGTGTCCTGGGCGGAGAAGGGTTCATCAAGCAGGAGCAAGTCTGGTTCGCTGGCCAGGGCCCGGGCCAGGGCGATGCGTTGCTGTTGGCCACCGGAGAGTTGGCTGGGATAGCGATGGCCCAGTTCGCGTAGCCCTACCCGCTCGAGTTGGTGCCTAACCCGTTCCTGTCGCTGTTCGGGTGGCAACGTTGACAAAGAAAATCCGACGTTTTCCGCCACATTGAGGTGGGGAAACAGGGCGTAGTGCTGCACGACCAGGCCGATGCGCCGCCTTTGCAACGGCAGGTTGATCTTGCGTTCGCTGTCAAATAGCACCCGGCCGTTGAGTTCAATCCGACCCCGTTGCGGTGTTTCTAGCCCGGCCAGGCAACGCAGCAGCTGACTTTTGCCGGCCCCGGAAGCCCCGAGGATGCCGAGCCTGCGGCTGGAGCTGCTGAAAGCCAATTGCAGGGCAAAGGGACCCAGCTGGTGATTCAGGTCCACCTTGAGCAAGAAGGGAACCGTTTGGCCCCCTTGGTGGTTCTTGCTGCTTGTGCCTTGGCTGCCAAGGGGGCTGGCCTGGCGCCGCAGCGTCCAGGCCACGCGGCCCAGGCGCCGGCCGAGCCCCCAAAGCCGGTTTCGGCCGGGCGGACGGCGATTGACTCGCAGTTCAAACAGCTGCATCACCAGCAGGCAGCAGCCATTGAGTAGCAGCACCAGCAGGGTCCAAAACCAGGCCTGGCCCGTCTCACCGGCATCCACCGCGGCGAAGATTGCCAGGGGCAGGGTTTGGGTCTGGCCGGGGATGTTGCCCGCCAGCATCAAGGTGGTGCCGAATTCCCCCAGGGCCCTGGCAAAACTGAGGCTCACCCCGGCCACTAGGCCCGGCATGGCCAGGGGCAGGATGATCTGGCGCAGAATTCGCCCCTCACTGGCCCCCAGGCTGCGGGCCACCTGGGGTAGGGATTCATCGATCTGCTCCAGGGCCGCCAGGGCGGAGCGCACCATCAGCGGGAAGGCCGCCACCACTGAGCTCAACACCGTGGCCTGCCAGCTGAAGACCATCTCAAAGCCAAAGCGGTTGAGTAGTCCGCCGATCGGCCCGTAGCGGCCCAGCAGTTGCAGCAGGATGAAGCCCACCACTGTGGGCGGCAGCACCAGGGGCGACAGCACCGCCAGTTCGGCCAGGCCCCGCTGCCAGCCCCGCAACTGACGCAGACGCCTGGCACAGACAAAGCCCAGGGGCGCCACCAGCAGCACCGCCAGGCTGGCGCTACGCAACGACAGCCATAGGGGAGAGAGCTCGGGGCTGGCCCCGTTCATCGTTTCGCCGCCGCTGGCAGGGGTAGCAGGCCATAGCGGCGAAACTGCTGGCTCGCCTGGGCCGTGGTGAGGCTGCCCAGATAGGTGCTGGCCAATTTCGCTTGGCGGCTGGCGGTGATCACGGCGGCGCTGTAGCGAATCGGTGCGTGGCTGGCTTCGGGGGCGCCCGCCACAATGCGCAGATTTGGCACATTGCGGGCATCGCTTTTGTAAACAATGCCAGCATCCACATGGCCTGCGGCTACGGCGTTGGCCACGGCCCGAACCGAGCCCATGGGCACCAATTTAGTCTTCACCGCTTCACCGAGGCCGTAGTAGGCCAGGGTCTGACGTCCATAGTTGCCGGCGGGCACGCTGTTATCGCCGATGGCAATGCGACGGATGGCCATGCTGTCCAATCCCTTGAACCGTAGCGAGTGCAGGGTTGAGCGGTAGGGCACCACCAGCACCAGCTGGTTGCTAGCGATCACCCGGCGACTGCCGGCTACCAGCAGGCCAGCCTTCTCCAGCCGGTCCATCTGCTTCTCACTAGCCGACACGAAGACATCGATGGGAGCTCCCATTTGGATCTGCTGCTGCAACACACCAGAAGCGGCGAAGTTAAAGCTTGGCGCTGCCACTTTTTGGGCTGCGGCGAAGCCAGGGGCCAGGGCCTGGAGTGGTTCACTGAGGCTGCTGGCCGCCCCCACCAGCAGGGGCTTTTTGGCTTCGGCGGCCTGGATCGCGCGGCCCCCCAGGGTTCCCAGGCTGGCGAGCAGAGAGACGCAAGCGAGCACCTGCAAGCAGATGGACGCGGATCCCTGAGAGCTGTGTGGGGAGGACGCAGCCTTAGTTGACATAGGGAGTTTGATGGGTAGGCAAATGGGCAACTTGGTTTCAGAGATCTTAAAACCCTTTGCCTGAATCGTGCGCAGTTTGCTGTGAATAGTAAGTCTGGTTTAGATTCACGGAAATCTTGATAGCTTGGTTGCTGCGAAGCAGGGTACTCCTATGCAAGATCTAGGATGGACCGATGCCAAGAGGCGTGCTAAATTTAGTCAATTATTAGCGGTGAAGAAGTGCCTGCTGTGATCACAATTAATGGCTGAGATTTGTGCCTAATTGGCTTGAGAGAGTCTTGCGAAAATTAATAGGGGACAGATCGCATCCTTTGTGGCCGAGGCCATTATTCTAATGATCCTACTGATAAGGGCCCTGCGACTGTTCTGGCTTTCAGTGGGCGGGAGTAACTGCTCAGGTCGGGATATATTTCTGGAAGCCATTTAACTGCAACGCAAATTTTTCGGTTGGGGCCAGGCTATTTCCTGGCTCATACTTCGAGGAGCCTGGGGAGTAATTGCACCAGATTGCAAGGTTTGGTGGTGGCGTCGAGCTGGGCCACGATCAAGCGATCCCAGGCGGTTTGCACCGCATCGAGGGAACCGGGCAACACGAAGATCACCGTGCCATTGGCCACCCCCGCCAGGCAGCGGCTCTGCAGGGTGCTGGTTCCTATGGTTTCAAAGGAGAGCACCCGAAACAGTTCGCCAAAGCCCTCGATGGTTTTGTCGAGCAGGGGGGCAACCGCCTCCGGCGTGCCATCGCGGCCAGTCAGGCCCGTGCCTCCTGAGCTAATCACCACCTGGACAGCGGGATCGGCTATCCATTGGCTGACGGTGGCACGGATGCGGTAGCGGTCGTCAGGGACCAGCGCCCGATCAATGAGCCGGTGGCCGGCGGCATTCAGGCGCCCCAATAAGGCGTCACCGCTACGGTCATCGTCCAGGGTGCGCGTATCGGAGACTGTTAGCAGGGCAATCGAGAGGCTCATTTTACGGCTTGTCCACAGTTTCAAATTAGGCTAAAGGCTTGATTCCAACTCCCATGGCAGACCCCTTCCCTGGCCCTGAATCCAGGGGCCGGGTTATCTCCGTGGTGGTGAGATTGTTCGCCGGCCTAAGGGAGCAAGCCGGTTGGGATGGGCGCCAGGTCACCGTGCCAGCCGGGCCCCACCCCCCCACCCCCGAGCGGTTGTGGCAGATCCTGCAGATCGGCCAGCCCTGGCAAGCCCCGGGGGACGGGGAGTTGGCGGCATCGGCCTTGCCCGCTGGCCCCCTGCCCGAGTCTGTGCGGGTGGCAGTCAACCAGAGTTTTGCCAACGGGGACCACCTGCTCGTCGATGGCGATGAGGTGGCCTATCTCCCTGCGATTAGCGGAGGTTGAGGGCCATGACCCACCTGCAGGTGCAGCTGCATTCGGCCCGCTTCGATCCCCTCGCCAGCCTGGTTGCTTGGGAGCGCCAAGGCCCGGGAAAGGCTGCGGCGGCTTCCCACTTCATCGGTCGTGTGCGGGCCAGCACCGCCAATGGACAACCCCTTGAAGCCCTGGAGCTGGAGCACTATCCCGGCATGACCGAGCGCCAGCTGGAGCAATTGGCGGCGGAGATGGGCGAGCGCCACGGCGTGGAGGCCGTGCTGGTGGAGCACCGCATCGGCCGGGTGTTGCCGGGGGAGGCGATCGTGCTGGTGGCCGTGGCTGCCGATCGGCGCGGTCCCGCCCAACGCTGCTGCCAGGAGCTGCTCGAAGCGCTCAAGCACGACGCCCCCTTCTGGAAGCGGGAATGGAGCGGCGGCGAGGGCACCTGGATCACGGGGAATACGCCCCTCTGAGACCTGGCCCAAGCCCAGTTCCCTGCCAAGTCCCGAGCTTGCCAGGCCGCCACCCCGGCTGGATGCCCTTTAGAAGATGGGTAGGTGCAGCAGTTGGGCCCAGAGCTCCCGGCCCGCCTCCAGGGAGTCCAGCTCCGCTGGGATCTCCAGCAGCAGGTCGGCCCCCTGCAGGGAGCCGATGCGGGCGGAGGCCTGGGAGCCGCTCACCCGGGCCCGTAACTCGCCTTGGGGGCCAATCACCAGTGCGGCCCGGGCTAGTTCGGGGCGGCCGCCCCCCCGCCGCAGGGGCGCCTCCATGCGCACCCGCAGCCGCGGTAGAAGTTGCACCTGGCCGCCTTCGAGCTGTTGTAGGGCGGGCCAGAGCAGCTGCAGGGCGGTGATGGCCGCCGCCACGGGATTGCCCGGCAGCCCGAAGAAGGGTTTGTCCGCCAGCTGCCCCCAGGCAAAGGGCCGGCCCGGCTTGAGATGCAGTTTCCAGAAACTCACCGATCCCAGCTCCGCCACCAGGGGCCGGATCCAGTCCTTGTCGCCCACCGAGACGCCGCCGGTGCTGATCACCACATCACAGCCCTGGGCCAGCTCCAGCAGGGTTTGGCGCAACAGATCGGGCTGGTCTGCCACAACCCGTTGAATCGCCACTGGGTAGCCCAACCGCTGCAGTAACGCCTCCAGCAGGGTGCCGTTGCTCTCCCAGATCTGGCCGGGACCCCGTTGCACACCAGGCGGCAGCAGTTCATCGCCGCTGATCAACAGGCCCAGGCGCGGCCGCCGCGTTACGGCGATGGCATCCACTCCACAACTGGCTAATCGGCCCAGGTCGGCCGGGCCCAGGCGCTGGCCGCCAGCCAGCAATTCCTGGCCTGGGGAGGCCTCCTCGCTGGGCTGACGAATCCAGGGGTTGGCGCCGCTGTCCTGCACCAGCACCAGCTCGCCATCGCCGGCGAGCTCTACCAGCTCCTGGGGCAGCACCTTGCCACTGCCCTCAGGGACAGGCGCCCCGGTGAGGATGCGAATTGCCTCGCCCGGGTCGAGGCTGCTGCCATAGGGGGCGCCTGGGGCAGAGCAACCCACCAGGCACCAACGGCTGCCAGTGGCTGGGAGGGCCTCTCCAGCGATGGCATACCCATCCATCATTGAGGCGCGGAAGCCCGGCACCGCCTCCCTGGCCAGTACCGCTGCGGCGCTGACGCGGCCGAGGCAGGCGGCCAGGGGCAGGGTTTCGCTCCCGCCTAGGGGCTGGAGGGCCGCCAGAATCCGGTCGCGGGCCTGCTCCAGGGGTAAGCCTTCAGGGCCAAAGGGTTCAGCCATCCCGCCGCCAGTCCCCATTGCGGCCGCCACTCTTGCTGAGCAGCCTGACCGGACCGATCGTCATGGCCGGATCGGCCGATTTGACCATGTCGTAGAGGGTGAGCAGGCCCACCTGCACGGCGGTGAGGGCCTCCATCTCCACCCCGGTGGCGCCGGTGGTGCGGGCCGAGGCCTGCAGGCGCAGCCCGGAGCCGTCCGCAGCGGCCTCGATCACCACGCCCACGCCGCTGAGGGCAATCGGATGGCAGAGGGGGATCAGTTCCCAGGTGCGCTTGGCCGCCTGGATCGCCGCCACCCGGGCCACGGCCAACACATCGCCCTTGGCGGCCCGGCCCTCCAGCACCAGGGCCAACACGGCCGGCTCCATGCCGATGAAGCCCTCGGCTACCGCTTCCCGTTGGGTCAGGGGCCGATCGGCCACATCCACCATGTGCACCTCGCCGGAGCTGGTGAGGTGGCTCAGGCGTGGAGCTTCCACGGGCTTGGGGTCCTTCATTGGTAAAGGAGGTGTGAGCCCCATCATCCTCAGCCCAAGCCCCAGCTGGGCCCGCTCCCATGGGAGCCTGAAGTCACCTTGGGCCTGCCCGTTTGCGTTCGATCCGCCCATCGACGATCTTCTGCGCCTTCCTCACCCTGCTCAACGACCGGTTGGGGGAAA
>Ga0310322_10073_pt1 | contig 11166 bp, 10 predicted proteins | sample LakEriER1LargeC7_FD_195536 | JGI IMG/M metagenome (GOLD analysis project Ga0310322, IMG submission 195536) | Enriched freshwater cyanobacterial communities from Lake Erie, Ontario, Canada - ER10.Large.C7 (v2) (version 2) | ecosystem: Environmental > Aquatic > Freshwater > Lake | place: Canada... | reverse complement strand
CGCTGTTCTTCTCGGCCCATGGCGCTTGGTTCAAAGCTAAAACCAGTGTGCCCTGCCAGTGTGCTCGGCCAATGTTGCTTTGCAAAACAAATTTCAAACAAGCAGATGCAAGCTGTAGCTATCAGCTGCATCGCAATGGCGCTGCTGGCTGCTCCAACCGGCACTAGCGGCAAGGCTTTGAAATGCTTTTGGCGAATATTTATAGCTGTATTCGGTTATCAAAATTTCACCAGGTTTAAAAATTACCTCTTGCCCCAGCAGTTGCAGCCGCTGTTCGCCATTGCTTACAAGCGCCATAGCAATACGCTGCTGCTCAGATTGCCATTCGGCTTTGTAGCTGAATCCCCACGGATCTACTTCTGCATTTAGATCACGCTGTAAACGAAGCAATAGGTTTCGTGCAAAAGCTGCTGAAAATCCAGCAGCATCGTTGTATGCCGCTTCCAGCTGGGCCTGGGGCCGCGGTTGATCGATACCAATTAACAAGGCCCCGTTGGGCCCAAGCAGCTGCTTGAGCCGCATTAAAAAAGCACTGGCTTCTGCCGGCTCAAAGTTGCCTAGGGAGCTGCCCGGGAAAAAGCCCAGCCGATACCTTTGGCTCAATTCGGTGCTGAGGGGTAATTCCAGTGCACGGCTGTAGTCGGCACAGATACCCAACATCGGCACTGAGGCGAATTTGGCCTGTAAGCGCTTACCGGCTTCCTGCAGATGCCTGGCGCTGATATCTAGGGCGATGTAGGCGGGGTTGCTGAGGGCCTGCAGCAGCGGCCCCACTTTTTCAGCGCTGCCAGCACCAAATTCCAGCACCAAACTGTTGGCTGGAATTTGCGCGCAAAAACTATTGGCATGTTTTTGCAACAGCTCAAGTTCAGTGCGTTTCAGTGTGTATTCAGGTTGCTTACAAATTTCTTCGAATAACAGCGAACCCTGCTGGTCGTAGAGCAACCAGGCCGGCAGCTGTCTTGGGCGCTGCTCTAACCCCCTAAGCACCACCGCCGCCATATCAGCTGGGGTGGGGTGTAGATCGATGATTGAAAAAGTTTGTATTTCAGCCATCCCAAGCGAGCCGCAGGCCAGCTGCTTGCCAGCGGCAGGCAGGGGCATAAAAATTGCGATAGGTGATGCGGCTATGGCCTGGGGGAGTTAGGAAACTGCTGCCCCGCAGCACCATCTGAGAGCTCATGAATTTGCCGTTGTATTCGCCAATCGCGCCACTGGCGGGGCGGTAACCGGGGTATGGCCCGTAGGGCGAATTGGTCCATTGCCATAAACATCCAAAAGCTTGGGGTAGATCGGGCTGTTGCTGCAAGGCAATTTCCCATTCCATCTCCGTTGGTAATCGGGCCCCAGCCCAACGGGCATAGGCATCAGCTTCAAACCAACTGATGTGTTGCACCGGCGCGTTTGGATCCCTCGGTTGCAATCCCCGAAGGCTGAATTCCAGCCCTTCTGGCCGCCAATAACGCGGTGCATGCCATTGCTGCTTCTGCACCTGGGCCCAGCCTTCAGCCATCCAGAGCCTTGGCTTGCGGTACCCGGAATCAAGCTGAAACGCTTCGAATTCAGCATTGGTTACCAGCTGTGGGCTGAGGCGCCAAGGGTTAAGCCATACCTTGTGTTGAGGGGCTTCATTATCAAAATGAAAACCAGAGTTTTGTAGCTGCCTGCCAACCTCTACAAGGCCCCCTTCGAAATAAAAACTATCCCTAACCCCAGGGCCCATCGTTGCTGCCGCCGCCACTGGTGCATCAAGGGCATAAATCGGATTTAAGGGGTTGCGGCTGAAACTATCGAGCAGGTCTTGCAGCAGCAATTCCTGATGTTGTTGTTCGTGATTGAGGCCAAGCTCAATGAGGTTGTTGATTTCTGTGGCTGGCTCATTTGCAAGCCAAAACTGCAAAGCCTGATCAACACGATGGCGCCAATCCAGCAGCTCCCGCAGCGGTGGCCTACTCAATAAGCCCCTTTGCGGCCGCGGATAAAAGGGTCCGGCGCTTTCGTAGTAGCTGTTAAACAGCACCAGCCAGGGCTGTGGTGGCCCCTGCCAATTGGCTTGATGGGGTTGCAGCAAAAAGGTTTCAAAAAACCAGTTGGTGTGAGCCAGGTGCCATTTGGGCGGGCTGGCATCTGGCATCCCTTGCAATAAGAGATCTTCTGGTTCAAGGGGCGCGATTAAAGCTTCGCTTTTAGCTCGCACAAGGCAATACAGATCACCTAACAACGGGTGAACCGCAGAGGGTGAGCAGCTGGTCATCCCTCGACGTAGCAGTGGCGGGACCCTAGCCTGCGGCGAAGAAATCGGCATTGTTTATGGGTATCGCCCGGGGTTTTGTGGGGGCGGTGGGTAATACACCCCTGATTCGTTTGGAGCATTTCAGCGCCGTGAGCGGTTGCGAAATCCTTGGCAAGGCGGAATTCATGAACCCCGGTGGTTCAGTAAAAGACAGGGCTGCTCTTGGCATCCTTCAAGCGGCAGAAGCAACGGGGGAACTCAAAAAAGGTGGCACCGTAGTTGAAGGCACCGCGGGTAATACGGGCATTGGCCTTGCCCATTTATGTAATGCCCGCGGTTATCGCTGCGTAATTGTTATCCCTAATACTCAATCAGCTGAAAAGATAGGTTTACTGCGCAGCCTTGGCGCTGAAGTGCGCACGGTGCCGGCGGTGCCCTATCGCGATCCGGAAAACTATGTGCGGCTTTCGGGGCGGATCGCCGCAGAAATTCCAGGGGCAATCTGGGCAAATCAATTTGATAATCAGGCCAATCGCCAAGCCCACTACAACGGCACTGGGCCTGAAATCTGGGAACAATGCGCCGGTAAATTAGATGCCTGGGTGGCCGCCACCGGCACCGGCGGCACCTATGCCGGTGTGGCGCTTTACCTAAAAGAATGCGATCGCAATTTGCATTGCGTGCTGGCTGATCCCCATGGCAGTGCGCTGCATAGCTGGTTCACAAGCGGCAACCTCAGCATGGAAGGCAGCTCGATTACCGAAGGGATCGGCAACAGCCGGCTTACAGCAAATATGGAAAATGTGCCTGTTGATGATGCAGTGCGAATAAGCGATCAAACTGCCCTGCAGGTGCTCTATGAGCTGCTCTGGTTTGAAGGCTTATTTATGGGTGGTTCTGTTGGCATCAATGTGGCTGCAGCGCTTGAAACCGCTCGCCGCTTAGGGCCAGGGCACCGGATCGTAACGGTGTTGTGCGATGGAGGTGATCGCTACCGCTCAAGGATCTGGGAGCGGGAATGGTTAGAAAGCCGTGGCTTGCAGCAGCCGGAACGGCCAAGCGTGCCTAATCTCCCTTGATTCCCATGCAATTTGGTGCTGGCTGTGGCATTTCACGCTGAAGCCGCTGTCGGAGATTTGTTGGCGGGCCGTTATCGCCTCGAGCAGTTGCTCAGTGAAACCCCTGGTGTTCAGTTATGGCGCGGTAGCGACAGCCTTGCAGGAGGCCTAGCCGTAGCAATTCGTGGCTGGGCCCACTTATCAGCACCAAAGTTGTTGTTGTTGCGGCAACGCTTAGAGCGGCTGCAAGGGGTACTACATCCCCAGGTGCCGCGTTTAGGAGCCTTAATCCCAGAAGAAGCTGGCCTATGGCAGGTGCGGGAATGGATTGCTGGCCGCACCTACCGCGATTTGTTGTTTAGCCGCCAAGAGCGGCAGTTGGTATTTGGCGCAGGGGAGGTGCTGTTGCTATTGCGGCAGTTATTACCGGCTTTAGCGGCACTGCATGGCCAAGATTTAATTCATGGTGATCTCACGCCAGCCAATTTGCTGCGCCGTGACAACGACGGCCTTCCGGTATTGATTGATTTCGGTTTGCAGGGGGCACCGGGTGAGGAACCTTTGCTTGCCGCTACCCCTGGTTACGCGCCGGTGGCACAAGGCAAGGAATCACCAGCCCCTTGGATGGATCTCCATAGCCTTGCTGTTACCGCAATGGTGTTGCTGAGCGGTGAGGAAGCAGCTGGCTTGCTGGATCCCCAAACGATGCAATGGCGCTGGCCCGATGGTTTGGAGGTTGACCCCCTTTTTCGGCTATTGCTGGAGAGAATGCTGAGCGCTGATCCACAGCGAAGATTTGCTACAGCAGCCCAGTTAATGGAACCCTTGGCGGCCCTGCCGGTGCCCGATAGCACCGGTCCGGTAGGTCGTAGTGATCGCACGGCTGTGCTGATTCCCCAAAAAAGCGAGCCAGCGGTTGTGGCTGCAGAAGCTCTCAAAATTGCAGCTGAGCCCAAGCCTCTAAAACCTGAACCCAAGCTTCCCAACCCCATTAATGAGAGTGGGGCCCCTAGAACCCTGCGCCGCGCTAGCCGGCAGCAACGCCAAGCGGAAAAGGAAAAGGCGGCGGAAGGTAAGTTTTGGCCGGTGGTGCTGGCTTTGGTCCTCACTGCCTTAGTGGGTTCGGCCCTTGGCTGGTTGCTGTTGGGTCGCAGTCGCCCTGGGGTTACGCCATTACAAAATCTGCCTGGATCTGTGAGTTTGCCGCCGGCGGAAGTGGATCAACGCCAGCAATTACTAAACCGCTTGAAGGCATTACAAGTGGATCGTGATTGGTTTTTAAAGCTGGTGGATCGCGGCTTGGCGGCCCAGTTTCCTGAGCGGGGCGGTAAGCCACCTAGTGATTCCCTTGAAGATGCCCCCTTACGCAAGATTTGGAACGATCTCGCTCAAGACTGGTTGGTGCGGGTAGAGCAATTGCCGCTGGTGCTGCGCTCAAGGTTGGGTAGTTTCAAGCCCGCCGATTGGGAAGCGCGCCAAGCAAGCCTCACCGCCCAGGGCTTAAGCGCTCAGGTTCTGTTGCAACTGGTGAGCAGTAGCGCCCAAAACCTGTTGCCGGGTCGCAACCCGGAAACGGTGCCAGATGAACCCTTCCGGCAGCTGTGGTATGCGGCTGCCCTGCGCAGTTTGGAGGGTTTGAAGGTGGAACAGTTGGAGCCCACCCCAAATTTGGCCCGTTCTCTCTCTGCAGTAGTGGATGGCCAAGGGGCTCGCTTATTTGCCGTAAAAATGCAACCGGGTTTCAAGTTGGTGCTTGGCGTGAATGGCACAAACCTGATGCAAATGACCGTATTCAGCGCTAACGGCCAGGTGCTCGAACCCCGCGGACCACTGCGGGTGGTAGTGCTGCCAAAAGTGGAGGGCTCGCTCGTGCAGGTTTTAGTGCGCAACGATGGTTTGGCTGCAGGCATGATCAGCCTTTCGGTGCGGGTAGACCCCCCCTTACCAACAGCACCTGCAAATATCCAAATGCCAACCCAAACCCCTGGGATTATTAATGCACCGCCTCCAGTTGCACCAGCGCCAACCCCTAATCCAGTAGTTGCACCACCGCAAGAAAGTTCAGAGCCGCTTCAACGCTGAACGCAGATCTTTGTCGTCTTGTTTACGACGTTCTTCTTCGCGTTTGTCGTGTAATTTGCGCCCTTTAGCAAGGCCAATTGTGAGTTTTATCCACGAGCCTTTTATTTGTAAATTTAAAGGGATCAAGGTGAGGCCTTGTTGATCTAAGTGCCCTCTTAAACGATTGATTTCTTTGCGGTGGGCCAGCAGCGTGCGCACCCTTAAGGGTTCGTGGTTGTAAAACTTGCTCGCTTGTTCATGGCCGGCGATATGAACATTGTGCAGTTGTAATTCACCATTACGAATCAAACAAAAGCCATCCCGCAAATTTGCTTTGCCAGCTCTGATTGCTTTTACCTCAGTGCCCACCAGCTCAATACCGGTTTCAAGGGTTTCAAGAATTTCGTAGTTGTGCCGCGCCAAGCGGTTGTCGGCCAGTAGCCGTTGGGCCTCTAGCCGTTTCTTTGCTGCTGCTGTTGCACCTTTACCCTTACCTGCCACGCGCCGAGCTCACCCAATGCATTCCTCAACACCATCGTGACCCATGGTTTGCCTGCATTGGCTGTGCCCCCTAGCCTCGTCCCATGGCGATTCAGTCTTCCGGCAGCAAGCCCATAAAAAAAGACACGCCGCGGTTGCTGGCTCCCCAAGCCAATGGCGCGGAACGCGATGGTGGCCGCGATGAAGGTTTAAGGCCGCGGCGTCTAGCCGACTACGTGGGTCAGCCGGAGTTAAAGCAGGTATTGGCGATCGCCTTGGAGGCCACCCGCCAACGGAAGGAGGCCCTTGATCACGTGTTGCTGTATGGGCCGCCGGGGCTTGGTAAAACCACCATGGCCTTGGTGCTAGCAGAGGAATTAGGGGTGCGCTGCCGCATTACCAGTGCTCCGGCGTTGGAGCGCCCCCGCGACATTGTGGGTTTATTAATGAATTTGCAGCCTCGGGAACTGCTGTTTATTGATGAAATCCACCGTTTAAATCGCGTGGCAGAAGAGTTGTTATATCCGGCAATGGAAGATTTTCGCTTGGATCTCACCGTGGGCGCTGGCACTGGCGCCCGCACCCGCAGCCTCGATCTGCCTGTTTTTACTTTGGTTGGTGCCACCACTAAAGCGGGTGCATTGAGTTCACCCCTGCGGGATCGCTTTGGCTTAATCCAACGGCTTGAGTTCTACAACTGCAGTGATCTTGAATTGATCGTGCTGCGGGCAGCAAAGTTATTAAAAGTGGAATTAATGCCGGCTGCGGCAGCAGAAATTGCCCGCCGTTGCCGCGGTACGCCGCGGGTGGCTAACCGTTTATTAAGGCGGGTGCGGGATTTTGCCAGCGTGAAGGGCCATGGCCCGGTAACAGCAGAAGTGGTGGCGGAAGCTTTGGCAATGCATCGGGTGGATGCCCTTGGTTTGGATGCTTCCGATCGACGCTTATTGGAACTGCTGCTGGGTAGTTACGCCGGTGGCCCTGCTGGCCTCGATACGCTGGCAGCAGCCCTGGGGGAAGACCCCGACACCCTGGAGGGGGTGGTGGAACCATTTTTGCTACAACTCGGCTTTCTGCAGCGCACCCCAAGGGGGCGAATAGTTACGGAGGCAGGTCGCAGGCATTTGGAGGCTGCTTGATGTTGTTGATTTTTGGGCAATGTTGCCTTGTGCTGATGTTGTGGTTTGGATCCACAGCGCAGCAGTTCGATCTGGCTTTGCAGGCAAGTAAAGATGGTCGTTTTGATCAAGCCCTAGAGCTTTGGGATGGCGTTATTAAAAATTCTCCAAATGATGGTGCAGCTTGGAGTAATCGCGGCAACGTACGCCTTGCCCTTGGTGATCCGGAAGGGGCGATTGCAGATCAAACAGAATCTCTAAAACTGGCACCAGATATCGGGGATGCCCATTTAAATCGCGGCACGGCTGAAGAATTTCTAGGGCGATGGCAGGCAGCTTCCAGCGATTACGAATGGATTCTTGAACGCGATCCAGCTAACGCTGCAGCCAACTACAACCTGGGCAATGTGGAAGGCAGTTTGGATGATTGGATTAGCGCCAGACAATCTTTTTTATTAGCAGCAGAAGTAAAGCCCGGCATGGCGATGGCTCGCTCTAGTGCAGCCCTTGCTGCATTTCAGCTGGGAAACTTAAGCCAAGCGGAATTGGAATTGCGCAATTTGATTCGCCGTTATCCCTTATTTGCCGATGCCAGGGCTGCCCTCACGGCATTGCTGTGGGAGGAAGGTAAAGCTGGAGAAGCGGAAAGTAATTGGGCCGCAGCTTCCGGCCTTGATAGCCGTTACCGGGATCGCAGCTGGCTACTGCAAGTAAGGCGCTGGCCACCGCAACCGGTAGCGGCATTAGAGCGCTTTTTGCAACTGGATCAATGAACGCTACCAATTTGGTTTTAGGCAGTGATGCAATTAATAAGTTGCTGGAAATACGCCGGCATCTCCATGCTCATCCTGAATTGAGCGGCGCTGAACATCACACAGCGGCATTGGTGGCAGGCGAATTACGTCGCCTTGGCTGGCGGGTGCAGGAAGGGGTGGGGCGCACGGGAGTGGTAGCGGAATTAGGAACCAGCAACGGCCCTGCAATTGGCCTACGCGTTGATATGGATGCATTACCGATTGAGGAACGCACCGGCTTGAGTTTTGCCTCCACCAGCCCTGGCTTGATGCATGCCTGCGGCCACGACATTCACACCGCCGTTGGTTTAGGGGTGGCAATGCTGCTAGCGCCATTGGCGGAACAATTAAGCGGCACGGTGCGTTTGATCTTTCAACCGGCGGAAGAAACAGCAGAGGGAGCCCGTTGGATGCTGGCAGCGGGGGCCATCGCTGGGCTTAAGGCCCTATTGGGGCTGCATGTTTTTCCGAGCATTGCAGTGGGAAGCATCGGTTTGCGTCATGGGGCCCTCACTGCAGCAGCAGCTGAATTGGAGTTGGAGGTGTTGGGGGAGGCAGGCCATGGCGCAAGGCCCCATCAAGCGGTGGATGCAATTTGGATTGCCGCCCGCTTAATTAGTGGTTTGCAAGAGGCGATCAGCAGGCGTTTAGATGCGTTGCAACCGGTGGTATTGAGTTTTGGCCGCATTGAAGGTGGCCGCGCTTTCAATGTGATCGCTGATCGGGTGCGGTTGCTTGGCACCTTGCGCTGTCTGGATTGCCAGCTCTACGAACAGTTGCCCGAATGGGTTGAAAGCACTGCTCAAGCCATATGTGCTGCCTATGGCGGCAAGGTGAAATTGGTTTGGCGAGGGATTGCACCACCAGTGCAAAACGATCCGCAGCTCACCGATCTTCTGGAGGGCATTGCGGTGGAGCAATTGGGCCGCGATCAGGTGTTGGAGTTAGCTCAACCAAGCCTTGGCGCTGAGGATTTTGCCCATTACCTAAATCATTTACCCGGCTGCATGTTTCGGCTTGGGGTGGCGGGCCTTGATGGTTGCGCTCCTTTGCACCATGGTGGATTTAACCCAGATGAGGGTTGTATGCCAATTGCGGTGAACCTATTGGCTACTGCCTTAAAGCGCTGGTTGGAGCAAAACAGCAAGCCATGAATAGCCGCTTACCTCTGGCTCTTGCCACCCCACTACTAATCGCGCTGGCCCTGTTTGGCTTGATGGGGGGCGGCCAACGCCAAGGAGCAGAACGGCTTCAAGCGATGCCAGCCCTTTTGATTGCTGCTGGGCTGTTAATTGCACGCGCAGCTAGTTATGGTCGCCATAGGCAGCGATTGCTGCGTGCCGTTAAAGAGATTGAATTAGGCCCTCCATGACTGCCGCTTCACAAGAACCATCTTCAATGGGTATCGATGCCATCCGTGTGGCGATCGCCAGTGGGCACACCACATCTCGGATGCGGGCGATCACTGCTTTGCAGCCCTACGACGTTGATACCTGCGTGCCATTGCTGCTGGAATGTTTAAACGACCAAGCCTTTTTGGTGCGCTCCTTGGCCTGTATGGGGCTTGGTTATAAGGCAAATGAACAGGGAAAACTGGCCCTGCTCAAGGTGTTGAAGCTAGAGGGGGATCCAAATGTGCGGGCAGAAGCAGCAAATGCCCTGGCGCGGCATGGCATGGAACAAGCTTTACCAGCACTTCTCGACTTGTACAAACGGGATAACCATTGGTTGGTGCGCAGCAGCATTTTGGCGGCTCTAGCTGATGAAAAAGATGTAACGCCTGAGGTGTTGGATCAATTTGCAGAAATGGCGTTAGTTGATGCCGATCCCACCTTGCAGGAAGCGGGTAAACAGTTGAAGTTGAAGTTGCAACGCGAGAGCCTTGAACGCTTGCTAGGTTGAACGAGTCACTAGGGGTGCCGTCGCCGAAAATCCGGTGAAGGCTGAGATCACACCCTCCGAACCTGATCTGGTTAATACCGGCGCAGGGAAGTGCAGGAAGTGCGGCGCTACCCCTCTCCGTTGAGGAAATTGCTATGCGTAGTGCCTGGATTGAAAAGCGTAAAGGCGACGCAAATGTTTCTCAGATGCATTACGCCCGAAAGGGTGTGATCACTGAAGAAATGGCATTTGTTGCCAAAAAGGAAAACCTGCCTGAATCATTGATTTTGGAAGAGGTGGCTCGGGGAAGAATGATCATCCCGGCCAATATCAATCACCCAAACCTTGAACCGATGGCGATTGGTATCGCTAGTAAGTGCAAGGTAAATGCAAATATCGGCGCTTCTCCTAATGCATCCGATATGGAAGAAGAGGTGGCAAAGTTACGTTTAGCCGTGAAATATGGCGCAGATACGGTGATGGATTTATCAACTGGTGGTGTGAATCTTGATGAGGTGCGCACGGCAATTATTAACGCATCACCAGTGCCAATCGGAACAGTTCCAGTTTATCAAGCTCTTGAAAGTGTTCACGGCTCAATTGAAAAGCTATCAGAAGAAGATTTCTTACATATTATCGAAAAGCACTGCCAGCAAGGGGTTGATTATCAAACTATCCATGCCGGGTTGTTGATTGAGCATCTGCCTTTAGTAAAAGGCCGCCTCACTGGAATCGTGAGCCGTGGCGGTGGTATTTTGGCTCAATGGATGCTTTATCACCATAAGCAAAATCCATTATTTACAAGATTTGATGATATTTGCGAAATTTTTAAACGTTATGACTGCAGCTTTTCGCTAGGTGATTCTCTGCGGCCTGGCTGCCAGCATGATGCTTCTGATGCTGCCCAATTTGCGGAATTAAAAACCCTTGGCGAACTCACCCGTAGAGCTTGGACCCACGACATCCAGGTGATGGTGGAGGGCCCCGGCCATGTGCCATTGGATCAAATTGAATTCAATGTGAAAAAACAGATGGAGGAATGTTCAGAGGCACCTTTCTATGTGTTGGGTCCGTTGGTAACTGATATTGCCCCTGGTTACGACCACATCACCAGTGCCATTGGTGCTGCCCTTGCCGGCTGGCATGGCACGGCGATGCTTTGTTATGTAACACCTAAGGAGCATTTAGGTTTACCCAATGCAAATGATGTGCGCGAAGGTTTGATCGCCTACAAGATCGCTGCCCACGCAGCTGATATCGCTCGCCACCGCCCTGGTGCCCGCGATCGCGATGATGAATTAAGCCGCGCCCGTTATGCCTTTGATTGGAATAAACAGTTTGATCTATCGCTAGATCCAGAACGGGCCCGTGAATATCACGATGAAACCCTGCCAGCTGATATCTATAAACAGGCGGAGTTCTGCTCAATGTGCGGGCCAAAGCACTGCCCAATGCAAACCAAGATCACCGATGAAGATTTAGCAGGATTAGAAGATGTGCTCAAGGCCCAGGCTCTGGAGAAGCAAGAAGCGGTGGTGGCG
>Ga0310322_10068_pt1 | contig 11657 bp, 17 predicted proteins | sample LakEriER1LargeC7_FD_195536 | JGI IMG/M metagenome (GOLD analysis project Ga0310322, IMG submission 195536) | Enriched freshwater cyanobacterial communities from Lake Erie, Ontario, Canada - ER10.Large.C7 (v2) (version 2) | ecosystem: Environmental > Aquatic > Freshwater > Lake | place: Canada... | reverse complement strand
CCAGCGCTCCTGCCGTTGATCTATCTCGCTACACGAAGTTTGAGCAAGAGGCTGTAGCGCAGGCACCAGTTCTCTTCAGTGATGCCATTGCCATTGTTGGTGATGAATTCATCCATAAATTGACAAATGGTGACTGGGGCAGAACGTGCTTCTTTGGTGCAGCGGCCAAGGGCTGCGTGTTTCTCAATGCCCTTAATCTGAACATTCACACTGTTGGTGAAATGGTGGTCATTGACGACACTCCAGAAAAGCAAGGCCTCTTCATCCCAGGCACTGGCTTTCAGGTGGTGGATAGGAGTGTACTGCCAGAGTACGATACTGTCATCATCCTCGCTCACAACTTCAGGCACCACATTGCAAAATCACTAGCTAAAGATTGGAATGGTCAAATTGTTTCCCTTCTGCCAATAGTGCCATGAAGCAACGTTTTGTCATCTACCATCTCTATCAAGCGCACCACTGGGAGCAAATCTTTAGCGAGCAAATGGGCCTGCTAATGCTCAGTGGGCTTTTTGACAACGCGGAAGTGATCGTTTCAGTGAATGGTTCCTCCCCATTGCCCGAGGGACCATACAAGCAAGTATATCGAGAAGATGGTTTCTCCGAGAAGCCATCCCTTTTGCTTGCAAGGCATTATGCAGAATCATTCCCTGATTCGCAAATCCTTTACTTCCATAGCAAGGGCATTTCGCATCCCACTAAAAACCAAGATGACTGGCGCATGATGATGCAACATTTCATCTTGATGGATTGGCGGCGAGCTTGCTTGTTGCTTGACGACCATGATGTGGTGGGAGTGAACTGGCGATCGTTTCCCGTGGAGCATTCCTCTGGCAACTACTGGTGGGCCAATGCTTCTCACCTTGCTAAGCTGGATCCTGCTTTCTTGAATGACCATGATCGGATGAGCCAAGAATTCTGGATTGGCTCCATTCCGGCCAAAGTGCATAACATGCACGAAACTGGCCTCGATCACTACAACCAGGCCTGTCCTTCTCATAGTTACTGTTCTTCTTATTTCCAACCATGACTCTCCGCGAAATCATTGCTCATTACGATATCAATGGCCACGAGAAGGATGGTGGCACTGATAAAGACACCTTTCACTCCTACATTGAGCTTTACGAGCGACTTTTAGCTCCCTTTGTTGACAAGGCAATTACGCTGGTTGAAATTGGCATTCAATATGGTGGTTCGATGCTGCTATGGCAGGACTACTTGCCCAAGGCTCAATTTATCTTTGTGGACAACGTCAATTGCATCCACCCTAAGATCCTTGATCATCTAGATCGAGATCGTACTTCCGTCTTGTTTCAAGATGCCTACAACGATATAGGGGCAGATGACGTGGGCTATCTTGCAAAGTCTGGACCTTCTGGCGGCATCGACTTCATCATTGACGATGGCCCTCACACGCTGCAAAGTCAAATTGATTTCCTGCGCCTTTACCTTCCATTGCTGAATGAAGGCGGCATTGCCCTCATTGAAGACGTGCAAGATGTGCAATGGTTCGCAAGCCTAGAAGCGGAAGTGGAAAAATTAGGCGGTGGGTTTACTTTTGAACGAGTGGATCTTCGCAGTATCAAAGGACGCTACGATGATTTAGTGTTTGTAGTTACAAGGCTTTGAACATGGACCACAAAAGTGATGCCTATTGGGACGGCTACATCAATGCAATGATGGAGGGCGTTGAAGAGGGAAAGGCCTAAGGGGAGACGCTGAATCGTTCTCCCCTCCATCGCCTGTACGGGCTGCAGCGCGTCGTGGACTTGAACTACGCAAGAAGCATGGCAAAGGCGGCCTGACCACGCAGGAGGCCGGGAAACAAGGCATTGGGAGTGGAGTGGCTCGCGCCACTTCCCTGGCCAATGGCGAAAGTGTAAGCTATGAGACTATCAAGCGAATGGCAGCATTCTTCTCTCGCCATGCAAAGAATTTAGCAGGTGGAGAGGATGATGCAGGATTTATTGCAGGACAGTTATGGGGTGGCGCCGCCGGTAGGGCATGGGCAAATCGTGTGATTAAGATGGTTGAAAAGCGGCAGTCCAATGAGTGATTACGTTCAAGTGATCGAGAGGGAAGACGAGGACGGCATTGGCGTGTTGAAGGCACTTGGGGTGCTTTCATCGAATGAGCATAGAAATACCAGTGAATGGCATTTGGTGGAGAAGCAATGCTTCAAGAATGGTCGCCTTGACGAAACGCACATTTACTGTGAATCCGTCTACCGACAGCCGGACTCCTACTTTGATCCAGTGAAGATGCTGGTCTTTGAAGTGCAGGCAATTGCTAAATCATATATTATGGAAAATATTGAGGATCAGTTGCGAGAGTTGCGCGAAGATGACGAAGACGACGACTAAGGCCTCGCTGCGGTGACTACAAAATTTGGCATGCCAAGAAGCCACAAAACTGACAGTCCATAGAGAGTGCTAAGAGTGGTGAGCTGAACAGCGGAAGGCTCTGTTTCGGCTTTTTCCATGCGGCAATAAGTGGCTTGTCCAATGTGCAAAGACTTGGCAACGTCTCTTTGTGACAGGCCACTATTTTCTCGTGCATCCTTCATGCGTCGAGCCACCAGTAATCGTCGCTGGTAATGAGGCATACGCAAAGCATTAACACTATCAGCCAAAACCCTAGTCATTTGATTCATGCGTGGTTCAAGAATCATAACATGTACATTCTTTTGCGTTATTCTTAATCTATGAGCACCACTTGCTTTCGCTACGATGTAGCGCCAATTGAGAAGTACGAACTCACTCCAGAGGGTTACCTCCGGTGTTGGTCTACTATCGCTCGCACTGGTGTACAAATGTACACTGATGCGGATGGCTCAGTTCGGCGTGAATATCGTCCCGAAACTGAAGTGGCGTCTCCCGAAAGCTTAGCCTCGTTTGCGGGCAAAGCAATTACTCTCGAACATCCCCCAGTCCTCCTTGATAGCGCCAATACAAAGGACTATCAAATTGGCTTCAGTGGCACCGAAGTGGTTTATGACAATGGATTCGTCCGTGCTGTCATGACAATCACTGACCAAGATGCCATTGAACGTATTATGCGTGGTGATGCAAAAGAAGTCAGCGCTGGTTATCGCGTCAATTATGAAGCGAATGCTGGTGTGACTGATAGCGGTGAGAATTACGATGGCATCCAAAAGGAAATCAGCGGAAATCACATTGCCGTCGTTCGCAGGGGCCGCGCTGGCCCGCAAGTGAAGCTACATCTAGACCGGCTAGATGCTGCCGATCCTTCTCTAATAACTCCTATCGAGGAACCGTCTATGACTGCCAAAGTCAATTTTGATGGCGCCGAGTTCGAGGTGACCGAGAGCGTAGCTCTGGCTGTCACCAAAGAACGGGAAGATGCCAAAAAAAGCTACGAGGACATGAAGAAAATGTACGATGGCATGATGTCCCAAGCTTCCAAAATGAAGGAAGAAATGGATGCCATGCACAAGGAAATGAAGGGCAAGCAAGACTCTGCCGAGGGTCGCGCTGATGCTCTTGCTGAAGAGAATACAGCCCTCAAGGCTGATCTTGACAGTGCCAAGCAAGTGAATGTGGACAGCCTTGTTGAAGAGCGCATTGCTCTCATTGACAAAGCTCGCCCTTCTCTTGATTCCGCTTTTGATTTCGCTGGCAAATCTGTCCGTGAAATCATGGAAGCATCCATCAAGGCTGTTCGTGGTGATTCTGATCTGTCGGATCGCTCCGATGATTACGTTACTGCCATGTTCGACACCTTGGTTGAAGCTGGTTCCCGTGACGATTCCGGCACGAGCGAACTGCGTCAAGCCGTTGCTTCCATTGCCTCCCCCATGTCTGCACCTTCGTCCTATATGGACAAGTTGCAAAACGCATGGAAATCCCCCCTCTCCGTCTCTAAGGAGCGCTGATCCATGGCTGTTACTTTTTCCGCCTCGGGGACTGCCTCTGTTGGTGGCGTGCAACAAGCTTATGCTCTTACGCACGACCGCTTCAACGAAGGTCAACTTTCCGACATCCGCGACAATACCATTGGCACCTTCATCAACGAAACTGCCGTTGTGCAGCCTTTCGGTGGTGTGCAAGTGTACAACGTGGCTGGCACTGTTGCCAACTCTGCTACTACCATCTCTGGCGTTAGCGACACTGTTCTTGGCTTGAATGTTCTCACCTATGTTGACGAAACTGCACTGAATGCCGATGGGCGTCCTGGTGTGAAAACGCAGCAAGTGATGAACGTTGCCAACGAAGGTGCTGTTGTCGTCTATGTGACTGGCACTGTCACCCCTGCCTCAATCGTTCGCGTGCTTCACAGCGCTAGCGGCACTGGCAAGGCTGGTCAGTTCAGTCATGCTTTTGCTTCGGGCAAGACCGTGCGTCTTTCCAACGCTCGCTACCTCACCTCTATCACCGGTAGTGGTTTGGCAGTTCTTGAGCTGAACGGCCCGAGCTTCACTCTCTCCGCCGATTCTTGATAGGAGCACCCTCATGACCGATTTTCGCATGGATACGGCGGGCCTGTTTCTTGAGCGTCAGCTTGAGTTCATCCGTCCCCAGATATTTGAGACTCAGTACGCTGACATCAAATACTCGACCATTCTGCCTGTGACTAGCGAAGCTGGTCCTGGCGCTCAAACCTTCACCTATCGGATCATGGATTCGACTGGTGAGTTCCGCCTTCTGGCTGACGCTGCTTCTGACCTGCCTCGCGCTGACATCAGCCAAGTGGAGAAGAGCATCAACATCCGTTCCTTCGGTGGTTCCTTCGGTTATACCGTTCAGGAACTGCGTGCTGCTCAAATGGCGAACATTGCCCTTGAGCAACGTCGTGCTGGTGCAGTACGTCGTGCTTATGAAGAGAAAGTGGAAAGCGTTGCCATGTTTGGCGAAAGCACCGTTAGCCTCACTGGTTTCTTCAACAACCCCACTGTTGACATTGTTGCTGCTGATAAGTGGTTTACCAGTGTCGGCATCACTGCTCAGGAAATGAACGAACTGCTGAACTATGGCGTTACTGCCGTCGTCAATGGTTCCAACATGAAGGAAGAGCCCGACACCATCCTGTTGGCGTATGAGGACTACAACAAGGTGAGCACCACCCGTAACTCCGACTCCTCGGACGTTACTGTGCTGGAATACTTCCTGCGTACTTCCCCCTACATCCGTAACGTTGAGCCCATCAACCAACTGACTAAGGGTAAGAACGGTGGCAAGCTGAATACCAGCCGTATGGTGGTGTACAAGCGTGACCCTGAGAAAGTGCAACTGCACATCCCTCAGCCCCTTGAGCTGTTCCCCGCTCAACAACGCGGTCTTGAGTTCATTGTCCCTGCTCACGCTCGCGTGGGTGGTGTGGCTCTGTATTACCCCAAGAGCGTCATCTACGTTCAAGCTTCTTCTTGAGCCTAGAGAGAAAAGGGCGTTAAGCTGTCAGCAGTTCTTAAGAACATTTCACAATGCTAATCGCTTACCGCCCTGATCTTGAAAATCCGCCTCGTGAAGGTGGTTTTGGTATTATCACTGGAACTGGCCTCATTCAACTGGCTCCAGGGCTCAATCAAGAGGTGCCAGAACAGCAATGGCTACAAGCGCGTCAAAACGCTACTGTCAAACGCCTTATGGCAATTGGCGCCATTGAGGAAGTTCAAGAGCAAGTGACTGTAGAAGAAATTCCACAGGACGTGCGCACATTGAGCAACCTGCCTTTGATTGAAGCATTTCGCGTGATTGAAATCATCCATGATGTCGAGCAATTGGCTGAATGGAAAAAGATTGAAGGTCGCGTGAAGGTGCGTAATGCCATTGCCAAACGCCAAGAAACGGTTAAAGCAGGGAGGGCATGATCATGGCTGTCACCTACTCTAGTTTTCTTGATCGCTTCCCTGAATTCACTCCTCATCCAGAGGGTATTGTGAATGGAGCCATCTCTGAAGCAACTGCTGATGCTTCTAGTGATGTGTTTGGTGATCAAACAGATCGTGCCGTGAAGTGTTTAGCGGCTCACATCATCGCCATCCAGCTCACCCAAATGGGCATCCAAATTGGTGCCACTGATGGGAAAGTGTACGGCAACGGCCTTGCGGCCACACAATACGGTCAAGAATTCAAGCGTATGCTTGAGACCACTGCCTCTTCTCTCACCATTGGTTTTGTTGCATGATCAACGGAAGTATGCCACTGGCTAATGCCACTCTTAAGTGGAATGTTGCTGCTGGCTACACTGTTGATGCCAACACTGGCAATCAAGTGCCTATCACAAGAGAAGTCACTTATTATGCCAGTTTGAAGCAAAAGACCAATCCACAGTACAGTTATCTGCTTGGTGCTGATGGCACTGCTGTGTACATGGAAGGACGCCTAACTGGACCTTTGGCCCTATCTGGTATCTTCCCTGGAGAAAGTGCTGCTGCCACTATCAATGGGAGAGAGGGACGGTTTGAACTGCTGCCTAATGAACAACTTCTTGAACATTATTGGCAATTTCTTGGCACACCAATCAGGGGCATCTTTAGACTGGTTGGCAAAGGAAGCGTCCTAAACGCTTAATCGTTCCCACTCTCCCATTGAGGACACTATGACCATTTATCACCCCACAGAACTGGTTAAGAGCCAAGACGTTATCATTCGCGTTGGCTCCATCACTGGTACAACTCGCCCCCTGATCACGCAGAGTGGCGCTACTTTCACCGTTAGCGGCGCTCCCACGCTGTACACGCTGCAGGCTGCTACAACGGCCTCCATGGCCTTCAACGATAACAACACTGAATTCTACGTCCTTGGTGGCGGCGGCTTCACTGATAGCGTTGTCGTGACTGCTGGAGCCACTGCTTCTGTTACCACCTACTTCCAAAAGGACGTGGACGGTGCTGTGTTCCTTCCCAACAGCTTTGACGAAGCATTCCAAGTGGTTGCTGCTTCTCGTTATGACAAGAACGCAGAAGTGTACTTTGAAGTGAACAAGCAACTGGGTTCCAGCGGCACCACGTTCTTCTATGACCGTGTGGCTTATGTTGGTCGCGTTAGCAATCTCAACGAAAGCTATCCTGCTGATAACCTTGTGGAAGTTACGTTTGATGTGATGAGCCGTGGTCGTATTGGCATTCACCAGAATGCTCAAGAGACTGGCAGTATCATCCCGACCACGCCTAACGCTTGATTTCTTTTCCCCATTGTTTCTTGCTAGCCTCTCCTTAGGGAGGGGCTTTTTAATACCATGAACATCACCCAGCTACGAGATGCTATCAACACGCTATTGACCAATTCCACGAATTTACTGGGCACGTACACGCTTCCGAATAATACAACCACACCAGCCATTTACGTTGTAGGGCGACAGTCAGTGCCTTCTGCGTGGAAGGCTACTGGCTTGGAAGTTACCATGCGTGAATTTCCAGAACGTCTGCCTACGACAATGATGGGAACAGTGAGAGTGTTGCAGCAATGGGAAGTAGTGATGATGCAATATACGCCTTCTAGTACCACCTTGTCTGATGCCATTGACAGAATGGTTAGACGATTCCCTGACGCAACAGTGCGCTATACGCCTGGGGATGATGTGGCTTATGAACGTTGTCGTTTTATCATTCCAGATATGGTGGTTCGTAATCTTTATCCTGCGGCTTAACCATGGCAATTTTGCTAAATGCACAGACAATTGAAAAAAGTCTTGTTAAAGCATTTTCCGAATGGGCATCCATAGACGTTAATCAAACGCATTGGAGGGAGCAATTTACAGACATGTCGAAATGGGACTACAATGGGGAGACAAAACGAAAAAGCGGCGGCCCGCCTGTCGGCTCTCCCAGGGACATCTACGACCTGGGAAGGCTGTACGAGAGTGGAGTGAATAGTTTCAGCCTAAACCGCAATGGTGGAGTGTTGGAAGCGTCTTGGCACTGGGATGCTAAAAATGCCAACGGCATTGAATATGCAGGTTATGTACATGAAGGCACTGGAACTAATAAGACCGCCCGAAAATTTACGGATGATGTTGCAGTGGCATCGTCTTTCTTTTTGAAAGCCCCTGGCATGGCCCTTAAACTGCGCGTAAGTCAAGCGTTGGCGGCCTTGTGATGCAAATTGATCACCTACAAAGTCGAGATGGACGAGTACATGGAATCAATTGTAAAATCAATGGCTCTTCCATGGAAATTGGTATTCTTTGTTTGATTGCCTACCCAGAAAGCACCTGTAGAATATCAAACGAACACCACCATTTCACTGTTGACATCCCCAAGGCGCTTCGTTCTGGCAGCGAGCGCGTAAAGGGATTCAACATTACACTAACAGTTCTGGATCATGAGCAAATACAGCTTCCTAGTCAACACTGAAGAGCCGAGCTATTTTCTTTTGAACGCCATGCTGCGGCTTCAAAAGCATGGTGGATGGCTGGTTGGTGAAGCCATTGAGCAGGAAGAGATTTCTCGCATTCAGAGCCAGGCTACCATCCGTGCGGTGCAGCTCGCCAGGCGCGTTGCCATCGCAAAGGGGATCACCCTAGACGAGGCCTTTGCTCTTCTGCAGCAAGGCACTGGACTGGATGAGCTGGAGAGCCTTTCTGATTTTACGGAGGAGACACTTAATATTCTTGCAAGTGGCAACGGGGCAGAGAGTGGTAATGCTCGACTTGTCACAGCTTTTATTCGCTCGCGTGGAGAGGGAATGATTGATGGCACTTGGAAGAAGATGGAAGACTGGAGTGCTGAGGATACCAAGTTTCTCACTCGCGAGATCATGAGCAAAGCGCTTGAATTCATTGCTGAAGAGCAAACCAGGGAGGTGAAGGCCACTGAAAAAAAAGCGCCCAAGACAGCGGCCTGAGCCCTGTTGAACAGTTAGAACAGCAGTCCATAGCAATCATAAAAACACCCACTGGATGGGATGATATTTACCATCGGCTATGCTGCTCGGACTTTCGTGATGATCGCTGGAGTGCAAAGAATTTTTGCCATCAGCGCGTGAAAGATGCCGTGAAAGCCCTGGAGTGGCTAGAAAAGCATGATATGGCCACGGTGAATGCTAATAGCATTTCAACGGCCAAGCTTAGCGGTGTCGTGGTTAGCGCACTGGGGGGAAAGAAAGCAAAAGTTAGCATTGATGATTTCCTGCCATTTGACACTCGCAAGATCAAGAAAGAGAATGGCGTTAGCGAAGAAAGTTATGAAGTCCTATCCCGTCTCATGAAAACACGGAAGATGGACGGAAGGTTGATTGCCTTGCTTTCTGATGAATTAAAAAATTCGCCGGAGAACAGGAGAGGTTGATAACCTTGCTATAGTAAAGACAATAGGAAGCTGTACGAAAAATGGCACCAGGAAGCCCGGAGCTTAGGCTTAACGTTAGCTTTGATCTTGACAACTTCAAGCGCGTTGCATTGCCGGGGCTGGTTACTGCGGCATCAAATTTTGTGCTTCCCATTGGAGTGCAGTTTAATCGGGACGACATCAGCAAAGAGATGGTGCGCCTTGGTAGGCAACTTGGCACTAAAAAATATAGGGTTGATTTTGAAATTACCAATCTACAGACAGCATTAAAGCAAGTTGATCAACTGTCTGGAAAGTTCAAGGAACTTCGCCAGCAATCCATAGCTGCAACTGGTGGCGGCACAATTGCCCAGTCAAGATTTAAAAGCCCCAAAATTAGCACTTCTGAGATTTCCGCTATTTATAGGGCAGCCGGTGAAGCGGGCATGCTTTCCTTGAATGAAAGTATTACAGCGAACAAGGGGGAGATGTCTAAGGAATTAGCCAAGGTGGCTAAAGATAGCATTACTGGCCTTGTCAATGGCATGGTTGAGGGGAAAGCCGGGGTTGGCAATGCGTTTGCAGAGTTAGGCGCTGAAGGGCTGAAGAGAATCAAGGCTGAACTTGGCATTGCTAGCCCATCAAAAAGGATGCAGCAAATTGGCAAATGGGCTGGAGAGGGATATGAAATTGGTTTTATTGGCGCATTGGAAAAAGCCAACGCAAGAGCGGCTGCGACCATTGGCAAGAGCTTACGCGCAATGGATCGGGAGGTGGATGTACGCCAAAAACGCGCTAGAACCGTTTCACCAGCAAGTGCTGACTTCCTGCCAAGGCAAAGGGCTCTAGGTGCTGCGTATGGACGCCGTGAACAGCTAGAAACTGCAGCGCAAATTCCCCAACTTCGGGGTGCCGCTGAAGCATTTCCAGAGGGCAGCGCTCAGAGATTAAATAAACTGCTGCAATCAGCTCAATTGCTGGCGGCAGGAATTACGCCAAATACACCGGCATGGGCTAGGGCTCAAAGCGAAATTGCAGTATTAAATATTGAATTAGCAAAGAGCGGTCAACTTGCTCAACGCATTCAAATGCAGGCTAACTTGGCCGCATTTTCACCCAACAGCCTTTCTTACCTTGAAAGCAAGTTAACGCTGTTAAAACTTCGCGCCCGTGATATTGCACCAGACACGGACAAATGGAGGCAACTTAACAAGGAAATACAGCACACAGAGAAAAATATAGAAAAGGCCACGCGCAAACCCCTGACTGGCAAGGAGCGTGTAGGCGCTGCCGGTGGTGCGTTCTTGTATGGCGGTGGCATGGGAGGGGGGCCTGGCAGTGCCCTTGGCGGCGTCGGCGGCGGCCTAATTGGTGGAGTGCCAGGAGCCTTTGCTGGAGCTGCTGTAGGGCAAATTGCAGATAGTGCCCTAGCTGGCGCTGCCGCCATGGCGAAGCAATATTCAGAGTTGCAGAAAATGCAACGAGGCTTAGCCATTGCCTCTATTGATGCCAAAGATTTTGCGGAAGCGCAAGGTCTAGTAGCATCTATCAGCACAAGGCTTTTGCTGCCATTGGCAGATGCCAGTAAGTATTATGCTCAGCTTAGGATTAACACCAAGCAATATAATATTTCAGCAAAAGACACCAGCGAGATACTGGAAGGTACTGTCAATGCAGTGAGGGCCACTGGCGGCAGCCTTGAGGATGTCGATGGCGCAATGCGAGCCGTTGTTCAAATTTTCAGCAAGGGAGGCGTGCAAGCTGAAGAACTAAGGGGGCAGCTCGGGGAGAGATTCCCTGGTGCGGTCATTAAGTTTGCGCAAGCCAATAAGATTACCTTTGAAGAGCTGCAAAAAAGATTAGAAGCTGGCACTGTTGGCATTGCGGAATTTGTTGCATTCTCGAAATCAAACTTTACAGACTACGCGGAATTTTCCAAAAAGCTTGCCACGGCTCCAGAGTACGCTGGCGACCGGATGAAGATTGCCCTTGAGCAATTGCAAATTACCATTGGTTCAATTCTTGGAAATTCTGGCGCAACTTTCCAGGATTACTTCACTGGCATTATCAAAAATGTCACGCAATTCATAGCAGAAAATAAAGTTAGCTTCAAGCAGATGCTAGAAGATTTCGCCTATATCACTACTACCATTGGTAAGTTATTCTTCAAGCTAAGCGAGGTGGTTCTGAAGATTATGGCTGGCATTGCCAAGGCAAGTCAAGTTGTCGTGAAGGGAGTCAAAAGTGCTCTTGGCATGAAGGATATCTTGGAAGTTTCCAAAGATATCAAGAAAACAGAAGAAAGAATAAAAGGAGGGGGGCTTGATAGTAAACAGTCTGCAATTTTGAACGCAAGCCTAGCTGAAGACAAGAAACGCTTCAAGGGTCTTGGTGGACAGGCGGCGCTAGATCAGCTCAATGGAAAACAAAC
>Ga0310322_10062_pt1 | contig 12007 bp, 10 predicted proteins | sample LakEriER1LargeC7_FD_195536 | JGI IMG/M metagenome (GOLD analysis project Ga0310322, IMG submission 195536) | Enriched freshwater cyanobacterial communities from Lake Erie, Ontario, Canada - ER10.Large.C7 (v2) (version 2) | ecosystem: Environmental > Aquatic > Freshwater > Lake | place: Canada... | reverse complement strand
AGGCCTGCACTAGGAGCAGCAGGCTTAGGAGCGAGGGTCCCAGGAGCAACGGGCCCAGCCAGAGGCTGCCCGCATGGAATCGGCCCGCTCTGGTGGGCACTCAGTCGTCAAACCGGGAACTGTTATCCCTCCCCAGGCTGGTTGAAGCTGCGGAGGTGCCGCTGCGTCCAGGCGGGGAATCGAAACCAGGGGCTGGCGGGCGGCCATCGCCGCGAGCGCCAGGGCCGTCGGCGGAAGGGTTTGCCGGGCCTTCGACCTGGCGTAGGGGTTGGAACTCGGCATCGCTCATTGCCTTACCGGACGAACGGCCACTGCCACTGCCACTGTCACGGCCACGGCCACGGTCACTATCAATGCCACTGCGACCGAGGGGAGGCTGATTGGATCGGGGGGCGGCACCTAGGGGGCCAGAACCGTTGCCCAGGCCAGGCTCCGGGCCTGCTCCAGGGCGGAAGCCGTAGGCGCTGGCGCCGCCTATCGGAGATCCCTGGGGCGCTGCGCCGCGGCTGCCGAGCGGAGCACCGCCAGGGGTCCCGCTTGGGCTGGCCTCAGGCCGGCGTCCCGAGCGGGGCATGTCGTCGGCGCTGCTGATGGCACTGGGCCGGGTGCCGCGTCGGCCCTCATCTCTATCTCGGCGCCGGGCACCGAAGCCAGGGGCGGCGTCGGCCGATGCGCCAGGGCCGCTGCGGCCATAGGCCGCCCTTGGAGCGGGGCCATTGCCGAAACTATCGCTCCCAGCCCCTTCCGGGCCATAGCGACTGGTGCGGGCCGGCAGGTCCCTAGGGCCGGCCGGCGACGGGCCCGGGTTCCAGTCATCTGGAGCCGCTCCGCGGCCACTGCGGGACACCGCCCGTTCGGGAATGGCGGTCCTTGGGGTGGTGCGGGGCCGGTAGAAGTCCTCCTCATCGGTGCGATCATCCATGCCCTGGCGGGAGCGAATCCGGCGCCGCAATGGTTCCGGTTCGTCTAGGCGGTCGAGGTCGTTGCCCCAGGCATCGCGGCCGCCGATGCGCGGTCCGACCGGAACCCCGTCTTCGTCATCAATAAAGGAGGAGCGGCGAGCCTGCTCGGTGGTGATCCCCCGCAGGCGCACGCTTTCGTAGGCAAAGAAAACGGTGGTGCCAGCAAGCAGAAACTGGCCGAACTGCAGGATCGGATCGAGCCGCCAGCCTTGGAAAAAGAGGATCCCGCCGCAGAGCAGGCCCACCGCCGCAAAAAACACGTCGTAGTCCCGGGCCAAGGCGGGCTTGAAGCTCCTCATGAAATAGAGCAGAGCTCCCCCAACCGCCAGCACGATGCCGACGATGCTGGCCCAATTGAGGCTGGCATTAACCACGGCTTCGACCCCTCAGTCGCAACGCTGAATGACAAGGCCCCAGATCAGGGCGCAAAGGCCATGAACCGGGGTCAACAGTTTGAGCCAGTCTAGGACGGTGCCAAGGGGCAGCCGTTGGCCAGCACCGCCTGCCGATCAGAGGCGACGGTCGAGCCGGTCGTTCTGGCTGATCAGGACCAGGGCGATCGTGATGGGCACAACCACGATCACGGCTCCGTAGGCGAGGCTGCTCAGGAAGTTCGCAAGGGATGGGGTCATGGCACCGGGGGATCCGGCTGGGATCCTAGGCAGTGATGGTGAATCCCTACGATCGAAGCCCTGCTGCTTAGAGCTTTGTGACGGGGATCCCGGTGCCATTGCTTGCCCCCTTGCTGGGTCCCCTGGCTGAACTGCCCCTGGCTGACTTGCCTCTGCCGGGGGGTGCGGGGGTCGCCATCGCCAGCCTGTTGCCCGGTCTTAACCTGGTACTGGGCCTGGCTCTTGCCCTCTGGACCCTGCTGTTTCTGTTTCGCATCGTGCTCACCTGGTATCCCCAGGTGGATTTGGGCAAGGGGGTGATGCGGTTGGTGGCGATCCCCACCGAGCCGCTGTTGGCCGTTAGCCGTCGCCTGATCCAGCCGATTGGGGGGGTTGATGTCACCCCGGTGATCTGGGTGGGCCTGATCAGCCTGCTGCGCGAACTGCTGGTCGGCCAGCAGGGCCTGCTCAGCCTGATCGCCCTGCGGGCCCAGGGGCTGGTCGCGGCCGCCGGCTAAGGGACTTCTAGCCCCCTGCGCAACGGGGCCTTCCCGGGGCCTTCCCAGCTCCTCACAGACTCCCCAACTCCTTGCTGGTGCCCTTACTTGGGGCCGCCGCCGATCTGGTGCAGCATCTCCTCTTCCACAAATTTGGTGTGCACATCGCCCCGCTGAAATTCGGGCCGATCGAGCAGGGCCAGGTGGAATTCGATTGTGGTGGGAATGCCAGTCACGGCACATTCCGATAGGGCCCGGCGCAGGCGCCTTAGGGCGTGGTCCCGATCCACCCCCCACACAATCAACTTGCCAATCAGGGAGTCGTAGAAGGGCGGAATCTCGTAGCCGGTGTACACATGGCTGTCGAAGCGCACGCCGGGCCCCCCCGGGGGCAGCCAGCCGGTGATTTTGCCGGGGGCCGGCCGGAAGTTCTGGCGGGGATCTTCGGCGTTGATGCGCACCTCAATGGCGTGGCCGCAGAGCTTGATCTGGTCCTGGCTGACGCTGATTGGCTCGCCGCCCGCAATGCGGAGCTGCTCTGCGATCAGGTCGATACCAGTCACCATCTCGGTGACCGGGTGCTCGACCTGGATGCGGGTGTTCATCTCCATGAAATAGAAGCTGCCGCTTCGATCCACCAGAAACTCAACCGTGCCCGCGCCTTCGTAGTTGATCGTGCGGGCTGCAGCGATGGCGGCCTCGCCCATGCGGCGGCGCACTTCGGGGTCGATGGCGACGCTAGGGGCTTCCTCGAGCAGCTTCTGGTGACGGCGCTGGATTGAGCAGTCCCGTTCGCCCAGGTGCACCACATTGCCGTGGCGATCGGCCAGCACCTGCACCTCGACGTGGCGCGGCCGGTCGATGAATTTCTCCATGTACAGCCCTGGGTTGCCAAAGGCCGCCTCGGCCTCGCCCTGGGCAGCCCTAAATAGGTTGTCGAGCTGGTCGCGGGAGGGCACCAGGCGCATGCCCCGGCCGCCGCCGCCGGCGGTGGCCTTGATCATCACCGGATAGCCCATGGTCTCGGCCAGGGCGGCGGCTTCGGCAGGGTTTTCGAGCAGGCCCTCGCTGCCGGGAATGGTGGGGACCCCGACCCGCTGCATCGTGGCCTTGGCCGTTGACTTATCGCCCATGGCCCTGATCGCCTCAGGCGAAGGGCCCACAAAGGTGATGCCGTGGGCGGCGCAAATCTCAGCGAAACGGTCGTTTTCGGCCAGGAAGCCGTAGCCCGGGTGGATCGCATCGGCGCCGCGGGAGGTGGCGGCGGCAATGATGTTGGGGATATTGAGATAGCTCTTGCTACTGGGGGCTTCGCCCACGCAGACGGCCTCATCGGCCAGTTGCACGTGCAGGGCGTTGCGATCCACCGTGCTGTAAACGGCCACGGTGGGAATCCCCAGCTCGCGGCAGGTGCGCAGGATGCGCAGGGCGATTTCGCCCCGGTTGGCGATCAGCAGCTTGCCGATGGACATTCCGTGGCAATCCGGCGCAATCCGGCGACTCAGGCCGCTGCGGACTGTATCAGTGCTCACCGGGCCCCCCGCCTTGGGCCTGGGGAGGTCGATGGGTATATTGCTGGCTGGCGGGGCATAAGCCCTGATCCAGCCACGCGGATGTGGTGGAATTGGTAGACACGCACGTTTGAGGGGCGTGTGACTTCGGTCTTGCGAGTTCAAGTCTCGCCATCCGCATTCTTTTCCTAAACCAGGTTTGAGCCAGTCAGTCCCGGTTCAAGGCCCTGGTTCAGACGATGTTTTGAGCGCCTCAGGCGCGGTGGTCCTTGTTTGTAATGGCCCCGGGGAGCTAAGCACCTGGGTGCGGCCCCTGGCCCTGCGCTTGCATCGTGAGCTCGCCTTGAGGCCCCTGGCCCCAAGCGCCGAGCTGGCCCTCGACTTGGTTTTGGTGCCCTGCCCCAATGCCACCGGTCGCGAACACCAGGTGGCCGCTGGCATGGGCCTGTTCAACCGGATCCTGCCGGCCCGCTCCTTCTGGCGGCTCTTGCTCTGGCCGCGGCGCTACGGCGCCTGGCCGCGCCAAGGCGTGGTGGTGTTCCTCGGCGGCGACCAGTTCTGGACCGTGTTGCTTTCGGCTCGCCTGGGCTACCGCCATCTCACCTACGCCGAGTGGGTGGCCCGCTGGCCCCGCTGGAACGATGCGATTGCGGCGATGGGACCCACGGCCCTAGGGGCCCTGCCCAGGCGCTGGCGCGACCGGGCCACGGTGGTGGGCGACCTGATGGCGGACCTCTCCGAATCGGCCCGCCAGGAAACGCCCCTGCCGGCGGGCGAATGGGTGGCCCTGATGCCCGGTTCGAAGCAGGCCAAGCTGCAGGTGGGCATGCCTTTTTTGCTGGAGACCGCCGATCGGCTGGCGCGGCTGCGGCCCCAAGCGCGCTTCCTGCTGCCCGTGGCTCCCACCACCTCGGTGGCCGAGTTGCTGGCCTACGCCAGTGCCGCCAATCCCCTCTTTGGCGCCTATGCCGGCGGTGAACCCGCACTGTTGGAGGGGCCATCTGGTCGGCGCCTGCGGACCCCTGCCGGCTGCGAGATCCTGTTGCTAGAGACCCACCCGGCCCATGGGGCCCTGAGCCAGTGCGCCCTGGCCTTGACCACCGTGGGGGCCAACACGGCCGAATTGGGGGCCCTGGGGGTGCCGATGATCGTGCTGGTGCCCACCCAGCACCTCCAGGTGATGCAGGCCTGGGATGGGGGGATCGGCATCCTGGCCCGCCTGCCCTTGCTGCGCTGGTTGCTGGGGGCGGCCCTGACGGCTTGGCGGATGCGCAACCACGGCTTTTTGGCCTGGCCCAACATCTCGGCGGGCCGCATGGTGGTGCCGGAGCGGGTCGGCAGCCTTACCCCGGTGGCGATTGCCCAGGAGGCGGCCGACTGGCTTGACCAGCCCCAGCGGCTGGAGGGAATGCGCGAAGACCTACGCAGCCTGCGGGGCCAGCCAGGGGCCGTAGCGGCCCTGGCGGCCCTAGTGCGCCAGCTGCTGCTGTCCCCTAGCCCTGGGCCCAGGGCTAGCGCCCTGGCGGCCGCTCCAGCTCCCCACCAGGCTGATTAGCCTGCGGTCACGCAACCGATTGCAGCGGTACCGATGAGCGATTCCACCAGCCAGAGCCCCGCTAACGGCCTGGAGCAGCCCCTCACGGAGCAGGACTGGCGGGAGCGCCTCTCCCCCGAGCAATTCCAGGTGGCCCGCCAGGGCGGCACCGAGCGGGCCTTCAGCGGCATCTACTGGAACAACAAGGCCAAGGGCGCCTACAACTGCGTTTGTTGCGGCACCGAGCTGTTCAGCTCAGCCACGAAATTTGAATCGGGTTCTGGTTGGCCCAGCTTCTGGGAAGGGGCTAACCCAGGCGCGATCTCCACAATCAGCGACCGCAGCCACGGCATGGTGCGCACCGAGATCAAGTGCGCCACCTGCGACGCCCACCTGGGCCATGTGTTCACCGACGGTCCCCAGCCGACAGGTCTGCGTTACTGCGTGAATTCGGCTTCCCTGGCGTTTGATCCCGAGGGTTGAGGAGGCTTCGGAGGCGTGCGCCTTTAGGGAGCACCAAGGGCCTTGGGCTTCACCAAGGATCGTTGAAGTCCCTGCGACTCCTGGGTAAGGGCTCGCCATCGTCGAGGGGTTCGACGTCGAGGGGTTCCTGGGAGCGCCGATAGCGGCGCTCGGACAAGGGAGACGCAGCCCGATAGGAAGGCTCTTGCCCAACCGGCTCGCGGCCAATCGGGGTCTGGTCAAAGGCCTGGGGCTCGAAGCGCTGCCGGGGATCTGGTTGCTCGGCTGGATAGGGATCCCGTCCGCCCCGATCTCCTGGCCGGGGTTTGGCGTCAAATCGCTCAGATTCGAGCCGTTCTGCGCTAACGCGTTCGCGCTCAAATCGTTCCTGGTCAGGACGTTCCAGCCCAAAACGATCGGGGCTAGGTCGATCGGAGCTAGGTCGATCGGGGCTAGGTCCATCGGAGCCAAAGCGCCCAGAACCACCCCGTTCGCCCCCGTAGCCCTCCCGGTCGTAGCGCTCGTCCTCCTCATCGAGGTAGCGGCGTTGGCGCAGGGGTTCCTGGGAGCGGCGGTCCACTTCGATGTAATCGAGTTCGGCCTCGGGCTCCACCACCCGGCTGGTGGTCGGCTGGATGAGGCGCTGTTCTCTGGCGGCGGGCAAGCCGGCGGCGAGCTGGTTTTCCACTGGAACCATGTTGAGGCGATAGCGCTCCCGTTCCTCCTGCTCCCAGCTGGGCCCACCGATGCCCAATTTTTCCAGCAGGCCCGTGCCCAGTTGCTTGAGCTTCTCCTCGGCACCTTCGTACACAATGATTCGATCGGGGCCACTGCTCACCACCTCCTCCACAGCCAGTTCCCAGGTGCTGAGCACCCCTTCGCCGAGCAGGGGCACGCCCAAGGCGCCGAGCACCAAGGTGGTGAGATCGCCGGTTTCGATGTCAAAGCTGAAGCCCAAGACCCGGCCCAGCACTTCGCCCGATTCGGTGATCACCTGGCAATTGATCACCTTGCTGTAGCGCTCCGGATTGAAACCTTCGGAGAGGGAATCGGCCGAATCCACCAAAATCACATCGCCCACCTGGCGGATGCTCTCCAGGGGCATCCAGCGGGGCAGCCCCGGCAGGAAGCGGGTCAGGGGGTTATCGCGCAGGCCCAGGGCCACCACCTCGCGCCGGTCAATATCCACCACCACTTCGCCGACGACGCCGAGGCGCCGGCCGGTGTCGCGGGTGATCACCTGGGTCCCCATCAGTTCCGACCGCAGCCAGAGCCGGTCGCTGGGGGGTGGGGTGCCGGCGGGCGTGCCAGGGGGCGTTGTTGTCATCAGGCCATTGTGGCGCAAAGCTCTTGGCCTGCTGCCCTGGCGGCCCCTGGCCAGGCGTCTGCTGGCGAGCCCCCCTAGGCGGCCGGGGGCAGGCCCACCACCTGGGTGTGGGCGCCGCGGGCCTGGGTCACCCCAATCGTGCGGGTAGCGGCAGAAATCATCGGCCGGCGGTGGCTGACCACCATGAACTGGGCGGCCTCGGCCTGGCTGGCGATCAGGGCCGCCAACCGTTCCACGTTGACGCCATCGAGGAAGCTGTCCACCTCATCGAGGGCATAGAAGGGCGAGGGGCGGAAGCGTTGCAGGGCAAACAGGAAGCTCAGGGCCGTTAGGGATTTTTCGCCCCCCGACATCGAGGCCAGGCGCCGAACGGCCTTGCCCTTGGGATGGGCCACCAGGGTGAGGCCGCCTTCTAGGGGCTGCTCGGGGTTTTCGAGTTGGAGGTGGCCCTCACCCTCGGAGAGGCCAGCGAAGATCTGGCGGAAGTGGCCATCCACCGCCTGGTAGGCCTCCAGAAAGGCCTCCTGGCGCAGGGTGGCCACGGTTTCGATCCGCAAGAGCAGCTCCTCGCGTTCCTTGCACAGCACATCGAGCCGTTCCTCCAGGTCGGCCAGACGCACGACGAGCTGCTCCAGTTCCTCCAGGGCGAGCATGTTCACCGGCTCAAGCGCTTCCATGCGCTGCTGCAGGCTGCGCAGCTCCTGTTGCAGGGTCTCCAGCCCCGCCAGCCGCAGCTCCTCCGGAATCTCGGGACGGGGCTCGGGCAGCTCGCGGGCCAGTTGCTCCAGCCTTAGGGCCGAGCTGCGTTCCTGCTCGGCTAGGGCCAGGCGCTCTTCACCCAGGCGCTCCAGTTCCCATTGCTGTTGTTGCAGGGCCTGGCGCTGCAGAGAGAGCCGGCCTTCGGCCCCATCCCTGGCCCGGCGGCGGGCGCCGAAACGCTCCTGTAGGTCCTTTTGGCGTGCTTCCAGCTGGCTGCGCTTCTCCTGGTCAGCCTGCTGCTGTTGTTTCCACTGGTTGCGTTCAGCCACCAGGGCCTGCACCGCCACCACCAGCCGCTGTTCGTCGCTGGCCAGCGCATCAAGTTGGCTCTGGAGCCGCTCGGCGCTGAGGCTGCGTTCCCGCTGGGCGTTGAGCAGGCCATCGTTGCGCAGGCGCGCCTCGCTCAGGCCCCGGTCGGCGGCTTCCAGGTCCTGCTGTAGGCCCTGCCAGCGGCCTGTGTCGCCGGAGGAGCGGGCCTCGGCTTCCGCTTTTTCCAGGGCCTCCACATCGGTGCGCAGGGGCTTGAGCAGGCCGGCGATCGTGGCCTGGCGTTTGCCATCGCCGGCCAGGCTGGCCTGGAGGCTGGTGAGGCGGGCGGCGATCTGCTGGTGGCGCTCCAGCAGGGGGGCATGGGAGCGCTGGGCGGCGGCCCGTTCGGCCTCCAGGGCGGCGCGGCGCTGCTCGAGCTGGCCCAGTTGGGGCCGCAGCTCCTCCAGCTCTTTGGCTAGGGCGGCCTCCTGGCGGCGGCTGGCCACCAGGGTGTCGCCCAGCTCCAGCAGGCGCCGGCGCAGGGGTTCGGCCTCGTCGTCGTCGCGGCTGACGCCAAAGCTCAGCTGGTTGCTGCGTTGCTGGATGCTGCCGCCGGTCATGGCGCCGCTTTTCTCCAGCAGTTCGCCATCGAGGGTCACGGCCCGGGAGCGCCCCAGTTCGCGGCGGGCGCTGGCCAGATCCCGAAACACCAGGGTGTCGCCAAAGACGTAGCGGAACACTTCCCCGTAGACGGCCTCATGGCGCACCAGCTCCACGGCCCGGCCGATCAGGCCTTCGCCGCCGGCCGGGCGCCCGGCGCCCGCGCCCCGTTCGAAGGCGGCGCTGGCGCTGGAGCTGCCCCCACCGCCGCCGCGAATCTTGTTCAGGGGCAGGAAGGTGAGACGGCCGGCCCGGCGGCTCTTGAGCAATTCGATCGCCCGGGCGGCGATGCGGTCGTCATCGACCACCACCTGGCCAAGCCGGGCGCCGGCGGCCACCTCCAGGGCCAGGCGGTGGGGCTCGCCGACCTCGCCGAGCTGGGCGACCGGCCCATGGATGCCCTCGAGGCCCGCTTCCAGCAGCAGGCGCAGGGCGCCGGTGCCGCGGCTTTCCTGCAGGGCTTCGCGCCGGGATTCCAGCCGGGCGATCTCCCGTTCCAGCTGGGCCTGTTCCTGCTCCAGGCGGCTGCGGGTGCGTTGCTGCAGGGCCAGGGCCTCCACTAGCTCGCTAAAGCGCTTTTTTTGACGCTCCAGGCTGGTGAGCAGCTGCTGCCATTCCCCTTCCAGGGTCACCAGGGCGGCCTGCACCCCCTGGCTCTGGCCGGTCTCCTGCTGCAGCTGCTCGCCCAGTTCCCGCAACCGTTCCTGGTCCTGGCGCAAGCGCTCGCTGAGTTGTTGCTCTTCGGCCACCAGGGGGGCCAGCTGGGCCTGGAGCTCCTGGCGCAGGCGGCTGCGTTGCTTCTGCTCCTCCAGCCAGCTGCCGGAACGGCCGGCCACCTCGCCGAGGCGCCGCCGCGAGAGCTCCACCGCCGCTTCGGCGGCCCGGCAATCGGCTTCGGCCTGGGCCAGGGCGGCGGTGCCGTCGTCCTCTCCGCCGAGGGCCTGTTGTTGGGAGCGCAGCTCCCCTTGCTGGTGGGCTAGCGCGTGGCGCTGGCGTTGCAACTCCTCGGCCCGGCTCTGGTGCCGTTCGGCCTGGCGGGCCAGTTCGCGGTCACTGGCCTCCAGCCCAGCCAGTTCGGCCTGGACCGCCAGCAGGCTGTCTTCGCCTAGGGCCTTGACTTCCGCCTGTAGGGAGTCCAGCTCCTGTTGCCCCACGACTAGGGCCGTCTGGGCGGCGGCGACGGCGTTGCGGTCTTCGCTTTCCTTCTGGCTGAGGCTCCCCTGGCGGCGGCGCAGGCTAACCAGCTGCTCCTGGGCGACCTCAAAGCCGAGCACCTGTTCCTGCAGGCGGCCAAGGTGCAGCCGGTCGCGCAGCTGCTGGTAGGTGCGGGCCTTGGTGCAGTCGCGCTCGAGCTTTTGGCGCCCTACCAGCAACTCCTGCTCAACGATGCGGCAGCGTTCCTCGCGCTCCTGCACGTCCTCGAGCTTGGAGCGGGCCTGGTCGATGCGGCTGTCGAACAGGGCAACCCCGGCCAGCTCATCGATCAGGCCGCGGCGATCCTTGGCCCCCATCGACACGATGCGGGTGACATCCCCCTGCATCACCACGTTGCTGCCCTCGGGATCGACCCGCAGGCGCCGCAACTGGGTTTGCAGCTGCTGCAGGTTGCAGGTCACACCATCGGCGCTGTAGGTGCTGCTGTAGGTGCCGCCCGGGGCCACCCGCAGCCGCCGGGTCACGCTCCAGTGGCTCTGGCCCTGGCGGATCCAGGGGCCCTCCTGGGGGGGCTCCAGCCCCGCCTCGGCCTCGTCGGGCTGCCAATCGCTGAGGTCGAAACGCACGGTGACGACCGTCTCGGCGGCGCGCCCCTCCTTGAGCATGGCGCTGTTGACCAGGTCTGGCAGCCGGTCGGCCCGCATGCCACGACTGTTGGCCAGGCCCAGACAAAAAAGCACCCCATCGAGGATGTTGCTTTTGCCCGAACCGTTGGGGCCGGTTACGACAGTGAAGCCTTCCTCCAGCGGGATGGTGATCGAACCGCCGAAGGATTTGAAATGGGTGAGCTCGACCTGATTGATGTGAACCAACAGGCCCGTGCGCCGAGCAATTCCAATCTAGCCGAAGCAGTGACAGGGGCAAGGGGGCTCCCTAAGTTGGGCCCAATCCCCTGCCTGAGAGCCGCCCGATGGAACTGGAGTCCGAGCACGATCCCGCGGCGACGTCTGGGGCCCAATTCCGCGAGCGCTTCGAGAGCTTGCTCCCCCTTATCCAGAAGGAATGGCCCGGCGTGGCCCGCTCCGCCCTGGAGGCCACCAGAGGCAGCTTTGAGCATGTGGTGGAGGTGATTGCCGAGCAGACCGGCCGCACCAGCAGCGGAGTGCAGGCCCAACTGCTCGAGTTGGTGGCGGTGACGGGCGACCAGGCCAGCCGGCTAGCCGATTCTTTGCGGCCCCTGGAGGAGCAGCTTGAAGGCCTGCTCGATGAGCTCAACAGCAACCTGCGTCCCAAGATCGAAAAACCGGTGCGGGAGCAGCCCCTGCTGGCCCTGGGCATCGCCGCCGGTGTGGGCCTACTCGCTGGATTGTTGCTGGCCTCGGGCCGCCGTTCCGCATGAGCTCCACCAAGGACACCGCCAGGGACCCGGCCAGCCCTGAGGCGGCCAACCAGCGGAGCGCGGCCGGTGCCGGCTTGCCCCGCCAGGCCGCCGGCCGGGTGGCGGCCTTGGTGGGCTCGGTGATGGATCTGCATGTGCGCATCGCCCTGCAGGAGGCCGACCGGGAAAAGCGGCGCCTGATTAGTGGTCTGCTGCTGCTGGCGGCTGGGCTGGGCTTGGTGACCCTGGCCCTGATCGCCGCTGAAGTGGCCCTGCTGCTCTGGATCCAGGGCAGCTGGGGCTTGGGCTGGATCCAGGCGTCCCTGGCGGTGGGCGCCATTGATCTGGTGTTTGCGGGCCTGTTTTTGCGCATCGGCGGCCAGCTCACCAAGGGCCCCTACCTGCCCCAGACCACGGCCGGCATCACCAAAACCACCCGGGCCCTGTTGGGGCGTTAGGCGAGATCAGGGGTGAGCTTCAGCGCAGTTCGTATTTGAGCCAGCGGCAGTCGATGCCGCCGTTGTTGATCGGTACCCGGCGGCTGGCTTTCATGCGCAGGGCGCCGCTGAGTTCTGGGTTGCCACTCAAGAGCCAGAGGGTCCAGCCGCTGCAGCGCTGCTTGACCATGGCGCCCAGGTCGGCATAGAGGGCTTCAAGCTCGTCCTTTTGGCCCAGCCGCTCGCCGTAGGGCGGGTTGCAGACCAGGATCCCCGGGCCCGGCGGCGGTTGAAAGTCGCGGCAGTCGCCCAGCTGCAGGGCGATCGCCCCGGCGACTCCGGCGGCCTGGCAGTTGCTTTTGGCCTGCTCCAGCACGGCCGGTTCCTGCTCCAGCCCCACGATCGGCGCCAGGGGCCGGCCATCGGCCAGGGAGCGCCCTTCCCAGGCGGCTTGCTCCTGGCCGC
>Ga0310322_10058_pt1 | contig 12560 bp, 10 predicted proteins | sample LakEriER1LargeC7_FD_195536 | JGI IMG/M metagenome (GOLD analysis project Ga0310322, IMG submission 195536) | Enriched freshwater cyanobacterial communities from Lake Erie, Ontario, Canada - ER10.Large.C7 (v2) (version 2) | ecosystem: Environmental > Aquatic > Freshwater > Lake | place: Canada... | reverse complement strand
GTGGTGGTCGGCGGACGGGCGGGTTGGCTTGGCGCAGCGACGGCTGGCGATTATTGATTTATCGCTGGCTGGGCATCAGCCCATGCACGATGCTTCGGGTGCGCTAAGCATTGTTTTTAATGGTGAGATTTATAACTTTGCCGATCTGCGTGACGAGCTGATTTCCAAGGGGCATGGCTTTAGATCGCATTCGGATACCGAAGTGATTCTGGCGGCTTATCGTGAATGGGGCACGGAATGCCTGGCGCGGTTCAATGGCATGTTTGCCTTTGCGCTGTTTGATGCGCGGCAAAAAACAGTGTTTCTGGCGCGCGACCGTGCCGGTGAAAAACCACTGTTTTATCACCAGGCAGGCGGTGTGTTGCGTTTTGCCTCAGAACTGAAGGCGCTGCTGGCAGACCCTGCCTTGCCACGGCGCATTGACCCCGCAGCGCTCGATTGTTATCTGGCCATGGGCTATGTGCCAGGTGAGCGCTGCATGTTGCAGGGCTTTAATAAGTTGCCGCCGGCGCATGCCCTGTTGTTTGATCTACAAACCGGACAGGCCAAAATTTGGCGCTACTGGCAATTGCCTGAGTTGGAGGCTGCCTCATCAAGACCGGTGGACGAAGCGGCCTTGCTGGATGAACTGGAGGCCTTGCTGGAAGACGCCGTGCGCCGCCAGATGGTGGCCGATGTGCCGGTGGGCGTGCTGCTGAGCGGTGGAGTGGATTCAAGTTTGATTACGGCCATGGCGGTGCGATCGTCAAGCCAAGTGCAGACATTTACGATTGGCTTTCCCGGCCACGGCAAGCTTGATGAGACCGAGCACGCCCGTCTGATCGCCCGCCACTTTGGCACACGCCATACTGAGTTGATGGCCGAGGACGCCACGGCGGATCTGCTGCCGCGCCTGGCGCGCCAGTTTGATGAGCCGATGGTGGACTCGTCGATGATCCCGACCTTTTTGGTCAGCCAGTTGGTGCGCCAACACTGCACGGTGGCTTTGGGTGGCGATGGTGGCGATGAGTTATTTGGTGGCTATGGGCATTACAGCCGCTTGCAGTGGATGCAGAGAAAGTTGGGGTCAATACCACGCCCTTTGCGTAATGGCATTGCCTTGGCTGCCGAAAAGCTGTTGCCGGTGGGTGTAAAGGGGCGCAACTGGTTGCAAGGCTTGGGGGTGGATTTGGACAAGGGCTTGCCGCTGATTGCCTCTTGTTTTGATGCCACCACGCGAGGTCGTTTGTTGGCAGCCCGGTCGGGTTGGCACGCGCAGGCCGAGGATGTGCTGCGCAGCCGAGTACCGGTGCACCCCGACCTGCTGCAACGCGCTACCCGCATGGATTTTGCCAATTACTTGGCAGAAGATATTTTGGTCAAGGTGGATCGGGCCAGCATGTTGAATTCGCTGGAATTGCGCGCCCCGTTGCTTGACTATCGCTTGATCGAGTTTGCGTTTGGCAAAGTGCCATCGCATCTGAAAGCAACTGCACAGGACAAGAAGATATTGCTCAAGCGGCTGACCGCCCGTGTGCTGCCGCCCGAGTTTGACCGCCAGCGCAAGCAGGGCTTTTCAATCCCGTTGGGCGAGTGGTTGAAAAGTGGTCCATTCAGGGTGCTTTTTCAACAGGTGTTGCGTGACCCAGCGTGCAGCTTTGATGCGAGCACGGTGGATAGTCTTCTTCGCGGCCAAGACCGAGGCCGGAGTAACGGCGAACGCTTGTTTGCCTTGGTGCTGTTTGAGTTATGGCGGCGGGAATATGGGGTTACTTTTTAATGTTGTTGGAGACTGTTTGTGAAAACTGAATTGTTGAAACTGATGCGCTGCCCAACGACTGGTCAGCGTTTGACCCTGGAGGCCGACGGAAACAATTCGCAGTTGATTGATGTGGGTTGGCTGGTCTCTGAGGATGGCCAGCATCGTTACCCTATCCGCAATGGTATTCCGCGCTTCGTACCGCAGTCCAACTACGCTGATAACTTCGGTATGCAGTGGAACCATTTTCGCCAGACTCAATTGGACAGTCATTCCGGTTTGTCAATTAGCACTGATCGGTTTTGGCTGGCCACAGGTTGGTCACCGGCAGAGCTAAAAGACCAATGGGTGCTGGATGCGGGCTGCGGCGCGGGCCGCTTTGCCGAAGTGGCTTTGAAGGCCGGAGCCAAGTTGGTGGCGCTTGATTACTCCAGCGCGGTGGATGCGTGTTACGCCAACTTGAAGCATCACCCGAATCTGCATGTGGTGCAAGGCGATATTTATGCGCTGCCATTTGCGTTGGGAGCGTTTCCGTTTGTTTATTCCCTGGGCGTGCTTCAGCACACTCCGAATGTTGCCAAGGCCTTTGCGGCACTGCCGCCGATGGTGCGGGAGGGGGGCAAGTTGTGTGCAGATTTTTACTGGAAACGTTTCAGAACCCTGCTGCATGCAAAGTATCTGTTCCGACCTTTCACTAAGCACATGGCGCAGCCAAAGTTGTTTGGTTTGTTAGAGCGTTGGGTACCCAGTTTATTGGCGGCTAGCCAAACGCTGGGGCGTGTGCCCCTTATTGGGCGAGTATTGAAACGTTTGGTGCCTGTTGCTGACTACACGGGGATTTTTCCGCTGAGCGAACAACAGTTGAAAGAATGGGCGCTCCTGGATACGTTCGATATGTTGGCCCCGTCCTATGACAATCCTCAATCAGCAGCCACAGTGCAACGTTGGTTCGAAGAAGCCAAGCTGTTGGATATCGAGGTAGGTCACTGGGGTCATCTGGTGGGTCGCGGCAAAAAATTGGGATGAATTTCTACATGTGGAAAGGTGATTTTTATGAACGCGGATACTCTTAAGGTTGCCGATCTCAGTCTAGCCGTTATTGGTCTTGGCTATGTTGGTCTGCCGCTGGCCATTGAGTTTGGCAAGAAGCGTAGTGTGGTGGGCTTTGATATTAATCAGGTGCGTGTCGATGAGCTCAAGTCTGGCCAGGATCACACGCTGGAGGCCAGTCCAGCAGAGTTGTCTGAGGCGACACACCTCAGTTTCACGACTAATCTGGAAGACCTGCGCGCCTGTAACTGCTACATCGTTACCGTGCCGACCCCTATCGATAAACACAAACAGCCTGATCTCACACCTTTAATCAAAGCGTCGGAAACCATAGGCAAGGTGCTTAAAGTGGGTGACCTCGTGATTTATGAATCCACGGTTTACCCAGGTGCTACCGAGGAAGATTGCGTGCCCGTGCTGGAAAAGCACTCAGGCTTGAAATTCAACCAGGACTTTTTTGCTGGTTACTCGCCCGAACGTATTAACCCCGGTGATAAGGAGCACCGCCTGACTTCCATTAAAAAGGTGACGTCCGGGTCCACGCCAGAAATTGCCGATCTGGTCGATGCGCTTTATAACGAGATCATCACGGCGGGTACCCACAAGGCCCCCAGTATCAAAGTGGCCGAAGCAGCCAAGGTGATCGAAAACACCCAGCGCGATATTAATATCGCCCTCATTAACGAGCTAGCTCTGATTTTCAACAGGATGGGAATTGATACCGAAGCAGTCTTGCAAGCGGCAGGCAGCAAGTGGAACTTTTTACCGTTCCGCCCCGGCTTGGTGGGCGGACACTGCATTGGCGTTGATCCGTATTACCTTACGCACAAAGCCCAAGCGGTTGGCTATCACCCAGAGATCATTCTTGCTGGCCGCCGACTAAACGACAACATGGGTGCCTACGTTGCCAATCAATTGATCAAAGCAATGATCAAGCGCCGCATCCAGATTGAAGGCGCGCGGGTATTGGTGATGGGACTCACCTTTAAAGAAAACTGCCCGGATTTGCGCAACACCCGCGTGGTGGATATTGTTGCCGAGTTACAAGATTACAACTGTACGGTGGATGTTTATGACCCCTGGGTGTCGGTTGCGGAGGCTGAGGACGAATACGGCATTACCCCGACCAGACAACCGCCGCTGGGAACGTACGATGGAATCGTTCTAGCCGTTGCACACCGCCAGTTCAAGGCGATGGGTGTTGACGCTGTTCGGGCGCTGGGTACGCAAAACCATGTTCTTTATGATCTGAAATACCTCTTTCCCGCTGACGTGACAGATATACGCTTGTGAGTCATCCAATGACCTCTTATACCGACCTGCAGACCCGGCTCACCGCTGATCCCAAGACTTGGCTTGTAACTGGCGTTGCTGGATTTATTGGCAGTAACCTGCTTGAAACCCTGCTCAAGCTTAATCAGCGTGTAGTGGGGTTGGATAATTTTCGACTGGCCATAAGCGCAACTTAGACGAAGTCAAAATCTTGGTTAACTTGGAGTAATGGGAGAACCTTAAGTTTATAGAAGGTGATATCAGAGCGCTGGTCGATTGCCGCCACGCAAGCAAAGATGTGGATTACATCCTGCACCAAGCCGCCTTGGGTTCGGTGCCACGCAGCATCGCAGATCCCATCACTACCAACGCCATCAACATCGATGGTTTTCTTAATATGTTGGTTGCCGCGCGTGACGCTAACGTCCTGCGTTTTGTTTATACTGCCAGCAGTTCAACCTATGGCGATCATCCCGATCTGCCCAAAGTAGAAGAGAATATTGGAAGGCCGTTGTTGCCCTATGCTGTGACTAAATTTGTGAATGAACTTTATTCCGATGTCTTTGCGCGCACCTACGGCTTTATACCATTCGTCTGCGTTATTTCAATGTGTTTGGAAAACGACAAGATCCAAATGGTGCTTACGCAGCAATTATTCTAAAATAGACTGCTGCACTTATTCAGGGCGATGACGTCTTTATCAATGGCGATAGAGAAACGAGTTGCGATTTTTGTTATGTTGACAATGCCGTGCAAGCCAATTTAATGGCGGCCGCAGCGCAAAACCCATAGGCCGTGAACCAGATTTATAACGTTGCGGTGGGTGCGCGTACTTCTTTGAATGAACTCTATAAGCTTATTTCTGAGAGTCTTGCGCTGCACTGTGAGTAGCCGATAGCTAAATTGAATAATCGTGATTTTAGAACTGGCGATGTCCGTCATTCACTTGCAGATATATCTAAGGCTCAGACGCTTCTCGGTTATAGCCCTGCTTTCGACATTGTGGCTGGAATTCCTGAGGCAATGCCCTGGTACATAGGCAAAGCTGCTTCACTGTGACAGTAGTTAAGCCTATCACGATCGGTATAGATGCCACCAACTTGCGTGGTGGTGGAGGTGTGACCCATTTAGTTGAAATGTTGCGGGTGGCACAACCAAAATTGCACGGCATTAAGCGTTTTGTGGTTTGGGGGGGTATACCAACATTGCAATTGCTGGATGAGCGGCCATGGCTTACTAAGATTACTCCACCTCCAATAGATAAAGGCCTGTTCCAGCGCACGCTTTGGCAACGCTACAGTCTGTCACAAGCCGCACGCGATGCGGGGTGTGATGTGTTGTTTGTTCCGGGTGGCAGCTATGCGGGCAACTTCCATCCTGTGGTCACTATGAGTCGAAATCTTCTCCCATTTGAAATGGGTGAATTACTGCGTTATGGATGGTCATTGTTGACGCTCAAGTTGCTGTTGCTACGCCTAATTCAATCGCGCACATTCCGAAACACTGATGGGGTTATCTTTTTGACGGAGTACGCGCGTGATGTTGTGTTGCGTGTTACCGGCAAGCTACGCGGGCAAACCTGTATCGTGCCCCATGGGCTCAACCCTCGCTTTGACAAGGCGCCCAAACTACAGCTAGACATTGCTGAATACGATGATGCCCGCCCGTATCGTGTGCTGTATGTCTCGATCATTGACCAATACAAGCACCAATGGCATGTGGTTGAGGCCGTGGCCGCCTTGCGCAAACAGGGTTTTCCGATAGTGCTGGACTTGGTGGGGCCGGCTTATCCGGCTGCCCTCAAAGGGCTGAATCAAACCATAGACCGCGTGGATGCTGAACGTCGCTGGGTGCACTATCACGGTGCTATCCCTTTTAATGAATTGCATCTTCGTTATGTGGAGGCTGATTTGGGGCTGTTTGCTTCAAGCTGTGAAAATATGCCCAATATTTTGTTGGAAACCATGGCGTCGGGTTTGCCGATTGCTTGTTCCAACCGGGGGCCGATGCCGGAAGTGCTAGGTCAGACGGGGGTGTTCTTTAATCCTGAGCAGTCCGAAGACATTGCCCGAGCTCTATGCGAGTTGATTAATTCGCCGGAAACCCGTACGGAATTGGCACGAGCGAGTTATGAACGTGTCCAACAATATTCGTGGCTGCGCTGCGCGGACGAGACCTTTAGGTTTTTAGTTGGAGTCACCCAACAACAAAAAAAAGGAATTATTAATGTTTAAAAATAAAAATTTATTAATTACAGGTGGAACTGGCTCTTTCGGAAACGCAGTTCTCCGCCGTTTTGTGGATTCCGATATTGCTGAAATTCGCATCTTCAGTCGTGACGAGAAAAAGCAAGATGACATGCGCAAGCGTTACAACCATCCTAAGTTGAAGTTCTACATTGGTGATGTGCGTGATGAACGCAGTGTGGCTTCAGCCATGCGTGGAGTTGACTACGTGTTTCACGCCGCAGCACTCAAGCAGGTGCCTTCTTGTGAATTTCATCCGATGCAAGCAGTGCGAACCAATGTGCTGGGTACAGAAAACGTACTTGAGGCGGCCATTGTTGCGGGCGTCAAGCATGTGGTGTGTCTGAGCACCGATAAGGCGGTGTATCCCATTAATGCCATGGGTATCAGCAAGGCCATGATGGAAAAGGTGATGGTGGCCGCCAGCCGTAACTTGGAAGGCACCAACACCGTGATTTGTGGCACGCGCTACGGCAACGTGATGGCCTCGCGTGGTTCGGTGATTCCGCTGTTTGTTGACCAAGTTTTGGCCGGCAAACCTATTACCGTGACCGACCCGGCCATGACACGTTTCATGATGACTCTCGACGACGCTGTGGAGCTTGTTCTGTATGCGTTTGAATGTGGCAGTAACGGTGACATTTTTGTGCAAAAGGCTCCGGCTGCCACAGTGCAGGTGCTCATCCAAGCCATTCTGGAGCTGATGGGCAAGCCAGCGCATGAAGTGCGCAGCATTGGCACACGGCATGGGGAGAAGTTGTATGAGGCATTGCTTGGCCGTGAAGAAATGGCCTGTGCCCAGGATATGGGCGACTACTTTCGGATTCCCCCTGATGCGCGTGACCTGAACTACGCCAAGTTCGTGGAGCAAGGTGATCAACGCAACACCGCCAGCTCACATGCTGAAGACTACAACTCGCACAACACCACCCGTCTCGATGTGGCTGGCATGAAGGCACTGTTGCTCAAGCTTGACTTCATGCAACGTATTGCCCGTGGCGAGCACGCTTTAGCGGAGGATTAACGCGATGAAAGTGCTGATTACCGGGGCTAACGGATTTGTTGGTAAAAATTTGCAGCTTCATCTTGCAGAGCGCTCAGACGTGCAGGTGGTGTGTTTCACCCGCAGTGATGATTTAGCCCAACTGTCTGTCATAATTCAGGGTGTGGATTTTGTGTTTCATCTGGCAGGAGTCAACCGTCCGCTAGACCCGGCTGAATTTGTGTCAGGCAATACGGACTTGACTCAGGCGCTTTGTAAGGTGGTGAGCACCGTAGCCGAAACAACTGGCAAGAAGGTGCCAGTTGTTTACACATCATCAACACAGGCGGCCTACGAAAATGCCTATGGCGATAGCAAGCGTGGCGCTGAAGATGCGCTATTTGACTTGAAGCGCAGCCACGGCGTGCCGGTGCATGTGTTTCGCTTGCCTAATGTGTTTGGCAAGTGGTGCAAGCCCAAGTACAACTCGGTGGTGGCGACGTTTTGCCACAACATCGCCCGCGGCCTGTCGATTCAGGTGAATGATCCGGAAGCACCTGTCACGCTTGTGTATGTTGATGATTTGGTTGAGCGCTTTATCCAACTAATGGATGGTGCTAATGCGGCTGTGGATGCAGATGGTTTTGCCACCATTTCGCCCCAATACACCACTACAGTAGGTGTACTTGCTCGACAGTTTACGGATTTCAGAGATAGTCGAATAACGCTAATGACCGAGCGCGTGGGCAAAGGGCTAATGCGCGCACTTTATGCCACCTACGTAAGTTATTTGCCGGTGGAGTCGTTTGCCTATATCGTGCCCCAGCATGCCGACTTGCGTGGCGTGTTTGTGGAAATGCTCAAGACCCCCGAGTGTGGTCAGGTTTCCTACTTCACGGCGCACCCTGGCATTACCCGGGGCGGCCATTACCACCACAGCAAGACCGAGAAGTTTCTTGTGATCAAGGGTCAGGCGCTTTTCAAGTTTCGCCACATGCAAACCGGCCAGTATCATGAAATGGTTACGACGTTTGAAAAAGCTCAGGTTGTAGAAACTGTGCCGGGCTGGACGCATGACATCACCAACATTGGCAGCGACGAGATGGTCGTCATGCTCTGGGCTAATGAGGTGTTTGACCGAAGCCATCCAGATACGTTCTCTTCTTCGCTTTAATTAATAACAAATGAAAAAACTAAAAATTCTGACAGTAGTTGGTACGCGGCCCGAGATCATTCGACTATCACGCGTGCTGGCACAGCTGGATGAGCACTGCGATCATTTGTTGGTGCACACAGGACAAAACTACGACTATGAGTTGAACCAGGTCTTTTTTGATGACCTAGGTGTCCGAAAGCCAGATTACTTTTTGAATAGTGCTCAAGATAGCAGCGGCGCAGCCCACACTATCGGTAACCTGATAATTGCCGTGGACAAAGTCTTGGCTGAAGTTCAGCCCGAGGCCATGCTGGTGCTGGGTGATACCAACAGTTGCTTATCGGTGATTCCGGCAAAGCGCAGAAAAATTCCTACTTTTCACATGGAGGCTGGTAACCGTTGTTTTGACCAGCGCGTTCCTGAGGAAACTAACCGCCGTATCGTCGACCATACTGCCGACATCAACCTCACTTACAGCACGATTGCCCGTGACTACCTGTTGCGTGAAGGCCTGCCGCCCGATCTAGTGATAAAGACTGGCAGTCCTATGTACGAGGTTCTTCACCATTACCTCCCGCTAATCAAGGCGTCCGACGTTCTTAATCGATTAGCTTTACAGGCCGGCCAATATTTTGTTGTCAGTGCCCACCGCGAAGAAAATATTGAGTCGGAGAAGTCGTTCACTAAGCTGGTGGTCGTGCTCAATACGGTGGCCGATGACTATGGCTTGCCCGTCGTGGTGTCCACCCATCCCCGAACCCAGAAGCGCGTAGACGCTACAGGTGCGAATTTTCATCCACTTGTTCGGCTGATGAAGCCCTTGGGCTTTCACGACTATGTCAACCTGCAAATGCATGCCAGGGCTGTTTTGTCTGACAGTGGCACCATCAATGAAGAGTCGTCCATTCTTAACTTTCCAGCTCTTAACCTTCGCGAAGCCCACGAGCGTCCCGAAGGTATGGAAGAAGCCGCTGTGATGATGGTGGGTTTAGAACAAGATCGTGTGCGTCAAGGGCTTGCCATTCTGGCAGACCAGCCCCGCGGCGATTCGCGCGGCTTGCAAATGGTGGCCGATTACAGCATCCCGAATGTAAGTCTCAAGATTGTTCGCATACTTCATAGCTATACAGACTATGTGAATAGAGTCGTATGGAAAAAGTATTGATTGATAATACGTCGCCCAGCTATAAACCTCTCCATCTAATTGTTCCCACTCAGTATTATGATCCTGAAACCTTTCAGGTCAACCATCTTGTAGGCCTCTTTTTGGCGAAGGGTTGGAATGTCACTGTCATTGCACCGGCCCCTTCCTATCCGTCTGCGTCCGTGCTAGGTGATTGCACTTCGGCCGCTTTTCGCCATCATCGCCTTAGGATTTGCAGATTTCCTACACTTAAGCGCAACGGATCCGTTCTTTTTGCTGTCATAAATTCGCTTCTGTTTGCTATTATAGGTTCCTTTCTTGCCATATATTACGCTCTTCGAAATCCGAGAGCTCATGTCTTTGCGGTTCAATATTCTCCATTTACTTGCATTGTGCCTGCCTGGGCTGCAGCCTTTTTCCTGAACAAAAAGGCTAGCCTGTGGATTTTTGATCTTTGGCCACAGTCAATTTCTGCTCTTCTTGCTCGTTCCTCCGCAGCCAAATTCGCTTATGCGGCTATTGAGGCGTGCGTGTCATTTGTCTATTCTTCTTTCACGAATTTCTTTGTTTCCTCACCTTCCTTCATGATTGCACCGCTTGTGCATCGTTTGAAGAAGGTTGAGTTGCTTTATTCATGGGAACCTAGTCATATTCTTCCCAGGCTTAGTTGTGATTCGCCTGATATGGGTTTCCCTATCCGAGTCATCAGCATTGGAAATCTAGGTGCCGCGCATGACCTCGATCTTTTGGAAGAGTTTTTGCTTTATACAGCATCTCGGAATTTTTCTTGTGTTTTTGTTGGTGGTGGTTCTGGAATGTCCAGGCTCCAGAAATTTTGCACTTCTTATGAATTGCACCACGTAAACTTCCATGGCTTTTTGCCTAAGGCTGACTGCCTTCGGCTTTGTTCATTGGCTGATCTTTCAATCGTTCCTTTCCGACATAGTGAGGTGTCTGACACTATTTGCTACCGCTTCGTCTCCTCCCTTTCTGTTGCTACGCCGCTAATTAGTTTCGGCAACAACGCCGTCTCGGAGTTGGTTCGCTCCTGTTCTTGTGGCTTCATCTTGGATAGATCTCAGAGGCCTGATTTTCAGGCCTCTGACGATGGATGTGTTTCTGAGTCCTTATCAGTGATGGTCGATATTATTCAGTCTCAGCTTGCTTGCATTAGGTCTACGTATCGTGATTCGGCTTTTGCCCTTTTTGAATCTCGTTTTTCAGAAACTTCAGCAGAGTCTGTCCTTCACCGGTTCTTTGTTGATACTTGACCTTTTGAGATATTTTTCCTTCTCAGCCGCCTGATCTCCAATGACTCAGTTTCATGTTTTTGGTGCTGCTTCTGGAGCCGGTGAATCTTTTAGGGGCCAGGCTCTTTCTGCCTTGCCCGATTGTTCGTTATATTCTTACTCTCGCCAGCCGAGCAAGATGGGCTTTGACGCCCATTTTGTTGATTTTACGAAATCTGAGGGATTTTATCCTGCCGGTGACCCCAACGCTCCCTCTGTCTGGATAAGTTTCGGGCCGATTTGGTTGCTTGCACCTTTCTTTGAGCAGCTTGCTCACCGGTCTCCCGAACGGTTGGAGCATCTATGTGGGCTTAACGCTTGTTCATCTTCCTCTGCCTTGACCAAGCGTTTTGCGTCTAACTATTTTGATCGTGAGTTGTCTGCCCGACTTTCAAGTGCGGAGGATCGGTTGATCTTTGCCTGCCATACCCTAGGTGTTAAATGCCGCATTCTGCGCCCAGGCATCATCTACGGCCAGATAGGTCCCTATGTCGACCGCAACTTCAGCCGTTTGCTGCAGATCCTTCGACGCGTTCCCCTGTTTCCAGTGCCGTCCGATTCGGGTCTCCGCCAGCCGATTCACGCTTCTCAACTTTCAGCAGTTGCCTTGCACCTTGCCCGGCAGCTAGCTGGATCTGGATTGGACCCCGACTTGCCGGAGCGCATCGCTCTTGGAGGGGATGCGAGCCTCAGTTATGAGTCCATGATCCGCGCCTTGCAGAAGGCATAGCCTGCCTCAGACCCGGCTCAGCGTTGCCGCTTGCTGCCCATCCCGAATCGTTTGTTCTTTTCCCTAGCTTCTCCCTTGCTGCTTCATTCGCCTAAGGCTTTTGAAGCAGTTCTTCGCATGGGTGCCAACCTTGCTGGTTTTACTCCAGCCCATCAACTCCTGGGTACTGAGCCGCAGCCGTTTCCTGTATTACCTCTGTCTTGATGCCGTTGTTTAATTTCCTTGCTGTCGCATCTGCTGCTGCTCTTACTTGGGGCATTCTTCGCGCGCTCATCCCTTTATTTCGGCGCCGTCTTCTTGATCAGCCCAACTACCGCAGCTCCCACAGCCTGCCCACTCCCCGCGGCGGTGGTTTGGCCTTTGTCCTGGTGGGCAGTACTACCGTTGCCTTCCTAGGTGTCTGGATCCCTGCTCTCTGTCTGCCCTTGGCTCTTGTGGGTTTTCTTGACGATCGCCACAACCTGCCTGCTTCACTTCGCTACGGGGTTCAGGTTGCGACTGCACTGGTGTTGTTGCTGATCAGCCCGTGGCATCTCCCCTCGATTGGTTTGCTGCCCTGGATGCTTTTGTTGATAGGTTTCACCGCCGTCATCAATTTCACTAACTTCATGGATGGACTCGATGGCCTGGTGGCCGGCTGCATGGCTGTTTTGTTTTCCTCCGCTGCCCTCACCGGCATGCCCGCCCTCTGGCCCCTTGTGGGTTCATTACTTGGTTTTTTGCCCTGGAATTGGAGTCTAGCAAAATTGTTCATGGGTGATGTGGGTAGCACCTTCCTCGGAGCTGTTTTCGCCGGAGTCGTGCTCCGGCAAACGAGCTTCCAGCCAGCTTTTGGTCTGTTGCTCGTGGGTACCCCCCTGCTCGGCGACGCCTTCCTCTGTGTGCTCCGCCGCCTCTTGGCCGGCCAGCGGGTGTTCCAGGCCCACCGCCTGCACCTTTTCCAGCGCCTGCAC
>Ga0310322_10057_pt1 | contig 12762 bp, 12 predicted proteins | sample LakEriER1LargeC7_FD_195536 | JGI IMG/M metagenome (GOLD analysis project Ga0310322, IMG submission 195536) | Enriched freshwater cyanobacterial communities from Lake Erie, Ontario, Canada - ER10.Large.C7 (v2) (version 2) | ecosystem: Environmental > Aquatic > Freshwater > Lake | place: Canada... | reverse complement strand
GCCCCAAGCAGCGCTGCGGGACCTGATGCCCGCCCTGGCCAATAAGACCTACTTCAACAAAACCGTACTACCAAACGACATCCTTCAAATCAACTGCCCTCCAACGCGTTTGAGTAAAAGCCAGGGCAAGCTTTAGCTACGCCATTAGGAACAAAGTCCGCAAATCGCCGGTCTAACCAAAGGAACCGTGATGTCACAAGTTTGGCGGAAGGATCGGAAGCAGGAGATCACAGGCGGTCGAAAGGATCTCAGCAGAGTCCAGTTGAGGACAGCAAGGAGCTCCTGCCAGCAAGAAAGACCTAGTCGCTGTAGTGCACACCTAGGTCAGAAATTCCGAAAGGAGCAAAAGGGACTGGCACCAAGGAAAGCCCCACCCACCAAGCCAGAACCAGATCAAGACCCCCGGTACGGGGGAAGCAGGGACCGCGATAGGCGGATAGGGGACCTTGGAAATTTGTCCTGAAAAGTCCTGTAGCCGAAAGAGGAAGCCGGAAATAGCAGAGCTGGATCAAGATCAATCCGCAACGACCCTGGCTGACCAGGAAGAGCAAAGTCGGAAAACTACAGCAGACTGTTGCATCTAGCGGCAGCAAATCCCCTCTTTCCGGAGGCGTAAGCCCATGAGGGAAGATTCGCTATAGCCAGATCGAGGGCTAACCCTAAGGCCAGATTAAGGACTGATTCTATAGTCAGCCAAGGCTTTCACTCCACTTCTTGTGCTATAATCAATGAAATCTTGCTTTAGAAGTCAATGGCAACCGTCCGCGGCGGCTTTATTTGGGGCCTTGGCGGTTCAGGTGGTACCGCCAAGATTGATGTCTCCTCCGTGGCCGAGCTAGAAAAATATGTTTTTCCAGAGGCAGTTCTTAGAGCAGATGGAGTTTATTACGATGACCTTGAATTATTTGAGGGACAAAGCATCGACACGGTTGATTTCTGTGTTGAAAGCATAAGAAAATCAGGAAATAAAATATTATTTCAGGTCAAGGGGTTTGGTACAGACGAAGATTACATTGACGAAAATGGAAAATCTCCTTGGAATCCCTTTGAAAGCACCACCATATTTAGCCTTTCCTACAATGCCTCCCAAAATAGCTGGGGAGAACTTGAAGAGGTTTACAGACGTGTTTCTTCAAACGAAAGAACTTATTACAATGAAGGCACAGAATGGGAAGATTATTACTACAATTCTGATCCCTACACAAATCTAATTGGAGACGAAGCCGGATCCGTCCTAAGGCTCTATAAAGATTGGGGCGGCGGATTAACAGTTGATTATAAAGATTTATTCGCGGACGATCCTGAACAAATCGTCAGCGTTGATCTAAGTGCTGATTTCGGCAATGCCCTTGTCAACGCAGGAATTTCCCCTCCTTCCTCTGGCTACATACGGTCTGTTGTAGGAGCATCAGACAAAGTCTATTACCAAGCCGAATACTACAATCAATTGAGCAGTTCATATAACAGCTATTTTTTCGCTCAGGATCTGGATGACGCCTCTGTCACCTACGCGGGCGAGTTTATAACCAGCAATGAAAATCAATTCTGGCTTGATCGTTTCACTTCTGTCTCTATAAATGATGGATTTGCGGCGTTCTTTAATAAAAGAAGCGACGTAGAAATTGAGGCTGGTTGGTCTCATGAAGGATATTACACGCAGGATGTATACGCTTTATATGTAGATGATCAAGGTGGGACTATCAGCATTGATATTGACGAGAAGATTGATCCTGGGACTTTTCGTGAATACGATGATGCCGGAATTTTTAAGCAAGATAATGAACTCTTCGAGTTCGTTGTGCTCGACAATACCCAGACCGGATCCCAGGACCTGTTTGCCCTGAGAACTTACGAAGAGGCCTATGTCAGTGAAAAAAATAGTGGCATTACTTTTGATCTTTTCAAAGTAAATCTGAATCCTGATGATTCAGGACAAGGAACGGCTGTACTTGTCAAGAGCAAAAAAGTAAAATACGCCGAATTCGGTCTTAAAAAAAGTAATCTTACCGCTCTCGATAATGCAATTGAGAATAACCGGCTTTTTGCCAATCTTAGAACGAATGGCACTCTCGCTGTCTCTTTGCTCGTCGACAGAACTAGCGTCATCAGCCCCATATGGAGTAACTATGTAAAGGCATTCGCAAGCTTCGGACTTGACTACGCGAAAGGTGTCGGCAATGACATCTACAATATTGCGGATCCAACTGCCCTAATTGATGAAATATATGGAGATGGCAAAGATGTTATTAATGTCGACGGCGATTATGAATTAGGCTATGGAATTGAGGACCTCAAGCTTTTGGGAATTGAGGATTGGGCTGGGGAAGGTAACAACCTTACCAACTTCCTCTATGGTAATACCGGTAACAATATTCTCGATGGTGGTGCTGGTGATGACAAAATCTACGGCGGTCAAGGTAATGACACCTTGATTGGTGGCTTGGGCAATGATTTACTGGATGGTGGTGCGGGGACTGATACCGCAGATTACTCTGCTGCTGCAAATGGAGTGACTGTAAATCTGACTAATAAGACATCCATTGGGGAAGGCAAGGACGTTTTGGCAGGCATCGAGAATGTCATTGGCAGTAACTTCTCTGACATCCTTACTGGTCTCTCAAGCGGAACAACCGTTGTTAATGGCTACGGAGGGAATGATACGATTTTCTTTGCTGGTCCTAAAGCAAGAGATGTCCTTACTGGTGGACAGGGAAGCGATACCTTTGCTCTTTCTTCCCTGGCTACGGCAGTTTCCACTTCCACAAAAATCAATAATGTCTTTGATCAGATTACTGATTTTGAGGCGGACTCAGACAGCATCAAGCTAAAGGGTTTAAAAGCAAATACTCCCATAGCTATCACAGAAAGTGGTCAATTTGCCTCGGGTCTAACCACTACGGATCTATCACGTCTGTTGACAGCCGAAGCATTCGTCAAGGGTTCTGCGTTGACTTTTGGCTTTGATGATAGATCTTTCTTGGCTATCAACGATTCCAAAGCTGGCTATCAATTTGGCAAAGATGCCATTATTGAAATTACTGGATTTAGCGGTGATATCGGCTCCAGCATAATCACCGGCTACTGATCTGGTTCCAAATTGAACTTGCGTAAACGCTAGCAACGCATTGATGCTAGATATATTTGTTTTGATGTTGTTCGTGTAAGGAAAGTTTTCTAGAGACCTCACCCCAGCCCACCAAGCAATAACCAGATCAAGACCCCCGGTACGGGAGAAGCAGGGACCGCGATAGGCGGATAGAGGGCCTTGGAAATTTGGCCTGAAAAGTCCTGTAGCCGAATGAGGAAGCTGGAAATAGCAGAGCTGGATCAAGATCAATCCGCAACGACCCTGGCTGACCAGGAATAGCAAGTCGGAAAGCTACAGCAGACTGTTGCATCTGGCGGCAGCAAATCCCCAGGTTTTACAACCCCCATTGCGGAATGATATCATGAAAACAGTTTGTTTTTTGGCTTGTGTTTCATCGTTTTCGCCCGAGCTTCTATGCAGTGCTTAGCTCGGCCGCGATCGGCGCTCAGCTTCTCTCCCCTGCTTCCGCAGTCATGTTAGAAGGGACCTGCGATGGGCCTGAGAAGTGTTTTGTAAACGTTGAGGGTGACACCATCTCGACTAGTCGCGGACTTCAGATCAAGACCGACAAAATCATCGCCTGGAGCTTCGTAAACGACTCCAATCGTGGAGGCATGTTTTTTAGGCCGACAAATGAAGATTACAGAATTTTAATCAAGTATTTTGACGAAGCCGGTTCTCGCAAGTTCCACCAGATCGGATTCTTTAACTTTAAGTCAGCTCAAGTTTTGGTGAGTGCACTCGAGCTTACAAGTGGCCTCGCCCCCAACCATGATCAGGCGGGTGCGACCACACATTGCACTGCAATCGGCAAGGATTCCGCCTCTGGCACAACCAATGGATCCCGTGCTTCCAATGTCGCAGGCAGCATTGCAGGCGCCGGAATTCTTGGCGTAATTGGTGGAGCTATTGGAAACGCAATTGCTCCTGGTACTGGCACAGCACTGGGGACCGCATTAGGAGTAGGGGCTGGCGCCTCCATCGATGGCACCTCAGGAAGCTTCGACCTCAAGCGCAATGTGATGAGTGATGTGCGTACCTCACCAGCAAACTCGCGCAGCAACTATGACGGCTCATTTGAGAAACGCGCCAACTGCATTGGCCAACCAACTTCACCAACAACAAACGTTTTCATTACTGGCCCTATTCCTGTTAGCCCAACCAAATAGACATCATCCGTCACCGAGGCGATGGAGGTTCAATTCATGAAAGCAACAAGAACCTTTTTTTCGATTTGTGCCAACCTGGGGTTGCTCGCTGGGGCCATCACTCCATCACTTGCGATCCCACCCGAGCAGAAATCCAGCTCAGATCGTCCTCAAGAAGAAAAGAAAGCTAGCCAAGAGCAATTAAAGGCGGGCAAAAAGAGAGAATTCAAGCAGGGGCCATGTGCATTTCCTTTCATGGAAAATTGCATTACAGGGCCTTATCTTTCGGCATAGTTTGCCGTTGGCTCAAGCGAAGCATCAGGGTCAAACAGCAGCAAGAACGAGTATTATTTTTCCGAAGAAGAAGGAAACATAGACGTAAATAGTACTTACCGCATTGGTATTTCAAACGAGCTCATCTATGGTCCAGATGTTGGCCTTGGCTATGATTTCGGCGGCCTACGCGCAGAGCTAGCCTACAATTATAGCGCCACAAGCTCAAGCAGTGGAACAATCACTGGCGATAGCTTATACACAGTCGACAGTAGTCCCCTCACATTTCCTTTTGCAAGCTCAACGACGTCAGACTCTCTAAACTATACAAGCCAGAGAATTATTGCGAGCCTAGCTATTGACATACCAACCGGAAGTAGATTGTCGCCCTATCTGGCTGGTGGCATCGGACCAGCTTGGATATCGATTAAATCGTCGAACATCAACACCATAGACCCCTGCATACCTGCTGGTCTCTCATGCCCGGCAACAATTTCAACTACAGGAGGAACCACAATTGCTCTTGCACTTCAAGCAAAAGCAGGTTTAGCATATTTCATCTCACCGCGCAGCTCTCTATTCATAGAAGCTGTTTACGACTACACAAGCTCTCTCAGTATTGGCAACACAGAACTTGACGATTTCGCCCAGTACTCTGCAAAATTCGGTTTACGCTATAAACTTTAATTCAAATTCGATCCAAATGTACTTGAACTTCTTATGAAAAAAGTTTCTTTTGCGATTGTTGGTCTCTGCATGATCGGGGCCCTCTGCCCGCGGCCAACTGCTGCTAATCCAGTCAACAGCCTTGATCAATTCAACAAAGGCTATGGAAGCTGCAAAAATTCTGTCTTTCGGATTTTTGAAGAGCGCATCAAAGGACCCCAGCGCAACTTCTCTCCCAACGACATCAATGTTGAGATCAATCCCCTCCTTGAGCAGCGACTGCTAAGCAATATGCATTCCACCGAACAAGCTATTTCGTCCGCTGGAACTTCGTATATTTGGAGCGTGCCTTCCAAAAATGCTCGCGGTTACTGCGACATTTCTCCTGGTGGAATCCCAAAGGTAACGATGATCAATCCTTTATAGAATCTCCAGGAAACTCTGGGCAACAAAGGAGCGAGGTCCCTGATTCACCTCTCAATTCAACTCGTGGTGGCTTTGTAGGCTCACGTCAAGTTTCCTTAAACTGTTTTGTGAGCTGAATCGGGGCTTTTCAGCATTTCTTTCTCAGGCTGTCACGAGCAATTTGGTACCGGACCCGGGCTGAGACTGCGGATGATGCAGCTTTTTGCATAGAGACATTGAGTACTCGTGAAGTACTCACGGGTTTGGTTTATTAGTTCTTTTATTTCCCAAGCGTTAGATGCCTCACCCATTTATCAGGCTTCGAGCTAACCCAGCTTCTATGCGCAATCATCTGGCCTGCCAGGACTTTAATACCTAGACGACCTGCCACTAGTGTGCCGATTTCTTTAACTGATCTCCCTGGAGATCAGAGTCGGATCTCGATCCTTCAAATCTCAGTCAAAGCGCCCCTTCAGGGGCGCTTTTTTGTTGCTTGTCCTCCCTGGTCATGTTATGAAAAGGGGGTTCTAAGTTATGAACTCCTGTGCTGGCGACGCCTTCTGGTCGCTTGTTGGGAACCATGTTTTGAACTTCTCCCCCCATGGCAGGCAAGACAGGTGCAGGTCTGGGCACCACCTACAGCGACCTGGAGGAACTGATCCCAGGGCGCCTGCTGCTGTTCCTCTACGCCGATGGGCGCTCCCCCCACTGGAGTTGCCGCATCTACACAGGCAACCGCCGCTACCTGTGGCGTTCCCTCAAGACCACGGACAAGGAGCAAGCGAAGGTCAAGGCGTTCGACCTCTGGGCAGAGGTCGCCCATCAGGTCAAGGAGGGGGTGGTTGCCGAACCCGCCGATCTGGAGCGGGAGATCAACCGCTGGATCGACCTGCAGGAAAAGCGGTTCAAGGCAGGGGAGATCGGTCGAACGCTCTTCAAGGGGAAGCGTTCGACCTTCGACCTATATGTGCGCCAGTACGCCGCCTGGAAGGGATGGAAGCGCCTCTCTGACATCCCCGCTGAAGGATGGAGCGAATACCGCTTTTGGCGCAAGGAGCAGGGATGGCGTCTTTTGAGTTCCCGTGAGGGTGCCAATCGCTGCAAGACACCGCCCAAAGACAGCACGGTGAACCGCGAGATCACCCTGATCGGCGAGTGGTATCGCGCCTACCTGGTGCCCAAGGGGATGGTGGCAGGAGTGCCGACCATCAAGAAAACCAAGGTCACACGCGACGAACTGAACGCCAACCCGCCCTTCTCTCCTGAGGATTGGATGTGGATCACCCGCCGCTTGAAGACATGGGCAGAGGATCCCAAAGCGCGGGAACCCGAATGGCGGCAGGTGGTGCGACATTTCGTGCTGATCTCTGCCAACGTCGGATGGCGACCCGACAGCGAGGGTCTGGAGATGCGCTGGAAGCAGGTCGGCAACAAATCCCGCCAGGTGGTCTTTGGGCAGAGCAGCAAGACCGAGCACATCGCTGAACTGCAGATCTGGGATAACAAGAACAAGCGGTGGAGGGAAGGCAACTTCCTGGCGGGTGAATACTTCCTGCGCCTGCGCGACTTCTACAAGCAGTGGCATCAGGCGCACCCCGAGTGGCACCTGCCCACCAGTAAGGATCTGGTCTTCTGCAATACCAAGACAGGCAAGCGCCTTTCTTACACGACCGTTTCAGGTGCCTTCAAGAAGGTGCTCCATTCGCTTGGCATGGATCAATACACTTTCTACTCCTGCCGTTCCCATTACGTGAACGAGCGACTGCGCGAGGGTGTGGATATCTATTTGATCACTAAGCAGACGGGGCATTCGCTGGAAGTCTGCCGACGTCACTACGAACGTCTGGCGGTCTCCACCCGCAGTGATGAGGCAACCAAACGTACTTACGGCAAGACAAAAGGACTAGTCGCCCAACCCATCGTGCCTGAGGAGGGGTGATGGCAGTGGGTTTATCCGTTCGGAAACCCAAGGGTTGCTGTGACGCTCAGACTTGCTGCACCAGAGCAGGTCTGCCCGTGCTGCAAACTGTGTACGGTTGATCTGTTCGGAAATGCGGTGGGTTCTGATCGATGTCACGGTCCATTGGGTACGCGAGGTGTTCCACCACCCACCAGGACACTGACGCCCAGGTCGTTGAACTGAGGACCGCAGGGTGTGAGGAGGTCTTTGCCGAGAAGGTGTCCTCTCGTGCCCCACTGGAGAAACGACCCCAGTTGAGGCGGTGTCTGGAGACTCTCCAAGCGGGAGACGAACTGGTGGTCTCCAAACTCGATCGCCTGGGCAGGTCTCAGGTGGAGGTGATCAACCGCCTCAGTGACCTGCAGACCAAGGGGATCTACGTCAGGACACTCGATGGACTGATCAACACCAGGGGACTGGGGAAACTCGCCCCACTGGTCATAGGTCTATTAACAGGTCTTGCCGAGGTGGAACGGTCTCTGATCCAGGAACGCACCAAGGAATCGGTCGAACATCGCAGAAAGACAGGTGGGAACCTGGGTGGTCGTCCTAAGACATCCGACAAGAAGGAACGCCTGGTAATCCGTCTGCGTGATGAGGGTGAGTCCTACAGGTCAATCCGCGATCAGACGGGACTGTCCCTTGCCACCATCCAAAGAATCCTCAGAGACAGCACCAGTGCTGCATAGAGAATCTATTTAGAAACGCACATAAATAAAAACGTTCAAATAATCTTGGCTGCACGGTCAATCTAAGACTGCATCGCATCGAACGATTGACACTAATCTACCACTTGCTATATAATTGCTCAATACAACGGCAAAGATAATCAGACCCTTTACAGAGGTAGAGACCGTCAGAACTTGTCCAGATTCACTGGGTTCTTAGAAGAACTCCAAGGGACTAGGTGTACCCAGAAATAACCATAAAAATTCCAAAGAACCCAGTGATACCAATGACTTTCACTAATACTAGTAAAAATTCAATCCAGAGACGAACCGAACGAAGTGAGGTTCATTCACGACCGAAGGGAGTGAATCCTAAAGACTACTCAAGAACCAACCGGGATCGGAAACTCACCAGGATCCACCAGAAGATCAGATCCACTCCAAAGGTGCTCCAGGAATACCTAAGAGATCAATGGGAAAATAACTTCCGACCCCAGTGGTTCATCACCTTGCTGTGGAACGATCTCCCTACTCACTTCGATACTGTTGAAGGTCATTCAAAAACTTTTAGGAATATCTTCTTGACTCAACTCATGGGTTGCAACTCACCCACCAAGATTCCGGATCCTCCAGAACGACCATCTTTGGTCTTTATGCACGAGAGAAAACCAGTGATCCGTCATGGTCGTCAGATTCTTGCGTTCCATACTCACCTCCATCTGGGTGCTCTACCTGACCCTCTGAACCACCTCTGGTACATCGACCACCTGATCCACCAGAAGGTCGCCCCAAAGGTCCAGAAACTCCTTAAGACCACCACAGAGGGGAACAGGGGCGTGGTGATCAAACCATGGGTCTGGGACCATCATGCGTTCTACAACCTGAAGGACTACTACTCCTACAAACACCACCAGGATGCGGATCTAGTAATTGACTACCAGAATTCAGATTTGATGTTCCCTACAGAATACATAGAGATGACCACCTTCCACAATGCCCATGAAGACCAGACTCCAACCGGATCAACGCAACATCAATCTCTTTTTTGGCAAACGAAACCAGATCACTCTTGAGAAGTTCGATTTACTCTCAGAAGAACTGAGACGTTCTCGAACAGGAACACTTGATTATTTGATCACTCATTACGAGTACACCAACAGAACGAAGCGAGGAACATCCTCATGAACCTCCCACTCACCAGAGTTGATCTTGAGATGATAAAGGTCCTTCAACAAAAAGATCGTCGTTACCGACAAGGACTCCTGAATAAGATCCAACAAGACCTCAAGGAAGACTACGAACGAGTCAAGAAGTGAAAACTAAGACGTCTAATGACTCATGCTTGAGGAGGGTAGGCAGTGTGATTTGCCTTAGAGGAGGAGACCTGACGCGTTAAAGTTATTGATACCCGTCAAGGCAATTTCAAAATCGGACTTCTTGTCGCCATTGAAATCGACTGACACGATGCCAGAAGAAAAGCGAATATCACCAGCAGTCCCGGTGAAAGCAGTTGAACCAATAAAACGGAGATTGCCTGAGTTGAGAGCGCTCAAGTCAATTTTATCGCTACCCAGGTTAAAGTCTTTGATAACATCGCGAGCAGCAGAGTTTTTGCCAGAGTCTTTTGCCGAGGTGTAGACAAATTCATCTAATCCTTCCCCCCCGTACATGGTGTCTGCTCCAAGACCTCCAGCGATCGTATCGTTGCCTGCGCCAGCGGCAATTTTGTCGTTTCCACCTTTGCCATTAATGTAGTCACTTAACGTGCTGCCTGTGATGACATCTGCTTTTTCGGAAGTATCAAAGACCATAGGGGTTTCTATCTGAAACAGACCCCAAGAACTTCCTTTAAAACCTCCTGCCGTCATGCCACTGAAACGATCCCACGTACCTCCTCGGAAGGAATTGCTTGTGCCCGCAACGTATGCAGTTCCAATTATTGTGTCAGAGCCATCATCATAAACACCGTTTTTGTTGTCGTCTAAAATAATTGTAGCGGTATTGTCATAGTTGTAGGACCAAAACCCTTTGACGGTTTTGTCCTGAGATGACTGCCATCCGCCAAAGTCACTATACTTTGAACCGTTGTAGTTGTGATTCCAGGTGCCGCTTTTTAGGGTAGATGAGTAAAGTGTTGGCATGCCAGCGTGTCCAGTTGAAGTAGGATAGTCCCCGAATCGTCACTTTGTCAAGCGCTTCTTGTTTGTCTTTGGCGCTTTTGTGGATTTGCGACATGCATTCGGTGCATAATCTTGACTGCAAACAGGATAAGATAAGGGCGCTCACGCTATTGTCGTTTATTGATCGAGTTGCCCGCTTTGCGTCGTTGTGGAAGTAGTGCTGCTGGATGTACTCGATTGAGGTGTCGCAGTTATTGCAGGCGGTCAGAACCTGCCTGGTCTTCGGAATTCAAGGATCTACGGACGGACTTGCTGCTGGTGCTGTCCCTTGGGAGCGGTGGCGATCATGTTATGAAAAATGTTATGAAGGGATCCCTGGAAGGCAAAGAATCCAGTCACGCCAGGGGTCTGCTTGCTGGTTATGACTTCGACTACTTGTTTATCCGTTAGAGCATAATCAACTCCCATATTAAGTGTATTCTCATCTGTTACTAGTTCGGGCAAGGAATTAGTGCTAGAGACTGTACGAGCAGAGATTTCGAAGCTTTTCATGGCTTTCTGTGAACAGTAGGTGACTGCCAGGAAAGATGACGCCGCTGCCACTGATCTAGGGGCTAAAGCTAAGGGTTAGATTTCTGTATTTGCTGAATAGAGTTGCTGATGAATCCCTGCTGCTAATGAGATGGATCTATTTTCGATTGACTCTTGCATATGTATCAATACTAGCTAGTCAGGCCGGAGCCGTAACTGAAGAACTTCCATCTGAATCTCTGCGATTTCTTTTTTGATACCACCAACTATCGCTCTTTTCGCATGATCCACCTTGCCAAGGAGATTCTCTGAGCTGGCTAGTTCATCCTCAGCACTCCTAAGCTCATACAAAGATTTAATGAATGCCTCCTCCTTGTCGACAATCTGGAGGGGCCATGGCAGTCCAACTGGCTTGTGAGAGCCTCTTGGCTTGGGTATGAGCTTTCGGGCGTTACGAACAGCCGCAGACATCTTGTCTGCCTTCTCAATCGTTTGGCTTATTTGAACCGAGGTCATGGCCTTGCCGTCTGACTGTCTTGATTCTACGCCTTAGCAGCTAGGTAGGAGGTTTATGGATAAGCAATTATTTGGTCCGCTACTCCTTCCGTGCCTCAATACCGAGCCATTGGGTCTTCATCTCAACCACCCATCTCGATTGCCATTCATCCTCTCCTCGTAGCTAACCACCCCATAAGATAGTATGTTCATCGACCATGGCATCAGCATCGGTATCGGTATCGGTATCGCCATACCATGTAGCTTGTGTGTCAGAACCGCGCTTCTTGCCATAGTGCTTCCATCGAACAGAAGGCTTTTCCGTGAAAAGTGCGATGGCGTAACGCTGGGCTTCTATTTGGTCTGGATGTATCACTCGAAATATTTTGTGTCGTTTGCCGACGTTGCTTTTTGCCATCCCTACCACTGTTATAAACCCAGCATCAAGCAGCTTTCCAATCGCATTGGCAACTAGTTTGCGACAGGCGTTTGTTTTACATGCTAACGCTTGGATGGACCAAGAGGTTGTTCCACCGCAATCTCTACGGTGTTCATATGGCAGCGATTTATTTTTGTCGTAGTGAATGTCACGAGCAGCGCTGGTAAATAGAATTAGATAGATCTCGGTTGGCCTGCGTCCTAGCTTTGTTACTTCCTCTAAGGGTGGTTTGGTCTTGGTAAGAATTACTGACATGATTTTTTGCTGTGTTTAGTTTGGATGGTTGTAGTGGTCGCGAATAGCCAAATTGCTTACTGGATTCTGTCTCGCCTTTGCTATGTGTTTTACCCTTCCTTTTTGAGGGGGACTGAGGTCCCCATCTCTTCAATAGTTGGTTGTGGTCTGCATCTACTATGTGTTCCACAACGCGAGATGCTACCGCTCGCTCCGCTCGCTAACCACAGACCGTTTGTGTGATTGGTTGTGTTTTGTTGGTTGCTTTTAATGTCTTCCCACGACAATGCCAATCAGCCGGATTCGATCCAGCAGCTTCGTGCTTTGTGATGGCTAGTTATGTGTGGGTGGTGGGTCTGCTGCTGCTGTTGGGCTTCTGATTTTTCGCTATGTGAGGCCACTCATTCTCCTTAGAGAGTCGACTCTCTTAGAACCATTACTATGACTAGTCTTTGCCGATCTGGGTTTGGCTGTTGTCTCAGTGCAGTTTCGCGCCGCCTGAACAGTCCTTTGACCAGGCTTCTCCGTAAGAAGGTAGACCCCCCCCCCCCGGGGGGCGGGGTGGGGTGTGGGGGGGGGAGATGGTCCGCCTGGGGGTGTGGGGGGGGGAGCCCCTGGAGGCCTGGGGGGGGGGGGGTGTTAAGGGCAGGTTTTAAAAACCCCCACGGCGGGACACGGGCGGGATGTGTATTTGGCCCGGGCGCGGCGAGCCCAAAGCACCCGGATAGAGGGGGG
>Ga0310322_10055_pt1 | contig 12903 bp, 11 predicted proteins | sample LakEriER1LargeC7_FD_195536 | JGI IMG/M metagenome (GOLD analysis project Ga0310322, IMG submission 195536) | Enriched freshwater cyanobacterial communities from Lake Erie, Ontario, Canada - ER10.Large.C7 (v2) (version 2) | ecosystem: Environmental > Aquatic > Freshwater > Lake | place: Canada... | reverse complement strand
ATCCCACACTTGTTTAACAGATTGCTCAAGCACATTACCGATAAGAAGTTTGCGCCCCCAATCCAAAAAACAGAGACTCGCTGAGCCCTCAGGATTAATTGAGAATGAATAAAAGGGATATGGACAAGTGATAACTTCCCTAATCTCTTGTCCATAGATACCTCTTTCTTGGTTGACCTTAGAATTACCGCGAAGCTCAAACTCAGGCCAGCAAGACATTACACTCTCGATCCATATTCCGTCTGATATGGGGCCAAAAGTGTTAATAAATTCTTGCTTTTGTTGATCAGTGAGGTGATCGCCGTTAATTTTTACGATCATTTCGCACTGCATTTTATGCTTGAAAAAAGTGGCAACATTATCTACAATCTGCGAGAATGATTGCAAACGGTAACCTGAGAAATCGAGATATTGCTGTTCATTCATTCCTTCTATAGATATATTGATTCTATCTAAACCAGCTTCGGCGATTTGGATGGACTTTTCTTCGGTAAGTAAAGATGCATTTGTTGTTGTATCGACTCGCTCGCAGAACCCACTCTGTTTTGCATATTTGATCATCTCCGGAAATTTAGAGTTTAGTAGGGGCTCCCCATCTTTGTACAATCGTATTACTTTAATCTTGTCTGGAAACTCGCCCAAGTCATCTATGATCTTCTTGTAGAGATCCCAGCTCATTTGCTTGAGAGGCCTACCAACCTCTTTCATGAGCTTGGAATCTCCAGTCGGGCAGAAGTTGCACTTGAAGTTGCACGCGTCGCTCGGATCGATAAAGATAATGAATGGTGTTTTGAGAGGGATTACAGTTTCCAGCTTGGTTCTATTCTCTAGATCAATTCTAGGCTTGAAATTGGCCTCGAGCATTTTGCCGATGAGTTAGTATCGTAAAATTCTAGCACGCTTTGTTTGGATACGTCATTCTTCTCGATATTGGAGCTGCCATTGACTTGCTCAAGCCTCAAGAAGACGCAGCATGGCCTATTAGAAGTCTGTCCCAGTAGACTTGACTCGGGCGCTGTTCTTACCGTGACGTGAGCGGGAACCTATACTGGTCCTTGACCTCCCCGCCCGCCGTTACCCCAGCTGCTGCAAGCAATGTGCTGAGTTTTCTCAAGGCGCTGCCGGACTGCCGGATGCGCCGCGGCATCCGCTTTCCTCAGATGTGGATGCTGCTAGTAGCCAGCCTTTCAATCCACTGCGGCCAGGGATCGCTTGGGATGTAGCATTTACAAACCGGCACCTCCAGTCCCGCAATGAGGTGCTGGGCAACGATTTCGGCAAATCGCAATCGGATTATAGTTTTCTGCTCTTGCTGGTGCAGCTGGATTGGCCTGGAGTTGAACGCCTGCTGCGCGAGTGGATGGCTGGCTAACCGGGTATGGCCCAGGAACGCGACACCCCAGTGTAAAATGGAAATAAGCTGCGGGGCTTTATCGCCGAGAGCACTTATGGCTTAGCTCGGTTAGTTGCCGTGGTGAGATTCTACTCCCATTTGCAAGGCTTGGCGTTCGCCCAGATCACCTACGCCAACGATGGAAGTGGTGAGATCAAAGCCCTGCGTCAGCGGCTGGAAGCAGTCGAACTTGAGGGTGTGCTGGTACAAGTCAACGCGCTGCAAGCGAACCACGCTTTTTCCTCTACCTCGCCCAACACGGCGCCAACTTCCTGATCGCCGTCAAACACGCCAGCCGCAAGCGATTTCGCCTGATCTGATAGCGGCTCAACTACGGCGGGCGTGACCACGCAATCAGATTATCGTCGGACAGCCGAGCGCTGGCTCTGGGAGTTCAACACCCATTAGCTCCGCTCGGCTTCGTCTACAGGCAACATTCGGCCCTCCAGGGGCGTAGACCCTTGGAGGCAACTCAAGCAGCTGCAGCTGGATCACCGACTCTCATTGAACATGGACAAATGAAGTGGATCACGTCATAACTTTTGTCGATATCTCAAACGCGCCTCTGCCTTAGTGCTGTGCCTACATAGCCCTGAAAGAAGTATCAACAATATGCTATTAGTTGACAGTGCACGAGCGACTTAGTTACTGCCTTAATGGCAGTTTTTTTGTGCCGTTAAATTTCCATCTAAAGTAATCTTCGAGGAGACTTTGAGTCATTTAAGCTCATTGTAGTGTTTGCGGGATGCTTTGAAGGCCCTGAAATCTTTCTATTTGAGCCCAGAAGGCTATTGGTTCGTCAGAACGATCTAGGCGCACTCCTTTCTTGAGTTCAATAGTGCCCCCATGAGTTGCAACAGCTTCCTCAGCCACCTCAAAGACTGAACGAGGATTACCAGAGCCTACGTTATAGATGCCAGCTGCATCCTGATGTATTGCTAATGTCAGCAATTTACGCGCTACATCTTGTACGTCAATAAAGTCACGTAGTTGACGACCAGAACCCATCGGGAATGATTCCGCACCGGCATTCATGGCCTGAATGAGAGAGGGAAGCAGCGATTCCGGATTTTGGCCGATGCCAACGGGATAGAAAACACGAGCCCAACACCATTGAAGACCCTGTTGCGTGTAGCTGCTGCTAATGAAGCGTCGCAAGCTGTCTTTGGCTATAGCGTAGCAATTTACAGGGTCAGTAAATTGATCTTCTTTTAGTGGTCCATTCTGTAGGCCATACTCATAACACGTTCCCGCAACGACAAGGCGTTGAAGGCCGGCCTTCACGAGCTGATCTATCAGCTCGATACATGCCGGCAAATTGCGGGTGAGATGAAATGATTCTTGATACTTGGGAAGTCCCGGCCAGCTCAACAAGATGACGTGGGTTGGCTGGCACTTGAGCAGAGCCTGCCAACTTGATGAATCGTACAAGTGGAAATAATGCTCTGGATCTGTTTGACGATGGCTCCAGCAATGCAGTGCAAAGTCACCCGCTTCACGTTGTATAGCGCGTCCGATGAAGCCTTCACTGCCGAGTAAGTGAATTGTTGTCACAGCTACAGCTTCTTGAGGGCTGGCTTGGCATTGAGGATCTTGCGGATCTGACTGCTGGTCATCTCAATGTGCTCCTGTCCAATACCGCAGCTTCGGAATCGCCGTCACCAGCTCAGTGTTAGGCAGCTGCTGCTGCAGCTCATCGATCAGGTTCCAGGGCAGCACCAGCAGGGCATCGGCGGCTTCAGATGTCAGCTGCTCAGGGCTGATCACAGGGATGTGGCTGCCGGGTAGAAGCTTTCCCTGTTTGCTGGGGGCGCGGTCGGCCACCGCCGCCAGCAGGTCTGGGCGGATCCCGGCGTAATTGAGCAGGGTGTTGCCCTTGGCGGCGGCGCCATAGCCGAGCACGCGCCGGCCTTCGCGTTTGGCCTCTAGAAGAAACTCCAGTAGGCCATGCTTAGCAGCCTCGGCCCCCTGCTGGAGACCAGCGTAGGCATCCAGCGTTTCCAGCCCCGCCGCTTCTTCAGCGGCCAGTAACTCCGCTACTGCCGTAGTGGCCTCAACCGAGCCCTGGTGGGCCACCCACACCCGCAAGCTACCGCCGTGGGTGGGTAACTCCTCGACATCAACCACGTCAAGGCCAGCGGCCTTGGCAATGCGCTGGGCAACGCGCAGACTCAGGTAGCTGTAGTGCTCGTGGTAGATCGTGTCGAACTGGTTGCCAGCCAGCAGCCGCAAAAAATGTGGAAACTCTATGGAGGCGTGGCCCTGGGGCTTGAGCAGCAGGGCGATGCCGGCCACGAAATCGTTGATGTCGGGCACGTGGGCCAGCACGTTGTTGGCCACCACCAGATCAGCGGGGTCCAGCTCCGCCGCCAGCACCACCCCGAAGAAACACTCGATCGTGGTGATGCCCTTGGTCCGGGCTGCCTCAGCGGTAGCGTGGGTGGGTTCGATGCCCAGGCAGGGGATACCGCGCTGCTGCACGTACTGCAGCAGGTAGCCATCGTTGGAGGCCAGCTCCACCACCAGACTCTCGGGCCCCAGCCCCAGCCGCTCCACCGCCGCCGTCACAAACCGCTCCGCGTGAGCGCACCAGCTGGTAGAAGTGCTTGAGAAATAGGCGTAATCCGCCGTGAACAGCTTCTCGGCTGCTGCATGGGCAGGCAATTGCACCAGCCAGCAGCTGGTGCACACGAACACCTGAAGCGGGTAGCTGATCTCAGGCAGAGCAAGCTGGTCAGGCCGAAGGTACGCGTTGCTGGGCGGCTGATGGCCCAGATCAATCACATGGTGTTGCAGCGGTGATCCGCAGTGACGGCAGTGGTGCGGGCTCATAAGAGCGATTAAAGCAGCGGCAGGGCCAGATCACGCTCACTCAGGCCCAGAGGCGGTAAAGGCCACGGAATGGCCAGCTGCGGGTCGTCGACACGCACGCCGGTTTCAGCTTCGGGGGCCCAGGAGCCCGAGTGCAGGTACAGCAGCTCGCTACCTGGCTCAAGCACCTGAAAGCCATGGGCGCAGCCCTCCGGGATCAGAAGCGCATTAGCTGCCCCAGGCGATAGCTCCACGGCATGCCACTGGCCACAGGTGGGCGAGCCGGGCCGCAGGTCCACCGCCACATCCCACACCCGCCCCCGCAAGCAGCGAACAAGCTTGGCCTCGCTGTGGGGGGGCGCCTGCATATGCAGACCACGCACAGCGCCAACGGCATTAGTACAGCTGAGGTTTACCTGGCCAATGCTTCGATCGGCCCAAGCCTGCGCGAAGGCAGGATCCTGGGCACGGAAACCATTGAGAAAGGCACCGCGGTGATCGCTAAAGGGCTGGCCCACCAGCTCAACCACTCCGTTGATAGGGCAGCCAATAAGTTCAGTTAGCACAGCCCTTCTCCTTTTGGTAGGCCTGCAAATCCTCCAGGCAACACGTTAGAGGGCTGGAGCCACGATGCACAGAGCGATACCAGCCCACCGTGCGCGAAACGGAGGTGGCGAAATCCCAGCGGGGTTGCCAGCCAAGCAAGTGATAGGCCTTATCGATCTGCAGATGGAGACGGCCAGCCTCATGGGGGGCAGTAGGATCAGAATGATCAAACCACGTGCCTGGCCAATACTGAAGGCAGCTCTCCACCAACTCCCTGACGGAACGATTGGCCTCCAGAGAAGGTCCGAAATTAAAGGCTGAAGCGTAGGGATTATCCGCATTGCCCTTCGTGCTGGCTGGAAAACTGGAAAGCCTCTCAGCCAAAAGCATGTAGCCGTCAAGAGGCTCCAAGACGTGATGCCAGGGACGGGTGGAACAGGGGCTGCGCACGGGGATCGGTTCGCCTGCCGCCAGAGAGCGCATCGCATCGGGCAAGACCCGATGCTCTGACCAGTCGCCACCGCCGATCACATTGCCGGCACGGGCTGTGGCAATAGCGAGATACGGGGTCTGGTGGGCGGCAGTGCCGCAGAAGCTGAAGCGCCAACTGGCAATGGCCAGTTCAGCAGCCGCTTTGCTAGCGCTATAGGGGTCATAACCGCCGAGCCGGTCGTCCTCTCGGTAGCCGTAGTCCCACTCGCGGTTGGCGTACACCTTATCGGTGGTCACCATCACAACAGCACAGGGATGGCAAAGCGGCTTGAGGGCTTCAAGGAGCTGTAGCGAACCTTGCACGTTCGTAAGCCACGTGCCCAGAGGATCGCGATAGCTGCGACGCACCAGGGGCTGGGCCGCCAGGTGCAGCACAACGTGCGGTTGCGCTTGCAGCACAACCTCACGCAGCAAAGTTGGATCGTTCAGGTCGCCGGGGCAGTGATGAAGGCGCCCCCAATCGGGGTTATCACGGGCCTCGTTAAGCCGGAGATCACGAAACAGCGACGCTCCAGGCTCGGGTTCAAGGGCATAGCCCCACACCTCAGCCCCAAGCGCTAGCAACCGCAGCGTCAGCCAACTACCCTTAAAACCCGTGTGGCCAGTGAGCAGAACGCGGCGTCCAGCCCAGAAGGAAGAATCGCTCGTCACCAAAGCTTCCAGGGGGCCTGGCCATTAGCCCAAAGCTCTTCAAGGCGCGTTCGGTCGCGCAAAGTATCCATCGGCTGCCAAAAGCCAGGATGCCGATAGGCCGAAAGTTGACCATCGGCCGCCAGCTCCGGCAGCACATCCGTTTCCCAGCTGGTGTGATCTCCTTCAATTCGATCGAGGACATCTGGCTCAAGGACGAAAAAACCACCATTGATCCAGGCGTTATCACCATCGGGTTTCTCCTGAAACCAGGAAACCGCACCTCCTTTGAGGTGAACAGCTCCATAACGCCCCGGGGGCTGGACAGCCGTGAGGGTGGCATGACGACCCTCTTGGCGGTGATGGGCTATCAGGGCGGCAATATCCACATTCGCAACCCCATCGCCGTAGGTGAAACAGAAGCTCCCACCATTCAGGTAGGGGCGCACTCGCGCCAGGCGCCCACCCGTCTGGCTTTGATCACCAGTATCAACCAACGTCACCCTCCAGGGCTCGCTCTTGCGCTGATGCACCTCCATGTGATTGTCACGATCCATATGGAAAGTGACATCACTGGTATGCAAGAAGTAGTTGGCAAAATACTCTTTAACTAGGTAACCCTTATAGCCGCAGCAAATGACAAAGTCATGGATACCAAAATGGCTATAAATTTTGAGGATGTGCCACAATATTGGCTTACCTCCAACCTCCACCATGGGCTTAGGCCTAAGGTGCGTTTCCTCACTAAGGCGAGTACCTAAACCACCTGCAAGAATTACAGCAATCATATCTTTTCAGCCGAGGGTTGGAACGAGGATTCCCTACCGTAATGAGAATAATCCATACGAAAATCGCACGAATCAATAAAGCGGCTCAATGCTGACATTGTCAGGGAATGCCTTTCAGGCGTCCATTGCGCCAGCCACTGATCAAAAATAGCCGGCGTGAATTGAGCAGAATAGCCACCCATGGCATCCAACGCACCGGAGTAATCATCAAGAAAAAGATCTTGTGTATTATACAAATGATGCATGAAGTAAAATTCATACACCTGATCGAGGTCGATACTCAGGGGCAAATGATCCAAATCGCGAATCATAATACGATATTCCTCAACACTCCGAGGGTGCAAGTTAAAATTGTAGGCTACATGCGGGTTGCTTAGAGAGCAATTGACAACCGACTTGCCAAGGGCAGCGTATTCAAATCCAATGGTGCCATACACAGTTAACACCACGTCGATGCCTTCGGCGATGATCTGGTGGTGCGACGCGTCGGAAGGCAGCAAAGTAAATTTTGGATAGCGCCTGATGAAACCCTGTACTATTTCCAGGGTACCGGGAAGGTAATCGGGATGGGTCTTGATGTACCAGTCGTAATCGGTTTCACCTGATAAAATACCAAGGAAATCAAGCCATTCCCAGAAGTCTGGGAAAAGATTGTTACCGTAACTATGGGGACTATCAAAAAAGCAATGGGTAGCGATTAAAATCTTCTTACGCAAGGAAGGTAGAAGCAATTGGCCTTGACGCAGTCTCCCGTAGGCTGAAGAAGTTGAATAAAGCATATCTACACCGACCTCACCAGCAAAACGTCGTTCGATGCGTTGACGCGCTAAAGCAAGACCTTCTTGCCGCACCTCAGGCGACAACTTGGCAAAACGCTCTGGATAGGACTTGTAGTCACTGTAGGCAAACAAATTATGATGATTAAGCCGGTATACATGAGTTAAGCCAGCCTGGAAGACTGGAATATCGAGCAACACAGCCAACCGCAGTGGCATAGCTAAATTGTACACACAATGGCTTACATTTATTCCCTTGATTAGATTGGTTGAAACAAAATCCTGCCAGAAAACAAAAGACTCCAAAGACTCGCCCAAGAAGCCACGAAATTCATCGCTTCTCAAGTCAATCGTAGGCCTACGAAAGCGCATCAAATAAGTATCATATATTAAATCCCCAATCCAGGCGCCGTCAATCGTAAGATCTTCGAGATCTGTCTTAGTTTTCAACTGTGCTAACACCGCGGTCAGAAGAAGAGCGGCCCGCTGTTTCTGCGCTCGATTGGGTGAGATGGCCAAAAAATCCAGGACCCCAAAGGAACGATAAACACCAAAAGTATAAAGCCCTAGGCCACTGCAAACAAAAAACAAAAGACGATCACGCCAGTTAACAAGAGGACGGGGCAAGTAGGCGACGATACGGGCGCCAATAGGTTGTGCCAGCACATTGGCAAGGTAACTATAGGCAATTTGCGCTGAATGCATTTCATTGAATTCCATCAGCACGAGAGGTGTATCCAAACTAACTGAGACAGGCTTGAAAACCCAGCGATTGTGGTCCATGAACCGGGCGACTGAACGCGGAACCTTCAACGATTGGATACGTCGTACGATCCGAACAAAAAGATTACTTCTCATAAAGGACCAATTCCTTCCGTTGTCAGTACGACGGGGCATTTAGCTGGTGCAAGACGGGCGGAGGCAAGTGCATGCAATGATTCAATCTGCTGGTGTGGCAATCTGCAGGGATGCCCGCCGGGGGGAATGGTAGACACCACTCTTCGACCAGCAAGTAAACCGACAACCATTGCCATACTTTCACAACCAACCACAACATCGCAAGCTGCAACTTCTTGAACTAGAGGATTTAAACCACCTTCAAAAATCTTAAGATTATATTCTTCACTGACCCAATGATATTTAGCATACTCTTCTGATGGATGCGGACGAATCACTATGCCACCTACACGCGATCCCAAAAGATCAAGATTGTCGAGGAAATATCTCAACGCTTCTTCTTCGGTGTAACCCCAGTAACGCTCGTTGCCATATTCAAGCAGAGCATGCTCACGAACGGGCTCACATACATATAGAACACTCAAATCATCAAACCCAACACGGCAAGGTGATTTCAAAAGTACAAGCTCGCGTTTTATATCCAAAAAATATGGATTTTCAACAAATCTGAGTACTATATCAGGGAACTGTTTGAATACTATAGCTTCAGAAAGAAAGTCACCCACCCAAATTTCATCAGGAAGGTGCATCTCACCACCTCTAGTAAATCGCTCCTGATAATTAATCCAGTGGTCTAAAAAAGCAACTGACTTCTTACCTGCATTACGGGCAAGCTCAAAAGCTTTGAACTCGAGATCTGATTGCCAGCTAGTGCCACACAAAAACCAGTCAGCACTATGAAGAGCATCGTCTAACGAAAGAGATTCTATAGGGCCGAGCTTACGCTGAAAAATCCCTAACGCAGGGCCAGCAAGAACGTATTGGCAGGGCAAACCTTGTTGACGAACAAAACTGGAGATAATTTCTGCACCGCCAGCATCATGAGAAACAGCACAAAACATCTAGGTAGTTAGAGGAAAAGAATTGAACTCATTACGTAAAATTCCATACTCAATCATATCCACCCATTCTCCATCGAGATAAAAATAAGAACGCCTACAGCCTTCCTCAATAAATCCTAGTTTCTTTGCCAACGTATGCATGGCGCTATTGGATGCTGGCGTTTGGCAATATATCCTCTTAAGATTTAACTTAAAAAAACCATGATAAAGCATCTGCTTCCCAGCTTGAAGCGCAACACCCTTTCTCCAATGCCTCTTATCACCGATTATAACTCCGAAGTCTGCATTTCGATTGACAAAAGAAATACGTTGCAAGCTCATATTGCCTATATGACCATCGACATTGTGACAAATAGCCCAAGCAACTTGATCTTCGCCGTTCTGGTAGCTGAGATAGTCTTTGAAAAAATCTCGGTTCTTGAAAAACTTTCCGTGAGAACTAAATCTACATACATCCTGATCTTCGAACCAGGAAAGATATGGACCATCTAGATCAGACTCACGCAAAGCCCGCACAAAATAGTCTTCGCTAAGTTGATAAATCATCGCAATGAATCCATGCCCCTCCATACCTTGTGGAAAGCTGTGACAATTAAATCGATATCATCAGAAGAAAAGTCATAAGCGCACATCTCAATTCCAATGTAGGTCTCATGATGGAGCTTTTCTGCAACCGGACATATACCCTTGCTATAAGAGACAGCACGTTGGCAAACATCTGAAGACCAAGGGAATCCCTTTGAACCATAAGCCATCTGCTTTTGATACATTGGAAGAAGGTGCAAATTCTGATAACCCTGGGACAATGCAGGAACGCCCTCAGCAACCAATGCAGAGTATATTCTATCACGAGTAATACAAAGAAGGTCGGTATCAAGAACAAGAGGAAACATGTAGTAAGCGTGGGTGCTACCATCTCTGACTTGCGGTACATGCAAGCCGAGCAATCCGTTGAGCCCTGCACTGAGGCATTCTGCGCTGTATTGCCTGGCGACAACTAAGCTCTTAAGCTTCTTAAGCTGTTCAATACCTATGGCACATTCGATTTCTCCAAGCCGAAAATTATAGCCAATCATGTTTGATAAATTATCTACCCCTTTGTCCCCAACTACTGCCTCTGCATGATTGCGAATCAAGCGAAGACGCTCAGCATACTGATCGTCGTTGCTGAGGAGGATACCTCCTTCACCTGTATGAATATGCTTGTGATAATTGAGGCTATAGCCACCAATGTCAGCTAAAGTGCCAGCATAATGAGAGCCGTAAAAAGCACCTGGAGACTGAGCCGTATCAGAAATAATTTTTAAATTATATTTCTTAGCAATGCAATTCAAAGCATCCATATCAGCAGACTGGCCAAATATGTCAACAGACATGATGGCGCGGGTCTTAGCCGTAATATTAGCTTCGACCGATCCGGGGTCAATGCAAAATGTATCTGGCTCAATATCTGCAAAAACAGGAATGGCGTTCCAGTGCAAAATAGCAGTTGCAGTAGCACACATAGTCCAGGGTGTAACTATAATTTCATCTCCTGGTTCAATACCGATTGCACCGACAGCAGCAATCAAGCCTGATGTCCACGAATTTACCGTAATAGCATGCTTGACGCCAAAAAAAGTTTCACAAGCGCGCTCAAACTCTTTGACCTTAGGACCACCGTAAAAATCTGGGTCCCAGCAACCTAGGAATTGGGAAAGGACACCACTCTCGACTACCTGTTTCGCAGCAAAAACCTCCTCAGCACCAATAGAGTTGTAGCGCGAAAATTTGTGAGCTATGGTCTTTTGGCCACCTAGCAAGGCCAAACAATTGTCAGATAAAGAATTTATCATGGGGTAACTGTTATTTCCTCCAATGCCCTAATAGTGAGAAGCGCATCAGTACCACTACAAATTTCAGCATGCTTACCTTCGAGAGAGGAAGCAAGTTGATCAACTACATGCCAAAGCGAACGATGATAGTCGGTTTTTATAATCACTCCAGGTTCATCCAAAATCATGTAGTCAGCAAATAGAGCATCACTAGTGGCTTTCTGCCATACAATAGCAGCACCGGCTTGATCATAGCGCAGGCGCCCATTAACTGCAAGCAGCTCGGCAGTGTAATGAGAGAAATTCTCTTCTCTGGCTGCCAGAAAGAGAATCTCGCCTTTTCTAAAAGTAGCTTTGAAATCGGGCTCAGGGTCCATACCATTCCAGCAACGGCCGTCAGAATAAGAACGAACACAGAGAACGTCTCCCAGCCAGTTCTGCATTAAGTTAAGGAAATGTGAGCCATTATTAAAAACTCCCTTGGAATACCAAACCAGACCTTTGACTGGTGATTGGATACGTCCGTCCAAAAGACGCTGCTTAACTTCAAGAGCGCCTGGTTCAGAATTGCGCATATAATTTACATATAGTGAACAATTCCTGGCTGCGCACGAAGCAACGATTGATTCTGCATCACTAACAGCATAAGCCAGGGGTTTTTCACATAGGATAGCTTTGGGGCTATGACGGCACAAGACTGCTTCTACATCAGCTCGATGGTTCTCTGTTGGAGTGGCCACAACAACAATATCAGGATGCAAGGAAGCTATGGCACTGTCAGTATCAACAAAGGAAGGAGAGGCATAGCGAGTAGAAAATTGGCGACGTTTACAAACATCGATATCAACAGCACCAGCGAGATCAAATTTTGGATGCTCATGGAAAGCACGCGCATGGGTTAATACAACAGTATCGAAATCTTTCTCGTAATCGTAAGCCATACCGATATTCCCAAGTCCCAATAGCAAAACTTTAAACATCATGCGTCACCTTTTCTTACAACGCCTTGATTAATCTGGACCAGTTCCGGATTCTGACGTAAGAAGGCCAGTACCTCATGACAACAAAAAAATGATTTAGCTGAATGAAGTGCTTCGATAATCTTCTTTAACAGCACATAATCTGACACTTCATCCAAGGTCAAGGACAACTCAGGCCAACAGAGCGAAGGAGGAGCAACTAGGTGGACGGTCCTAAATATATGAGGATTATTACGGATATGAAGGGTGACATGCTCATGATCAAGCGGGTGATCAGTCATGGAAGCTGAGCGCTTCAATGTATCGAGACGGAAAACCTGGGTATCCATACCGTCCGGATAAGTGCGTATATGGGCATTGGTTACGTAGTCAACATCATGATTAAGAAACATGCGAATCGTCTGCTCAACTATATCTGGATCAATAATCGGACAGTCACCCGTAATTTCAACAACAATATCTGCACTAGCGGATTCAGCGGCACCGATCACACGACCCATCACATCATCTTCACTGCCGCGGAACAAACCAATACCATGCGTTAGCGCAAAGGAGGCCAAAACGTCGTCGTTGTCATTAGTGGTAGTAGCCAGTACGATCGCATCCAGGGAAGGCACCGCACGAAGACGTTCAACCAAATACTGAAGAATGGGCCGACCAAGAACAGGCATTAAGACTTTGCCAGGAAGGCGAGAAGAGGTCATGCGGGCCTCGATCGTTGCCACTATTCTCATGAAAATCTAAATTTACTTTAATAATTGCAAAAAAATAGATATTATTCAGAAAGCATAGAGAACCATATCCACAAAAGTCGGGTTACTAACCGATATGCTAAACTGATAATCATCATGTAAGCGCAAGAGAAACTCAGGAA
>Ga0310322_10054_pt1 | contig 12955 bp, 5 predicted proteins | sample LakEriER1LargeC7_FD_195536 | JGI IMG/M metagenome (GOLD analysis project Ga0310322, IMG submission 195536) | Enriched freshwater cyanobacterial communities from Lake Erie, Ontario, Canada - ER10.Large.C7 (v2) (version 2) | ecosystem: Environmental > Aquatic > Freshwater > Lake | place: Canada... | reverse complement strand
GCGTGGCCCAGGTGGCAGAGGTCATAGACCGTGACCCCGCAGCAATACATCGACACCTGGCCGGCTTGCAGCGGCTCAAACGCTTCGCTGCGGCGGGTGAGGGAGTTGGTGAGCCGCAGGGTCACGGGCGTCAGGTCAAGGGCTAGGACGGCTGGACCGTAAGGCCCCTTCCCATGGTCGCCCGTCGCGGCTCGCCACCCCTGCCTGGCTCCTCCAGCCGCGCCCCATACGGGGATCGGGACGGGGATCAAACCAGGGACCCAGACCAGCTGCCCCTGAGTAAGGCCAAGCGGACGGACTCGGCGTTCTGGTGGCTTTGGGGCGGGCAGTTGGTCTCCAACCTCGGCACCCAGGTGAGCCTCTATGGCCTGGGCCTATGGCTCTTCCAGCTACAGAACCACCTGCTGGATTTCGCCGCCGTGGCCATCGTTGTTCAGCTGGCCAAAATTCTGGCCCTGCCTGTGGTGGGCCCCTACCTGCAGCAGTGGCGGCGACGGCGCGTGATGGTGGTGGCCAATGGCCTCGGGGCCCTGGGCACCCTGGCGCTGGCGGCGCTGCTGCTGTCGGCGGACCGGGGAGGCCCTCCCCCGAGCTTGCTGGCCCTGCTTCCCCTGCAGGGGCTGGCGGCCGCGGCCGAGGCCAGCTTGGTGCTCTGTTTCGCCAGCCTGATCCCCCTGCTGGTGCCAGCTGGAGGGGCGCGCCACCGGGCCAATGGCCTATTTGCCAGCAGCGATGGACTGGTGTTGATTGCGGCGCCGTTTCTGGGGGCCTGGCTTGTGGGGATCGCCGGTCTGCGGGGCGTGCTGGTGCTCGATGGTTTGAGTTTTGGCCTGGCCCTGACCTGCGTGCTTCTGGCCCCCTGGCCCCAGGCAGCCCTGGCCCCGGCCTCGGCAGCAAGCCCCCATGCAGCGGCCCTGAGCGGAAGGTCCTGGGCCCAGGCGCCAATCCGCTTTGGCCGCGATCTGGCCTGCCTATGGAGCGATGGGGACCTGCGGCGTCTGGCCCTGCTCGGCACGGCGATGGCCTTTGTCTACGGCGCCACCGAAGTGCTGTTCCCCGCCTGGGTGATCACGGCCCTAGGGAATGGCCGCCTCGGCGGGGCCCTGGTGGTGGGCGGCCTGGCCTACGGGTTGGGGCTGCGCTTTTGGCTGGCCCAGGCCCCCAGGCTCTGGGGGCGGACCCTGGCCAACTTGCTGGTGATCCAGAGCCTGGCCCTGATGGGGGCGGGGCTGGTGGTGTTTGAGGAGCTAATCCCCCTCTGGTACGCAGGACTGGGCTGCTTCACCCTGGCCTTACCGGTTTGTTTAGCGATCGTGCAAAGCCGCTGGCAGCAACTGGTGCCCGTGGCCGAGCTGCCGCGGCTGTTATCGGTGCGCTACGCCCTGGAATGGCTGGCCCGGCTGGCGGCCTTCATTGGCAGCGCCCTGGTGGTCGACCAGCTGCTGCGACCCGCCCTGGCCTGGCCCCATTGGCCGGAGTGGCTGCCGCAGGCCCTGGGCACGGGACCGGGCCGACCCATGGCCGTGGCCCTAGGGGGCCTGGGCTGGGTGCTGCTGCTGGCCTTGGTCAGCCAGTCGCTGCGGCCGCCGGGCCTGGGATGGCCAGGGCAAAACCAGGCCTAAATAGGGGCTTTCCGCCAATCCCGCACAAGGGAGCCAGCGCTGGGCCCGCCAATGGGAGCATGGCGCGATGCGGGTCCTGATCTTCACCTCCAGTGGCGGCACCGCCCACGACGCCGCCGCCGGGGCCCTAGGCGACTGGCTGCGCCAGTGGGATCCGGGCGGGGAGGTTTTGATCGAGCAGGTGCTGGAGAACGGCAGCGGCCCCTACCGGGGCGGGGTCGCTCTCTACAACTGGATCCAAAAGCACGCCCCCTGGCTCCATCAGGCCTACTGGTGCCTGATGGAGTTTGAGGACCTGATCAAACCCGGCACCGTCCTGTTTGGCCGCCGTTACCTGGCCCAGCTGCTGCGCCGGTTCAGACCAGAGCTGATCATTTCCACCCACCCCCACACCAACCGGGGCCACTTTGCTTACGCCAAGCGCCTGCTGGGTCCCCAGCTGCGTTGCCTCACCTGCTGCACCGAACTCGCCGGCGGCTTTGGCTTCAGCCGCAACTGGATCAGCTCCAGCGCCAATGCCATCTGGGTCCAAACCGCCGAAGTTGCCGCCGAACTCAGGCGTCGGCACTACCCCGCCGAACGCATCGCCCTGCTGGGTCCCCTCCTCTATCCCGCCTACCACCTGCCGTTGCCGGCAGGCCAGCGCCTTGAACCGGGCCCCTTAACCCCGACTGCGGCCAGCGAAGCGGGGGACGATGCCGATGCCAACGATTCCCTACCCCTGCTGGTCTTGGGGGCCGGTGCCAATGGGGCCAATAACCATTGCCGCCTGCTGGAGGTCCTGCGGCCCTTCGCCGGCCGTTTGGCGGTGGTGGCCCTGACGGGACGGCGCCAGGCAGCGTTGGAGCAGGTGCAGGGTTGGGCAGCGGCTCACCCGGAGCTGGCCGTCCAGGCCCTCGGCTTCCAAGGGCCCGAGCAAATGGTGGCCCTCTATCGCAGGGCCTGGGCCCTGGTGGCCCGGCCAGGGGCCCGCACGGCCACCGAAGCCTTGCTGCTGGGCTGCCCTCTGGTCTTCAACACCTTTGGCACGACCATGCCCCAGGAATGGTTGGCCAGGCACTATTTTCGCAGGCGCGGCCTAGAGCGCTCCATTGGTCGCCCCGAGCAGCTGGCGACCCTGGTGGCCGCCTGGTTGGACCGGCCGGAAACCTATGGCGACTGGAGGCGTCGTTACCAGCAGCATCTTTTAACTTCCGATCTCCCATCCTTGGGCCGCCTAATCCTGGGAAGCTGATGGCTGGTCGGTAGGCTGATCGCGCTTTTGAGCCGCCAAAAGCCAGACCCAGCAAGGACTTGCAGTTTCCTTAATCCAGCTAAAAACAGCCCGACCCCCCCGCGTTGCCTCCGCCGACCACCCCTTCGTTGACCTTCTCGCCGACAGTCCCGAGCCCCGAGCCCATCGCGATTGTGGGGATTGGTTGTCGGCTTCCTGGTGGCATTGGCTCGCCCCAGGCCTTTTGGGACTTGCTGCGCGAAGGGCGCGATGGGATTACGGACATACCCGCCAGCCGCTGGGACCTGGGCCAACATTTCGACGCCGATCCGCTCAAGCCCCTGAGCCAGAACGTGAGACGCGGCGGCTTCATTGAGGACATCGACCAGTTTGATGCGGCCTTCTTCGGTATCTCGCCGCGGGAAGCGCTTTGCATGGATCCCCAACAACGGCTGCTGCTGGAGGTGGCCTGGCGCGCCCTCGAGCATGGCGGCCAACCCCTCGATCGCCTGCGCGGCCAGCCGGTGGGGGTGTTTATCGGCATCTCCAGCCTCGATTACAGCTCCCTGCTCTGGGCCTCCAGCGAGCACTACGCCACCCCCGATAACGAGCCGTTCGTGTTGCCGGGCAATACGGGCTGCATCGCCGCCAACCGGATCTCCTACTTCCTGGATCTAAAGGGCCCCAGCTTCACGGTCGACACGGCCTGCTCCTCTTCGCTGGTAGCCGTGCATCTGGCCTGTGAAAGCCTCTGGCGCGGCGAATCCACGGCGGCCCTGGCCGGTGGCGTGCAGGCCCTCATCCATCCGGGCATCCAGATGAGCTTCTGCAAGGCCGGGCTGCTGGCGCCCGATGGACGTTGCAAGAGTTTTGACGCCAGCGCCGATGGCTACGTGCGCTCGGAAGGGGCGGGGGTGGTGCTGCTGAAAACCCTCTCGGAGGCCCGCCGCTGCGGCGATCCGATTGTGGCCCTGATCCATGGCACGGCTGTTAATTCCGACGGCCGCAGCAATGGCATGGCCGCCCCCAACCTCAAGGCCCAGATCGCCTGCGTGCGCCAGGCCTTTGCCCGCTCCGGCCTGGACCCTGCCGCCACCCAATACGTGGAGGCCCACGGCACGGGCACCCGCCAGGGGGATCCGATCGAACTGCGGGCCCTGGGCACCGTGCTGGGGGAGGGCCGCCCAGGCGACCAGCCCTGCCGGGTGGGCTCGGTCAAAACAAACCTCGGCCATGGTGAAACCGCCGCCGGGATTACCGGCTTGATCAAGGCGGCCCTGTGCATCCAGCACCGCCAGATCCCGGCCAGCCTGAACTTTTGCACGCCCAATCCGGCGATTGATTTCGCCGGGCTGAAACTCCAGGTGCAAACGGCCCTAGAACCCTTCCCAGCCCCGGACCAGCCGGCGGTGGTGGGGGTGAGTTCCTTTGGCTTTGGCGGCACCAATGCCCATGCGGTGCTGGCCGAGGCGCCACCGGCGGAAGTCGGGTCCCCAGGCGCTGCTCCCCTTCCACTCCAACTCCTAACCCTGTCGGCCCGCACCAGCGTCGCCCTAAGGGCCACAGCTAGCCGCTACTTGGAGCTGCTGCGCCAACGGCCGACCCTGGCCCTAGGCGATCTTTGCGCCAGCGCTAACCAACAGCGCACCGCCTTCCAGCAACGCCTGGTCTGCCTGGCCAGCGATCGGGCCGATCTGGAAGGCCAGCTGGAGGCCTTTGCCGGGGGCAGTTCCCCAGCGGCGTCTAACACCGTGGCGTCGCAAGCAGCCCCATCCCCCCTGGTCGCCGTGGCCGGACGCAGGCCGGGCAAGGTGGCCTTCCTGATCAGCGGCCAAGGCACCCAGGAGCGGGCCATGGCCCAAGACCTCTATGGCCGCCATCCGGTGTTCAGGGAGGCCTTCGATCGGGCCGCAGCCCTGGCGGACCCGCGCCTGGAGCTATCCCTGAAGCGGGTGCTGCTTCCAGAACCTGGCGAGGAGCAGCAGGCGGCCCAGGCCCTGGAGCAAACCGCCATCGCCCAACCCGCCCTGTTTGTGGTGGGCTACGCCCTCAGCCAGCTCTGGGCCAGCTGGGGCGTGCAGCCGGACCTGCTGCTGGGCCATGGCGCCGGCGAAGTGTTGGCCGCCCATCTGGCCGGCGTCTTTGACCTGGCCGATGGGATGCGGCTGATCACGGCGCGGGGCCAGCTGATGCAGGCCCTGCCTGCTGATGGGGGCATGGTCGCCCTGCTCGCGCCCATCGATAAGGTTCAAGCCCTGATCGCCTCCGATGCCAGCCTGAGCGTGGCGGCCCTCAACGCTCCACTCAACACGGTGGTTTCGGGTCCCGCTGATGCCATTGGGGCCCTGGTGGAACGGGCCCAGGACTCTGGCGTTGGCACCGCGCGCCTGCCGGTGGCCCATGGTTTCCACAGCCCGGCCATGGCCCCGATGCTGGATGCCTTTGCCCAGCTCCTGACCCAACTGCGCCTATCTGCGCCAGCCCGGGCCCTGGTCAGCAGCCACAGCGGTGAGCTCGCCGGGGCCGAGGTCGCCGATCCGGCCTATTGGTGTAACCAAGTAGTTGGGCCGGTGCGGTTCGCCCAAGGGGTGGCCACCCTCCAGGCCCAGGGGGCCCGCCTGTTTGTCGAGGTGGGCCCCAGGCCCAGCCTGATCACCCTGGCGAAGCAGACCCTGGCCCCGGGTCCCGGCCAGGGCCAGCCAGCCCCAGGCCAGGAGCCCCTGTTCCTGCCCTCCCTGGTGCCCGGTCAGGACGATTGGGGCGTGATCCTGGGCAGCCTGGCCCAGCTGCATCTGCGCGGTCTGGCGATCGATTGGAGCTCCTTCCATGCCCCCTTTGCCCAGCAACGCCTGACCTTGCCGGGCTACCCCTTTGAGCGCCAACGCCATTGGTGGCCAGCGGGCCGGGGCCAGGTCCCCGGCGCCCACCATTGGCTCGACCAGCTGGGCCTAGTCAGCCTTGATCAGGGCCAACCAGGGACCGGTGCAGCGACGCATGCTGGCTTAAGTCAAGGGCCATCGCCCCAGGCCGCCGATGCCGTTAGCGGCCCCCTGGCCCCAGTTGCGGCGGCCGATCGCAGTCCCAAGCGGCTGGATCTGCCGCCTGGCCGCATCCACTACCAGGTGAGCCTGGACCCCAGCCAGCAGGCCGACCTGGCCGACCACGCCATCCGCGACCAGCCCGTCTTCCCGGCGGCCGGGTTCCTGGTGTTGGCGGCCCAGGTGGCGGCCCAGGAGGGGCTAGCCCTGAACTTTGGTGCCCTCAGCCTGGAGCGACCCCTCCGCCTGGGCGCAGCCCCCCGGCAGCTGCAATTGGTGCTGGAGGAGGGATCGCTGGCCTTCCACAGCCGTAATCCCAGCGAACCAGCCTCCGGCTGGACCAGCCATGGCCGCCTGGGCCTGGCCCAGGACCCTGCAAAGATCAGCCCTGGCTTTGCCGGACTGGACGAAGGGGGCGCCCCCTTCTCCCCAAGCCTGCCCCCAGACGGCACCGAAACCCTCGACCCCAAAGACTTCTACGCAGCCCTAGCCCGCTGCGGTCTGACCTATGGCCCCCGCTTTCGGGGCCTCCACCAGGTGCACCGCCAGCAGGGCCAGGCCTGGGCTGAACTCAGGCGCCCCGCCGGTGGCGGCGACGAAGGCCTGCTGGACAGCTGCTTCCAACTGGTGGCAGCCAGCCTGGACCCGGAGGCCGCCGGCGGCCAGCTGTTCCTGCCCGTGGGCCTGGAGGCCCTTGCCCTCGCACCAGGGAAATGGCCCGAGCGATTCAGCTGCGAGGTACGGCTGCAAGCCAACCTTGAGCCAACCCAGGTCTGCGCCGACCTGATCTGGCATGCCAATGGACAACTGCTGGGCTGGATTCGGGGCTTCCGGCTAAGGCGTCTGCCTCGCCAGGCAGTGGATTGGATGTTTCCATCAGCCCAGCTCCCGCCCGCCGATCCGGCGCTCGATCCGGCCAGCTGGCTGATCGAAAGCCACTGGGAACCGCTGGGCTGGGATTCGGTGGGCTTAGATCTGCCGTTGCTGGATCGGCCCCTGCTGATCGGCGCGGGCCAGCACCAGGGCGAAGCCTTTGGGGCCTGGGCCAGCGCCCAGGGCCAGGAGCCCTGGCGCCTTGGCTTTGGCGAGCCCCTTCCCGCCGGCAGCGGGCCAGTGCTGGTCTGGCCTAATCCGAACGCCGCCGAGCCCCTTGCTTTGGCCCAGCAGCTTCTAGCTCTGGTGCAGCAGCTCCAGGCCCCCGGCAACGCCAACAACGCGCTTCAAGACCAGGCCGCTGGTTCTGGGTCCCCAGGCCGCCGCAAACCCAGGCCCCTGTGGCTAGTGCTGGAGGGCGACAGCGCCTCGAGTGGGGTGCTGGCGGGCTTTGCCCAAACGGCTGCCCTGGAAACCCCCCAGCTGGCCTGGACCCTGCTGCACCTCTGCGCCGATCCCCAGCAGCAGCCCGAGGCCGGGGACTGGAACCAGCTCTGGGCCCTAGCTGAACAGGAAGCAAGTCTTCTCTGGAGGTCGGGCCAGGCCCATGGCCAACGGCTGCAACGGCTAGCGCCTGAGCGGTTCCGCATCATTAGTAACGACCCCGGCCGCCTCGAAGCCCTGGTGCGCCAACCGCTGGCGCCAACCACCCTGGTGAATGGCGAGCTGGAGCTGGCCGTGGAGGCCACGGGCCTGAATTTCCGCGACGTGCTCAATGCCTTAGGCCTGCTGGCGGCCTACGGGGAGGAGCTGGGCCTGGCCGAGGGGGCCCAGGTGCCCTTTGGCGGCGAGTGCGTCGGCCGGGTGGTGGCGGTAGGCCCCGGCGTGGATCCGGCCCTGCTCGGCCAGCGGATGCTGGCGGCCCTGGCCGTGGGCAGCTTGGCCAGCCATGTCAACTGCCGCGCCGAGCTCTGCGTCCCCCTGCCAACTGGGCTCGATAGCGAAACCGGCGCCAGCCTCAGCACGGTCTTCCTCACGGCCCTCTATGGGCTGGAGCACCTGGCCCAGCTCCAGCCAGGGGAAACGGTGCTGATCCATGCGGGCGCCGGCGGCGTCGGCCAGGCGGCCCTGCAGGTGGCCCGCCGCTGCGGCGCCCGCATCCTGGCCACTGCCAGTGGGCCCAAACAACAGGGCCTACTCGACCAGGGGGTGGAGGCCGTGTTCGACTCCCGCAGCCTGGCCTTTGCCGAGCAGGTGCGCTCCCATACGGGCGGCAAGGGCGTCGACGTGGTGCTCAACAGCCTCAAGGGGGACTGGGTCGATGCCAGCTTCCAGGCCCTGGCTCCAGGCGGTCGCTTCATCGAACTCGGCAAAATTGAGATCTGGAGCCGGGCCCAGGCCCAGCAGCGCCGCCCCGATGCGGCCTACCTGCCCTTCGACCTCCTCGAGGTGGCCGCCGCCGAACCCCAACGGGTGCGCCAGCTGCTGATCGATTTCTTGGCAGACCTCGCGCAGGGAAGCTTCCAGCCCATTCCCATCGAGGTGTATCCCATCTCGGCCGTGCCGGACGCCTTCCGGCTCCTGGCCCAGGCCCGCCACCGGGGCAAGGTTGTGGTGCGCCAGGCGGATCGGCCGGCGCCGCTGGCGATTACGGCCCAAGCCACTTACCTGATCACCGGTGCCCTGGGGGGCATTGGCCTGCGGCTAATCGACTGGCTGGCCCAACGGGGGGCCACCTGCCTGCTGCTCATCAGCCGCTCGGCAGGGTCCCCCTCCCTGGAGGTCAAGCAACGGCTCAAAGAGCTCGAGTCGCGCGGCGTCCGCTGCAACCTGCTGGCCCTGGATCTAGCAACTGGCCCAGGCACCGAGGCCAGCACCGCCCTGGCCGAGGCCATCCGCGCCCTGCCTTCCGAAAAGCCCTTGCGAGGCCTGTTCCATGCCGCAGGCGTGCTGGACGACGGCCTGGTCAGCGGCCTCACCCCGGAGCGGCTGACGGCGGTGCTGGCGCCCAAGCTGGCCGGCTGGCATCTGCTGGAGGCCGCCCTTAAGGCTGCTGGGAAGACCCCGGCCCAGGCGACGCCTTCGCCAGGGCAACCAAGCGATGGGCTGGACTTTTCGATCGCCTTCTCATCGCTAGCCTCCCTACTGGGATCGCCCGGCCAGGCCGCCTACGGGGCCGCCAACGGAGGCCTCGATGCCCTCTGCCGCCAGGACTTCGTGGTTGGGGACAGCCGCGATGCAAAGCCCGTGCGGCTGGCGATCCAATGGGGTCCCTGGGATGGGGCGGGCATGGCTGCGGGCAAGACCAGACGCCTGGAGGGACTGGGCGTGGGACTGCTGCCGGCAGCAGGGGCGTTAAGGGCCCTCGACTTGCTGCTGGAACGGGGCCAGGGCGGCGTGGTCGCCGTGCTCAACAACGATTGGCCGCGCCTACGCGACCAGGCCAACCCCCGCCAGCGACCCGTGCTGGCCCCCCTGATTCAAGACGGCGACGGCGAAACCCCGACCACGCCAGCGGCCCAAGCCGCGGCGGCCCGGGACGACCTGCTCGCCCGCCTGACGGCGGCGGCCCCGGGCGAGGCGATGGCCCTGGTCACCCGGCTACTGCAGGGTCGGCTCGGCCAGGTGATGGGCCTGGCCGAGGGGCAAACGATCGATCCGGGCGAATCCCTGTTCCAGCTCGGCCTCGATTCACTGATGGCCGTGGAATTTGCCGCCGGGCTCCAGGCCGACCTGGGCCTCAAGGTGGACTTCGAAGCCCTCAGTGGCGACCCCAGCTTGGAGAGCCTGGCCGAACTGCTGCTGGCCGAGTTGCAACCGGAGGGCGTAACCCCCACCAAACCGGGCCTGGACCTGGGCGCCCAGGCCCAGCTGGATCCCGATTGGCGCAGGCCCGATCGCCAGCCCCTCCCCCCCGGATCCCTGGGTCCTCCGGGCGAGGCGATCCTGCTCACCGGCAGCACTGGGTTTCTCGGGGCCTACCTGCTGGCCGGCCAGCTGCAGCGTTGGCCCGAGCTGCGGGTGCGGGCCCTAGTCCGCTGCCCCTCGCCAGCGGTGGGTCTTGATCGGATCCGCACCAACCTGGAGCGCTACGGGCTTTGGCAAGAGGGGTGGGAGCAGCGGCTCGACGTGGTGCCAGGCGACCTGGCCCAGCCCCAATTCGGCCTGGAGCCCCAGGCCTTTGCGGCCCTGGCCACGGGCCTGGGCGGGATTCTCCATAACGGCGCCCAACTGAGCCAAATGGCGAGCTACGGCCAACTGGCTCCCGCCAATGTGGGAGGCACCCGCGCCGTGTTGCGGCTCGCAAGCCTGGAGCAGCCCCTGGCGGTGCAGATGATTTCGAGCGTGGCGGTGTTTGAGGCCACGGCCTATCGCAACCGGCCGATCCTGGAAAGCGATGAACTCCAGGAATGGCGGGGCATCCACCTGGGCTACTCCCAGACCAAGTGGGTCAGTGAGCGGTTGGTGCTGGCCGCCGGGGCGGCCGGCCTGCCGGTGAGCGTCTACAGGCCACCCCTGATCGGCGGCCATTCCCGCAGCGGCGCCTGGCACCAGGACGACCTGCTGCAGCGGCTGCTGCAGGGGTGCCTGGAGCTGGGCCTGGCCCCGGACCTGGCCTGGGAGCTTGATCTGGTGCCCGTCGATTACGTGGCCGATGCGGTGACCGCCCTGGCCTGGCGCCCGGACGCCGTGGGCCGGGCCTATCACCTGCACCACCCCGAACCCGTGATGCTGAAGGACCTGCTCGGCCAGCTGGTCGAGGACGGTGCGGCCCTGGAGGTGGTGCCGATGGAGCGTTGGCTGGCGGCGATCGAGGCCAATGCCACCAACCCCCTGTATCCGCTGCGGGCCTTTTTCCACCAGCGCTGGGGCGATGACCAGCTCACCTATCCAGAGCTCAACCAACAGGGCCTGCGGGCCAGGCCCAGCGCCGAGGCCACCGTGGCGAGCCTGGCGGCCCTGGGGGTGCGTTGCCCCAGCTTCGCGGAGCTGATCGCCCCCTATGGGATGGCCCTGCTGGGCGCCGGCGCCAGTAGCCGATGACCCTGACGCCGGCAGCGGCGCCCCCATGGGAGCTAGCGACCATCTCTGGTGGCTCCATGGGGTTGGACGCAAATGGCGACCTGGCTTCCCACCTGGCGTTAGTCCTGGCCTGGGCCCTGGTCCTCACCTTGAGCGTGCAGACCCTGCTCACCGGCTGGTTTTATCTGCAAGTGCGCGGCTTGTTGCTTCAGCGCCAACGCTGGCCCGAGGAACCAGCCGGAGGCTGGCCGGCGGCGGAGGTGGTGCTCTGCCTGCGGGGCGCCGATCCCAGCCTGGCAGAAGCTTTGGCAGCCCTCGCCCACCAGCGCTACGCGGGCCCCTGGCGCCTGCAGCTGGTGGTGGATTCCCTGGCCGATCCGGCCTGGGCTGTGGCGGAAGCGAGCCTGGCAGCCCTGGAGGCCAGCGGCCAGGCCAGTTGGCAGGCAGCCCAGCTGGGGCCCCTGCAGGGCCGGCCCCAACGGGGCTCCCTCAAAAGCGCGTCCCTGCGCCAGGCCTTTGCGCATTTGCATCCCGCCACGGCCCTGGTGGCCCTCGTTGATGCCGATGCGATCGTCTCGCCCGATTGGCTGACGGACCTGGCCCGGGCCTGCAGCCAGCCCGGAGTTGGCGCGGTGTCGGGCAATCGCTGGTACCAGCCCCAGGCAGGCAGCCTGGCGGGGCGGGTGCGGGCCGGCTGGAATGGGGGTGCCCTGGTGCTGATGACCCTGCTGGGTATTCCCTGGGGGGGCTCCCTGGCGGTGCGCCGCCAGGTGATCGACGCCGGCACCTGGAGTGAGCGGCTCAAGACCAGCCTCTGCGAAGACACCTCCCTGATCGAGCCCCTGCGCCAGCTGGGCTGGCGCTACGCCTTCCGGCCCGAGCTGATCGCCCTCGACCAGGACGACAGCATGGCCTTCTCCGATCTGGCGCCTTGGATCGGCCGGCAACTGCTCACCGCCCGGTTGCACCATCCGGCCTGGCCCCTGGTGGCCCTCCATGGCGGCGGCAGCGCCCTCCTGCTCCTCGCTGCCGCCGCCTGGCTGGTGCTGGGCCATTCCGGCCTTCTTGCCGCAGCCCTCGCTCTCTACGAACTGGGCTGCATGGCTCTCTTGCTAGTGATCGAAGCCACGGCCCTCCGGGCCCTGGCCAGCCCTGGGGGCGAAGCCATCCCCCGGCCGTTAACGCCCCTGGGGCGCCGGGCTTGGCAGTGGCTAAGGCACCTGCCCGTGACCCAACTCATCTATGCGCTCGCCTTCTGGCGTGCCTGCTGGAATCGCCGGGTGGATTGGCGCGGCGTCACCTACCGGGTGCTGGGCCACCGCGACCCTGGGGGACCAGGGGTGGAAGCCCTGGGCTGGGACGAATGACTGGACTGCTCACCGGGCCAGCATCAGCCGCCTTAGGACAGCCATGGACTGGCGCAGGTTGGACTCATTGAGGTCGTCGTAGGTCGGGCGCAAAAAAGCGGGCAGGTCGGGCTCTAGGGCGATCTGATGGTCCACAAGCACCCCGCCGCGCACCCGGGTCAAGCTCCACTGCCCCTGGAGGCTGAGGATGCGCTCGCCCCGGAGCAGGCGATAGCGCATCCAGCGGGGCGCCTTTTCCTCCACAGCCAGCACAACCCTGATCGGCAGGCCGAAGGTGGACGGAGCTTGGTAGGTCTGGGCTAACTCCAGCTGGCTGCCATGGCGGTTGAGCACCTTCGCCTGCTTGATGTCGGGCATCAGGCCTGCCATCGCCTCGTAATTAGTGAGCACGGCCCAGGCCCGGGCTTGGGTTACGGGAACCACCATCGTTGCCCTGTAGTGGCCCTTGCTGCCCGTCAGCACCGGATCGGCCAGGGCAGCTTGAACTGGCCGATCCGCGCCGCTGTCCTGGGCCAGGAGCTGGGCTGGGGCCGCCAAACTCAAGCCCACTGCAGCACCTAGGGTTAGGACCTGATTAAATAATTCTTGCCACGGGTTCGCTTGCTGCCTGCCCAACGCCGCGGATCCCCCCATGACCTTGCTTTTGCGGCCCATCAGACCATTGTGAAGGATTGGGAACCGGGGCAAAATCCCCTAAGCAAGGCCCCCCCGGATCCATTCATGGCAGCCGCTTCCCCTGCAGCGGTTTCAAGGCCCCATCCCACCCCTGCCGATCGGGCCGCCGCCGTTGATAGGAGTCCTGGGGCCGCAGCGGGACAG
>Ga0310322_10051_pt1 | contig 13248 bp, 10 predicted proteins | sample LakEriER1LargeC7_FD_195536 | JGI IMG/M metagenome (GOLD analysis project Ga0310322, IMG submission 195536) | Enriched freshwater cyanobacterial communities from Lake Erie, Ontario, Canada - ER10.Large.C7 (v2) (version 2) | ecosystem: Environmental > Aquatic > Freshwater > Lake | place: Canada... | reverse complement strand
CAGTATCTTCAATGGAGCAGTGCAGGTTCCTAAACTTGCCCAAGGAACTGATGCATCACAGCTGAGTCGCCATCTATTACTTAGTGATCGCGCCAGAGTGGATTCAAAGCCAGAGCTTGCAATTGTTGCTGACGATGTTCGTTGCAGCCACGGCGCCACCATTAGTAGCTTGGCTACAGATGAGCTTTTTTATATGCAAAGTCGTGGTATTTCAAGGCAGCAGGCGGTTTCCTTGTTGAAGTTGGGCTTTTGCCAGCAGATTGTTAATTTTTTACCACCACTTGCCGTTTCGTGCTGCTCCCTTGAGGCTGTATTAAAGCCATGATAAGTGAAAAAATAACCATTACTAATCTTTCAATGCAATGCCGCGGTGATTTCCCCATCTTTGATCAATTAATTAATGGCCAACCTCTAATCTATTTGGATCATGCTGCTACAAGCCAGAAGCCTCAGCAGGTTATAAACGCATTAAGTGATTATTACAGCTGCGATAATGCCAATGTTCATCGCGGCGCCCATAGCTTAAGTGCAAGAGCTACTGATGCTTTTGAAGCGGCTAGATCAACTACAGCTAATTTTATTGGTGCCAATGATTCAGCAGAGATTGTATTTACTCGCAATGCCACCGAAGCAATTAATTTAGTTGCTTCTACGTGGGCTGCTGCTCAATTGCAGCCAGGCGATGAAATCCTTACAACGGTTATGGAGCATCACAGTAATCTCGTTCCATGGCAAATGGTTGCGGCCCGCACCGGCGCTGTATTGCGGCATGTTGGTTTGACGGCTGCTGGTGAACTTGACTTTGATGATTTTCGCGCTCAATTAAATACTCGCACTAAAATTGTTGCAATTGTGCAACTAAGTAATAGTCTTGGCTGTTTAAATCCGATTGCCGATTTAGCTGAGCTTTCCCATAAAGTAGGCGCCAAAGTATTGGTTGATGCCTGTCAAAGTTTGGCCCATATTCCAGTTGATGTGCTTGCTTTGGGTTGTGATTGGTTAGTGGGATCTAGCCATAAATTATGCGGCCCAACTGGAATGGGCTTTCTTTGGGGTCGCAGGGAATTACTGGAGCAAGCTCCGCCTTTTTTAGGTGGCGGTGAGATGATAGACGAAGTATTTCTTGATCACAGCACCTGGGCAGATCTACCCCATAAATTTGAAGCTGGTACTCCTGCTATTGGAGAAGCAATTGGAATGGGTGCCGCCCTTGATTATTTAACCAAGCTTGGCTTGGATAATATCCACGCTTGGGAACAAGAATTAACAGTTTCGCTTTGGGATGGCTTGGCACGTATCGAAGGAATTACTTTGTTCGGCCCCACCCCTGAACAGCAACCCGGCCGTGCTGCGCTTGCCAGTTTTGTTGTAGCAGGTGCACATCCCCATGATCTATGTGCCCTTCTTGATGCAAATGGCATTTGCATTCGCAGCGGTCACCATTGCACTCAACCATTGCATCGCATATTAGGTATTAATGCCTCTGCTCGAGCTTCGCTTGCTTTTAGCACCAGTCGCTCTGAAATTGAATCGTTCCTTGAAGAATTAGCTAACAGCATTAACTTTCTAAGAGAACATAGTTGATTTTTTGTTTTCACCTAATCGTTTAGTCCTTTGTGAATTAGGGCGAGCCTGATCCAGGCGGCAATAGCCAGGCTCAGATATCTGGTTGGTTTGCTTATCCCTTGATTGAAATGTATCGTACTTATGCTTAAAATATGATGATTACATACATTTCTTCTCTGCTATGAATATTAACGGCAAAGCATGGCGAACAATTTGGCTAGAGGAGGGCGGCAGGTCTGTGGGTGTGATCGATCAAACCCAACTGCCGCATCAGTTTAAAACAAAAACGCTTGGAACTTGCGCCGAAGCAGCAGCTGCAATCAGCACTATGGTGGTAAGAGGAGCTCCCTTAATCGGAGTAACTGGTGCCTATGGGTTGATGTTGGCACTACAGGAAGATCCCAGTGATAAGGCACTTTTATCTGCCTTTGAATTGCTTAACTCCACTCGCCCAACCGCCATTAATTTGCGTTGGGCCCTAGAGCGTGTGCACAATCAGGTGGTCACGCTTCCGCAACACCAACGGGCTGCTGCCGCTCAAGCTGAAGCCTCAGTAATCGCTGAGGAAGATGTGGCTATGTGTGAAGCGATTGGCAACCACGGCCTAGCGATCTTCCAGAAATTGGCAGCGGCTCGCCCCTTTGAACGTTTAGGCAAGCCCTTTCAGGTGTTAACTCACTGCAATGCTGGTTGGCTAGCAACAGTTGATTGGGGCACAGCTCTAGCTCCGATTTATAAAGCACATCGAGCTGGGATGGATATCCATGTTTGGGTTGATGAAACTCGGCCACGAAATCAAGGCGCAGCTCTTACCGCTTTTGAATTAGCTAAGGAGGGGGTGCCACATACGGTGATTGTGGATAACGCCGGAGGCCATTTGATGCAGCATGGCGAGGTTGATGCTGTAATAGTTGGTACCGATCGCACCACCAGCAACGGTGATGTGTGTAACAAGATTGGAACCTATCTAAAGGCGCTTGCGGCCTTTGATAATAATGTTCCCTTTTATGTAGCTCTCCCCGCGTCCACTATTGACTGGACTATTGCCGATGGAATAGTAGAAATTCCAATAGAAGCGCGCTCAGAAATGGAGGTAACCCATATTCAAGGCGTAGCTGCTAATGCTGAAATAATTAATGTTCAACTAACTCCAACTGGCAGCAGGGGCTTTAATCCAGCTTTTGATGTAACACCGGCCCGCTTGGTAACAGCACTTATTACCGAAAAAGGAGTTACGGCTGCAAGCGAAGCCGGATTGCAAGAGCTTTACAGTAAATCTAAACTTAATTAGATATATTATTTAAAATGTTTCGAGAATCAAAAAACAACCTGTATCTGGGATTTATTGGAATAACTACCTGGTTCTGTATTTTATTAATCTTGATTAAACTGCATGCCTGCTTTTTCTACTACTGAGTTCGAATTGCGCCAGGAGCTGGTGGAAGCGGCAAGGCGCCTGAATCGTTCGGGGCTTAACCAGGGAACCTCAGGCAATTTGTCTGCCCGAATCTCGGGTGGTTTGTTGATCACCCCCAGTTCATTGCCCTATGAGCAGATGCAGCCAGCTGATTTGGTGGCGATTGATTTCAGCGGCAAGCCCCTTGTAGCTGAAGCCCAGCTGCGCAGGCCTTCTTCTGAATGGCGGCTCCATGCCGATATTTTGGCAAAGCGTTCAGAGCTAATGGCAGTTGTGCATTGCCATTCGATCCATGCCACTGCTCTGGCATGCCATGGCCGCAGCATTCCAAGTTTTCATTACATGGTTGTGATGGCTGGTGGAAGTTCGATCCGATGTGCTCCCTATGAAACTTTCGGCACTCAGCAGCTCAGCGAAGTAACACTAAAAGCACTTGAACAGCGCAGTGCCTGCCTCTTAGCCCATCACGGTCAGGTAACTGTTGGTTGCAGCTTGGATCAAGCTCTGGGTTTAGCGGTTGAGGTGGAAACTCTTGCTCATATGTTCCTGCAAGCCCTGCAATTAGGAGAGCCGCCCGTTCTGGGGGAGGGGGAAATGGAAAGGGTGCGTGAGCAGATGGCCGGCCTGCACTACGGAGGCCGCAATTGGCAAAAAGATCAAACCCGGTAAAGCCACATAAAACGCAATAATCTGTTACATTCGGGTGGCGGTTATCCGCTCTTTTTCGTTTCGTTTACCCCCGCACTCATGCAAACCACAATTCAGCAGCGCTCCAGCGCTTCTCCGTGGCAGCAGTTTTGTGAGTGGGTCACCAGCACCGACAACCGCCTCTATGTGGGTTGGTTCGGTGTATTGATGATCCCCACCCTGCTTGCTGCTACCACCTGTTTCATTGTTGCTTTTATTGCAGCACCACCCGTTGATATCGACGGTATCCGTGAGCCTGTTGCTGGTTCATTGATCTATGGCAACAACATCATTTCCGGTGCTGTTGTTCCTTCTAGCAACGCTATTGGTCTTCACTTTTACCCAATCTGGGAAGCTGCCAGCCTCGATGAGTGGCTGTATAACGGCGGTCCTTTCCAGCTTGTAATTTTCCACTTCCTGATCGGCATCTATGCCTATATGGGACGTGAGTGGGAACTGTCTTACCGCTTGGGAATGCGCCCTTGGATCTGTATTGCTTACAGCGCACCAGTTGCCGCTGCATCAGCAGTATTCCTTGTGTATCCCTTTGGTCAGGGTTCTTTCTCTGATGCGATGCCCCTTGGTATTTCCGGCACGTTTAACTACATGTTGGTATTCCAAGCTGAGCACAACATTCTTATGCACCCCTTCCACATGCTCGGCGTAGCAGGTGTGTTTGGTGGCAGCTTGTTTAGTGCAATGCACGGTTCATTGGTTACCTCCAGCTTGGTGCGTGAAACCACCGAATCTGAGAGCCAGAACTACGGCTACAAGTTTGGCCAAGAAGAAGAGACCTACAACATCGTTGCAGCCCACGGCTACTTCGGTCGCTTGATCTTCCAATACGCGTCATTTAATAACAGCCGTAGCCTGCACTTCTTCTTAGCTGCATGGCCAGTAGTTGGCATCTGGTTCACCGCCTTAGGCGTTAGCACGATGGCCTTCAACTTGAATGGCTTCAACTTCAACCAGTCGATTCTCGATGGCCAAGGCCGTGTAGTGAATACCTGGGCTGATATCTTGAACCGCGCTGGTTTGGGTATGGAAGTAATGCATGAGCGTAATGCCCATAACTTCCCCCTCGATCTTGCAGCAGCAGAAAGCGCTCCAGTAGCACTAACCGCCCCTGCAATCGGTTGATCACTAACTAAGCAAATTGCTTAATTAGAGAATAGAAATCGCCCCCGCTAACGCGGGGGCTTTTTAATGGTTGAACTCATGTGCTAATAAAACTAGTTTTGCTTCCATTCCATTACAGAGCCATCTGCTACAAGCCATATTTTTTCATCTTTTGAACAGGGATGGCCCCCCGTTAAACGACCAAATGCCGGTAGTGCAAGCCGCTCATACTTTTTGCTATAGCTAAAACATTGCAGCCGCAAGCGATCGGCGCCTCCGCCAACTACTGCTACCGGATGAAGGTGTCCGCAAATATTTAAAAGCCCTGCCCGTGGTTCTGGTATGTGGCTTACCCACCAGCCCCCTAAGGCCTGTGATGGTTCTTGGCATAATCCTTCTATCCAGCTGCCCTGTTCATGGTTGCCACCAATAAGGCGTAATGGGCAACCAAGTAATGCCGGTAAAGCCTTAAGTTTTAACCTCAATTCAGGGGTAAGGCCAAGATTGCTATGAATTAAATCACCAAGCACCATCACCTGCTCTGGTTGCAATTGATGGGCCAGATTTAATAGATCGTTCAATGTGCTGCAATCACCATCACTAGGAAATGGAATGCCATAACTTTGAAAAGTTTCTGCCTTGCCTAAATGTAAATCTGCTAAAAATAAGATTTTCTGCAGCGGATCCCAGGCAGCTTTTTCTCCCAGTAATTCCAATTTTTTGTCACGCCAGTGAAATAACACGTTAATTTTCTGCCCGTTCAGCTTCTTGACGCAACCTCTCCAGCCGTTCCAATAGTGATTCGTTACTCATACGGTTATTTAATCGTTCTGCGAGCAGGGGGAAGGCAAAAGGAGAAGGCCGCGCAGTGCGTTCCAAGCGCAGTTTGCATCTTTTTAAGCGTTGCAGGGCATCAGTGATTCTTGGCAGATCTAACTGTTCAGTAAGCACTTCGGATTTTGCTTGAGCAAGCAGGCGATTGCTTGGTTCGTGGCGACTAAATACATCAAACAAAAGTGCTGCACTTATCTGCAATTGTCCGCCTGATTTGCTATTTCCTGGAAATCCATTTAGCACTAAACCACTAATTTGAGCAATGCCTCGAAAACGGCGGCGGCATAACTCTGATAGGTTTATTGCCTGTTCTAAATCAATATCTAAATCAACATTTGAAAGCAATTCATCACTATAAATTTCAAATAATTCTTCAAATGGATAGCCCTTAGGCGCTAGCAACTCAAAACCGTAGTCGTTTACAGATACGGTAATTGTGCTTGCTTGTTTACTAGTTAGTCGCCAAGCCCAAAGGAACCCCATGCCCTCGTGAACAAAGCGACCTTCAAAGGGGTAGGCATATAGATGGCTTCCTTCACGGCTATTGCACACCTCCACCAGTAGTTCATCTTGGAGTGGCAATCTTGATAATTGCTTTTGTCTTTCTAGCAGTGGTTCCAGGGCTTGCAATTCAGGGCTATCGAGATCTGCCTGGCCAGCCAGCGCTTTGGCGCAACGGTCTACTTCAGTGCGCAGGTGCTTGCTTAATAGATCGGATAATGCCATCTGTCCGCCGCTCCAAGCGGGCACCATATTGCTTTTTTTTGAGCTTGCTTTTACGTATGCAGTCATCTCCCGTAGCCGTATAAATTCCAACTGGCGCCCCGCGAAAAAAAATACATCTCCCGCTTTTAGCCTGCTAATGAATGCCTCCTCCACATGACCCAGCACAACTCCGCGCACAAAACGTACTGTTATCGATCTATCAGCGGTAATAGTGCCGATATTCATGCGATGCATCCTCGCAATAGTTTTTTCTTTTACTAAACAGCGGTTATTTTCTCGTTCAAGCTTGCGATAACGCGGGTAGGCATTAAGACAGTCGCCGCCATGTTCTAAAAAGTTTAAACACCACTGCCAATCACTTTCGCTTAATGCGCGATAGCTCCATGCCGTGCGAATTACCGCTAGCTCCTTATCAGCTTCAAAGCCCGGCCCGCAGGCAAGGCTGGTTAGATGTTGTAGAAGCACATCGATCGGCGCATTTGGAGCACGGCGCTCCTCCACTAACCCCTCCGCTAATCCTCTGCGTAAGGCGCTTAATTCCAACAGCTCCAACGCGTTTGTTGGCATAAATAAAACCTGTGAGGTGCCTCCAGGTGAATGGGCACTACGACCAGCCCGTTGTAATAATCGAGCCACATTTTTTGCTGATCCGATCTGTACAACCTTTTCAACGGGTTGAAAATCAACACCTAGATCTAGAGAACTTGTACACACCACCCAACGCAACGCCCCTGCTTTAACACCTGCTTCGATCGCTTCCCGTTCAGCGCGATCAATAGCGCTGTGGTGCAAAGCCAGTGAGCCTTCCATCTCAGGGCAGGCATAACGCAAACATTGATGCCAACGCTCAGCCTGGTTCCGTGTGTTGGTAAAAAGTAAGGTGGAAATGCCTGGTTCAAGAGCAGCCACTAAATCCTCATAACGGCGCAGGCCAAGATGGCCCGCCCATGGGAAGCCATCGATTGAATCTGGCAGGAGGCTGCGAATCGTTGTGCTGCGTTTTATGTTGCTGCTGATTAGGCGTGGCTTAGTTGCTTTCTTGCCAAAATGTGCGGCACCAACGGCACTACATGCCGCTTCATCGAGATTGCCGATAGTTGCACTAATTGCCCAAATACGGAGCTTTGGGCGCTGGCTGCGCAACCAGCTAAGGCATAACTCTGTTTGCGTGCCGCGTTTACTTCCCATTAATTCATGCCATTCATCGAGCACTACTCCATTCAAATCAGCAAATAACTCGTTTGCTTTTGGATTTGCCAGCAGCAGGCTTAGCGATTCTGGGGTGGTAATTAAAATTTGCGGTGGGCTGCGCAGTTGTTTACCGCGTTCATAACTGCCGGTGTCGCCATTGCGAATCCCCACCTGCAACGGCCAGCCCATCTCTACTATCGGCTGCTGAATCGCTAAGGCAAGATCGCGGCTTAGGGCTCGCAACGGGGTGACATAGAGCAGATGCAGCCCTTTTTTGTGTTCTGCTGCTAGCAATTCAGCAATCGGACCCATTACAGCGGCATAGGTTTTGCCAGACCCGGTGGGTACTTGGATCAAGCCGCTCTCCCCGCAAAGATAGGCATCCCACGCTTCTTGTTGAAATGGCAGCGGCTTCCAGCCTTGCCGCTGGAACCAGCTAAGAATCGGACCTAAGCTGATCGGCTGTGCAGCGTTCAAGGCAGTAGCAGTAGAGCCACTTCAGCGCTTAAACCAGGCCCAAACGCCATCGCTACGCAAGGACCTGCAGCTGCTGATGAGCGCAATCGATCGATGATGAACAGAATCGTTGCCGAAGACATATTTCCGTGTTCGCGTAACACCGCCTGTGATTCAGCAATCTGATCAATATTCAGCTCAAGGGCGTTTGCGCAGGCTTGCAGTAGCCGTGGACCACCCGGATGCACCGCCCAACTTACAATTTCTGCCACGGAATAGTTCTTGGCTTTTAACCAACGCTCAAGCCAAGGTTTTAGTTGCGTGGCTACTGCCTCGGGCACTTTTGCTGAAAGACCCATTTCAAAGCCATGGTTGCCGATCTGCCAATGCATTAGCTCCTCTGTATTAGGTATCACCATGGAACCTGAGGCGAGCAGACTGGGATAGTTATCAGCTTCACCTTTCTTGGCAGTAGCGATTAGGGCAGCAGCGCCATCGGCAAATAATGCGTTTGCTACCACTTTTTCTGGATCCCAGCCGTAGTAGAGATGAAGGCTGCAGAGTTCTACTGCGCAGAGCAGTACCACTGCTTCAGCATCGGCATCCACAAAAGCTTTGGCTACTCGCATGCCGTTAAGGGCGCCGTGGCAACCCATAAAACCCACATGGGTGCGTTGCACCTCTGGATCTAGGCCCAGTTGTTTAATTAAGGCCAAATCAAACCCTGGCGCTTGAAAGCCAGTGCAACACACAGTTACCAAATGGGTAATGCGGGTTGCTGCAATTTGAGCATCGGCCAGCGCCCGTTCAACTGCAGCTAAGGCCAGAGGTGACGCATGGCGGGCATATTCAGCCATGCGGGCTGCTGTGCTGGGGTTTTCCTCACCATAAAAAGGTAGTTGCTCGCTGCTATTTCCCGTTGCCAACACACTGGCGCGGCTTTGCACTTGAGTGCGGCGCAAGATACGTTGCACCAAGCCGTTTTTGGTGCTGCCCTTTGCACTAACCCGCTCAGAAAGTAGTGCAGAATCAGCTTGGTTTACTTGATTTGGTGGCACTGCAGTGCCAATGCCGCGGATATTCACGGTATCGCTACTTGATTCAGCTGTGATACCAATCTTTTGGTGATAAGGGGTACGCGTTTGCTGAGGCCAAAGGCCACAGCTGTTGCCAGAGGTTGTTGCAATAACAGTGCCATAGCCCGGCAGATTCGTTGGCGTCGCCCGATTTGTTTGCTTAAAACCCGCCGCCAGCGGTGCTCGATGCTTTCACTCCAGCAAGCAATACCTGTTAAAACCAAGGGAACCACGGCAGCCCCTGAAGTTAGAGCCCAGGCCATACCCTCCCCGGTGAAGGGTTCCACGTAGCCGGCTGCATCTCCCAGCAGCAAATACCGCTCACCACCAACAACTTTGGAATGGCGCGTAAGTGCGGGGGTAACTTGCCAATGAGCTTGCTCTAGCCCCATCGGAATTGCAAAGCCTGCGCTGGTTAGAACCGCGCGGGTTGCAGCTGCCGCCCCAAATGAATTGGTGTTGGTTTTGAGTGCATGGCGATCAAAGGCAGCGGCAATGTTTAAGCAACCGTCCTCTCGTTGCACCAGCCCCACATAGCCCTGTTTTGCGATTGCCATATGGATAACTCCAGCTGAATAAGTAGTTGCTGCATCCTTTATTACGCAACCGGCTCCAAGCCGTGATTGCTGCTTGATATGTAACTCTCCAGCTTCAGAGGCGGGTATGCAGCGATGCGCTAACCCCGCCGCAATAAGTACCACTTTGGCGCTTACCCGTTCAATATGTTTTGAGCCGAATTCCTGCAGGTTTACATCTCTTGCCCCCGCTGTTACAGGGCCTAATAGTGCTGTGGTGCCACTGCGGAAGTGAGCCCCTGCGGCGATCGCAGCATTTACTAGAGCTTGATCGAATCGTTCCCGTGATAGTGCTCTACCGCCCGGAAGTGAAATCGAACAATTTTCCCCTTCATAACCAAGCAATAGTTGATCTAAGGCAACACCCCCTTGCTGCTCGATTAGTTCACTCTGGCCAACTGAAGAAAGTACTGCCTGGGCTTGAGCATTAAGGCAGCAACCACATACCTTCCAACGGGGGAAGTTGCGTTTTTCCACAAGCAAAACTTGAATCCCTTTACGAGCAAGTTCGATCGCAGCTAAGGCCCCAGCAGGGCCCGCACCCACTACAACCACATCCCAAAATTCAATGGCTTCGCCTGTGATGTGGCGCTCCTTCAAAATTAATTGCCTTCCCAGCTCAGAAGGTAACGCTCAGGCCAGCAACGCTGCAGCTTTGCATTTTGAATTCCTGCTCTTTGCGTTAAAGCTCGCACTTCTTCGATTTGAAAGGCAGCCCTAACAGACAAAGGTCCATCGGTGTGAACCACCCATGATCTGCTGAGCAATCGAGTTCCGGCCCATGCCATTCCATAACCGAGGCGGCTACGGATTAGGTCGGTTAATAAAACCAAACAACGGGCCCGCTTATTCATAACTTTAAGTAGCTGTGCTGCATCAGCGTTATTGAGGTGATGCAGGAATAGGGAACAGAACACCACATCAAAATCCTTTTCTTGAGCTGGCGCGATCAACGCATCGGCGCAAAAAAAATCCAATTCCACACCACGCCGAATGGAATTTGCCTTTGCGATTTCAACAGCCTCAGGATTTATATCGCATGCGTGCAGTTTTATTGCTAATCCCCTACGCCGGGCATGTAATGCAAGATCGATTGCGGTATCACCGCCGCCGCAGGCAAGTTCAAGAATCTGCAGGGGCTTGGTTTCTCTTTTGCTTGCCAGTTTTTCAATGGGAGCAAGCAAACTTGCAGATGTGCCGCTGATGAAATTGATGCGGCGCAATCCAGCTAAGGCACGGGCATGTTCATCGCGATCTAGCCCCGGTTGATCCATAAATTCGGGCTGTCGATCGCGCTGGGCAAGTTTGATTGTCATGTCAATAAAGCTAAAGCTGTTGTCAAAGTGTCGGCCTCGTTTGCAATTTTGTCTTTGCGCCAGCGGCTGATGCGCGGGAAACGCACAGCAATTCCGCTTTTATGTCTTGTTGACCGTTGCAATCCCTCGAAGGCCAGCTCAAATACTTGTACTGGCTCCACTACTCGCACAGGTCCGAAGCGTTCGGTGGTGTGGCTGCGTATCCAACGATCCAGGCTTGTTATTTCAGCATCATCAAGGCCTGAATAAGCCTTAGCAAAACTCACTAATTTGCCCTCAGCATCCCAAAGCCCAAAGGTGTAATCAGTAAATAAATTTGCGCGGCGGCCACTGCCAGCTTGGGCATAGATCAAAACCGCATCAAGGTTGTAGGGGTCGCGCTTGTGCTTCCACCAGTAACCGCGTTTTCGACCTGTGAGGTATGGCGATTCCAAATTTTTTAGCATCACCCCCTCAGCAGCAACTGTTGCTGCCTCTTGGCGCAGGTGTTCCAGCTGTTCCCAGCGATCAAGCGGTAAGCGAGCTGAAAGGCGCAGGCAACTTGTTGCCGCTGATTTCATTAGGGCCTCAAGGGCATTGCGGCGCTGGCATAGGGGTTGAGAACGGATGTCGTGGCCATTGAGTTCAAGAAGGTCGTAGACCACATAACTGGCTGGTAATTCAGCAAGAAGTTTGCGGTTTGGCTCCTTGCGACCCAAACGTTTTTGCAGCAATGCAAATGGAGCTGGCAGCTCAGCATCTGGGGGCCAAATCAAAATCTCACCATCGAGAACCAAACCATCGGCAAGATTCGCTGCGGCGGCTACCAAATCAGGAAAGGAGTTGTTAATTAATTCTTCTCCGCGGCTCCATAAAAAAACCTGATTTGCACGATGTATTAATTGAGCGCGGATGCCATCAAATTTCCACTCAATTAACCAGCTGTTAGGGGAATTTGGTAACGGGATTTCAGGATCTTTAATCTCTAGTGGTGATGCAAGGAAAAATGGATAAGGACGGCTTGGAACTGATTCAGCTGTAGTTGCTGGCGCTACTAGGGCGATGTAGTTAGCTGCAGTTGCCTTGAAACCTCCCATAAGCCTGTGTTGCAACAATGCCTCATCAAGTCCAGTTAGTTGCGCTAACGCGCGTACCACTAGCCCCGGCCCCACTCCCACCCGTAAGCCGCCGGTGAGCAGTTTGTTTGCCACCAATAGTTCCGCTTGATTTAGGCCGCTCCAAAGCTGGCGCACAGCAGCAGTTTGTTCTTGATCTTTGAGTTTTGCTGCGTTGGGCAAGAGTTGCTCAAGCCAATAGTGCAGGGGTTGCCTTGTGCATGTTCCTGCCTGTTGCCACAACAACGAAATTGTTTCAGCTGAATCCCCCACTTGGGCGTAGCAATCGTTTAACAACCATTCCGGCAGTTGGGATTGATCAACACAGATTTGCAAGAGACGGCGCCCCGTAATTAAGCGCTTACCTTGCTTGCCAAGAAGTACATATAAAGCCCATGCCGCATCTTCTGGTTCGCTTTCGCTTAAGTATTTAAGAAGCGCTGCCACTTTGGCATTGTTGCCGCTGCTCGTATCAAAAGCGTTGTAGAGGGCTGCAAACCTGTGCATGGTTCAGCTGAAATCACCATTTAGTGGTTCCGCGCTGATTCCTTCCACCTCTTTTAAGTAGCGGGCCAAGCCATCACTGTTGCCATGAGTTACGAAAACTTGCTGAGCTTTGCTTTCTTTAACGCTACTAATCAGGCCGGGCCAGTCGGCGTGATCGCTCATCACAAAACCCCTTTCATAACCTTTGCGGCGGCGAGCACCTCGCACTGCCATCCATCCACTTACAAATGCTGTTTGGGGAAATTTAAAGCGCTTCATCCACACCGAACGGTGTGCAGAAGGCGGCGCGATTATTAAACGGCCGGCCAGGCTGTCCCCCTTATTCACCATGCTCAACGCTTTTGTTGGAGGCATAGAAACACCTGCGCAGCGGTAAGCAGGCATTAATGCTTCCACAGCTCCGTGCAACAAAATCTCATCACTTACGCCGATAGCAGCAAGTTCCGCTAGTAAACGTTGGGCTTTACCAAAGGCATAAGCAAACAGAATTGATGAATGATCTGCTTTGCTGCGCCACCACTCCAAAATCTGCTGGGCTATTTCAGCTCCACTTTGCCAGCGATAGATCGGTAAACCAAAAGTTGCTTCAGTAATGAATACATCAGCTTGCACTGGTTTAAAAGGTGTGCAGCTTGGATCGGCGCAGCGTTTGTAATCGCCGCTTACTAGCCAGCTTTCACCTCC
>Ga0310322_10049_pt1 | contig 13500 bp, 21 predicted proteins | sample LakEriER1LargeC7_FD_195536 | JGI IMG/M metagenome (GOLD analysis project Ga0310322, IMG submission 195536) | Enriched freshwater cyanobacterial communities from Lake Erie, Ontario, Canada - ER10.Large.C7 (v2) (version 2) | ecosystem: Environmental > Aquatic > Freshwater > Lake | place: Canada... | reverse complement strand
CAGCAGCAGATCGATCGTGCCTAGCAACAGGCGCCTACCCAGGGGGGGAAGCTCCATCAAGGAGCGGCGCAGTCCGGCGGGTCTTCGCATCAAGGCAAACATTCAGGATTTGGTGTTAATTTGGAGAAGGGGAGGGAGCCTATCAAAGCAGAATTGGGTTGACTACATGGGCCTTGGCGCCGCTGCAAGCATCTGAACAGGCGGATGATCTTGGACAACATGGGCTTACTCCGATTTCGTGTGACGTGGACCCCAGAAACTGAGCCAGCCCTTATGAGAGCTTCCCTACCGGCCAGAATTGGCCAAGAGAAGCCCCATGAAAGTCAAACGCCACAGCCCCGAGCAGTTCATCCGCAAGTTGCGCACCGCTGAGCAGCTCTTGAACCAGGGTCAGGCAGTCGCTGACGTCTGCCGAGCGCAGGAGGTATCCCCAGCGACTTATCACCGCTGGCAGCAGCTGTACGGGGGAATGAAAGCCACAGAGGCCAAACGCCTCAAGGCGCTTGAGCTGGAGAACACGCGCCTTAAGCGCCTCCTTGCAGATGCTGAACTTGATAAAGCCATGCTCTAGCCGCAGGCCCGGCGAAGCCGTAGGAGCTTGCCGAGGGAAACTTCTAAGCCCGGAGCGTCCTCGCAGGGCCGTGGTGGTTCTGCAGGATCGATTCCGGGTTTCCCAGCGGCGTGCCTGCCGGTTGACAGGTCAACACCGCAATACCCAGCGGCGCCCTGTGCCGCTGGCAGATATCGAGGAGCAGAAGCTGCGCAGGCGGATCAGGGAGCTGGCCCGGCGTCATGTGCGCTGGGGCCGGCGGCTTGTCTACAGGCGGCTGAGGCTTAATGGTTGGAGCGTCAATCACAAGCGGGTGCAACGGATCTGGCGTGAGGAAGGTCTGCAAAGGCCCCTGCCTCGCAGGCGCAAGCGTTCCCGGCCTGCTGGAGGTGGCAGGGAGCTGTTGCGCTCTGAATACCCGCATCACGTCTGGGCAATCGACTTCCAGTTCGATCAGACGATGGATGGCCGCACCCTCAAGTTCTTGAACGTGGTGGATGAATTTAGCCGCGTTTGCCTGGCGATCCGTGTAGGTCGACGTTGCAGGGCTTTTGAGGTGATCGACACGATCGAGGAGCTACTCAAGCTGTATCCAGCACCTACCCATCTGCGCATGGACAATGGCCCTGAGTTCATTGCCCATGCCTTGCAGGAGTGGTGCACAGGCAGTGGTTCAGCAACGGCCTACATCCCGCCAGGTTCACCCTGGGAGAATCCATTTGCGGAGTCATTTAACAGCAGGCTCAGGGATGAATTCTTGAATATTGAGCTCTTCTCATCTTTACCAGAAGCAAAATTATTGGCAGAACAGCACCGAACCGAGTACAACGTCTACAGACCGCATTCGGCTCTCCAGGGGCGCACGCCCCTGGAAGTCCTCCAGCAATGGAAAGCGGCCTGATCTCCCACCAGCTCTCATAGGAACTGGAGCAGCAAGGGGGGTCACGTCAACGCAACCAGTGGGCGAGGGCGGTGATCTGGGTGGCGGTGTCGAAGCCCTGCAGCAGTTCGGGTGTGGGCTTGGACGGGTGCGTACCTGTGGAGCAGCGGATTAGCAGGCGCCGGGGGGAAAGCCGTGTTGACAGAACCCCACCAACACCCAATCCGCCCGTTTGCGGGCAACAACCTCAAAAAACAGCCAGGCGCCCGTGCTGCTCAGCTGAATTCGCCGTATTCGAGCAGGAAGCTGATCAGCCCTCGGAGTTGTTGGGTGTGTTCCGGGGTGGGGGCGAGCTGGTGCTGGAGCTGAACAAGAGCGCATCGATTTTGGAGTTGAGCTCGGCGAGCCGCTCGTTCTCGCTCTTCAGCTGCTTCATTCGCTGCTCGTGTGCGATCTTCCTTTGCTTGTCGTCGTTCCTCAGCTGCGCGTCCTCGTTCTCGAGCTGCCTCATCCGCTGCTCGTGATCGATCTTCCGCTTCTCGAACTCGATCTCTCTCCGATCGAACTCGATCTCTCTCAGCTCGTAGTCGACAACGGGTCGCCAGTTGAGTGTCGCCAAAAAGCGGCGGAACCAGGGCAACGAGGAGTAGTACTCCGACTTGCTGGTTGAGGGCGACGGCGCCGATGAAGGGGATGTGGACATGGCTGTACGACGAGAAAAGTGTGATCAGCGCCAGCAGGCCGCCCAGGATCAGGGTGATCCAACCCTGGATGTCGAACAGAAAAACCCTACCCACACCGAGCCCTCGCCGCTCAGCTTACAATACACCTGTACTGGTCAGCAAGGAGGGGGAGGCGCCCTCGCAGCCACCAGCGCATCCTGCCGGAACCAAAACCTGGGCCACCTCCATCGAGAAACTGCCAAACCCACAGAGCCCTCACGACCTGCAGGCGGAACAACTCCTGAGCCGCTTTCACAAGGTCTCTCCCCCTAAACCCCACAATCCGCCCGCTTACGGGCAACGATCTCGGGAGCCAGCCAAGCGCCGGTGCTCCCGGTGGCGCGCCAGAGAGTGAAGCGCAGGACATCCCGAAGCAGCTTGCGGTGCTCGCTAGGGCTGGGGGTAGGCAAATCGGCCGGACCAACGCGAATGCCCTGGCTGCCGAGGGCAATGCGGGCGAGGACTACGGCGCGGGCGGTGTGGTCGGGATTGGTGGCAATCCAGACGCGGCGGGGCCCGGGGCCGGGCTGGGCGCGAAGCCAGGCGGCCAGGGCGGTGATCTGGGTGGTGGTGTCGTAGCCCTGGAGCAGTTCGGGCAGGGGCTGTGGCGGCGGAGTGCTGCGGGGGCAGCGGATCAGCAGACGCTGCGGCGGCCGTGAACAACACCGGGACAGCAGCCAGGAGCTGGAGCCGCATTAGGCCGGGTGCAGTCAGCAGCAAGCCCGCAACACCATCGACCACACAGCCTCGGCGTAGCCGGACATTTGCTCGGGGGGGATGGTGGGATGCAGCAAAAACATCAAGCTGGTCTCCCCCAGCTCTCCGCCCACAGGCAACCGCTCAGCCGCCACATCACCGAAGCGGCCCACGGACTGACTGGAGCCGAGGGGCAATGAACAGAAAAAATCAAATCACGCTGGTGAACAAGACAGGCTCAGACCTCGGAACTCTTTTGCAGCAGGCGAACCAACATGCGGCGCTGGTGATCTTGGCCACCGAAGAACACAGCAAGCACCTGGATGTCCCGCTGCAGAGCGCGTGGCCGAAACCAATAGACCGCGCGATCGAGAGCCAGATGTCGAAGGCCAGGCATCAGATCATCGTGCGATTCTCCGCGCCAAGGAGCGGTGGCTAACCGTTCAGCGGCAGCAATAATGGCCTCGATGCGCGCTTGTGCGTGTCGATTAGCCTCGGCCGGTGATTCCCCAAAACCACAGTAGGCCTGAGTGAGGTACTCAGTGATCAGCAACAGATCGTTGATGGACTCTCCGGCGAAGACAACCGTCCATGGAGCCTCGCTCATCGGGGCTGCGCCGCCAACTTGGCCCGCAGTTGATCGGCAGAGATGAAGGCCCCATTCGCGCGCTGCTGAAGCAAGACCTGCAAAGCCGCTCGATCGGCTTGGGCATCAGCCTCCTGCTGCTGCAGCAGCTCAAGGCCCTGCTGCAGCACAGCACTCACCGACGGGAAGCGACCAGCGCCCACCAAGGCCTTGGCAAAAGCATGCTGATCCTCGCGGAGAGACACGGAACTCTTGACGACCACGAGAGCAGCACCCACAAGCACAACTTAGTGTGACTGAGTATTACCAGATCGTCAAGGGTCCTGGCCCTTGCTCTCGAGCCACCCCGCCGCAGCCAAGACCTGGGCCACGCTGCAGCCGCAACAACTTGCGAGCGGCTTTCACGAGGCCGCTGGCTTGAAGCGCCACAGACACCACACCCGCAGCCAGAAAGCCGCGTTCACAGCTGCCCCTACACACCACAATCCGCCCGCTTGCGGGCAACAACCTGGGGAGCCAGCCAGGCGCCGGTGGACCCAGTGGCGCGCCAGAGGGTGAGGCGCAGGGCATCCCGAAGCAGCTTGCGGTGCTCGCCAGGGCTGGGGGTAGGCAAATCGGTCGGGCCAACGCGAATGCCCTGGCTGCCAAGGGCAATGCGGGCAAGGACTACGGCGCGGGCGGTGTGATCGGGATCGGTGGCGATCCACACCCGGGCGATGCGGGGCGAGGGCTGGTGGCGCAACCAGTGGGCGAGGGCGGTGATCTGGGTGGCGGTGTCGAAGCCCTGTAGCAGCTCGGCTATGGGCTGGGGCAGGGCGTGGCCGATGCGATCGGCTGCGGCGAAGCGACCTGAGCCACCATCCAGCACCACCACTAGATCGCTACCAGGGCCAGGCCAGCCAGAACACTTCAGCCGAAGATCCAAGCAACAGAGCACCTAACACCTGGCGAGCGCGCAGAAGGACGATCAGGCCGGCTCATCGGCGAGCGGGGCCAGTTCGGCGACTTACAAGAGCGAGGAATCGTCGGTGGAGGACAGAGGGCTCGAGTTGGACAAGTGCTCCCGCTCGAAGTGCGCGAGCCTGGACTCGATTGCTGCGAGCCGCGCGTTCTCGTTCTTGAGTTGCTCGGTTTCTCTCTCGATCTGCTTCGATCTCAGCCTGGAGGCGTTGATTTCGCTCTCGAACTGCTTCGTTCTCAGCCTGGAGGCGTTGATCTTCTGCTCGACGTCGGGATCCCGTCGCCAGTTGAGCGTCTGCAACCACAAGCGCCACTGAGGCAGCGATGCACCAGACGCCCCATTGCTGCGGGAGCTGGAGGGCGGCGCCTGCGGGGAGGGCGATGTGGTCATAGGAGGCGAGGAGGGCGATCAGTGCAATCACAATGCCGTCTTCTTAGTGATTGACAGCCGCCACTTCGAGCCAGACCTGGAGATCAAACCAGCCGCAACGGCGACGGGAAACAGGCGTTCCCTCTGAGTCTGGCGCAGTTTCTGAAACGGGGTCGACCTGCGCCACGGCCCGGCGACAACAACGCAACGATCGTAGTACATACGTTCGCATCAAGAGCTGGGGTTCAGTCGCTCGTCAGCCCCTACACCCCACAGGCCGCCTGCTTGCGGGCCACCTACTCGGGCAACACCCAGTCGCCAAGGCCACTGGGGTCAGCTCAGTCCACCGATTGTCAGCACGACCAATTGTCGAAGCAGTTGCAGTTCGGCCGGGGTGATCTCTGACCCCGTGGCTGTGGCTATGCGGGCCTTGGAAACGCAGGTCAAGTTCTGCGGGAGCAGGTAGCTCACCTTCTTGCAGCCATTGCTTGGACTGGGCTGCAAGACCACAGTCAAAGCTTCGATTGCCAGGGAAAGGTCCCCGGTCATCAGCACCACCAACACTGTAGGGTAAGTCGGATCGAAAAGGCCTGTGTCCTGCACCACGACTGCCGGCCTGACCTTGTTGGGCTCTGGGGGCTGGGGATCCTGGGCGGGATCCCTTGGATCCTTGCGCCAGTCGACAGTGACAATCTGACCGGCCTTGAGGTCCACGCTGGTGTTCAGCGACTAATGGGCTCAGGGCTGGTCCAGGCATCGATGAAGGCGTCTGCCTCAGGATCAGCTGCAATGTGAGCGGCGACGGCCTTGCTCTGTGATCTGATGCGGGCCCGCAGGGCATCCATGGCATTGACCGAGCTGCTCACCTGCACAACATGTCTGCCACCTCGCTGCCGGCGAAGTATGGAGAAAGCAGCCTCAGCCTCCTGAATCACTTGATCGCCTGGGGGCATCACGTTGCAGACCCTCGTGAGTCGCGTGACTTGAGCCCCAATGCTAATCGCAGTTGCACCGTCGCGAGCACCACCCCTAAACCCCACAATCCGCCCGCTTACGGGCAACGATCTCGGGAGCCAGCCAAGCGCCGGTGCTGCCAGTGGCCCGCCAGAGCGTGAGGCGCAGAGCATCGCGGAGAAGCTTGCGACGTTCAGCGGAGCTGGGGGTAGGCAAATCAGCCGGACCAACGCGAATGCCCTGGCTGCCAAGGGCGATGCGGGCGAGGATCACGGTGCGGGCGGTGTGATCGGGATCGGTGGCAATCCACACCCGGGATTTGCGGGGCGAGGGCTGGTGGCGCAACCAGTGGGCGAGGGCGGTGATCTGGGTGGCGGTGTCGAAGCCCTGCAGCAGTTCGGCTGTGGGCTGGGGTGGCGTCGTACTTCTGGGGCAGCGAATTAGCAAGCGGCGAGGCGGCTGGGGCAGCGATTGGCCGATGCGATCGGCTGCGGCGAAGCGACCTGAGCCACCATCCAGCACCACCACCAGATCGCTACCAGGGCCAGACGTGGGAACCGGGGAAACAAGAGGAACAATCCAGGGCCAGGCCAGCCATAGCCCCGAGGCAAGGAGCACAACAGCTCCGGGCAGGCCAGTTTTCACGGCTTCAGGGTCAAGCCTTCTCCGGGATCAGACGCACCGGGTGCGAGTTCCAGCGGGGCGAAACGGATTTGGCGGCAGTTGAGCACTTCGCCTGGGGCCAGGCAAGCGAGCGGGCCAAGGCGAGAGCCACCAGCCATGGCGGCGTTGACACCGAGTTGGCTGTAGGCGCCGCAAATGGCGTCGTGGTCGACAACGGCACCGCTATTCACCAGCAGTCCTTGATGGAGAGAGGCATTGGCATTCACCACAGCGCCGGCGAGCACAACACAGCCAGGGCCGAGCTAGGCAGTGGCACTCACGATCGCTCTGGGATGCAGCACCACCCCAAGGGGAGCGGCCACCTGCTCAAGCACCTGCTGCCAGGTTTGACGGAGGGCCGGATTACCAAAAGCCACGACCACTTGATCGGGTGGAGCCTTAACGGAGGCATCAAACAACCGATTCAGGTCCCAGGCAAAAGACAGGACACCCAAGACAGGTATTCCGCTCACCAGGGTGCCTGCGGGCAACGCGTCGTCGAGGTACCCCACGACATCATCGCCACCGGCAGTAATGGCATCGCATACGGAGCTGCCATGGCCGCCGGCCCCAAGGATTAACCAACGCTGGGCCATCAGCTGCGGGATGCGATGGCAAAGGGAACAGCCACCCTCTGATCTAGCCAGATGCCGAGCAATAGTTCAAAGGCAGCAAGCGTGATTAGCCAGGGCAGGCCACCCCACAAAAGGGCGAGTGCCAGCACAGCCGTTGCACCGATATAGAGACTGGAGACGCGGGCATGGGGCCAGCCGGCCTGATGGAGGCGCTGGAACAAATGCAGGCGGTGGGCCTGGAACACGCGCTGCCCGGCAAGAAGACGGCGGGGCACGCAGAGGCAGGCATCGCCCAGCAGTGGGGTGGCCACCAGCAGTAGGCCGAGGGCTTCAGGCCAGCTGCGGGCTTGGAGCACCAGGCCGGCGAACACGGCGCCCAAGAAGGTGCTGCCCACATCTCCCATGAACACCTTGGCGGGGCTCCAGTTCCAGAGCAGAAAACCAAGCAAGGAACCCACCAGAGCCCACACCGGCAATGGTGCAGCCAGGGCGATGGCCAGGGCGCCGATGGCCACTGCCATTGAGCCAGCCACCAGGCCATCGAGGCCGTCCATGAAGTTGGTGAAGTTGATCACGGCGCTCACGGCAATCAACAGCAGGGGAAGCCCCAGCCAGGGCAGCGGCAGCGGACTCAACAGGATCAACAGCAGAGCCGTGGCCAGCTGCACGCCGTAGCGAAGGCCGGCGGAGAGGTTGTGGCGATCGTCGAGAAAGCCCACTACAGACAGCGGCAGTGCCAGCAGGGGCAAGGCCGCCATTGCCAACGGGCTACCGGCAAGGCCTGGCTGACCAGAGAAGGCAGCATCAAACCAGCCGACCGCGCTTGCGGCTGCGGCAACTAGCACAAATGCCACCCCGCCACCTCGGGGCGTGGGCTGGCTGTGGGAGCTGCGGGCGTTGGGCTGATCGAGCAGGCGACGGCGGAGATTGGGTAGTAGCGAGCGCAGGAGCCCCCACGCAGCAAAAGCAGCGAGCGCAACCGCGAGGAAGAAAGTAAGCAGCATCAGGCCAGCGGCAACACCGGAAAGGGTTGGGGTTGACGGCCAAGCAACTGGTGGGCGGGGGTGAACCCGGAGAGATTGGCGCCCATGCGCAACACCGCTTCGAAGGCCTTGGGCGAGCGCAGCAAGAGGGGAGTAGCGAGGGAAAAGAAGAGGCGGTTTGGGATTGGCAGCAGTCGGCAACGGCGCGCGGGATCGCCCACTGGTTGCGCCTGTTGGAGGGCGCTGATCATGGCGGCGTAGGTGAGGGTGGTGTCGCCACCGATGGCAATACGTTCAGGCTGGGCCGAAGCCAAACCTGAATTCAGCTGCGAAGCGAGTTGGAACACAACTGCAGCCACCTGTGAGGCGTGGATGGGCTGACGCAGACCAGTCTCCGAGGGCAACGGAAGACAGGGCAGCCTCCGCATGAGCTGTAGAAGACGGCTGAGGTTGCGATCGCCATAGGCGCCAACCCTTCCGTAGATGAGCGTTGGCTGCAGGATGTGGCATGGAAGGCCAAGTCCACGGCAAATGGCAAGTAACTGATCTTCTGCACCTATGAGCCAGGCGACCAGTTCACGATCAAAGCGATTGGCAGCAAAGCGCGTGGTGACAGAAGAAGAGGGAGAGCATGCAATTAAACCAGACAGATCCCGCAAGCGATCAGGAAAATTAGTGACTAGCTGCTCCAAAAAAGGCGCCAACAGCCAGATTGGTGCAAAACTAATCAGAAGGGCAGAGCCACCGGCTTTGCCTGCAATGTGAAAATCAGATGGGGCGCTAAAATCTGCCGAAAAGAATTTTGAATCACATAGAGAAGGCCGACGAGAATTAAGGCCAAAGCTTGTACCCATCCGAAACTTTGGGAATCAAACGACGGAATGCATGGCCGCTCGCGGTAGAAGCCCCGAAAAGATGTAGCTTCAATTGACCGTCAGGCAAGGATTTCATAAAGTCAGGCAACGACCATCCTACCAAAGGTTCATCCCCCAACTGAACGTATAGACAAAGATCGACCTAAGCAAATGAAATGTTTGAAAAAGTGATTTATGCGAGCCCCTTGCCCATCGGTGACTGACCTTGCCAATAGGGTTGTGTACGGTCAAACCACAGCCAGAAAGCCGCCTTACGATATCTGCATCCTCGAGATGCAGAAAGTAGCGCGCCGAGAACCCGCCAACCTCGCGAAAAGAAAGGCTTGGAATAACTAAAAAACATCCAGAAAGATAAGTGCTAGAAATAACATCTCTTTCATAGCACGAGCCAAGATTTCGGTGCCAAAAGTCGTACCTCGCGAAAACAGTCAAGGCGGTCAGCACCGACAATCTCCCGAGCAGCAAAGAGAGAAACGTGGGATTGTGCTTCGCCGAGAACTGAGTAGCCCCGCCAGGATTGATCACAAGTGGGGCAGCACAGGAAACCATTTTACGACCAAGGACCCAATAGAGCAGAGGCGCCAACTCAAAACTCAAAAAACTAGTGTCGGGATTGGCTACAATAAAAAGTTCAGATGGAACGTACAATAAGCAACCAGCATTGAAATTGTTGGCACGAGCAAAGCCTACATTAGGAGCATTAACATAGGAAAATGACAAGTCCTCAACAGCGCCGGCAATGGAGTCACGGAATTCGACTACGTCCCCCGACCTATCAGCATCATATACAGAAAGGTGGAAACTAATGTCCTCGCAAAATAATTTTAAGTCCTTGATTGAACGCAAAAGCGGCATTACCTCATCAAGACAGTGCTTATATAGGACAAGAGAGAATACAACTCTAGTCATTTTTCACGACCATAGCGAAATATTGGGAGTAAAACATTAAGATTGAACTGGCATGAGCAGTACCTTTCGAGAAGAAGTCACTACACAACTTCAATTCAACCGGCCTCGATTAATGGCAGAGCCAGGCCTTCCGCCGGTTGTAGAGGCTGACCGCGTGAATGCCAAGCTCGACTGAGATCTGGTTCACGCTCTGGCAGTGCGGCGGACCCACCCACCGCCTTACAACAGCTTTGGCTGGCTCGCTGTAACTACACATTGCTCTCTGCTCCGTCAAGGCCCCTTTGGTGGAAAAGTGGTCGAATCTAGAGGCGTCAACTTTCCTGGCAGAGGGGGCTCGAGGTAGCTGATTAGATCGAGATCAATTGCCGCAGAAACGGTCTCGAGCTCAGGGAGGCGTCGATTCCGCCGACATCAACCTATACTTACAGGCCCGATAGGGACACTGGCTCGGACTTTGAATCAGCCCTGGAGTGGGACCAAGGCCAAAGCCGATACCAGCAAGAACAAGGCCATGAGCGCATGCTCAAAAGCGAACGTCAGATCGAGGCTTAGATACGAGCGCTGATGCGCTAGGCCGAGATCATCGATGCCCAGGAATGGAATTACCCCAATTCGGTGGACAGTGATCAGGGCCGCGCGGTGGTGAGTGTACGGGTAGCGATGAGCTGCTGTTCGTAGTTGATTGGGCTGAGGTAGCTAATCGTTGAGTGACGGCGCTCGCGGTTGTAGTAACCATCGATCCAGAAGGCCATGTGCCTGATCGGCTGTTGAGGGCTTTTCAGGGTCTCTGCATCGTCATCGAGGTCCAGTTCGTGTTTGAGGGTGGAGAAGAAGCTCTCCACCACCGCGTTATCCCAGCAGCAGCCCTTGGCCGACATGCTGCAGCTGATCTTGTGGTTTTCCAGTAGCTGCCGGTGGGCCGTTGCCCGGTATTGGCTCCCCTGATCGGTGTGGATCAGGAGCTGGTCGGGTTCGATCTGGCGGTGCCCCAGGGCCCGGTTCAGGGCCTCCAGCACCAACGTGGCCTCCATCGTGGCGCCCATGGCCCAGCCGACCACGCGGCGGCTGTAAAGGTCGATCCAGACCGCCAGGTATCGCCAGCCTGCTGTGGTGCGGATGTAGGTGATATCACCGGCCCAACAGCGGTTGGGGGCTGTTGGGCTGAACTCCTGCTGCAGCGGCCCACTCCCCGGAAGCGAAAGCGGGCGCGGACTGCAGACGGCTCGGTGCGGCGTCACCGGGCTGAGCATCCCCACCAGGTGTGGGCCATGGATTTCCAGTCCGATGCCACGGCCGACGGCCGCAGACTCAAGTTCCTGAATGTGGTCGACGAGCACAGCCGCCTCTGCCTGGCGATCCGGGTGGGCAGGCGGTGCAAGGCAAAGGACGTAGTGGCCGTGTTGGAGAAACTCACCAGCCTCTACCCGGCCCCGGCATTCATCCGCAGCGACAACGGCCCGGAGTTCATCGCCCAGGTTCTAAGTGGCTGGTGTGAGGCCAGCCCCATCACCAGCACGGCCTACATCGCGCCGGGATCCCCATGGGAGAAAGGATTCGCGGAATCCTTCAACGGCCGGTTCCGTGATGAGTTCCTCAACACGGAGTTGTTCACCACGGCTCCTGAGGCGCAGATCCTGGCGGACCGCTGGCACTGGAAGTACAACTCACTCAGGCCACATTCGGCCCTCCAGGGGCGTACGCCCCTGGAGGCAGCTCAACAAGGAGCTGCAGCATGACCACATCCACCCACTCTCATAAGGCCTGGACCAACAAAGGGGGGCACGTCAGCCTCAAGTTCTTGACACCCGTTCAGCGACACAGCGGATCGGCCATCGTCATTTGCAAGCAGCGTGCCGAGGTCTATGAGAATGCCTGCAGAGCGCATCCAACACGCTGGAGCCGACCCACCCGCTGCTGGCATCAACCAGAAGAGGTATGGATCAGCAAGCCAATATAGGAGCCCAATCCGATCCTGGAGCTACCCTTGATCGAGGTCGCCTGAGTGGTAGCTGAGGAGTGGCACCTTTCCTGAAAGAAACCGTGGGGGCAGGGCAACGGATGATTTATTTGAAGCCACAATCTAAAGTAGAAGGATGGCATTAGCTAAAAGCTCTAATTGAACAAACACTAAGGCCAGGAAAGCGCAACGAGGGGCATTGGATAGCACATAGCAAATGATTGGAGTTAGAAAAAGCCAATACTTATAATTGGAATAACCAGGAAGAATCGCAATTACCGTTGGAATAAGAACAAGAAAAGACAACGACAAAATCGAAACCACTTTAGAGGGCTTAGGCTGCAAGTCGTCAAAGCGTGCAAACTGACGCAAGAGAGAAGTAAAAAGAACAGTACAGAATAAAAAGAATGTGACAATATTTATGCCATACCCAGCTGGTGTTCTTACCAGAAATCCTTGGGCGAAATTGAAGATTCTAAATGGCAAAGGGTACTTATGCAGGATGTCAAGATGTGAGGTTGTATAGCTGGACGCAGCAAAGGCAATTGGCCCAAGCGGTAGAAACGCAACCTGCTTCAACAAGGCAGCGTTAAAAACGTATATCAAAAAAACAAAAGCAGCTGCTGAGAGAGAACTAACAAGAGCTCGCTTTGAAAGAAGTGGCTTTGCCGCAAGAAAAAAGATTGCTTGAGAACGGAAGGCATAAAGAACCCTCTGAATTAAAACAGAAAAAGAGGTATCGAGCACAAGACAAGCAAAGGCGACTAAAAAAGCAACGATAATCCATTGAGAATCAATGGCTAAGAGAGAAGGAATTAGAATTGAAACTAGCGAATAAAAATATGGCAAGACAAAGCGAGATGGCGCCAAGAAAGCTACTTTGCCAAGAAGCCGCCCAAGGGAATGCTTAAATACAAATATGATTAGCAGGCTGAGAACTAAAGCCAAGAGAGAGTAGGGCGCATCGCTATGAGGAGAAAGAACGTAGTAAAAGGTACTGGGAGATAGGCTTACAAGATAGATAGTTGAAAAGTATCTATTTAGGTCCCTAGACGAGGCAACCTTGGCAACCCAAAGGCCAATGAGTGACAAAGCCACTACATAAAATGATATTAGTGCTAGAAAATAAGGGTAGAGAATTTCCTGTCCAATGACAGCATTGCATACATATCTGCCACCATAAATAAAATTAGCAGGCGAACCTGGAGTCACACACGAATCGGAGAACAGCCCAGGATTATCCATCTCGGAGAAGATGCCAAAGAAGCCAGACGCAAAGAATTCGGCCACAACAGATATGTCTGGATAATCAGACATAGGGATAAAGGCAAGCCTCGTTAAAGCAAGCAGAATGCTGAATCCCGACCATTGTAGCAATCTGACCAAACTGCTATTACTATTTGAGGAGAATCTCTTATCTGTTCCCATTAAAATAAACAATAACTGTGTGTGTTTAGAAAGAAGGAATCTCTCGCAAGAAGAGAAGACATTAAACAAGAGTGAATAGCGCTGATATCAGGCCACCGAAGACAGCAAAAAAGATGAATGCAAAGAATGGATGCAAATAAGGCCTTCGTAATGCATAGAGCCCAGAGGGAGGCCTACCATCTGATAACCAGCTCAGGCAACATCGTAGATACAAGTCAGTAGCCGCTCGGAACAGTGAAGTTCATCAACACTTCAAGGATAAGGATCCTTCTCTGATAACGGTGGCTGCCAGGAAAGATGACGCCGCTGCCGCTGATCAAGCGGCTAAAGCCAAGGTAGCGGTTTCAGTGTCCGCTTGATGGGATGGCGGGTTGATCCAGACCACCTCCGGC